>Ga0187894_10002577_pt1 | contig 21471 bp, 19 predicted proteins | sample GBC1701081metaG_FD_136650 | JGI IMG/M metagenome (GOLD analysis project Ga0187894, IMG submission 136650) | White microbial mat communities from a lava cave in the Kipuka Kanohina Cave System on the Island of Hawaii, USA - GBC170108-1 metaG ...
TGCGCCAACAACGGCGCGCTCATATTCGTCCCGCCGTTTTTGCCGATGAAATCGCGCCCGACAATCGTCGCCGCGCCGAAGCCCAAGAACGTCGTCAGGATATAAAAACTGCCGATGATCAGCATCGCCCAGACCACGCTGACGCGCGCCGTCTTGGCGTCAGGCACGGTGTAAAAACGCACCAGGATGTGCGGCAACCCGGCGGTGCCGAAGATCAAAGCCATTCCAAGCGAGATCAAATCCAGCGCTCCGTAAGGCGGTTTGTAGCGTAAACCCGGCGTCAAAAAATTCTGCGTGATCACATTGCCCTGCGCGTCGTGATAGCTCACCTGCGTGATGGCTTCAAAGAATCGCCCGAAGCTGAAATCGAAATGCTTGAGCACCAGGATGCTCAACAGAATCGTGCCGCTCATCAGCAGAATCGCCTTGACGATCTGCACCCAGGTCGTCGCCAGCATTCCGCCGAAGACGACGTAGACGATCATCAACACGCCGATGCCGATCACGGCGCTGTGAAAAGTCACGCCTGTGTCTTTCAAGAGCAGCGAAACCAGCGCGCCCGCGCCGACCATCTGCGCGACCATGTAAAACGCGCTGACCGTCAATGTTGACAACGCGCCCATCGCACGCACCGGGCGCGGACTCAACCGGTAAGCCAGAACGTCGGCCATCGTGTATTTGCCTGCGTTGCGCAGAGGTTCGGCCACGACCAGCAACACCGTCAGATAAGCCACCAGCCATCCGACCGAATGCATAAATCCATCGTAGCCCTGGAACGCGATGATCCCGGCGGTGCCCAGGAACGAGGCCGCGCTCATGTAATCGCCCGCCACGGCCACGCCGTTCTGCCACGCGGTCAGCGAACGCCCGGCGGCGAAATAGGCGCTCGAACCGGTTGACCGCCTCGCGGCCCACCACGTGATGTAGAGCGTGACGGCGATGAAGACAAGAAACATCACAAGTGAAGCGGACATTGTTTACTCGCCCCCTTTCAACCTGCTGATGATCTTCCGCGCCATCTCGTCGAAACGCCCCGCCGCGCGCACGTACAACGCCGCGATGATCCAGGCCATGAAGAACTGCGACAGCGCAAACACATACGCGAGATTGATTACTCCGAAAACGCGCCTGCTCATCAGACCCGGCGCGTATCCCACTGACACGGGCAAGGCGAAGTAATACACGATGAAAAAGATCACCGCGGGCATGATGAATTTACGCTTGGCCGCGATCAGGCGTTTGAACTCATCCATCGCGGCGACGCGCTCCCAATCGGCGGATTCGATTGTCTCGTTCGACCGCTCCCGGTCGTTCAACTCACTTGCAGTTGGCATAGTCTCCTCTTGTGTCAATCTTACTTTCGGTACGGTACAGAGAGCGGTAGCGACCTGGTCACTTCGCAAATTGCGCATTACAAATTCACCAGGTCGCTACCGCTCCCTGTACCGTACCGGTTATCGAATGCTTGTGATGAGAAGGTGGGAAAGCATTACCACTGAACAGCGCGCGGATTATAGGCCAAGGCGCGCCGCGGCGCCAAAACTCAAAAGATTATTGCGAGATGAAAAAGCGCGGAGAGAGTACGGAATAGATGGAATGAACGGAACAAACGGAACAAAGACTGCGAAAAGAATTTCCGTTTGTTCCGTTCATTCCATCTATTCCGTACTCTCTCTTCGCATCCTCAGCTCATCATCATCTTGCCAATCCATACTGAATCCCCTACCCTGACCGCGCTGTAACCTGCGTCACGACAAAATCCAACTCATTTTCGGAGGCTGACGATGATTCTCAATCGCGCGCTCAGACGCGCTGTCCGTTACTTCCCCGGCAACACCGCAACGATCCTCGACGGCCGCAAACAGAGTTACCGCGAGTTGTGGGAGCGTACGCGAGCTTTGTCGAAAGCGCTGGGAACACTTGGCGTGGGACGCGGCGACCGGGTCGCAATATATCTGCTCAACAGCCCGCAATTCCTCGAAGTTGTCTACGCCTGTTTTGAAATTGGAGCGGTGATCGTGCCGCTCAACACGCGTCTGGCCGCCGACGAACTCGTATTCATCATCAATGACGCCGAGTGCGTGGCGTTCGTCACGGACGAGACGCTCCAACCGCTCGCGGCCGCATTCAAATCGAAATTGAGCGGTATCGAACGTTATGTCGCGGCGGGCGGCGCGGGCGAATTCAACGACTACGAAACGATGATTGCGCGATACGCCGGCGATTCAGCCGAACCGACGTCGGATGAAGATCGATCGGAAGAGGATCTGGTAGGCTTGTTCTACACCAGCGGAACCACGGGACTGCCCAAGGGTGTGATGCTCAGTCACCGCAATCTGTGGATGAACGCCATGCACACGCTGGCCGCGCGCGCGCCTGAACCCAATCCCGTCTTCCTGCACGCCGCGCCGATGTTTCACCTGGCGACCTTTCCCGCCGTCATCAACAACACTCTCATCGGAGGAGCGCACGCGATCCTGCCAAAGTTCGACCTCAAAGCGCTGATGGAGATCGTCGAACGCGACCGCGTGACCGGCACGGTGCTCGTGCCCACGATGATCAATTTCCTGATCAGCCATCCCGACATCGGCGAATACGACCTGAGCAGTCTGCGGCGTATCACTTACGGCGCATCGCCGATGCCTGTGGAATTGCTCAAACGCGCGATGAAGGCCTTTCCCGGCGTGGAATTCTTCCAGGGTTACGGTCAGAGCGAATCGAGCCCCCTGTTGACCGCGCTGCAGCCCGAAGACCATATCACTGAAGGCGCCGAGCGGGTCACGCGCCGTCTGGCTTCTTGCGGACGTCCGGTAATCGGCGTCGAAGTCGAAGTCGTTGACGAAAATGACCGTCCGGTCGAGCCGGGCGGAGTCGGCGAAGTCGTCGCGCGCGGCCCAAACGTGATGATGGGTTATTGGAAACGGCCCGAGGAGACCGCGACAACATTGCGCGGCGGATGGTTGCGCACGGGCGACATGGCCACGATTGATGAAGACGGATACATCTACCTGGTGGACCGCAAGAAGGACATGATCATTTCGGGCGGCGAGAACGTTTATTCGACCGAAGTCGAAAACGTCGTCTACCAGCATCCGGCGGTGCGCGAAGCCGCAGTCATCGGCGTGCCCGACGAGAAATGGGGCGAGGCTGTCATAGCGATTGTGACTTTGAAAGACGGCGTGAGTTTGACCGAAAGCGAATTGATAGGGTTCTGCGCGTCGAAGCTGGCCGATTACAAGGTTCCTAAGTCCGTCGAAATTCGCAAGAGCGAACTGCCGAAAAGCGCGACAGGAAAGATTTTGAAGAAGGAGTTGCGCGAGCCTTACTGGCAGGGGCACAATCGGCGTGTGAACTGACGGAAGGAGATGGATATGCCTTTTGAGCAGATGGAAAGGACGATGCAATTTATACTTGATCAATAAGCAGGACTGATTTATGGCCATTCACAAAAGACGCGAAGAATCAGGACGGGTGGCGGCGCGCCTGTTACTCGAATCGGCGGAACCGGTCGAGTTGCCGCCAGCCGAGGTAGATGAACAGGGCGCGACCGTGGAGCGCGAAGAGTTCCGCCAGTATCTGCCGGAGCTATTGGACGCGCTGGAGGAAGGCGGCTGGGCCGATCCGGCTCCGATGGTGCAAAGCGATTCGATCTTCGTGATTGACGGCGAGACGCGCTCGTTCTGGGTCAGGCTATGGCACACCGACGAATCGCGCACGCGAATCGCGCGCCTGCACGTGTTGAGCTGTCTGCCGCACGCTCCGAGCGTCAAGATCAACATCGGCGACCCGCAAACGTAGCATTCGAGAAAATTGTGGATAAACCTGTCACTTTCGTTGTCGGTAGAGACCCGTCAGGAGGCAAAGGAGGTCATGCGAGCTACGTTCGCGCCCACGCCCGCGCCGCCATCCGAGTTGGCCTCGAGCCGCACTTCTTCACTCCGGGAGATGATGACAGTGTGGTTGAAACCGATTTTGGGATCATTCACCGTGTCCGGTCGTCTCCTTTACGAATTAAGCGACTCGATCCTTCTGTCGGCATCCGTAAAAGCCTGATCTTCTGGCACGCGCCGTTGCTGGCGGCTGCGGTGGAGCGTTTTCTTCTTCCCAGACCCGGCCCGCATCTGATTCACGGCTTCGCGACCTGGAGTTGCGCCGGGACAATGGCCAGTCAGAGATTGCGGCGCAAGGGAGTGAAATCGTTAACCATCAGCAGCCTCTACACCACCGCCGAGCACGAAGTTCGCGGTAAGATTCACGGGATCAATTCCACGCACGGCTATCTTCAGCGCATTCGGTATCGAGCCGAGCAGTCTTGGATCAAACACATCGTCGGACATTACGAGCGGAAGGGATATACGGAACCGGATCTCGTATTGGTCAACTATGAATCGGTGCGAAAAATGTTCTTCGAGCAGTTCGGGGATGGCGCGGAAGTCCGCATAGTTCCCTACTCCTCGGAGTCGGCGTTTCTGCGCGAAGAAACGCAAGAAGCTTCGGCAATTCCCGCGTCGCTCGCCGCATTGCGTCCTGTGGACGCTCCATTGATCGTGTCGGTCTCGCGCCATGATCCGCGTAAAGGTGTTGACCTCCTGCTGCGCGCGCTGGCCGAACTGCGCGACTCAGGCGCGCAGTTTCGCGCCTGCCTGGTCGGTGGCGGGCACCTGCTCGACGCGCACCGCCGCCTAGCTGAACAGTTGAGATTGGGAGACAGAGTGGCGATCGAAGGCTGGGTTCCTGACCCGCGGCCTTACCTTCGGGAAGCTAACGTTTATGTATTGCCATCGTTGCAGGAAGGCAGCGGCTCGGTCTCCCTGATCGAAGCGTTGCAGGCCGGAGCCGCTGTGGTCGCCTCCAACATTGACGGCATTCCCGAAGATGTGGTGGACGGCAAGAGCGCGCTGCTCGTCGAGCCTGGGAACATCGCCGCTTTGCGCAAGGCGCTTTCGAGAGTGGTGACTGACTCGGACTTGCGACATCGTCTGGCCCGGCAGTCGCGCGAGACTTTCATCGCAAAATTTCGGCCGGAATCTTTCGTCAACGCCTTACGCGAGATTTATGCCGGGCTGGGATTTGAGGGAAAGCCTTAAATGGGTTGCAAGCCAAATAGTTTTCTTCTCGTGCGACTCACGACAGTCCTTCATCGTTTCCGTGAGTCGTTCGGCGCGGACTAATCGCCGCCTTTGAACCGCCGCTGCCTTCTGTCCCTGGCTCGCGCGAGTTTCGATTTGAGCTTCTTGCTCTCGCTCGGCTTGAGGTAAAAGGTCCGCCGTTTCGCTTCTTTAAGAATGCCTTCTCGCAGCACCTGCCGCTTAAAACGCCGCAGGGCCTGCTCCAGACTTTCACCTTTATTTAGCAATATCTCTGCCACGTGTTATCTCCTTGCAATAGCGCATATTCTAAGAAATGAGTTGCGGGGAAGACTCTTCGTATAAATACTTGATACTTGTTTTGGGAATGAGCAAACTGGGAGAACCATCAGCCGGCCTGATTTTTAGACATGCGGCATCATGCCATGCCAGCCGTCCCACAACCTGATCTCCATGCTGCAACACGATCACGAGCGAACTAGCGGTCTCCATCAGCGATTCAAGATAGCGACTCTCACACCCAGTGACGGAGTCGTCGTGCGCGATGAATGATGCGCCATCCCCAACGGATCTTTTAGACTCAGACCGCGATGGCTCGCGGCGAGGCGGCCGCGGCCGATCGGAATGCGCCCGATCAGAATGCGGCCGATCAGAATGCGGCCGATCAGATGTTGGCCGTTTGAACCGGCCTCCACGACTACCAAACCCGTTTCTCCGATTCACAATACCCTCATCAGTAACGTCTGCCGCGTCCGGCGCCAAAGCCGCCCCTGCCGCCGCCGCGCTCGCGCTTCTCTCTGGCTTCATTAACAGTCAGACTCCGTCCATCCAACTCATAGCCATTGAATTGCGAGATCGCCTGGCTCGCCTCGGCCTCCGAAGCCATTTCCACGAATGCAAAACCGCGCGACTGGTTAGTATCACGGTCTCGAATCAGGTTACACGACATGACCTCTCCGACCTGGCTGAACAGCTCTTTCAGTTGCTCTTCGGTGGCGCCGAACGATAAACCGCCAACATAAAGTTTTGTCGCCATGAGTATTCCTCCTCTTTGCAATTAGACCCGATCACAAATGCGCCGATTATCAGCGGGAAGGCAATAAGAGCTATCGATTTATCACAGGGTTGATTGAATGACATTAGAGCGGGAACTATCCACAAGTGGCATGGCGTGGAGTCATTCCAGCTACCACTTAGACTGGAATAGCTTTCTACAGAATTGCAGACTGAGCAATGCTACGCTTCCCTTGGAGAGCGGTCAAGGCGCTCAGATATTTATCCCGGCCTGGCGAGAAGAAGGATTCAGAAATGCCGGCCTATCGTCACAATTGTCAATGAGCTCTTTTTGCAACCTTCTGCACTCTGGCGCCACTTACGCAACGTATCATTCCTGGAACCGCCTCTTTCAAACGTCCGTATGGAGAGCCGGAATAATCGTTAATCAGTCCAAGATTCAATCCGGGATTCAACCCTGGATTCAAACGCCGGAATTCAAACGCCGGGGTTCGAATGCCAAGGTTCGAATGTTAGAAGAGCACGAGGGAGAAAAGATGAAGAAGAAATCGCGCAAGCTATGGTGGATATTGGGCGCGCTTATAATCCTGACCACATTAGGAGTGACCGGGTTCGTCGCCCTGTCGCGTCCGAAAAACGAAATTGATTCTTCGCGTTTGGCCGCCGTCGAACGCGGCGACATCACACGTTCGGTCGTCGCCACAGGCCGTATCGAACCAGGCGCCAAGGTCGAAATCAAATCGAAGGCAAACGGTATCATCAAGGAGCTGAAGGTTCAGGTCGGCGATCTCGTCAGAGAGGGGCAACCGCTGGCCGAACTCGACAAAGAGAACCTGGCCGCGCGCGTGCGCGAAGCCAAAGCCGCTCTGATCGGCGCGGAATCCAACCTGAAAGCCGCGCAAGCCCAGCTTGAAAAGAACAAGGTCGAAGCCGAAGGTCCCGACGTTCCCTTCACCAGGCGTAATTTCGAGCGCTCCGAAAAGCTGCTGAAAGAAGGCGTGTTGCCCCAGCAATCTCACGACGACTCGCGCAGCGCATATGAACTGGCGTTGAACCGCCAGAATGTCGCGCGCGCCCAGATCATCGTCAGCGAGGCGAAAGTAGCGCAGGCCAGAGCCGAAGTGGCGCAGGCGCAGGCGGCGGTTGAACGCGCCGAAGAGGAGTTGAGTTACGCCACGATCCGTTCGCCGATTGGCGGAATGGTCTTGTCGCGCGACGTCGAGATCGGCTCCCCCGTCTCTTCGATCTTGAACATGGGCGCGGCCGCGACGCTGGTGATGGTATTGGGCGACATCAGTCAGGTTTACGTGCGCGGCAAAGTTGACGAGGCGGACATCGGCGTCGTCAAACTCAACCAGCCTTCTCGAATCAAGGTCGAAACGTTCAAAGACAAAATCTTCGACGGCAAAGTCACGCAGATCTCCCCGCTCGGCGTGGACAAAGACAACGTGGTCACGTTCGAGGTTAAAGTTTCGATCGACAACCCCGGCAATTTGCTGCGCGCGAATATGACAGCCAATGCGGAGATCGTGTTGGAAGAGCACAAAGGCGCGCTGCTCGTCCCCGAAAGCGCGGTGATTTACGACGCGCAGCGCAACGCCTCGGTCGAATTCCCCGCGCCCGGCCAGCCCAGAGGCCGCGAACGCAAGCCCATCAAAGTCGGCATCAGCAACGGCTCGCGAACGGAAGTTCTCGAAGGGCTGAGCGAAAAGCAGCAAATCATTCTTCAGTAGTTGGCGGTTGGTGGTTGGTGGTTGGTGAAAGACAAGACCAACCACCAACCACCAACCACCAACCTATGCGCGAACTCCTCACACAAACCTGGTCCAATCTGATGGCGCACAAGCTGCGCAGCTTCCTGACGATGTTCGGCATCATCTGGGGCGTGATCTCGATTGTGCTGCTCTCGGCGCTCAGCACAGGCTTTCAACAGGGCAATATGTACGTCCTGAAAGAGCTGGGCAAAAACATCATCATCATTCGCAACGGGCGCACGAGCGCGCAAGCAGGAGGCGCCCGCGCAGGCAAGCTTGTCAGGCTCGACATCAACGACGTTCACGCGCTCAAAGAGAAGGCGAAACTGCTCGAACACGTCACGCCGGAGTTGATGCGCGGCGGGGTGAGCGCCAAGAGCGCTTTCAACGCCAGCTCGACGCAGATGAGCGGCGTCTGGCCGATCTATCAGAGCATCCGCACCATCGAGGTCGATCGCGGGCGTTTGATCAGCGAACAGGACAACCAGGAAACCCGCCGCGTCGTCCTTATCGGCCACGCGATGTACAAGCAGTTGTTCGCCGACCGCGACGCCATCGGACAGCAGATTCAACTCAACGGAACTCCCTACACCGTCATCGGCCGCGTGCGCAAAAAAGAGCAGGATTCGAATTACACCGGCGCCGACAACAACCGGTTGTTCATGCCTTACGAAACGATGAGGAAGGATTTTCCGATGACCGGCGGCGCCGTCACGCCCGATCACGTCTCCGCGATCATCGCCGCGCCTTACGAACGGATCGCCGAAGAGTTGAACCGTATCGTCGAGCGCGAAGGCAAGATCAATTTCGAAACGATCGGCCCGGTCGAATCGGAAGTCCTTTCGATCATCGCGCCGCGCCACGGCTTCGACCCGAAGGACCGCGAGGCGCTTTCGATGTGGAACACGGCGCTTGAAACCGTCTTCTTCAACAAGATGATCTCGAGCATGCGCGAATTCTTCATCGCCGTCAGCATCATCACGCTCGCGCTGGGCGGCATCGGCGTGATGAACATCATGCTGATTTCGGTCAAGGAGCGGACGAAAGAGATCGGCATCCGCAAAGCCCTGGGCGCGACCTCGCGCAACGTGCAGCGGCAGTTTTTCAGCGAAGGGCTGTTTTTGACGCTGCTGAGCGGGACAGTCGGATTGGGCGTCGGCGTCGGGCTGTGCAAGCTGATCAATCTGCTGCCGCTGCCCGCGCGTTTTTCAGGGATGATCATTACATGGCAGACGGCGGCGTTTGCAGTTGGCGCGCTGGCGTTGATCGGGATTGCCGCGGCGACTTATCCGGCGAGGCGGGCGGCTGATCTGCCGCCGATTGAAGCGTTGCGGTACGAGATGTGAAAGAAGCGCCCGCTCCGTTCATTCTCACGACTGGTGTATACTTTCAGGCAAGGAGTTATGCAATGACCTTGACCATTGAGATTCAACCGGAACTTGCGTCGCAGATACAAGCAGAAGCAGCCAAAGCTGGCCTGGATGCCGACGTGTTTGTCAAAGAGGCATTGGAAGAGAAGTTGCACCGCGTTAAGCGACGCGCCAAATCCACACGTCCCCGCTTGTCCGCTGAAGAAGCTGAACTCTTACAAAAGGTAAACATAGGGTTGAGTGAGGAAACTTGGCTGCGCTATCGGGAACTAATCGCAAAACGACGCGACGAAACGCTTACGCCTGAAGAGCATGGCGAACTGATTGCGCTTACAAACCTGGCCGAGATAGAGAATGCCAAGCGCCTCGGTTATCTGGCGGAATTGGCGCGTCTGCGACAAGTCTCTCTACCTGAGGTAATGAAGCAACTCGGAATCAAGACCCCAGGCTATGAGTAACCCCCGGCTTCCAGCAAAGGTCCGGCGAGCTATAATCAGGCTCGCCGGGGGCTCTTGCGAATATTGCCGCAGTCAGATGCGCTTTTCCGGCGACCCCTTCTCGATAGACCATATCATGCCGCGCGCTCGCGACGGTTCAGATGAGATGGACAATCTTGCTCTGTGCTGTCTTGGATGCAACAACATCAAATTTATCAGCGTGGAAGCCTTCGATCCAGTCACCCGCGAAATCGTTCCGCTTTACCATCCCCGGCGCCAGAGATGGAGCGATCACTTTGACTGGAACCTCGATTTCACGCTCGTGGTTGGATTGACCCCGACGGGGCGCGCAACTATCGAGAAACTGCAATTGAACCGCGAAGGGCTGGTCAACTATCGGCGTGTTCTGGCGGCAATGGGCGAGCATCCTCCCGCAGACCCTATCCGTCGGCGCCGCTATTGAGTATTGCAAGGAATCGCCATGATTCTCAAAGAAGTCTTCATTCAAGCCATTCAAGCTCTTGTCGGTCATCGCATCCGCGCCGTGATGACGATGACCGGAATCGCCTGGGGCATCGTCGCGGTCGTGCTGCTGATGGCTTACGGCAACGGATTTCACAACGCGATCATGACCGGCTTCCGCCGAGCGTTCAGCAACGGCACGGTCGTGGTCTGGAACGGGCAGACGAGTATGCAGGCCGGCGGCGAACGGGCAGGCCGCCGCATCCGGTTGAAAGAGGACGATGTCGAAGCGATTCGACAACTGGGTTTGATCAAATACGCCAGCCCCGAATATGTCGAATACCTGCCGCTGGCTTACGGCGCAAAGCAAACGACGTCCGCCGTGCGCGGCGTCGCGCCGGAATACGCCGAGATGCGCAGCGAGATCGCGGAGTTCGGACGTTTCGTCAACGCCGAAGACACGGAAAAAGAACGGCGCGTGATCTTCCTGGGATCCGAAATCGCTAAAAAACTTTTCGGTAACACGCCCGCCGTTGGGGCCACGATTCGCGTCAACGGGCTGTCGTTTGATGTCATCGGCGTGTTGACACAGAAGGTGAGCTTTTCAAACTACTATTCGCCCGACAAATATTCGGTCTTCATTCCCTACACCACGTTCAAACAGGTTCACAGCCAGGACTACCTCGACAACCTCGTCTTTCAAACGCTGAGCGTCGCGCAGCACAATCAGGCGGTCAAACAGGTCCGCGAGGTTCTTGCTTCGCGCCACGGCTTCAATCCGAAAGATGAACGCGCCGTGACATTAAACGACTCAGTGGAGAACGCGAAGGTGATTGGCGGGATCACGGGCGGACTGAAGATCGTGCTGAGCGTCATCGGCGCGCTGACGTTGATGATCGGAGGCATCGGCGTGATGAACATCATGCTGGTCAGCGTCACCGAGCGGACGCGCGAGATCGGAGTGCGAAAGGCGCTGGGCGCAAAACGGCGGCACATCCTGATTCAATTCCTGCTCGAAGCCCTGGTGATCACTTTTCTCGGCGGGTTGCTGGGGATTTTGTTCTCTTACCTGCTCGTGACCTTCGCCGGGCATCGCCCATTTCTGGCTGAGTTGCTGGAAGATCCGACCCGCCAAACCGACATCCACCTGATGCTTTCCGGTGATGTCGCGTTAACCGCGACAAGCATCCTGATGATCGTCGGAATCTTCAGCGGATTGTGGCCGGCGTTGCGAGCGTCAAAGACCGACCCGATCGAATCGTTGCGTTACGAATAAGGGGTCGAGTCAGTACCGCGAGCGGTACTGACTCGACGTTGCGATCTCGCGCCCTGAAGCCGCCGACTCGTAGACGGCAGCCACGACACGTAGGTCGTCAACACCCGATTCAATCGAAACGAACGGCTCGCGCCCATCGCGCACGGCCTCCAAAAACGCCCGATGCTGGTTGAACGGATTCCTCCAATCACCGAGCGGTGGCGCGATGACTGTCATCACCTGTTGCGTCGAAGCCGCGCCGGGCGCTGACGGAGAGGACTGAGAGCCCTGGCCGGTGTAGCGAACCACATGACCGGTGAAATCGCCCTCCATCGAATCGAGCATCAACATTTGATTGCCGATGTATTCAACGGTTCCGCGCGTGCCGTGAACTGAAAGCTGCTCTCCGGCTGTGTTCCAAGCCATGTCGATGGTGGCGAGGGCGCCGTTTGAAAATTCCAGAATCGCGCACGCCAGGTCTTCGCCTTCCAGGCCGGGACAATGCAAGTTCTTGGTCATCGCCATCACGCGCTCGACTCGGGCGTCCATCATCCACTTGAACAGATGCGCGTAATGCACCGCAAGCTGGATGAAGCAACCGCCGCCGGTTTGTTCCATTGACGCGCGCCAGTTCGACTCTCCGCTCAAAACCTGTCGCGAAATCGCAAGCCCTCCCCGGTGCATCAATCGCGCATAAAGATGCGCGACGGCGCCGAACCAGCCCCGGCGGATCATCTCGCGCAGGTCGCGCATCAATGGCTGGTCGAAATAGCTCAGATAGAGGCCGCTGACAATCCCTCGCTGTCTGGCCTGAGCCGCCGCCGCGGCAATCACTTCGGCCTCTTCGAGCTTCGCCGCCACGGGTTTCTGCAGCAAGACGTGTTTCCCGGCTTCGAGCGCGGCGACGGCCTGTTCGCGGTGCAGGTGGTTTGGCGTGTTGATGACGACCACGTCAATATCAGGTCTCAAAGCCTCGGCGAAATCGGACGTTGCGTGGGGACATGATTTAGGATCGGCCAGCGCCGTAGCGGCGCGTTCGGCTCGATCAATGACGGAGTCAATACACGCGACAACCTCGACGAAATCAAGGCTGCGATAAACGTCCAGGTAGTGATCTCCGACGCCTCCACAACCGACAAAAGCGACTCGTAGTATTTTCATCTCTCTCCCACGATGCCAAAGACTTCACCGAAGAACAAGCCGCCAGAAAAACGATTGGCCGAATTCACGGGAATTCGGCCAATCGGATTCTCCCTCTGGGATGTGGTCTGTTTTATTCCGAGCGCAATTAGCAATTCGGCGGGAAGATCGGGATGATCAGGTTCGCGACGGCAGTCAATGTCAGATGGTGCAAATTGTGTCCGCCGTTGAAGGCGCCCGAATCGCTCCCACCAGTATTGCGGTTGATCTGTGCGCCGACGAGGCCGATGTCGCTCAGAGAATAGATCTTCATCCAGCCCGAACGTCCCGCCGGAATCACCGTCTCAACGCGAGGCGCCGTGCGCGGGAAGCTGTTCGAGATGCTCGACCGGAACTGGCAAACATTCGCTGTGAACGTGAAGCTCAACGGAGTCTCCGCGTCATCGTAGAGGATGCCGAACAGATTGCCTACCCCGCCGCCCGTCAGCGTGGCCGCGCCCGTTCCCAGGTTGCCGCCCACACGGTTCAGAATCAACAGCGTGTCGTTGGCGTCAGCGCGGGCCTGGATGTTGTCCAAAGCCACGACGCGAGGCGCGCGATTATAGCTGCCCGCGAGATTCAGCCCGTCGAAGAATAAGGCTGCCAACACACCGTCGGCGCTAGTGACGTTGGCGGCATTGAGCTTCGCGAAGGCGATGGCGCCGAGATTGGCCGCGTGGCCGCTCGCGTACTCGACGTACTCGTCACCGATCAGGAAGTTGAACTGAATCGGGAGACCATCCCGACCTGACGCGACGGCCACGATGTAACCACTAACGCCAGGATCAACATCCGAGGTCAGGAAGCTCGCCGTCTGGTTCGGGGTCAAGCAGACGAAGTTGTCAGCGGGCTGACATAGCGCGGCGTCTACGAAGAACAGGTGGACGGCGACGCCCGCCGCCGAATTCGTGTTGGTGATGTTGATGCGAGTGTTTGCCGCGTTCGGATCCGTGGCGCTCGAAGTGTAAGCGTTGTAGTAGAGAAGTGAGCCCGCTTTCTGATCGCTGGCTTCAGAGGCATCCGGGATAGGAAGTCCGGGATCGGCCGCGAGCGCTGTAGCGGACATAACCAATAGAACGAACAACGCCATGAGCGTGTGTGTATAGTGATGTGAGGTTCTCATTTTCTAAAGTCTCCTTAAAAGTTTGAACTTGGAGGAAGGCGCAGGAAGCGCCTGAACTGCAAAGTTGTTGGAAAGTTATTGAACACGGGTAACCTGAATTTGAGAGGAGATTTCCGTGTTTAATCAAATATGCTTGAGACTATTTTGCCCAAGGGAGAATCGTTACTGTGAGGAGAGCCTAGTAACGGCGCGCAGATTATCTTTAAAAAACGGTTGTGTCAACGAAATAAAATGGAACCGCCAGCCGTTTCTCGATGCATTGCGCTAAATCGAGTGATTGGCCGAATCCCCGTGAATTCGGCCAATCGGATTCTTCTTCCCGCCTGTAGTCTGTCTCACTACGAGCGCTATTAGCAGTTCGGCGGGAAGATCGGGATGATCAGGGTCGCGGCGTTGGTCAATCTCAGATGGTGCAGATTGTGTCCGCCGTTGAAGGCGCCCGAATCGCTCCCGCCAGTATTACGGTTGATCTGTGCGCCGACGATGCCGATGTCAATCAGCGAAAAGATCTTCATCCAGCCCGAACGTCCCGCCGGAATCACCGACTCAACACGAGGCGCCGTGCGCGGGAAGCTGTTCGTGATGCTCGACCGGAACTGGCAGACCGCCGCCGCGAAAGTGAAGCTTAAGGGCGTCTCCGCGTCATCGTAGAGGATGCCGAACAAGTTGGGCTGCCCGCCACCGGTCAGCGTGGCCGCTCCCGTCGCCAGGTTGCCGCCCACGCGGTTTAGGATCAACAGCGTGTCGTTGGCGTCAGCGCGGGCTTGGATGTTGTCCAAAGCCACGACGCGAGGCGCGGCGTTATAGTCCACGCCGTTGAAACTAAGCAGGGCCAGGGTGCCGTCGGTGCTAACGGTTGCGCCCGGGTTGACCTTGGCGAAGGCGACAGCTCCGAGATTGGCCGCGTGGCCGCTCGCGTACTCCACATACTCGTCGCCGATCAGGAAGTTGAACTGCACTGGGAGGCCGTTCAAATCCGATGCGACGGCCACAATGTAACCACTGATGCCAGGGTCCACGTCCGAGGTCAGGAAGCTCGCCGTCTGGTTCGCCGTCAGGCAGATGAAGCTGTCAGCGGGCTGGCAGAGGGCGGCGTCCACAAAGAACAGGTGGACAGCAATGCCCGTCGCCGAGTTCGTGTTGGTGATGTTGATGCGCGTGTCCGCCGCCAGCGGATTTGCGGCGTTCGAAGTATAAGCGTTGTAGTAGAGGATTGAACCAGCTTTCTGATCGCTGGCTTCGGAAGTTGCCGGGAAGGGAAGGCCGGGATCGGCCGCGAGCGCTGTAGCTGACATAACCAATACCGCGAACAGCGCCATGAGCATGTGTGTAAAGTGACGTGAGGTTCTCATTTCGAAGTCTCCTTAAAGTTTGAACTTGGAGGAAGGCGCAGGAAGCGCCTGAACTGCAAAGTTATCAGAAGGATTGAACACGGATAATCTGAATTTGAGAGGAGATTCCCGTGTTTAAGCAGCTGTGCTTGAGACTACTTTTGCCCAGCGAGAACTACGATCAGGAGGAGCGTCCGGTAACGGAGCAGAGCCTACGCCTATAACAAGGCCTGTGTCAATAAAATTAACCAAAATATTGTTCAACAAGCGATGTTTTTGCTTTCGCCACCCCAGATGGCGATGCGTTCTTCGGGCGTAATCTTTTCAGCGCCGGATGCGCGGTAATGGAATTGCGCCGCTCGGCGGCGCAACGACGTGGAATTGCTCGGCGTGCCGTGTGGGAGGTAGCTGTCGAAGATCAGGCATCCGCCGGGGTCCAGCGGCACGGCGACGCGGCGATCCTGCAATCCCTCCATCTCCGAATCGCAAATCTGAAAATCGCGGATCTGAAAATGCGGAAAGCCTCCACGCTTGTGCCAGCCAGGAGCCACCCGCATACAGCCGTTTTCAACGTCAGCCGTGTCCAGCGCGATCCACACGCCCACGACCCGCGTCTGCGGCGTCAATTCAAAATAAGCGTGATCCTGGTGCCAGGGCTTTTCGCGCCCTTGTGGCGGTTTGATCAGGGCCATGTCTTGAAACAACTCAGGCTGCGCCTCAAGGAGTTTTTCGATCACGGCCAGCAGTTGCGGTTTATGCGCGATGGAATTCAGCCGCGGTTCGTAATTCACGAAGTAGAGCAGACGCCGGACGGAATCGAGCTTTTCGTAGAAACTCATGCCGTCAAGTCTGTCTCGCGCATCGTGGCTGAACTGAATGTTCTGAAATTCCGGCGCGCGCGCCGCGATCAGATCATTCAATCCGTCGAGCGCCCCGTGAACCTCCTCTGCCGTGAAGGCGCCGCGCACGGCGATGAAGCCCTGTTCGTGATAACGAGCAATATCGGCCTCGGTAACAGCGTCAAGCCCGTCAATCGTTTCGGCGATAGCCGCGTAATCGTAAAGGCCGGCGGCGTGCGGCGTAACGGCGCCGTCATAGCTGATCTCGTTCGGCACAGACATAACAATTCCCTCAAAACATATCCGGTTTTTCCAGAGCCTGCTGCGTGAACATATCCTCTTTCAACCCTGTGTTGAAGCGAATGTCTTCGAGCGTCAGGATCGTCTTCGTCCCTTCGGCGGGCGTGCTCATCTCCAACCGCTTTGCGACCCAAACGCCGGAGATTTTTTCGAGATTGCCAGCTTTCAGAATCCGCTGTTTCTGGCCTTGTTTGTCGTACATCTCGACCAGCACGGAGTAAGGCGTGTCTTGCGGCGCCCAGATGTAGACGTACCCGTATTGCGATTTGTCTGGCGAGACCGGACGCGCTTCGATCTTATAGGTTTTGCGCCCGTCAATCACCTCGCCTTCGCCGAGCATTTTGTAAGTGAAATCGTCGAGCACGCGCTCGGCCATGTCCTCGTTGGTGAAATCAGCGCCAATAAATCGTTGGCGGCGTTCCTGGGCGGCGATGCGGCGGACGCGCTGAATCGCGGGCGTGTACATCCACTGCCGGTCCGCCGCGCCGCCCTCGTTAATAGAGAGAAGACTGACGCCGCGCACCTCTGGCGGATCGGTAAATCGCGCAAGAGTCTTGCTGTTACCCAGCCCTCCGAGTTTGCGCATCGTGAACTTCTTGCTGCGCACAGTTCCCTTCTTGTCCACCACATCCATCTTTCCGCGCCAGGTCGTATCGCGGCTGGTGTCCTGCTTGTAAACGCTCTCCATGATCTTTCGAGCGTCTTGCGCCTGTGCGAGGACGGCGAGGGCCGGAAAGCAAAAGATAAAAAAGAATGCGGTCTTGTTCAAAATCATTGTTTAACCCTCAACGCGATTCAGCCTCGGACGACATGTTGGCTCCGGCCGGCCCGACGATAACGAGGTCATTATTATCCGCCTTGACCGGCCGCTCAACTAAACCCCGGGGCGCCGGGCGAAGAACCGTGTTCTTCGCCCGGCGCCCTAACGGCTGGAAGCTCGTCAATCTGGATTGACGGCCTTCTTGATCGCACGACCGGTCTTTTTGGCGCCCTTCTTCACGGCGTCTCCGACATCTTCCGCCTTATCGGCGGTTTCGCGCGCGCCTTTTTTGGCGCCTTTTTTAACAGCGCCGCCTACGTCTTCAGCTTTATCGCCTACCTCACGCGCGCCTTTCTTGACCTGATCATTGGCGTCTTCGGCCTTATCAGCCACCTCGACTAGCGCATCACCCGTGGCCTCCATTGACCTATCGACCCAACTCGAATCCTTTAGCTCCACCTCCTTGTTGTCAGCGCGGTAAGTGACGCACGCGACGCGCCCCCCGGTCGCCGACGTTTCGCGCCTGGCCGTCGATAAACGGCCGCTCCTGAATGTGCGGACTTCGCTCTTGGAGCCATCGGAGTAATTGATGGTGGTGGTAATCGAACCGTCTTTGTTCTCGACAGTGTTTGTCGCGGAGACAGTGCGGGCGGCCGTTCCCGCAGGCGCAGCCGCCGGAGTCGGAGCGGGCGCCGTCGCAGTCGTGCCAGACCCTGCGGCGCAAGCCCCGAACAACGATCCAGCGGCAAGCAACACACCTGAGACAATGATTTTCCGCATATTCTCCTCCTCTATTGAGAGTCTCCGAACCGCCATCATTAACAGTGAATCCCGATCAACGATAGGCGGCGGGAGAAGAATTTAAGTTTTCGGGGGACCGCGGGGGAGAATTAAATGCTAACACCCGCCGCTGGTTATTCACACCCGATGGCCTCTTGCGCCGCTGGCAATGACCGTGGGAATGTCTTCAGATTTATTGATTGAGAGTCGAGACTCTGGCATAAATCACTACTCGCATTTTGCTCCACCTGGAGTTCGAGGACTATCGTAATCGCCCGCGGCGCCCTCTCGCCGGAGCTGGCCTGCCGCGGATAGTCGTTGGCGGACGCATAATTGTTTCATCGTTCCCCCAGCCGCGGAATTCTGAATGAAAACCCTGGATTTGAACGAAGAGGCCTTCCTTCGGTTGCTCGCGCGACTCAACGCTGATCCTACGCTCGCAGGAGAAGAATACGAAAAGCTCCGCGCGAGACTGATCTATTTCTTCGAACGGAAGGGCTGCCGGATCCCCGCCGAATTGTGCGATGAGACTATCAATCGCATAGCCCGAAAGGTAGAAGAAGGCCTTGAGATTGGGGACGTGTTCAAGTTCTCCTATGGCGTGGCGCGCCTTGTGCTGCTGGAGCATTGGAACGATCCCAAAAGAGAATGGGAGCAGCTCGATGAGCGGTTGTCTTCGCCGGAGTCTGATCGGGAATCTGACGAACATCGCCTGGAGTGCATGAAAAAGTGTCTACAATCGCTCCCGTCGGAGGAGCGGGATTTAATTGTCAAGAACTGCATTCTGGATAAAAAGGAGGAGTTGGCCAGGTCTCTGGGAGTAACGATAAACGCGCTCAGGCTGAGGGTCTTCCGTATCAGGACGAAACTTAATCAGTGTCGCGAGAAGTGCGTCAGTGGTTCGTAAAGAACCGTCGTCCTGACGCGGACGTCGTGAGCCACTACATTACTGAGAAATTATGCCAGGATAATTGCCACTATATGGTGAAAGGTCTTTTGCAATGGCGCAGCAAACAATTGGCGATGACCAGACAATAATCAGGTACCTTCTTAATGAGCTTTCCGAGGGGGAGCAGGCCCGCTTCGAAGAGACATACTTAAGAGACGAAAGTCTGTTTGAGCAGGTCCAGGCCCTGGAAGAAGAACTGATCGAGGACTATGTGAAGGGGGGCCTTTCCGGCCATGAGCGTCTTCGCTTCGAACGTCACTATCTCGCGTCCGATCAGCGCCGCGCGAGAATCCAGACCGCCAGAGAGTTGCTCCGAGTGTGCTCGCCGAAATCATCGACGCAGACTGCCGCTGACGACCGTATTGGGAGCAAGCTTTTTTCTCCGCGCTCGCGTCTACGATTGCCTGCGAAGCAACGCCTGGCGCCGGTTTTCGGAGTCGCGGCGGCTCTCTTGTTGCTGCTGGGGACGGGTCTTTCCATCGAACTGCTGAGGCTGCGCCGGCATCTCGCTACGGTCAGTGAGGAACGCGCGGCGATCGAGCGACGAGCGAAAGAATCGGAGCGGCGGTTGGTTCATGAGCGCGAACTGTTGGCCGAAGAACGCAAACAGAGCGTCGCCCTGCGAGAGAAACTTGAAAATCTCAATAGCCAGTTGAACCGATTAGAGCAGGAGCGAGCCCGGTCTGAAGCGTCGAAAAATCAAATCGTTTTCCTTGCGCTGACGTCAGGCGTTAGAAACATCAACAACCTGGATAGAGCGGTTATATCCGCTCACACAAGTTTCGTAGAACTGCGGGTCGAGTTGGAAGGGCGGGAAGCGACGACCCCGCGCTCTTATCGCGCAATCGTGAAGACCGTTGAGGGAGATAAAGAGATTTGGACGCAGGAAGGAATCAAGCCTCGGCGGCGCAAATCCGCCCAGTATGTCGTCAGAGTGCCGGCCGATCGTTTCAAAGCGACGGGGGCGCAGGACTTCACGCTGACGCTCGGCGTCCAGACTGTTGGAGGGAAAGATTATGAGGAACTCGAGATCTACTACTTCCAGGTGACGGTGAGATGACTAGTGTACCCATTAACACTTGAGGAGAAGCTATGACTCAACAGAACAAATGGCGCCTGGCTTTAGAACTCCGGCACAGGCGGGACGCATATCAAGCCTTGGCCAGTCTATCGACACTTTTACTGTTCTTCAGCCTGGTAGCCGCCGATTCCTCTCGCCAGGCTTTCGGAGGATCTCTCGTCCTGTTCCAGCAATCGCCTCAACAGTCGCGTGATAGGGGGAGTGAGGGCCACGATGAAAAGGACGCCCGCGCGCTTGAAGCAGGTAAGCCGATCAAGAGCGGGTTGGATGGCGGGCAACGGCATGCCTATCGAATCGGGCTGGGCGCCTATCAGTTCCTGAAGGTGATCGTTGAGCAGCAAGGCATCGATGTAGTGGCGCAAGTGTCAGGACCGGATGGGAAACATATCCTGGAGTTCAACTCCGAAAGCAGATCACAAGGGCGGGAAGAAGTATCACTGGTAGCCGAGGTAGCGGGCGCCTTCCTGTTGATTGTACGCCCCAAACAGAATGCCCCCCCCACCGGAAGCTATGAGATTCGGATCGAAGAGTTGCGCGTCGCGACAGATACTGATCGCGCTTTGCATGACGCGCGCAAGCAGTTTGAGGAGTCTCTCAAACTACAACGTGCGGGCAAGAATGATGAAGCGCTCCCATTAGCTGAACGCGCATTGGAGATTCGTGAAAGACTCCTGGGGACTGAACACCAAGATGTCGCTGCCGCCATCGATAGTCTAGCTGGCATTTACGCTGACAGAGGCGAGTATGTTAAGGCAGAACGGCTCTGTCGGCGCGCGCTGGCCATCCAGGAGAAGGCGCTGGGCAAAGATCATCCGGACACCGCCAGCAGCCTCAATCACCTGGCGAGACTTTTCCACTACCGCAGGAAGTACGGGGAGGCCGAACCGTTATACAAGCAGTCTCTCGACATTCATGAGAAGGCGCTGGGCAAAGATCATCTGGTCACTACCAGCGTCTTCAACGACCTGGCGGTACTCTATCAAGCGCAGGGGAAGTACAGGGAGGCCGAACCGCTTTACAAGCGCGCGCTCGACATTCGTGAGAAGGCGCTGGGCAATGATCATCTATCTACCGCCTCCAGCCTCAACAGCCTGGCGACGCTCTATCGTGAGCAGGGGAAGTACGTGGAGGCCGAACCGTTATACAAGCGCGCTCTCGACATGTATGAGAAGGCCCTGGGCAAGGATCATCCGTATACCGCCGCCAGCCTCCACAACTTGGCGGCGCTCTATCGGAGTCAGGGGAAGTACGAGGAGGCCGAACCACTCTTCAAGCGCGCTCTCGACATCTATGAGAAGACGCTGGGCAAAGATCATCCGGACACCGCCACCAGCCTCAACAACCTGGCCGTGCTTTACACGGCAAAAGGCGATCTTGTTCAGGCAGTAAAGTTTCAATCACGCGCCAATACCGCCAGCGAACTCAACCTCGCGCGCAATCTCGTTATTGGTTCCGAACGACAGAAACTGGCCTATCTTGCCACTCTCTCCGGCCATACTGACCGGACCATCTCCATCCACCTCCACTCTGCTCCCGATGATCCGGCGCCGCGTAACCTGGCCGCGACTCTGATCCTGCAACGCAAGGGGCGCGCTCTCGACGCCGCTTCCGAAAATCTCAATTCCCTGCGCAGCCGGTTCAATACTGAAGATCAGGCGTTGCTCGACCGATTAACCGAGACCCGCTCGCAAATTGCCAGGCTCGTCCTCGGCGGACCGCAGAAAATGACCGCCGAGCAACATCGGGACCA
>Ga0187894_10002578_pt1 | contig 21468 bp, 18 predicted proteins | sample GBC1701081metaG_FD_136650 | JGI IMG/M metagenome (GOLD analysis project Ga0187894, IMG submission 136650) | White microbial mat communities from a lava cave in the Kipuka Kanohina Cave System on the Island of Hawaii, USA - GBC170108-1 metaG ...
ACAAAATATGTCACTGACAGTTGTTGTCGCAATGGAAAATGGCAGCGATAGATAAACTCGTTGCAAAAAATTGCGCCGTTGCAGAAATGAAGTGCAGAAATGAAAAATGGCAGCGATGTAATTCAGGGTGTCGTTGCTCGCAAAAATTTTTGCGCCGATATAGAGGAAGCCAATGGAGTAAGATTTGTACGAATTTAGTGCAAGGTTAGACACTGATGAACGCGGATGCGGAGAATTGGCACAGCTGATCCGCTTTCATCCGCCCAATCCGCCCAATCCGCGTTCTATGCTTCGCAGAAAAATGGCAGCGATGCAGAAAGCGAAAGAAAGAGCGCCGCCGTGTTTCAGACTGTTTGCCGGAAACCTCTGGGGCGCTCTGCCTAAGATTTACTTTTCTTTCTTCGCTTTCGGATGTTTGAAAACGAATAGCACGTAATCGCCACGCTTGCGGAAGTCGTCGGCTTTAATGGCATCGAAATCTTCCGCCGGGACGACGGAAACGACTTTCACGCGGGCTTTTGGCAAACGCTTTACCGTCCGTGATGCCGTGCCGAGCCGACTGTCGCTGTGAAACGCGCCGTTGAAATGCACAATCAGCGGCTTCGGGTCGGGAGCGTTGGCATAAGCCGTAGCGATGGACTCCGCCATCGTATCATCTTTGACAACTTGCGCTTGATAGATGCGTTGCATCATCGCCGCTTCTTCACCGACAAGTTTTTTGTCGTCCGAAGCTGCCTGATGTCCGCTCATGGTCTCCGAGAATTTCTTGAAGTAGTCGTCTTTGGCATCGGAAATCTCTTTGGCAACATAGACGCGCTCTTTTTCCGGCAGTTTATCAATGACGGCGAGACCGCCGCGAGCTACTTGTGAAGCGTAGCGACGCGGTACATTGCCGGCAACGACGCGCCAGCCTTTGGCTTTGGCAAATTCGACCAGCGGACGATAATCGGTTGCATAGTTGCCCCACGGGCGCGATTGCTTCAAGAATTCTTCTTCGCTGATTTTGTTTGCCAGATAATCGTCTAACGCTTGTTGGGTGTCGCGCTCGAACATCTCCATTGCGACGATGACCGTGCGCCCGCGCCGTGCCAGCCCTTCGAGGATTGCCAGTTCAAAGCGGTGCGTCGCCATGTCCTCATGCTGTTCGCCAACAAAGACCACATCGGCGCGTGACAGATCGGCAAGCATCGCCTCAAAATCGCTGAAGCGTTTGTCGTCGGAATGGTAGACCCGTTGCGGCAGATAACCGGAATGACTCTGCGCCAATGAAGAGGCAATAAGCATACAGAGCAGCAGCGCCATGAGTAGAGATTTTTTCACCATAGATATTGTCCTTCTGATAGTATACGAAGCAGTGTGCAAAACATAAGTGTAGCATGATGACGGACAAAAGCGATGCGGTTGATGGAAAGTTTGCCGGTTCGCCAATCGCCGCTAAGGCAATGGCTCACGGGTTTACGGCAGCGCGTTGGCGTGTGTGAAACGGCTCTCTGGCGGCGACGAGACGGTGCAAAGTAACTGACTTTCAGGGTTCAATGCCGGTATGCGGGTAGCAAATGCTTTTTGCTTTATCTCGCTTGCCGCTTTTCATCAATAGAGCCTTTTCGTATAATGTCCGCCGACGTTATCGCCAAGCCATCATCTGAGGAGTCAAGATTATGATCAATTGTCCGAACTGTGGCGCTGAGAATCGTGATGGAGCGCCGTACTGTCGCCTCTGTGCGACGCCTTTGCCAGCGCCCGGAGCTTCTCACCAGCCGCCTGCTTTCAACCAACAGGAAGCCGCGCCTGCCCAAATTACTTGCCCGGTATGCCGCACGGTGAATGACGGCGGTTGGGCGTTCTGTCAGGAGTGCGGCACTAAGCTGACCGCCGCCGCCAGACCGAATACCGCGCCAGTGCAACCGCCCGCCGATCAAACGGGACAGGAAACTGTGATCATGAAAGACGCCGGAACCACGCCGGTCAAGCAAGGCAGCTATAATCCGGTAACGACGGTTGCCGATCCCTTCTCCACCAGCATTGACGATCCTTCGATAGCTAACCGCATGGAAGACCCTAGCATGGCGACACGCTTTGATAATTCGTTTGCCCGCACGATGGTAGACGAATCTATGGCGACGCGCATAGATGACAATCTGGTAGCGAGCATCGTTGGCAATCAGAACAAGACCGACAACATGAGTCCGGGCGATTTCAAGACCGTCATCGCCGATATTAACCTCGCGGAACTGACCACCGCGCCCGATATGAAAGATGCGCCTTTATCTTCGGAAACCATTTTCGACACCAATCAATCCATTGCCGGTGGCGTCAGCGCCGGCAGAGAAGTGGTTTGCCCGCATTGTTCGCACAAGAGCGCGGCGGGCAGTATGTTCTGCGCCAACTGCGGTACGAAGTTATCGGGGCAGCCTTCGCTAGCGCCGCAGCCCGCGCCACCGATGCCGGTTGCCCCAACTCCGGTTGTCAAGCCAGCCGAGCCGGAACCGCCCGCCGAAACCATGTATCGGGCTTCGGTGCCACCGCCGCCGCTTGCCGCGCAAGGCAAGCTCTATCTGGTGATGGAAGGCGGACAGCAGGGCGAGGTGTACGATTTGAAAGATACGACGATGGTGGGCAGAACCGGCGGCGATTTGTCGTTTCCGCATGATGGTTATATGTCGGGACGGCACGCCCAGATTGTCCATCGCGGCAACGATTTCTTCCTCTCTGACGCTGGTAGTCGTAATGGTACATTCATTAGAATTAAAGGTGATGTAAAGTTAGAACCGGGTGATATGATTCTCATTGGCAAGCAGCTTTTCCGCTTTGAGAAGTCATAACCAGACAGCAGTTTCATTGGCTGTCAGTGTATGGCAGCCGTTTCGCCATAGGCTGTAGTTTCTGCTTTTGGAGGTGACCGGATGAGTGATATTTCAATGTCCCTGTTTGCTGATAGCAATATCGGGATGCGGCGTTCGATCAATGAGGATTCCTGTTTGATTGCCGATTTGGAGACCGGCAACAGTGAAAAGCCTTCGCAACTGCTGACTCATCAAGTCGGCGAACACGGCTACCTGATGGTGGTGTCGGACGGCATGGGCGGGGCGGCGGCGGGCGAAGTCGCCAGTGATTTTGCCGTCAAAACCATGCTTGAAAAGCTCTTGAAGTTGACCACGGACCGTAGCGTTGCCGACCAGTTGCGTGAAGCTGTCGAAACGGCCAATCAACGCATCTGGAATCACGCTGAAGAGAACCCGGAACTCTCCGGCATGGGCGCAACCCTCACCGCCATCATCGCTTACGATGGCAAGGCACACGTTGCTCAGGTGGGCGATTCCCGCGCTTATCTGCTTCGCCAAGGCGTGATTGAACAACTGACCAAAGACCAGTCGTTGGTGCAAGCCTTGCTCGATTCCGGCATGGTGCAACCCGAGCAGGCACACTTGATTCCGCAGAATGTCATCCTACAGGCGCTTGGCACGCAACCGGCTGTAAGCGCCGTCATGACCGAATTTGAGTTATGTCGCAATGATGCTCTGATTATGTGCAGCGATGGCTTGTCGAATAAAATCACGCCGGAAGAGATGGTTGACATTATCGCCAATGCGCCAAGCGTAGAAGCTGCCGGTTCAACCATGATTGCGCTGGCAAACGAACGCGGTGGCGAAGATAACATCACGGTTATCATTGCCAAATTCGATGGCGAGAGCTTAAGCGAAAAGACGGAAAGCAAGCGCATCACCGGCAATTTCAACGCCTTTGACAAGAATATCTCTTACGAAGAAGCTCAGTATATCGCCAACCGTTATGTGCCGCCGGCAGGGAGCGAAGAAGTCGCCGAAAGCGAAGGAATAAATGCAGCTTCCACCGGCATCTTGAAAATGCCCACGACTTTTGGCGGCGCCGCCGCCGCACCGGAGCAAGAGGCAGAGGACGAAACTCCGGTAATCGAAGATGCCGAGACCATTGCTGCTCGTGAGGCGGTTGCCCAAAAGCATAATGCCAGCGAACGCAAGACCATGATGGTGATGTGGGTCGTCGCTATCATCTCTTTATTATTGCTGGCGGTGGTTGGCTATCTGATGCTCAAGAAATAATCGGTAGTCGAGTGGCAGGTATTCAGCAAGTCGCGCTTTGCCGTCCCACAAAGCAAATCATCACTTCAGCCCGTTGCCTGGCGGCGGTCAGAACCTACACGAGAGCTTGACTTATGACGGAACAAATTAAACTTGTTATCTCCGACATTGATGGAACGCTCATCACCTCAAATCACGAAATCACCCCGGCGACCCAGGCGGCTGCCGCCAAACTCTATGACGCCGGCATCGGCTTGTCGCTTGCCAGTTCACGCCCGCCGCGCAGTATGTTTCCTCTGGCAGAGCAGTTGAATTTACGCTTTCCGTTTGCGGCATTCAACGGCGGCTTGGTTTTGACCCGCGATGGCGAAATCAAAGTCAACAGCCAGATTCCCCCGGCAGTAGTCGCTCATATCAAGGGCATCGCCAACGATTTGGATATAGATGTCTGGCTCTATGATGACAAAGGCTGGTGGGCGAGTCAGCACACGCCATTCGTTGAGCGCGAATCACATACGTCAGGATTTGACCCGGACTTTGCGGGCTATGACGAGATGCTCAAAACCGGACTGGCGAAGATGACTGTGGTTGGCAAACCGGAACTGGTCGCCGAAGCGGAAAAGCGTGTGCTTGCCGATTTGTCGGCAGAGGTCTCGGCGTCGCGTTCCAAGCCGCGATTTTTAGATATCACGAAATTCGGCTATCACAAAGGCGCGGTTGTGAAACGGCTATCGGAAGTCTTCGGCGTGTCAACCGAAGAGGTGGCGGTTATCGGCGACGGACCGAACGATTTGGTGATGTTCGAGCAAGCCGGAATGAGCATTGGCATGGGACAAGGCGTTGACGAAGTGTTGGACTCAGCGACCTATATCACCAGTTCCAATGACAGCGAAGGCTGGGCGCGAGGCATTGAAAAGTACGTTTTGAAACAGCACAATTGATTTCACGGTTGAGGCACGAAAAACGCAAAGCCAGCGTCGCATAAACTGTGGCTGCTCTGTGTCGTCTTGTGTCTTCTATGGTGAAAGAGGTTTTCATTCATTCGCTAACTAGATAACGATTCGCTTTTGAATTTTCACGGAGGGATTATGTCAGGAAAGATGCTCAATAAAGGAAACGCGCAGATTCGCGTTTACAAAGATGCGGACGAAGTGGCGCTAAAGGCTGCCCGACGCTTTGCGCGGCTCGCTGACCAATACGTTCTCGGCAGTGGCAGTTTTACGGTGGCGCTCTCCGGCGGTTCGACGCCGAAAGCCATGTTCACGCTGCTGGCTCAATCGCCCTTTCTGGAAACTGTGCCGTGGGAATCCATCTATCTCTTCTGGGGCGATGAACGCTCTGTAGCGCCCGACCACGCCGACAGCAACTATCGCATGACCCGCGAAGCCCTGCTCTCGAAGGTTCCCATCCCGGAAGCCAATGTCTTCCGCATTGAAGGCGAGAACCCTGACCACGACAAGGCGGCAAGCGATTATGCTGATAAGTTGATGAACTTCTTTTTAACCAAAATCAGTCCCTCGAAGACCGCGCCGTTGACGACCGTGCCGCGCTTCGATCTGGTATTTTTGGGTATGGGTCCCGACGGGCATACGGCATCGCTCTTTCCGCATACGACGGCGCTCAAAAATGACAGCGATATTGTCGTGTCAAATTGGGTCGAGAAGTTCAACACCTACCGGATTACCCTGACGGCGCGAACCCTCAATAATGCCCGCAATGTAACTTTTCTGGCAGGCGGCGCAGATAAAGCCGAAGTCTTAAAGAATGTGCTGGAAGGCGAGTATAACCCTGACCTCTATCCGAGCCAGTTAATCAATCCGACCAAAGGTACGCTGTTGTGGATGATAGACGAAGCCGCCGCCGCGCAACTAAGCGATTGAAACGGTTGATTTCGAGCTAGACTTCTGAGACGGAGATAGTTTAATTTTAAGTGAGCAGGCACGATAGATTTTATCTCTCCAAGAGTTATAGCTATGCTGAAAAGACCTATTTTTATCGCACTTATCGCAATGTTACTTGCCGTTGGCGTCGTCTCAACGCCGAAAGCCGTCTCGCAAACTCAGAGAACGCTGGTCGGCGAATGGCTTGTCCGTTCAACGCCGATAGACAATGAGCAGTTCTCCCGCATGGGCAACAGCCTCGGCTTTCCTGATAGGGATATGTTCTTTGCCGAAAACGGCGACATCCGCACTGGCTTTGTTGCCCGCGAAGATGTCGGCGTAGCGGTTAAACCGCTTGGCGTTTGGCGACAGGAAGGCAACCGCATCAGCGCCACTTTTCAACTCTGGTGTCCCGATAGCAACTTCCCTTGCGGCACAATTGTTATGCGCGGCGAATTCGTCAATGATGACCGCATCAGAGGCACGATGGCAGCATTCTTTGATGAAGAAGATGCCACACGCCCGACCGGGTTTGACACCTGGCGCTTCAACTTCACCGCCAATCGCCTCTCGTCAGGAGGTGGACAATGAAGCATCTGAAACAGCGCGTTGTCGCCCTTTCACTGGTTGCGCTATGTCTGCTCTCCTTGAGCGAAACCGCTTGGGCAGGGAAGAAGTTTAATGGTGTGTGGCGCGTGACGATTACCATTCCAACGGCTCCCGGTAGCCGCGAAACGCGCACCTTCACCGTAGAACTGAACGCCACCCCGCGTGAAGAGGACAGCCTGCACGGCAGAATGACAATCAAAGATGAGAACAATCGCACGGTCAGCGGCGTCTGGCGACAGGAAGGCAAGATGGTTTCCATCGGCTATGAACTGCCTTGTACGGAAGGCTCGCCCTGTGCGTCGCTAGTGATGCGCGGCAAGATGAAGAACGGCTTTACGACCATCAAAAAAGGCGATGTCATCGTCATGTGGGACACGCCGAACGATTCAAACTATGCGCTTTATGATACCTCGAAAGGTTCATTTTCAGCCGAGAGACTGGAGTAACCGTCGTCTATTTTTTGCAGAACCTTCACGATAAAGAAGGTACTATGATTTGCGGTTACGGCTTGGCTTCCATCCAGTTTTTGCCGTAGCCGACTTCAACAACCAGCGGAACGCTCAATTCGGCAACCGCTTCCATTTCCGCTTTAACGAGATTGCTGACTCGCTCAATCTCTGCTTCCGGCGCTTCCAATAGCAGTTCGTCGTGAACCTGAAGAATTACCTGCGCCTGTAAGCCTTCGCGTTTCAGCCGGTTGTGAACCTTCAACATGGCAATCTTCATCAGGTCGGCGGCGCTTGCCTGCAAGGGCGCGTTGATGGCTTCGCGTTCGGCTCTGGCTCTGAGCGCGTGATTGCGATTGTTGATGTCAGGAATCGGACGGATGCGCCCGAAGATACTTCGGGTTATTCCCGTCTCGCGCACCTTTTCGGGCGTCTCTTCCATATAACGCCGCACGTCTTTATAGGTGTTGTAGTAATCTTCAATGGCTTTCTTCGCTTCGGCGCGGCTCAAGGTTGTGCGCTGCGCCAGCCCGAAAGCAGCAACGGCGTAAGGAATGGCGAAGTTGACGATTTTGGCGAGGCGGCGTTTGTCGTGTTCTTCGGCTTTGGTCTTTGCGCCAAAGACTTCACGCGCTGTCTTGGCGTGAATATCTTCGCCCTTCTGAAAGGCTTCGGTCATCAATTTATCGCCGGTCAGATGAGCGAACAATCTCAACTCAATCTGCGAATAATCGGCAGACATCAGCACATATCCCGGTGACGGCACGAAGGCGGCGCGAATCCGTCGCCCCAATTCCGTGCGAATCGGAATGTTTTGTAGATTCGGATTGGTGCTGCTCAGTCTGCCGGTTGCCGCAACTGCCTGATTTAATGTCGTATGAATGCGCCCGGTGCGCGGGTTAATCAATTTCGGCAGCGCATCAATATAGGTATTCTTGAGTTTGGCAATCTCCCGGTACTCGATAATCAGGCGCGGCAGTTCGTACTTCGTTGCCAATTCTTCCAGCACATCATTTGAGGTAGAGATTTTGCCGGTCTTGGTGCGCCGCGCCACTTCGATATTCAGTTTCTCGAATATATCACCAAGTTGAGCCGGAGAATTGATATTGAACTCCTGTCCGGCGAGTGCATAAATCTCTTTACTGAGCCGCCCGATTTCGCGCTCCATCTCTTTGCCTGCAACTTGAAGCGCGGCAATATCTACGCGAACGCCGACGCGCTCCATTTCAAAGAGAACATCAACCAGCGGCAATTCCATCTCCGTATAAATCTTCTCAAGCCCGTGTTCCCGCAAGCGAGCGCGTAAAACGCTTGCCAGCCGCATCGTCAAATCTGCCGCCTGTAAAGCCCGCAGGTCATCCGCGTCAAAGCCTTCTACGGTTTCCGGCAATTCCAATCCTAGTACCTCACGAGCAATCTCTCTTATCGGATAGTTGCTGCGGTTTGCGTCTAAAAGGTATGAGGCAAGCAGGGTATCGTCCTCAACGCCTTCGATATGAGCGGCGGGAACAAACCGTTGAATTGCGCCGTCTGGTTGACCGCTATTCGCCTGTGCTGACGCAAATAGCGGCGAGGCTGCCAGATCATCAGCAAGCAGGTCATTTGTAGCATAGTTTTCGAGAGCCGTCAGCGCCGCTTTCCAGTCGTGAACCGCTTTCTGTAGCAAACCGTTCTCCAACGCGCCTTTCACTTTCGAGAAGACTTCCGTTTTCGCTGTGAACTGGTCGAAGGGAATCAGTGTGGCATTTGCCGTCGCTGTGGAAAAAGCGATGCCGTAGAGTTTGCCGCCGCGCTCGGCAAGCGAAAAAGCAAAGCCGTCCTGCGCGAATAAAGAATTGAAGAACTTAGTTAGTTCCGTTTCTTTCGTAATAACTTTGTAGCTCGTGACGCTGGCTTTTCTGGCGGCAACGGCGGCAACCGCATCGTGATTTGCAGCGTCCGCAAATTCGCGGGTCAGTTGCGAGAATTCCAATTCCGAAAAGAGTTCATAGGCGGCGCGGCGGTCGGGTTCTTCATACTTCAATGCCTCAAGGTCAAGGTCAACCGGCAAATCGGTAACGATACGCGCCAACTCACGCGACTGACGAATTAACTCAGCATTGTTCAGCAAACTCTCGCGGTAATTCTTGCGGCTGATTTCCGCAGCACGAGCCAGCGCCGTTTCGATGTCGCCAAAGTCGCTGATAATCTGCTTCGCGCCTTTCTCACCAACTCCCGGCGCTCCCGGTATATTGTCGGAAGCATCACCCCAGAGCCCAAGCAAATCAACCACCTGATTCGGATAAACGCCGAGTTTTTCTTTAACGCCTTCAGCGCCCATGTAGCGCAAATCGCCGCTACGTTCGGCGCGAAGAATTTTCACATGGTCAGTCACCAACTGGCAGAGGTCTTTATCATTCGAGACGATTGCCACATCAATACCAACGGCTTCGGCTTTCCGCGCCAGTGTGCCGATGATGTCGTCGGCTTCGTATTTCGGCATCAGAATCAGAGGGACGCGCAAGACCTGACAAACGCGGTCAACCAAGGGTAATTGCGCCACCAAGTCATCCGGCATCGGGGCGCGATGTGCTTTGTATTGCTCAAACTGGTCGCGTCGAAATGTTGGCTCCGGCGTGTCAAATGCAACACCAAGATAATCGGGTTGTTCGGCGCTGATGAGCCGCCGCAGGATCATGGTAAAGCCGAAAATCGCATTCGTCGGTTGCCCTTGCGAGGTAGAGAGTGCGCGTATGGCATAATAGGCGCGATAGAGTTGTGACATTCCATCAACGAGATAAAGGCGTTTGTTTGTTGAAGCCATCATAGCTAGTACCATACTAAGAGCCATTGTTTACGGGTGTCAATATGATAGCAAAAAGTACCGCTTTTGTACAGTAAAATGGTGCGGCTTTATCACTTTTTTATGCCTCAAAGTCAATAGGAGTGATTAGCCGAGATACTTCTGAATCTGCTTACGAAAGCCCGCGTAATAGGCTGCGCCCCACAGCGGCGTTTGTTCAAAATAATAAAGCCCATGGCGTGGCGCATCGTAACAGACGCTGAGTTGACCGGCAGACCAGTGTTTGGGCGGCGCTTCTGTCCTAAGAGTCTGCGCTGTCATATCGTCTATGTTATGCGAGATGGCGACGGCAAAGCACCAGACGCTTTCAAACAGCCCACAGGGCAGGGAACTGCTCTTCGATTGCATGGCGTGATTGAAGGCATCGGCGGAAAAGCGTCTGAGCAGGTTTATATCCGTGCCGTCAAATTCGTGAAAGATGAAGAAGGTTTCGGAGTTGCCGAATTTAGAGAGTTCAAAGCGTGAGCGATGGGCAACGACTTTGAACAGGTTATCGGGTCGAACCACAAAGCCATCGGCGGTCAGGCGTTGCAGTGCGTTTTGCAGCCAGTAATCTTTCCTTGTCTGGTATTCCATACTGCCTCCTCGTTAGAAGATACTAAAAGCCCGCTTTTTTCGGTGTCAACCTGATACCGGGAGCGCGGGCATCGTTGCCCCATGCGGGCATCCTTGCCCGCGCTCCCGGTTTGACTGGCAGTCACGCTTTGTTTCTCTTTTTGATTTTGCTAAACTCCGATGCCAAAAGGAGGCACGTATGAGAAAGCATCTTTCTATCAACATCAGGTTGAGTGCTGCGGCATTTGTTCTCTGCTTGTTACTGAGTATGTCGGCTACTGCTCAGGTCAGCAATATGGTCTACGGCGACTTCAAGGTTGATGACAGCAAGGTACAGGGGCAAAAACCGGAGACCTTTCAACTAATTCTATATAGCACCTCAAACCGCGTGATAGACCGGCAGAATGTATCTAATAATGGTCGCTATCGCTTTCTTGGTGTGCCGAACGGCGAATGGGATATTGTCGTTGAGGTCGAAGGGCTCGAGGTTGCCCGGGTGCGCGTCTTTATTCAAAGCGCCTTTTCGACCGATGTGCGCCGCGACATCAATCTGGAATGGCGGGAAACCTTTCGGGCGAAAAATGTAGTCGGTACAGTCGCCGCCATGCCCGACTACAAACGTGCTAACCCAATGCAGGAAAAGTACAACAAGGCGATAGAAGCGATGAAGAGCAAAAACGATGAGCAAGCAGAAAAGTTACTACGCGAGATTGCCGAAAGCGACTCGCGGGACTTCATCGCTTGGACGGACTTGGGAACCCTACAGTTCAAACACGAAAAGTACAGTGATGCCGAGAAGTCCTATCAACGCGCTCTGGCGGAAAAAGGCGATTTCATGGTTGCCCTTATGAATCTCGGCAAGCTACAAATGGCGCAGAAGAGCTATGACGCTGCTATCGAAACGCTGACCCGCGCCGTCACTGCTCACCCGCAATCAGCAGACACCAACCACTATCTCGGCGAGTGCTACCTACAGGTCAAGAAAGGCTCAAAGGCAGTCGGCTATCTGAATGAAGCCATTAAGCTCGACCCGGTAGGCAAAGCTGACCTTCACCTCAGACTGGCAACGCTCTACAACGGGGCAAATCTGAAAGACCGCGCCGCCCTTGAATACGAGAAGTTCTTACAGAAGAAGCCCGATTACCCGGACAAGAAGAAGCTACAGCAGTATATTGCGGAGAACAAGAAGTAGGCAGTCGGCAGAAAGCAGAAGGCAGTAAGTCGGTGTGCTTATTTAAATGTTGATTATAAATAGCTTACAATTGTTTTACATTACCTTCTCTGGCTCCGGCTATAGACAACAACAAAGGCGAACGACTCTAAGAAAGAGTCGTTCGCCTTTTGCTTTGTATTACTGCTTACTGCCTTCTGCCGACTGCTGCTGTCGTCAGGCTCGCGCTTCTTTGCCGTCAACATTCGATTCATTGACGGGCGGCATTGCGCCCATCTCTTCATCGGTTGAGGTTTCTGCCGGTTTTTCAACCGGCGGCATGAGCGTGTTCTTCAATAATTCGTCAATGCGCTCGACAAAGACAATCTCCAGATCGCTCAAAGATTCAGCGGGAATGTCCTTCACATCCGGCGCATTGCGCTTCGGCAGCACTACCCGTTTAATTCCGGCGCGACGTGCCGCCAGCACTTTACCTTTAACGCCGCCAATCGGAAAGACCAGCCCGCTCAAGGTTATCTCGCCGGTCATCGCCGTATCGTGACGTACCGGGCGACCGGTCAGCAACGATGCAAATGCTGAAACGATTGCCACACCCGCCGAAGGTCCGTCTTTCGGAATTGCGCCCGCCGGAACGTGAACGTGAATGCCGTTCTTCTCGAAGTCATCCGCCGGTATGCCCATCTCTTCCGAGTGCGACCACAGGTAACTGTGCGCCGCTTTTGCCGACTCCTGCATGACGTTGCCGAGTTGCCCCGTCAGTGTCAGCCCCTTTGAACCGCGTAGTTTCGTTGCTTCGATGAAGAGAACTTCGCCGCCCATATCGGTTACGGCAAGCCCTGTCGCCACACCGGGCGGCAGAATGTCGCGGGCCGTCTCTTGAAAGAATCTTTCGTGACCGAGATACTCTTCCAGATCATCCGGCAGAATCGTAAATGATGCGCCTTTCTCCTGCGCCACTTTCAGCGCCACTTTACGCGCCAGTTTTCCCATTGTGCGTTCAAGCTGACGGACGCCCGCTTCCCGCGTATAGCGCGAAATGATTGCCTGAATCGTCTTGTCACTGATAAGAATCTGCTCATCGGTCAAACCCGATTCTTTTATCTGACGTGGCACCAGATAGCGTTTGGCGATGTGCAATTTCTCCTCTTCGCTGTAGCCTGCCAATTGAATAATCTCCATGCGGTCGCGCAATGCCGGAGGTATCGGAGCCAGCGAATTCGCCGTAGCGATGAAAAAGACCTTCGATAAATCGAAAGGCAAATCCATGTAGTGGTCGCGGAATGAGAAGTTCTGCGCCGGGTCTAAAACTTCCAGCAATGCCGACGCCGGATCACCGCGAAAATCCATGCCGAGTTTATCCACTTCATCGAGCATCATTACAGGATTATTCACTCCGGCGCGTCTGAGCGCCTGAATAATGCGTCCCGGCATTGACCCAATGTAGGTGCGGCGATGCCCGCGCAGTTCGGCTTCATCGCGCACGCCGCCTAGCGACATACGCTCAAACTTGCGCCCCATCGAACGAGCGATGGATTGCCCCAGACTGGTTTTGCCAACGCCCGGAGGTCCAACGAAACAGAGAATCGGCGCTTTGCTCGTCGGGTTGAGTTTGATGACCGCCAGATGTTCGAGGATGCGGTCTTTAATGTCCAGCAGATCGTAGTGGTCTTCGTCCAGCACTGTGCGAGCGTTGTTCAAGTCGAGCGATTCATCGGTGGACTTGTTCCATGGCAGGTCTAAAATCCATTCCAGATAGGTGCGAATCACATTGTAATCGGGCGCTGCCGAGGGCAGACGTTCCAGCCGTCGTAATTCGCGGTCGGCTTCCTTACGAACATCTTCCGGCAAATCGGCTTTTTCGAGACGCTCGCGCAGCATCATGGATTCCGCCTGCTCGCCATCAGTTTCGCCCAACTCTTTTTGAATCTGCTTCATCTGCTCGCGCAGAATATAATCGCGTTGCGCTTTGCCGAGTTCTTCCTGCGCCTGATTGGAAATCTTATTGCGGATGTCCAGCACTTCGACTTCGTGCGACAGGTAGCTGTGCATCAGGCGCAACAGTTCGCCTTCATTATCGGCTTCCAATAACGCTTGTTCCTGTTCGATGCCTAAATCGAGAACCGAGCCGAGAAAATATGCCAGGCGCACATAATCGTCTTGTGACGAAACGATGCTGCGAATTTCCGCCGGGATATTCGGCAACATTGTTAAAGCCTTCTGCACCAGGGCGCTGATGTTGCGGCGCAAGGCTTCGACTTCGAGCGAAGATTCTTTCGGCGGTTCCGGCAGCATTTCGACTCGCGCCCGCAGCATCGGCGTATCTTCGATAAATTCGAGGACGCGGAAACGCTCCTGCCCTTGTACAATCAGGTGCAGCACCTCTTCGTTACCGGGCGCACGCATCATGCGATTGATGACAACGAGTGTGCCGGTAGTGTACATATTCGTAACCGATGCCTCGTTTTCGTTGTCTTCGCGCTGGGCGATAACGCCGAGTAGTTTCTCTTCGGTGGTGAGCGCCGCTTCAACGGCGGCAAGCGACAGCGCCCGCCCGACCGTCAGCGGCGAAATTCCTGATGGAAAAATAACCGTATTTCGTAAAGGTAAAATAGGCAGCTCTAAAATTCGTTTTTCCTGCAATTGATTCTCTGACATTATTTTTATCCTCAAAATCGAACTTCATGACTTAGATGCAATACGTTCAACTATGGTCAACTCAAGTGGCGGTAGGTCGCCGATTATTCTGTCGCATCAATATGAACGAGGAGCCAGCCATCCACCGCGTCAATGCGAATATCGGCTTTGGTTAAATCGCAAGGGATATTCAATACCCGTTCAAAACGACTGTAAGTAATTTCAAGTTGATGATAGCTCCATCCTTGCGTAATTACTGAATCGCGCCGCACACCGCGCACAATCATCTTGTCGTCTGTCACCAGAATTTCAATATCTTCCGGGCGTACCCCGGCAAGATCGAATTTAATCTTCCAGCCTTCGGGCGTGCGATAAATATCAACCGCCGGTTGCCAGAGCGGTCCGCTGGTGCGTTGCATGGGTAATTCGCCCGTCAGCCGTGCAATTAAAACTTTTCTGCTTCTCGACATCCTACTATCTCCTCTCTTTTTATTAGTTGGGGAGTTGGGGCGTTTAAGAGTTGGGGAGTTGAGAAAATGTTGATTCTTTATTTTGAACTACGGATTAACGAAAACCTGAAACACTTTCGACAATAACTTCTATCGAACTCCCAACTCCCCAACTCTTAAACGCCTCAACTCCCTAAACTAAACGGCAGTTGCCTCTGCCGATTCCTGCTTCGTCGCAAACGTAATTTTATTTTCGGCAACATCAACAATCAGCGTTGAATTGTCGCGCACCGCGCCCGAAAGAATCTGCCGCGATAGCGGCGTTTCCAGTTCTCGCTGAATTGAGCGTTTCAACGGACGTGCGCCATACTCCGGCGCGTAGCCTGATTCGGCAAGATAGGTTCGCGCCGCGTCGGTCAACTCCAAGTCAATACGCCGCTCGCTCAAGCGTTTGCGAAGTCTGCGGAGTTGAATGTCAACAATCTGTTTCAAATCCTCTTTGGTCAGCGCGTGGAAGACGGTGGTTTCGTCCACCCGATTCAAAAATTCCGGGCGAAAATGATGGCGCAAAGCATCTAAGACGCGCTCTTTCATGCGCTCGTAGCCATCGCCTTCCATATCGCCTTTGTATTCCAAAATCATCTGACTGCCGATATTCGAGGTCATAATGATAATCGTATTCTTAAAATTGACGACGCGCCCCTGCCCATCGGTGAGCCTGCCGTCATCAAGGATTTGCAACAGCACATTGAAAACGTCATGATGCGCCTTTTCGACTTCATCGAACAGCACCACAGAATACGGTTTGCGTCGCACTGCTTCGGTCAACTGTCCGCCTTCCTCATAGCCGACATAACCCGGCGGCGCTCCGATGAGTCTGGCAACCGTGTGCTTCTCCTGATACTCCGACATATCTATACGAATCATGGCGTGTTCATCGTCAAAGAGAAACTCCGCCAAGGCTCGCGCCAGTTCGGTCTTGCCAACCCCGGTCGGACCCAAAAAGATGAACGAACCAATCGGACGATTCGGGTCTTTCAAACCGGAACGCGCCCGCAGCACGGCATCGGCAACGGCGCTGACCGCTTCATCCTGTCCGATTACGCGACGGTGCAGATGCTCTTCAAGCTGTAAGAGCTTCTGCAACTCGCCTTCGAGCAATTTTGATACCGGAATCCCCGTCCAACGACTGACCACGGCGGCAATATCCTCTTCGTCCACCTCTTCTTTCAGGAGGCGAATGCCGCTCTGCGGGTTATCAAGGCTGTCTTCATATTCATGCAACTGCTTTTCAAGTGCGGTCAGTTTGCCGTAGCGCAATTCCGCCGCTTTGTTCAAATCATATTCGCGCTCTGCCTGCTCAATGGCAAGTTTGGTCTGCTCAATCTCTTCGCGGACATTGCGGACTTTCTGCACCGCCTCTTTTTCGCCTTGCCACTGCGCCTGTAATTGGTCGGCGTGCGCTTTGTAGTTGGCAAGTTCGCGTTCGAGCCGCGCCAGCCGATCTTTTGAAGCCGTGTCGGTCTCTTTCTTCAAGGCTTCGCGCTCGATTTCAAGCTGCATCACCCGCCGCCGTACTTCGTCCAGTTCGGCAGGCATGGAATCAATTTCGGTTCTCAGTTTCGCCGCCGCTTCGTCAACAAGGTCAATCGCCTTGTCGGGCAGGAAACGGTCAGAAATATAGCGATGCGACAACACCGCCGCCGCCACCAGCGCCGAATCTTTGATACGAACGCCGTGATGCACTTCGTAACGCTCGCGCAGCCCGCGCAAAATCGAAATGGTGTCTTCAACCGTCGGCTGGTCTACCTGAACCGGCTGGAAACGGCGTTCCAACGCCGCGTCTTTTTCAATGCGCTTGCGGTATTCATCCAGCGTCGTCGCGCCGATGCAATGCAATTCGCCCCGCGCCAACATCGGTTTCAGCAGGTTAGAGGCATCCATCGAACCTTCTGCTGCCCCCGCGCCGACAATGGTGTGCATTTCGTCAATAAAGAGAATGATTTCGCCGTTGGCGTCCTGAACCTCTTTCAAAACGGCTTTCAAACGCTCCTCAAATTCGCCGCGATACTTTGCACCCGCCACGAGAGCGCCCATGTCAAGCGCCACAATGCGTTTGTTTTTCAGACTTTCCGGCACATCGCCGCGAATGATACGCTGCGCCAGTCCTTCGACGATGGCGGTTTTACCGACGCCCGGTTCGCCAATCAACACCGGGTTGTTCTTGGTGCGTCGGGACAAGACCTGAATCACCCGGCGAATCTCATCATCGCGCCCGATAACCGGGTCGAGTTTGCCTTGATCGGCAGCTTTTGTGAGGTCGCGCCCGTAGCGATTCAAGGCTTCATAAGTGGCTTCCGGGTTCTGTGAGGTGACGCGCTGCGAGCCGCGCACCTGTTTGAGCGTTTCCTCAATACGCTTGCGGTCTGCGCCGGCGGTCTTAAAATTCCGCGCCGCCGCGCCGCCTTCGTCTATGATTGCCAGTAAGAGGTGTTCGACGCTGATGAAGTCATCTTTTAACTTCTTCGCTTCGTCTTCGGCAGCAACAAAGACTTTGTTCAATCGCGCCGTAATGTAGACCTGATCTACGGGTCCGGATGGTCCCGTGACCTTTGGAAATTTCTGAATGTCGCTTTCAATCGCCTGTTTCAGCGTTGTCACATTGACGCCAATCTTATTGAGGAGATTCGGCGCTAAGCCGTTTTCCTGCTCTAATAACGCCAACGCCAGATGCTCAACTTCGATTTGCTGGTTGCTGTTACGGGTCGCTAAGGTCTGGGCGGCGCGAACCGCCGATTGCGCTTTTTCTGTAAAACGATTTATGTCCATCCTGCCTACCTCTTCGAGAAATCGCTATTTCATCTCATTATGAAACAAGATAAGTATAACGACAACCTCAATGCGTTGCAATAAGAAAATTTGATAATAATACACTCAGATTTTTATTCTCCTGCCAATAGGGAATAACAGCATTGGTATCTGTAAATTCGTCTACAGGATGAATTGCATTGGCGTTTTTTTTCATGTCAACGACATAACAAACCACCGATGAACTGCAAATGTGTCTGCATCTGTGCCATTTTCCGATTTGCCACGGCAGAGGTTTTTGTATTGGCGCTTTTTTTTGCTGTAGACATCGCAAATAGACCACGAATTGGGCGGATTGAGCAGATTTATGCGAATGATCCGTGCAAATCCGTCGCATCCGCGTTTATCCGCGTCTAATTTCGTACTAAATTCGTACAAATTTTGCCCATCCTGCCGCATTTGGACTGCAAAGCCAACTGTATTGGCGCAAAATTTCGTGTGGTCAGCTACAAACTCATTTACATCTGTGCCATTTTTCATTTCTGCAACTCATTTCTGCATTGGCGCAAAATTTTGCCGCGTCACCATAAGCATCGCTGCCATTTTTCTATATTACCGCAAAGCGGCGTAGCCGCTAGAGGAAGAGAGGCAGCGAAACGGAAAGGCAAGCTATTCCGCACGTCCAAGCGGCACAGCCGCAAAAAGAAACAATGCCTTGAACTGCATTGGCGCTTTTTTCATGACAACGACAACGCGGCTGGCAACTCCTCACCCGTTCATCCGTTCAGCCTTACTCCTTGCCAGTGAAGCGAATGCTATTGTACTATAAATGTACGATAAATGAAAGGATGATCGCTGGCGGCGCAGATGGTTGGTCAGGCAAGGGGGCCTTCAAGCCTGACGCGGTTTGAAGGCGCTGGCTTCAGCAAGTTGTTTATAAAGCTCTCTTTCGCGTTCGGTCAAAGTTGCCGGGACAACGATTTTGATTTTCAGGTAATGGTCGCCGCGCCCGCCGCCACGTTTATTCATGCCATGTTCTTTCAGGCGCATTCGCTGACCGGATTGCGAACCGGGGGCGATGCGGATATTCGCTTTGCCGTCAATGGTCAGGATTTCGATGCCCGCGCCGAGCGCCGCTTCCGAAGGGGTTATCAGCAAATCGGCAAAGACATCATCGCCGGAGACGGCAAAGACGGAATGCGGTTTCAGTTTTATTTTAATGTAGAGGTCGCCGCGTTTGCCGTCAGAACCGCGATGCCCGTGGCCGGCGGCTTTAATGACCGCGCCATCACGTGCGCCGACAGGAATGTTAATGTCAAGCGGTTTCTGCACGTAGACCTGCTTGGTGCCTCTGCAAGACGGACAGAGGCTGCTGCCGAAACGCCCCTCGCCGCGACACGCCGGACAGAGACGCGGCTTTTGCAGAGCGATGCGTTGTCTGCCGCCGCGATGAGCGTCTTCGAGCGAGATATGAATTTCGATTTCAGCGTCGCGGTTGCGTCGAGACGTGGTGCTCTTACTACTCGATTTCGCTTCATTATCGCCGAACAGCATCTCGAAGAAATCGCTGAAGATGCCGCCGCCTGAATCGGTTGACGTGGTGCGCGTGTGAGTGGTACGGCTGCGGTACTCTTCGCCGTAGATATTCCGCACCTCTTCGTAATTCACCTGTTCGCGTCGCCAGCCGGGAGGCGGCGAGAAGTCCGCGCCATTTTTCCAATTGGCTCCTAATTGGTCGTACTTTTTGCGCTTTTCGGCATCGGATAGAACTTCATTGGCTTCGTTAATCTCTTTGAATTTTTCTTCAGCGGCGCTGTCGTTTTGATTTACGTCGGGGTGATATTGCCGCGCCAGACGGCGAAACGCCTGCCGGATTTCGTCGTCTGTAGCGTTGCGCTTGACGCCGAGAACTTCGTAATAGTTTCTGAATTTCACCGCCATGAAATCTATCCTGAGCGAATTTCCTTTTGCCGACTATATTTATTAGAAGATAGGGGCATCCATGTCAAATTGAGAGCAGCAAGGGCAGCAATTGAGGGCAGCAGAATTACGATTATGTGCGCTCAAGGTATGAGAAAGCGTTAGTAGAAAAGAAGGTAGGACTAACTTTTGCTCTTCCTGTCTGCAAATTGCCTTCCTCGTCGCTTTTTAGGATTCTGCCGTGATAGAGCTTCAACTTTCTGTTTAAGAATCAAGCTCTCGGCATCCGTTACTATTTTATCTATGCGTTGTATGAACTTTTCTCTCTCATGCTTCTCAGCTTGCTCAAAATGCGCTCTTTTTAAGGCTTCCTTTTCAGCAAAATCCTGAAACTCTTTTTCAGTAAAATAGTCAAATTTCGTTTGCAGCACGAGAAGTTTTGCCGTGAGTTCATGGACTTGGCTACTTAAATTTTTAATTTCTTCGCGGGACTTTTTCAGGTCATCAGTTAAATTTAAAACTGTCCGGGTAAGCTCAAGCCAATCTTTCAGAGCCATTTTATGCCGCCTCAATCTTTTCTAATAAACGCTGAGTAGCTCTTTGAATTTGAGCGATTTCTTTCTCATCTTGTTTCATTTCTTGCCTTATGCTCTCTACCTGTTTAATAACCGCAGTCACTAAATCGGCTGCCATCTTTTCTTCTTTGCTTCCTTCAATTTGTAAGCTTTTCAATTTTAAAACCATTCTCTCTGACTGACGATTAAACTTAGAAATGTTATAACGGGAACGACCTGCTCTGCGAATCTGAGGGGTAGCTATTCGTCGTGCATCTTTTTCCATATGAGATAACCTCGTATCTGACTTTCAGGTTAATACTAAAAAAGGGTTGCTGCGAAGGCAACCTAAAGTCAGGAATAGATCGCAAATTACAATAGAACAGCCAGACGTTTCTTCGTTTCCACCACTTCCGGCGCATCCGTATCGGCGTTGCGCCAGACTTGCAGGAATTGTTCATAGGCGGCTTTGGCTTTGTCCGGTTCGCCTTTTTGTTCATGAGCCAGAGCAAGAAAATAGTGGGCGCGTGGATAATTGGGATTGATGCTTAGAATGCGTTGATATTCGGCGATGGCGTCGTTCGGTTGTCCGAGTTTCAAATAAGCGTTAGCCAGACAGTCTTCATAAGAATCGTAATGCCAGTTTAACGGGCGATGGCGCAGGGTCTCTTTGAACTGTTCGATAGCTTCGGCGCTAGTGCCTTCCTGCAAAGCGATAGCGCCCCGCAAATAGTAGTAGAAGCGTAAGTGACCTGACTGTTTCAAAGGGTTATAGGAAGAAGCCGCCAAGGCTTCGCGCTTGAAGGTCTCTGCCGCCGCTTTATCACCTTGCGCCCAGGCGTTGACTAAAGCGCACAAGATATTTGTCTTATTCAACCGAACGGTCTGTTTTGCGGCAAGGGTGGCTTGCCGGAGGTCGCCTTTCTGCAAATAGACCATCGTGATGCACTCGCGGGCGCGGGCGCGTTGCACATCATTCTTCACAACCTGAGCATAACGCTGATACTGCTGCAACGCCGCGCGATAACGCCCTTGCTGAAAGTAAGTGTGACCTAAATGAATAATGGCGACACTCGATTCCGGGTTAATAGAAAGAGCGCGGTTAAACGAGGCGATGGCTTCCTCGTAACGCCCATGCCATTGCAGACAGCTTCCTAAGCTGTCATAAGCGTTGGGGTCTTGCGGGGCGAGTTGAATATACCGCTCGAATGCCGCCTGCGATTCTTCATTTCTACCCAGCATCAGATAAGCGCCGCCCAAAGCGTTGTAAAGGTCTTTGGCGTCGGGGTCAATGATTATGCCTTGCTTGAGGTTTTCCAGCGCCTCATCGTAACGCTCCTGCGCCAGCAGCAACCAGCCGAGCCGTTGATAGGCTTCGACTTCCATCGGGTATAGCTCTAAGAGTTCTTTATACTTTTGAATGGCATTGTCGGCTTCGTAATTGGCATTGGCAGACCACGCGGCAATAAAGAGGCGGTCTTTATCGGTCAACCGGTCGCCGTATTCCATAGCTTTAGCGAAATACGGTTTTGCCTTGTCGCC
>Ga0187894_10002579_pt1 | contig 21463 bp, 16 predicted proteins | sample GBC1701081metaG_FD_136650 | JGI IMG/M metagenome (GOLD analysis project Ga0187894, IMG submission 136650) | White microbial mat communities from a lava cave in the Kipuka Kanohina Cave System on the Island of Hawaii, USA - GBC170108-1 metaG ...
ATCGGCGGCATCGCCGAGACGCAGGAGATGCTCGACTTCTGCGCCAGTCGCGAGATCGCCTGCGACATCGAGATGATCCCGATGGACGGCATCAACCAGGCCTACGAACGCATGCTCAAGAGCGATGTCAAGTACCGCTTCGTGATCGACATGGCGACGCTGAGGTGAACGCCGCCGCCGTTTGGGTCGGCAAGTGCGCCCTGATCGGCACGCCGAGAGATCGGGCCCAATGGGGTGACACCGACGCGCCTACCGTGGCTTGTCCCATTCGAGTGTGTATCGCCAGAGGAGCCGCCATCGGACCACCGCTCCGGGCAGCAGATCCGCGCACACCGCCCGAACCTCGGGCACCGAGCAGTATTCGTCCCGCTCCACGTGCTCGCGCCAGAGGCGCCACTCCGATGCGGGTCGCCCCCGCCTTCCGCCACGCAGGTGCGCCCAAAGCCATCCCCACTCGCTCCCCGCGCGCGCAAGCGCTGGATCAATCCACCCGACCGGCCGCCGGAGGTCCACCACGAGAAGCCTCCCGCCAGGCCGAAGCCAGCGCTCGATTCGCGAAAGAACGGCGCGCAGCGGCACATGATGCAGTGTTGCCGCGGACACGACGAGATCGAACCCCGTCGGGGGCAACTCCATCTCAATTACGTCGCCGGTCCGAAACTCGACGTTGGGCAGCGAAGAGCACCGGCGCTGCGCCGACTCGATCATTCGGCGCGAGAGATCGATCCCGATGATGCGTTCCGCCCGGGGCGCAAGGGCGGCGCAGAGATCGCCGGAGCCGCACCCGATATCCAAGGCCGCTGCGGCCCGCGCGGGCGCCCGGGCCAGAATCCAACGCGAGTACGTGACCGGCGACGGACGATCGCCGCGCATCTCCGCGATTCGATCGAAATCGGCACGGACTTGGGACGGCGGCGAAACCATGCAGGTGCTTACACCCCCTGTTGCGCCGCTGACCTGTCGGAAGTCGGCGCACGACATCGCGGGCACTGGACGTACGACCTCGCCGTTCGATCGGTTCACTGCTTCTAGGCTCTGTCTGACGGATGGTTCGTCGGCCAAAGGCCGAGCGAGGCAAGCCCGGCGCGGAGGCCGAAGCAGCCGACTCAACGAAGGAGTCGGCGATGGAGTCCGACAACGCAGGGCGCAGCCGCGGCCGGCCGACGCCAGAATGATCCGTCAGACAGAGCCCGGGCAGGAGCGTGTTATCCGTCGCCTCGCCTTGGACGTCACCCCGTCCTTGGATTTGGAAACAGCGGCGTCGCATGCCGCGGCTCGTAGAGCATCACCTCCACGCCGCCCGGCAGCCCGAGCATCACCGTGATCCCGTAGCCCTCATCCTGCGGCTCTCCCTTTACCTCGATCCCCTTCGCGCGCAACTCACCCATCGTCCTGCGAATGTCATCGCACATGAAGCAGATCTGATGCCGCATCCCGGACTCGGCCGGCGGCCCCTCTTCCGGGTGCACGCCGGTCTCCGCGGGAGGCAGCTTGAAGATCAGCCACCCTTCGCCCGCGTCCGCGTATTCCCAGCCCAACGCATCGCGCAGCACGCCCCGCAGTTTCTCCGGCTCGGAGGAATACAGCAGCATGTGAGCGCCGATGATCGCCATGACAGGCAGCGCGAGCCGCGCACACTGGCGCCGATCAGTCGATCGCCGTCGCACCCAGTGGCACGACAAAGTACACGGGCTGACCGTCTCGCAGAATGTCCAGCGCGATCGCATCTCGCGAGAACTTCCGGCCCAGCGCTCGCGTCAACCCCCCGGGCCCGGCGTCGTCGGTCCCATCGATCCTGACGATGATGTCGCTGGCCCGAAGGCCCGCTCGTTCCGCGGCCCCGCCATCAACCAGGCCCGTGATCACCGCTGCTTTCTTTCGATCCAGCCCAAGCTGCGCCGCGAGCATCTCCTCCGGCTCCTCGGTGTAGACGCCCAGCTTCGGCGCGCGCTCCAGCGGCACCACGAATTCGTGCGGCTTGCCCTCGCGGCAGACCACGAGCTGAATCTCATCGCCCCACTTCTTTCCCCTCAGCGCGCGGTTCAAGTCCGACGGGTCCGCGTCATCGCTCCCGTCGATGCTGGTGATGATGTCGTAGGCCTGCAGCCCGGCTCGTTCGGCCGCTCCGCCCCCGACGAGACTCGTGATGACCGTGGACTTCCTCCGGTCGATACCGAGCTGGGCGGCGAGAGTCCGACTCGGCTCCGCGGTGTAAACGCCGATCTTGGGGCGCTCTGAGCGTCTCTGGCGCAACTCCAGCGACTTCCAGAACTCACCGGCGCTGTCGTCGGCGATGATCACGCCGGCGATGCCGCCCAGCACCACACCCGTGATGCAGGCCGCCGCGAATGTGCCCTTGGTGAACATGGGGCGCTCCTTGCCGCCGCTCATCGGCGGCCGGCCCGGGACCGCCCCCGATACGGCGGCTCGCGCCCGGACCTCAACCCGATTGTAGGGAAAGGGTCGGCCCGGCTTTCAACCGTCGCCTCCGGAGATCTCCCCGGGCCCGGGACTGATCGGGCAGGAACGGGACTTCCGGGCCGGGCCCGCGGGCCAAGAACTCTACTTCTCGCCTTTCTCCACCTTCCACTCGGACTCGACATTGCCCTTCTTGGAGCCGTCCTTGCCCGGCGAATACTCGAACTTGATCTTCGCGTAGTCGATCGACAACTCTTCCGTGGGCAGCGGGTCCCCGCCGCCGGCCCCCGGAGCGAGCGGGTTGATGAGCACAGGCCCGAGCGTAGGCAAGGTCGGCTTCTTCCTGCCCGGGCGCGGCGATGTGTCACCGAATGAACACTGTTGTGAGTTGTCTACGTTCCCCACGATCAGAGGTCGATCCGGATCGCCGCCTTCAAAATCAACGATCACCTCCCACCCGACCCTGGGCATCATGATCGATCCCGACGTATTCAACTGCGCGACACGGATCCAGCACGAGGAGTTCTCATCCTTCTTCCCCGCCCGGTCCCAGTGGAACTGGACCTTCACGCGTCCGTACGCGTCCGGCCAGATCTCTTCGCCGTGTGGCCCGACAACGACGGCCGTTTGAGCGCCCCGGACATGCGGCTTCGGCGCGATGCGCGGCGGGCGGAACGAAATCGTCGGCGGAATCGCACTGATGCCGCTGTAATAGATTCCATCCTCTTCCACTAGTCGGGAGACGAACGAGAAGTCGGTCTCTCGGTACTGGACGCAATACTCGCGGCTCAGCGGTGAGAGCAGCGAAGGGGTCGCCAATGAGTAGTGCTTCTCGACTTCCCCAGTCGACTCGGCGCGGCACAAGTGGATGGTCACCTCCTTCAAGTGCTCACCCCTGCACAGAGAATGCGCGAACTTGGGCGTCGCCTTGTCCAGTTCCTTCGTGAATCCGAAACCGGACAGCCCTCCGTCCACGACCCGGGGAGGCGATCCGGTTGATGGCTTGGGCAGCGGAGTGAACCAGTCCGCGAACGGGTCTTTCTTCGGAAGCGGGCCGCCCCCGGGTTTCCGGGAATCCGAGCTATGCATGGCCGCCCGCCCATCGGGATCGATGTATGACCATGGGTTGCTCGCGCCGTAGGTCAGCGCGTTCCCCAGCGAAGCCGGATCGTCCCACGCCCCGCCGGGGTCTCGTGAGACGAACCGCCCCGTCTGCGGATCGAGATAGCGCCGCCCGGCGTAGTACAGACCGCTTTCGGCGTCGAAGTAGTGGCCGTGGAAAAGGACGGGGTTTTCAGCGAGCGAGCCCGCCGTCGGGATGCCGATCGAGTTGAAGAACGATGGCGCTCCGAAGTCTCCGTACTCAATGAACTCGGCCAGATTGCCGGCGTGGTCTGTCAGCGCCATCGTCGAGCCCATGTCGTCGTGGTGATAGACGCGGATCACGCCGCCCCGATTGACGACGAGAGGTCGTCCGTGAGAGCAGATGTAGCCGGCCCTGAGCGCGCCCGCGCCGTCCCACTCCTCGATGACGCCGAAGGCCGACCCGTAGTTGTCTTCATCGATGTCGTTGCACATGTCGATGCACGCATATACGAACTGCGTCTCGTCGGGCCCCGCCGCGCTCGTCACAGTTTTCCCAATGCGGCGGCCCAAAGCGTCGTAGCGATAAACCGCGGATACTCCGGATCCCGAATCGCTGAACGACACCAGTTCGTCAAAGTAGTTGAACGCGAACTGGCGGACCACCGCGCCCGCGGTCGCGCTCGCGGTATTGCCGTTCTCGTCATACGCGCGTGCTTCGACCGGCGTCTGCGTGTACTGGTTGACCTGCCGGTCGGCCGGGATCGGCGACGCCGGGTTCATGAGGTACGCGCCGGGGATCCCGTTGTTGATCACCTGCTGGCGGTTGCCGACGCCGTCGAGGATGTACTGCGTGTTGCGCACCGGCCCGCCAGGGTTGGTAACCACCGTCGCCGCCAGCCGATCCGCAGCGTCGTAGGCGTAAGCGTGCGTGAGCATGGGCCCGCCGGCGCGCACGTCCGAACGCCGCGTCTTGCTCTGCTGCGCATCCCACGCATAGGTGCGCACATCGATCGGCGCTGCGCCCCGCAGGTGTGTCGAGCCGACAACCTGCTTGAAGCCGTTGTCCCCCGGCGCGTTGGGCGCTCCGACCACTCCGTTGTAGGCAAGTTCGCTGCTCGTGCCGTTGAAGACATCGCGCCGCTCGAGGCGCGATGGCCCCGCGTAGCCGAACGAAGCCACGAAAAACGGCGGCTCATCGATCCTCGCCACACGGTCCAGCGAGTCGTACTGCCGAGTGATTACGGCCCCGGACGGATAGGTCACGGAAATCGTGTTGCCGATTCCGTTGCGCAGGTACAGCACACCGCGCCCATTCTGGGTTTCCGTCACGAGAAAGCTCAGGGAATCCCAATCCCGCGTCACCAGCGAGTCATCATCCCGCGCGCGAACCATGCGGCTCAGGCCGTCGTACGCGTACGCGCGGAACGTCGTCTCGCCGGAGACCCCGGGGGCCACCGTGATCGTGCGGTTCGTCACTCGGTCGAGCAGGTCAAAGCTCGCGGCCTCGCTGCTCCCGTTGGCGTCCGTCAGCGAGATTCGATTGCCATTCGCGTCATACACCCACGTGGACGATGTGCCGTCGGCCCGCTGCTCGCCGGTCTGCCGGTTCAGCGCATCGTAGATATAGGTTGTTTGATTCCCGTTATCGTCCGTGCACGCGATGAGCCGATGGCTGTCATCCCATGCCTGCGACCGGACGATGTCCGCCGCATCCGCGGGGTTCGCCCCGTTCCCGTTCATGTCCACGACCGCCAGCTCCAGGCGATCGATGCCGTCATAGGCGCAGCGCGTGACCCGTCCGAGGGCATCCACCGCGACCACGACGTTGCCGCGCGAGTCATAGCCACGCGTGCGCAGGTTCCCGACGTTGTCGCTGAAACTGCGCAGCCGATCCAGCGCATCGTAATCCATCTCGAGCACGAACTGCTGCGCCGGCGGCCCGGCGCTGCGCTCCTCGGTGCCCGTGGTCGATACCACGCGCGAGTTCGCGTCATAGGCGTAGCCAACCGTGTTCCCCGCCGCATCCGTCGCGAGCGATGGACGGTTGGCCGAGTCGTACTCGTATTCGCGTGTATGCCCGTTGTCATCCGTCAGGCAAACAATCTGTGACGTGTCCGACCACTCGATCGTGGCGACGGACTGCCCGTCGCCGATGGGCGCCTGCGTCGCCGGATCAAAGTGCTCATCCATCCGTGTGATGAGTCGGTCAAGTGCGTCGTAAGCGAACGCGGCTTCGCGCAGCCGCAGATTGCCGACGTCGCCCGCCACGTCTTCGAGTTCGCCCAGGTGCAGGGCGCCGACCGTGTTGCCGTTCGCGTCGTAGGTGTACTCCGACACGTTGCCCATCGGGTCCGTCGTGGAAACCAGCCGGTCGTAACCGTCGAACGCGCCCTGCCGAAGCCGAACGGGCACGCTCTCCACGCCGCTCCGATGACGCACCACGTTGCCGTTTCCGTCATAGTCCCACTCGTCCGTCGACTGCTCGGGCGAGCCCGGCCCCGACACCACGCGCAAGATCAGGCACCGCTCGTCGACGAAGATCGCGCAGACGTTGTCCGGGTCGGCGCCCGAGACCGCTTCTCCGAAGCGCACCAGCGCCACATCGCGGTTCGCGTCGTACTCCAGTTCCGTCGTGACAAACTCAGAGAGCGGCAGCCCGGCGCAGCCCAGCTGCGGTGGATTCCGCGGCACGTTGAATGATCCCTTCTCGCGGCACGTGCGAACAACGTTGTTCAGGACGTCAAAGTCGTGAAGCGTCGTCAGGTGCGGATTCGCCGGATCGACGACCCCCTCCTCGTTGACATTGAGCACGGACACATGCGCGGGCAGGTTGTTCGCGTCGTAAAACGTCTCGATCTCATAGCGAATCGGCGTCGGCGGCATCCCCAGCATCACGGGGCGCGACCGGTGAAGCACGACCTGGTTCAGTTGATTGAAGATGTACAGGTCGTCATTCCCAGAAGGGTCCAACACGCGCCTCGGGTTGCCCACGGCGTCGTACTCGCGCGTGGTCGTCAGCGCCAGCCCGGTGGCATCTACGATCTGCTGGCGCAGATACCCGTGCATCGGCCCGTCGGCGGATGTGTAGAACGTGAACGCGTCCTCGCGCCGGTGACCGGAGCCGTTCGGCGGCAGGGTGTGCCGCGTCATCTGACCGAACGCGTTGTACTGAAAGTCCTCGACCGCGGTCGGCACGCGGTGCAGTATCTGCAGGCGATTGCCCAAAGGATCGTAGCCATAGGTCGTCGTGTTGCCGCGCCCATCCGTGTGCGTCTGGCAGAAGTTGGAGCCCGGGTCGTACGTGAATGTCTCGACGATCTGGGCCCGATCGCCGCCCAGCGGCCCAGGCACCCGATGGACTTCGCGGAGGTTTCCTCGCGATCGGCGCCCGGCGAGCGGGTTCAGATGCAACTCGTAGACGTTCTGGATCGAGTTGCCGTTGGGAAACACGACGAGCGTGGGCAGCGCATCTTCGCTCCACGTGTACCGAGTCTCAAAGAACACCGGGTCGGTCGCGCGCACCTGTCCCGTAGGCCGGTTCGCGGTATCCGTCGTGACCAGGACAGGATTCGCCCGCCCCGTGAACTCGCGGATCATGACGGCCCTGTTGCACGAGTCGTAGAACCACTCCTCGACATTGCCGACGCGATCGTTGCGGATCACGCGCAGCGTTGCGAAGTTGTTCGCCGCGTCAGGGGAGACCGCCAGGTAGTGATACTTGATGCGGTCAGCCGGGCCGCCGAAGAACTGAATAAGAACCGTATCGTCGGTGATGCCCGGCGATCCCCCGGAGCCATAGGCCGCGCCAAGGATCGTTTGGCCTTTGGGGTCTGTGATTGTGAGCAGATTGTGATTGAGTTCCTCGTCCGCAAAGCCGGTGCTGTACGTGTACACCGTGGTCTTTCCGGCCGGATACTCATGCCCCGGCGGGACGGGAAACTCCGGCGTCGGCACCACAACCGGCGTCGTCACCGACTTGAGATCCCCCGGCGAGCCGCCCGCCTCACCCGGGCCGTAGTGCTGATACACGACCGACCGCCCAACCCAGTCCGCCACCGATGCGAGCCGGCCTTCCGGTGAGTACACGAGCGTGACAGCGCGCGGGCTCAGCGCCGAATCCAGCACATCCACGACTCTTACGAGCCGCCCGAGAGGGTCGTACTCGAAGGTGATCGTGTTGCCGTTTCGATCGATGCTCGCGCTGATCCGGCCCTGCGCCGGCGAACCGTCGATCGCGAAGAACCGCCACCGCCCGCGGTCCGCGAACGTGAGTGTCAGCGAGCCATCCGGTTCCTGCGTGAACACGCGGAAGAACTCATCCGCCTCCCACGTCAGCGCGCCCCCGACATCGCCGCGCGGGATCGGCCCGCGCCGGTAGATGTCCTGCCTCCCGTTGCCGTCGTGCAGCAACAGGTCATCGCCGATCGGCGAAACCCACACGTTCCACGAGAAATCCCATCCCGGCCCCAGCGCGCTCTCGGGGTCGATCCGCGAGCGATACCGGCGCGTGAGAACCATGTCGAGCCCGCGGCTCGGGATGATCAGATCGATCTCGCTGTGATGAAACTCGCCGGAGAACCCGTAGACCCCGGTGCCCGCGATCCCGCGCGACTCAAAGTCATCGAGCTCGATCGCCGGCAATACGTGAGCCGTCGCCGTCACGGGGCTCGCCGGCGGCGCGCTGAAAGTCCCGGGCTCGATAATCCGAAGGGCCGGGCAGACCAGCCCGAAGTTCGCCAGCGTTGACAGAATGTCCGCGAAGTTCACCGTGCTGTTGTGGTCAGAGTCGCCCTCCGGGCCTGTGCCGCCGAAGTTCGCCAGCGTCGTCAGGACATCGGTGAAATCGACCGTGCGATCGCCGTTGGAATCGCCCGGGCACAGCACCGGTGTCAGGCAGTCCGCCCGAACTGTGGTCGAGTCGATCCCCGACGCCAGCGCGCACAACAACAGCCCCGCGGCCCGAACTCCCGTTCCGGAAAGCATCCGAGGCATGGTCGCCTCCTCTTTGGTTGTGAAGGGCGTTCCCTTGGAAAGGCCGCCGCTCCCTACTAGACAGTCGCATCTTCGGCGGCCCATTCCAACTAGGGAATCCGCTCTAATTCGAAGCGACCAACCCCGTTCTCAGGCCGCAAATGGCGACAGACCGGTTCGGGCTTTGCCGGGGCCGACCCGGCGCCACTTCGACAGCACCCTCGGACCGGTCCGCCGCGCGCTCAACTCGCGGCATCGCGCCGAGCGGCGTCGTAACGCAGCACGAACGCAAACACGATGAAAGCGGCGCCGGTGAGCCATCCGCCGAGCGTCACCTGTTCGGGCGCTCGCATTCCGATCGCGACTCCGGCCCCGACCACGATCGCGCCGAGCACGCCAAACAGCGGCATGCCGTAGAGGAAGACGAACGGTAGGTAGTGCGCCCCCACCACGAGCATGCACCCGGGATAGAACCAGCCCATGCGATAGAGCGTCGCACCCCCGACGACCGGCAGCGCCAGCGGCACGGTGAACGCCACCTGCATCGCAAGCCATCGCAGCGGATTGCCCGCGCTCAGCGAAGACGGGCGGCCCATCAGGCGCAGCACCGCCTGCGTCATCGGGAAGATCAGCGCCCCGCCCAACGCCAGAAACCAGAACCCGATCTTGGGCTCGTACCACTGCGCGATCGCCGCCGAAACGAGCCACCGCACGCCGGACACGATCTGCCCGACGCACCCGCCCATGTAGACCGTGCGCACTTCGCGCTGAGCGTCGGTGATGTTCACAATCCCGAGCCTACCTGCACGCGTTTGCGGCGTGCAGAAAGAACGAGAAACTTCCACTCCCGGGCGTCCTCGGCCCGTACAATCGCGCTATGGAGTTGTTCGTCAACGGCGAGCCCAAAGCCCTTCCCGCCGGCGCGAGCGTCGCCGCGCTTCTCGAATCGCTCGGCCTGGCCACTTCGCCCTGCGCCGTCGAAGTCAACCGTGAACTTATCCCCAAACGCCGCCACGAAGAAGCACCCCTCCAGCCCGGCGACCGCGTTGAAATCGTCACCCTCGTCGGCGGCGGCTGACGCCTCATCCTCTTTGACTTCCCTGATTCCCTCGACACCTCGACTCCTTGACACCTCGACACCTTCCTCATGAACCCTCGACACCCTGAAACCTCGACACCTCCTTCCGTCATCGAATCCAAGGCCGCCGCGCGCGACACCGAGATCCTCCACGCGCCCCTCGCGCCGGTGAACCCCGCGCTCGACCCGCTCGTCATCGGCAAGCGCCGCTTCGGCAGCCGCCTGATCGTCGGCACGGGCAAGTACCGCGACCTCGACCTCATGGCCGGCTGCCTCGAAGCCAGCGGCGCGGAAGTCGTCACGGTCGCCGTCCGACGCGAGCGCCTCTACAACGAGAAGGGCCAGTCGCTCCTCGACTTCATCGACACCTCGCGCTACACGATCCTGCCCAACACCGCCGGCTGTTTCAGCGCCGAGGATGCGGTCCGCGTCGCGCGCCTCGGCCGCGAGATCCTCGAGCAACTGCGCAACCCCGGCGCATCATGGGTCAAGCTCGAAGTCCTCGGCGACAAGAAGACGCTGCTCCCCGACCCCGTGGGCTCGCTCGAAGCCTGCCGCGAACTCGTCAAGGACGGCTTCGAGGTGCTCGTCTACACCAGCGATGACCCGATCATGGCCCTGCGCCTCAAGGAAGCCGGCGCGGCGTGCGTGATGCCCGCCGGCTCGCCCATCGGCTCGGGCCAGGGCGTTCTCAACCGCGCCAACATCGCCTTGATCCTCGAAATGCTCAAAGGCGCGATTCAACCACAGAGACACAGAGACACAGAGAAGGCTACTGCTCAGGACTCAGGACTCAAGACTCAGGACCCATCACTCGGTACTCAGCACTCGGTACTCGGTACTCCGTACTTTCCTTTCCCCGTGATTGTTGACGCCGGCGTCGGCACGGCCAGCGATGTCACCATCGCCATGGAACTCGGCGCCGATGGCGTCCTGCTCAACACCGGCATCGCCCACGCGAAAGACCCGCTCCTCATGGCCCACGCCATGCGCCACGCCTGCATCGCAGGCCGACAGGCCTTCGTCGCTGGCCGCATCCCCAAACGCCTCTACGCCAGCGCTTCTTCGCCATGGGAAGGCGCGATATCTCAGCTGCCGGGCGAGTAGAATGCCAGACACTCTCCCCCCTTTTGGAACGATGCGAATGTCCGATGAATCGTTGTTCCGTACGCCTGCTGGCCGACTTCTGCGAATCTGCCAGCGTGGCAAGCAGCTTCTGCATGAGCTTCGAATTTCTGGACAGGGCGGCAAGCCAACCCTGATCAAGTTGCTCAATCCGGAGAGCGCTGATCCAGCGTGGTTCCCCCATTATTTTGGCCTCTTTCTCCGGCTTCCACACGATGTCGAGAGGGAATTTCGCCTGTTGCCCAGGATTAACCACGACAAGTACCTTCGCTGGGTAAAGCCTGTCGTTGAGCATTGGGATCAGTGTGCAATCGCGCACGGACTGAACCAATACATGACACCTCTCACCGAAGAGCGATTGTGCTCGATTGAAGTATGTCACGACCAGTTTCTTGCTGGTGGGTTTGCAGATGGCGTGGACGAAGAGAGCATCGCCGAGATTCGATGAGATGTGGAAGCTCTGCGCGGGAAACTACGCTCTGAAGGAATGGCCGAGCAATTGCGCCAGTTCATAATCGCGCAGCTGGATACGATTGATCGCGCGCTGTGCGAAGCGGTGTTCATTGGGCGCGAGCCCATCCTCAAGGCGGTCGGATGGTGTGTGGTTCACCAAGCGACTAACCAAGACACCGCACGCGAGTCCAATCAAACCGCAAGTGGCAACGATCTTTGGGACATCATCACTAAAGCGGCGACTGTTTCACAGTTGCTAGAAAGCATGGGGGCACTCACCGAATCTGTAAGACAGCTCCTCCTGCCTCCCTAAGTTCGAGAGGATGAATCGCTTATTCACGCCGGCCTCACGCCCCGCGCAAACGCCTGCACCCGGTCCGCATGCTGCCGCCGCGCGTTGTCCAGCACGGACTTCGGAATCCGCCACTTCGGCTGCTCATCTGTCGTCACCGCGCAGTGGTCCGCCACGCACCGGTAGATCAGTTTGAACGCATCCCGCGGCTGGCGCATCTGATCCAGCGCATCGATCAAATCCTGCCGCGTCACATCCTCCTCAAACAGGCCCACCAGCGACAGGTCCTGGGGCTTGGGTCCTGAGGCTTGGGCCTCTGACTCATCCAGTCCCATCGAATCTCTCTGCGACCTCTGCGCCTCTGCGGTTGCATTGCTGGTAATCGAAGCACACGCCCTCAACCTCGCATTGCACAAGTCGTACAGCGATTGCCCCGTCCACGACAGCCGCTCGATCAGGTTCTGCTTATCGAGCCGCGCCTCCTGGAAGAACACCGCCGACTCCTTGAACAGTTCGTGCTTCAACTCCACCGGCAGCAGCAGCTTCAGCCCCATCCCCTCCTGCTGAAGGAACCGGTTGCTCAAGAGCGGCCACACCAGCGCCTTCATCCGGTCCGGATCGCCCCCGATCACCGGCGGCTCATCTACTCGATCGACGATCACGATCAGCCCGCGGCATCCCATCGCACCTAGCACCAGCCGCAGCCGATCGAGCATCCCCTGCCTTCCATCATCCGCCACATCGAGCCCCAGCCCGTGCACGCTGCGCAGGTCCCGCGGCACATACGCCAGCGCATCCGCCAGCGGCCACACCGCCTTGGGCATCACGCGCAGCCGGCGCGCGATCCCCATCGCGTGCCGCCACAGCCGAAGTCGATCGAGCACCACGACCTTGGCGATCACCAGCACCCACAAAGCCGCCAGCGCCGCAAACGCCCAAAGCCAGTACATCGGCGGCACGGTCTCGCGCGGCACCAGCGCCGCCGCCGCGGCGACGCCTGCGGCGGGAATCCAGCCCAGCACAATCGCCGCCCGCCACAGCGCCGCTCGCCAATCGATCGGGCCGCGGATCGCCCGGTGCACCAGCGCCGCGCGATGGGCCTTCCAATCCGCCCGGTCATAGAGCGCCTGGAGCACGGCCAGCGCCTGCTTCACGCTCGCCGCCGACCGCCGCAGAGCGTGCCGGGCCTCATCCCGCCCGACGCCCAGCGACCCCTGCTCATCCCGACCCGCTCCGGCCGCCGCATCCGGCGCGCCGAGAATCACATCGACCAGCCGCGGCACGGCCACGCCCAAAAGTCCGTCCACATGGTCGGCCAGGCGGATCTGCTGGAGCGCCTTGGTCAGCTCGCGCGACCGCTCCGCGGGGTTGATCCGCAGCGCAGCGCACAGCCGCTCCAGCACCGGAGTCAGGTCGTCGTACGCGACGAGGAACGCTCGCGATTCCGGGTGCGCGCGGTTGTGCTCGCCCACTCGCCGCGCCAGTTGCAGCCGGATCGCCGTCTTCCCGCTGCCCTTCTCGCCGAACACGATCGCCGGCGCCGGGTGCGCCGGATCACCCGCGATCTTGTCGAAGTCGGGGTGCACGATCGCGGCATCGCGCATCCGCGCAAACACCGAGTCGCTGCGCGCCTCCTCCGCCCGGAACGGGTTTTCCGCGATGCCCCGGTGCTCCCAGAAAGTGCCGATGTTCATGCACGTGCCCGTGGACAATCGGCGCGCCGGCGCGATCCGTGCGGCCTGTGACCGCAGGATAACGGAATGTCTCAGGCGTGCGCCGGCGCCGACGGCCCGCGCCTCGACCGCTCCTCGCGCGCCACCCGAGTCGCGCGCCATCCGATCGCCGCCGCCGCCGCGTCGCAGTCCACGAGGCTGTCGCGCCGCAGCGCTTCATCGGCGCCCGGCACAGCGCTGTAGAACCGCTCGACGAGCGACGAAACAGGCTCCGACGTGCGCGGGTCCGGCGCAGCACACCACAGCGCGCGGTGACCCGCGATCGGCGCTTCCAGCGCCAGCCGGATCGCCTCCGCCGCATCCTCTCGCGCGATGTACGAGAACGCCTCGGACCCTCCCCAGATGAAATCGAGCGGAGCGGTGCGCGTCACCGTCGCCTCAAGCCCCTGTGGCGCGAGGATGTACGGGAACCGCAGGCTCACAGCGCTCAGCGTCTGCCCGAATCGCTTCGGGTCGCACAGGTGGTCCAGCATCGTCTCGGTGAGCACCTTGCTCAGCCCATACGCGTTCGTCGGACGGCACTCGATCTTCTCGCTCACCGGCAGCGCGTGCGGCATCCGTACGTTCGCCGATCCGTCGGCCTCGTGTCCCCCCAGCATCGCCTGCACCGAACTGGCGAACACGGCCCGCGTCGCCCCCGCCTGCGCCGCCGCGACAAACACGCTCGTGTTCATGGCCAGATTCTCGCGCAGCACCTGCTCCGCCGGCGCGGCCATCGCATTGACGTGATTCGCCAGGTGCACGACGGCCTCGACTTGCCCCGCGAGCAGGTCGAACACGCGATGAATCGCAAAGGGGTTCAGCAGCGTGTCGATCACGAAAGGGTGCGGCCGCTCGCCCGCCGCCGCGCGGTCGATGCCCGCGACGACGTGCCCCGAGGCCAATAGCACCTCGCACACCGTTTGACCGAGCCGCCCATTGCACCCCGTGACAACGATCTTCATGGCGGGGATCGTAGGTCGCTCACGCTGTCCCTCCGAATGGATGCCTTTGCGAGCTAGGCACCCGACGTGAGCTGCTCACCTCGACACCTTGTCACCTCGACACCTCGACAACCACTCCCTAGTGCTCCACCCTCTTCCCCAGCAGAGGCGCGATCTCGCCCGCCATCTTCGCCATCGTCGCCTTGTCCTTCGCTTCAAGGTTCAGCCGAAGCAGCGGCTCCGTATTGCTCTTTCGCACGTTCGCCCACCAGCCCTCGCGCCTGAAGCAGTCCACGGTGACCCCGTCCAGCTCGTCGATCTCGCCGCGCTCGCCGTAGACGTCCAGAAGCCTCGCCAGCGCCTGGTCCTTGTGCTCATTCTCGAAATTGATCTCCCCGGACTGCGCGTACCGCGCGATCGGCGCAATGAGCCGGCTTACCGCTTTGCCCCCCTGCGCGATCGCCGTGAGCACCACCGCCAGAGCGATCGCCCCGGAGTCCGCGTTGAAGTTGTCCCTGAAATAGAAATGCCCCGACAATTCCCCACCGAACATCGCCCCCTGTTCCGCCAGCGCCGCCTTCATGAACACGTGCCCCACGCGGCAGCGGATCGGCTGGCCGCGCGCAGCGCGGATGTCCTCCTCCACGGCCTTGCTCGAGCGCAGGTCAAAGACGATCCCGGCCCCCGGCTCCCTGCCCAGGAACCACGCCGCCAGCAGCGCCGTCAGGTGATCGCACCCGACGATCTGCCCCTTCTCATCCACGATCATCAGCCGGTCGGCATCACCGTCGAAGCACACGCCGAAGTCCGCCTTCTCCTCGATTACCTTCGCCTGGAGGTCGCGCAGATTCGCGGCCACCAGCGGGTTGGGCTCGTGCACGAACTGTCCCTTCGAGTTCTCGAAGTAGAGTTCGACGATCTCCAGCCCCTCGACGCCCGTCCCTTTCTTCCCGAAAACCTTCGGGACCATCGTGCCGGCCATGCCGTTGCTGGCATCGACCACCACCTTCCGCCGCCGTCCATCCAGATCGAGAAACGAGAGCACGTGCTCCCGGTACGCGCTCCACAGGTCCCGCTTCTCGACGCGCCCCTTGCCCGAGCCCTTGAGCGTCGGCTCGGCCATCGCCGCCTGCTTGCGGATCTCCGCCAGCCCCGTGGTCTCGCCCACCGGCTTGGCCTTGCGCTTGGAGATCTTGAAGCCGTTGTACTGCGGCGGATTGTGGCTCGCCGTCACCTGCACGCCGCCGGCGCAATCAAGGTGATTGACCGCGAAGTACACCATCGGCGTGTCCACCATGCCGATGTCCACGACGCTCGCCCCCGCGTCGATCATCCCCTTGATGAGCGCATCGCGCAGCGCCGGGCTGCTCCGGCGCATGTCGTGCCCCACCACGATGTTCTTCATCATCGGCGTCGATTCGCCGGCCGTGCGCGCCTCGCCCAGCAGGTAGTGACCCGCGCCGTACCCGATCTGCCATGCCATCGCCTCGTTCAGGGGGTCCGGATACGTGCCGCGGATGTCGTAGGCCTTGAAAACTTTGCCGAGCATTGAGATTCCTTCTCAACAGCGCTCCGTGCGCCGATGAATCGAGAATAGCGGAATCGCTCGCATGCTCTCACGCGCCTGAGACGGCGTGATCTCCACCCCGCCAGGGGTGGAAGTCAGTAGCCGGGGGTCGAGCGAGCCTGCGAGCGAAGACCCCCGGAATACCCAGCGCCAATCATTCGGAGCACCCCTGGAAGGGGTGCACGAAGCGCACGCATCGAGGCGTGCTCGAAGGGCGCCGCGATGGCCCGCCATCGCCTGCGATACGAAAGTTCGCAACTCCCTCGTGTGCGGCAGGTAGGGTCAACGGAGGGACTTCAAGCGAAAGGAGCATCCCCGTGGTGCCTGCAATCACAAGACGGAACTTCGTCGCCTCCGGCGCCGGTCTCGCCGCGCTCGGAATCACAGCCCCCGCGCTGCTCGCTTCCGATTCGACCGTGCCCACCGCGGCCGGCGCCGAGCCATACCCCGGCTTCCCGAGGCAGGATGCCCGCCTCGTCAGGGAAGTCGTTGGAAAAGCGCACACCGATCTCGACGCGGTGCGAGCGCTCGTCGAGGCCCGCCCCGCGCTCGCCAACGCCTGGTGGGACTGGGGGTTCGGCGACTGGGAGTCCGCGCTCGGCGCCGCGTCTCACATGGGTCGCCGCGACATCGCGGAGTTCCTGATCGCGCGCGGTGCGCGTATCGATATCTTCGCCGCCGCCATGCTCGGGCAGCTCGAGGCCGTGCAGTCGTTCGTGAAGGCCTCGCCCGGCGTGCAGCGCACCCTCGGCCCGCACGGCATCACGCTGTACATGCACGCCAAGGCCGGCGGCGACGCCGCCAAGCCCGTCCTCGATTACCTCATGTCGCTCGGCGATGCCGATCCAAAGCCCGCCACCAAGCCGCTCTCCGAGGAAGACCGCGCCGCTTGCGTCGGCGTCTTCTCCTATGGCCCCGGCCCCGATGACCGCTTCGAGATCAAAGCGGTCAGAGACTCGCTCGGTTTCTTGAAGGGAGAGCCCTTCCCACGATTCCTCTTCCACGTCGGCGATCTTCAGTTCTTCCCCTCAGGCGTGCCCCACATGCGGATCAACTGCATCCGCGAAGGCGCCGCGGTGACCAAGGTCACCCTCATCGACCACGAACCGATCCTCACCGCCACACGCGTCTGATCACCGTCTCACAGTCTCACCCCATCGCCCCATCACAATCCCACATCCGACATCGTTCACTCCACCCCCACCCTCGCCTCCTCGCTCCCATTCACAATCACCCTCACTCCCTCCGGCAGCGCCTCCAGAAACAACTTCCCATACCCCGCCGACACAATCCTCCGGTCCAGCACCACCACGCGCCCCGTGTCCGTCGCGCTGCGGATCAGCCGCCCGAACCCCTGCTTGAACCGCACGATCGCCCGCGGCAGCGAATCCTCGAAGAACGGATCACCGCCCCGCGCCTCGATCATCTCGTGCCGCGCCTGTGTCAGCGGCCGGTCCGGCGGCTCAAAGGGCAGCCGCGTGATGATCACGTTGCGCAGCGCCCGCCCCGGCACATCCACCCCCTGCCAGAACGATGTCGTGCCGATGAGCACTCCCCGCTCATCCCCGCGAAACTTCTCGAGAATCTCCGACCGCGGCCCATCCTTCCCCTGCACGAACACGCGCAGCCCGCGCTCCTCCAGCTCGCCGCGCACCGCATCTCCCACCGCGTTCATCGTGCGGTAACTCGTGAACAGCACGAACGCCCCGCCCTCCGTCGCGCTGACGTGCTCGACCACGCGCCGCGCCAGTTCGCCCTCGTACTCGCCCGACCTCGGGTCCGGCAGGTTTGTATCGATGTGCAGCTCGGTCTGCCGCGAGTGATCGAACGGGCTGCCCAGGCACATCGTCCGCGCGCCCTCGCACCCCAGCCGCGCGATCGTGTGATCGAACGACCCGCGCGCCGCCGTCAGCGTCGCCGATGTCATCGTCACCGAGAACTGGCCCGCAAACAGCGCCTCCTTCAGGATCGGCGCCACCTCAACCGGCGAGCACGCAAGCGTGGACCGCACCGCCCGCCCGTCCCCCGCGCTCACCTCGACCCAGTACGCGCAGCCCGGCAGCGCCTGCCCGCACAGCGCCTCGGCCTCCTCCGCGATGTCTGCCGCGCGCTGCGCATACGAATTCAGTTCGTACTTGTCCTCCTCGTTCTTGGTCGATTCCTTCAGCCGCCGCAGCGCCAGCGAGAGTTCGCGGAAAGCCGGCGTCAGCGTGTTCTCGACCTTCTTCCCCGGCGGCAGCCGCACCGATCCCACCTCGCCGCTTACGCGCTGCACGAGTCCCTCGAAGAACTCCTCGGCCGTCGAGAGCGCTGTAAGCGCCAGCCCGTGCGCCCGCTCCTGAATCGCCGCGCCGTCATCGCCCGTGCGCACCGTCGCCAGAAACCCGCGCTGCCGCCGCGGCTGCACCAGCAGCGAAACCAGGTGCCGCACCCGTCCCTCGCTCAGCGACAGCCCGAAGTGATCGCTCGCCACATCTTCCAGGTTGTGCGCCTCATCGAGGATCACATGTTGATAGTCCGGCAGGAACCCCGTGCCGTGCCGGCGCAGCGCCAGGTCGCTGAAGAACAGCGCATGGTTGCAGATCAGCAGATTGGCCCGCTCCATCCGCTGCCGCGCCCGCTGATAGAAGCATCGGTCATACGTCGGGCAGCGCCGCCCCATGCAGTTGCCGCTGTCCGACTGAGCCCGGTCCCACACACCCGGCCGCTCCAGCACCGGCAGCGTCGAGAGCGAGCCATCCGTGGTCTTGTACGCCCACTGCTCGATCGTTTGGATCGACCGGCGCGAAGCCGGATCGGTAAACAGCCGGTCCTGCCGCCCCAGCGCCAGCGTCAGCCTGCGGATCGAAAGGTAGTTGCCGCGCCCCTTGACCAGTTCCGCCCGCAGCACCTTCTCATCTTCGATCCCGAAGACTCGCTTGAGCAGCGGCACATCCTTCTGAACCAGTTGCTCCTGCAGCGCGATCGTGTTCGTCGCGACCACGATCCGCTCGCCGCCCGCGGCGTCCACAATCCGCCGAATCGCCGGCACGAGGTACGCGAACGACTTGCCCACCCCCGTGCCCGCCTCAACGAGCAGGCACGCCTTCTCCTCCATCGCCCGCTCGACCGCCGACGCCATCTCCGACTGCTGCGCCCGCGGCTCGTACCGCGTCCCCAGCACCCCCGCCACCGGCCCGCCCTCGCCGAACACTTCCTGACAGGAGAACGTCATACATTGAAGTCTAGAGGCAGTCTCCCGGCACCTTCGTTGCCATCAGCCGAGCGGAACTGATTCCGTGTCTTCAGCCCGGAGGGCTGGAAGTCAATAGCCGGGGGTCGAGCGAGTCTTCGAGCGAAAACCCCCGGAGAGCAGACCCCAAGGACCACAGCACCCCTGGAAGGGGTGCACGAAGCGCGTACGAGGATTAGGAGCCACCATGCGCGAGAAATGGACAGAGCGGACATTTCGATTCGACCTGCCTCCGGGCCGCTTCCCCTTTCTGTTGGAGCGCCTGCGCGGCACGCCCGCCCGAGTCGAGGAAAGAGTCCCGGGGATCGGCGCCGAAGCACTCTGCCGCCGAATCGGGAACACGTGGTCGGCGCAGGAGAACGTCGGGCACCTGGCCGACATCGAGGACCTCCACCTCGGTCGCCTCGACGACTTCGAGGCGTCAGCCGCAGTCCTTCGCGCGGCGGACATGGAGAACCGGCGCACGTGGGATGCCAACCACAACGCTGTTCCGATCGACGAACTGCTCTCCCGCTTCCGCGCGCTCCGCTCGCGCCGGGTCGCTCGGCTTGCCGCGTGGCCGCCCGATCGCATCGAACAGAGCGCGACGCACCCGCGTCTCAGCATCCCCATGCGCGTCATCGATCTCGCGTACTTCACTGCCGAGCACGACGACTACCACCTCGCGCGCATCCATGAACTCATCGCGTCGGATGCGCGTCCCGCTCCGTGCCCTCCGTGTGGGAGCTTGCCCGCCGCGGCGTGCGGTTGAATCCCCCTGCGTCAGAGGCCGCCGCGCACACTCACCCATCCGGCGTATCCAAGAGTGACTGGAGCCGATCGCGCAACACGCCCGCCAGTCGCGCGGCCCACGACTGGTCCACTAGGCCCACGCCGATCAGATCCCGCAGGTGCGTACGGTCCTTGTCCCGGAACGCCGTGAGTTTGATCCGCACGAGCGCCTCAAGATTGATCACCCGGAACGCGCCGAAATCAGTGGACTCCTCGACTCGTGGGTTCGCCGCGGGCTCTCCTGGCTTTACCACTTCCTCGGCAAACACCAGATGAATCGCCTCGCGCGGGCTGGCGGCCGCGCCATCCAGAAACAGGTCGAGCCCTCCGGCACGCCGGTAAACGAATCCCGCGCTCTCGAGCGCGGCCTTCGCCGCGTCGAAGTCGGTCCGCCGCAACAGAATGTCCACATCCTGCGTGTTCCGCACCGCGGCCCGATCGACGGTCGCCACCCACGCCGCGACCGCGTTGCCGCCCACCACGGCGTAATCCAATCCATTGGACTTGAAGGCGGCGGCGGCGCGCAGCAGTCGCTGTCGAACGAGTTCCACAGCGTCCACCATCCGTTGCAAGAGGCCGGAACCAGTGACTCGCGCGGCCGTCATGCCGGATGATATCCGCAGCCTCTGGGTTGGTATCGACCCGCGCGCCGATCCGTGGGTCGGACTGCGGATCGCTTATGAATCGGTGCATCGGCTTCTTTCTTACCCAGAAACTCTTCTCTGTGTCTCTGTGCCTCCGTGGTTAGTCCCCCTCCGTCAGCGGCCTCCTCGCCGGCTCCCCCGCCGCCCGCGGATACTTTCGCGCCGTCGCCTTCACCTTCTCCAGCACCACCACGCGACCCGTCGGCGTGTGCAGCGTGCCCGAGTGCTTGGCTCCGAGCAGCGCGATCGCGCGCTCGGCCGCCGCCAGTTCCTGCTCCGCCTTCTGACCCTTGATCAGCAGCACCCGCCCGCCGACCTTCGCCAGCGGCACGGTCAGTTCCGCCGCCACCGCCAGCGGCCCCAGCGCCCGCGCCGTCACCGCATCGAACTTCTCGCGCAGCGGCCCCATGTCGCGCGCCAGCGCCTCGGCCCGGTCGTTGATCACCTCCGCGTGCTTCAGTTCCAGCGTGTCGATCACCGTCTGAAGGAACCGCGCCTTCTTCCCCGTCGCCTCGATCAGCGTCACCTTGAGCGGCGCCATCGCGATCGCCAGCGGCACCCCCGGCAGACCGCCGCCGCTCCCCACATCCGCCAGCATCGCGCGCGACGACAGGTCCGACAGCAGCGGCACCAGCGTCAGCGCATCAAGCACGTGCTTCGTCCACGCCTCCGGCGGCGTGCGGATCGCCGTCAGGTTGAACGACTTGTTCGCCTCCAGCAGCAGCGCGAGGAACCGCCCGAGCCGCTCGAGGTCCGCCCCCTCGAACTCGATCCCCAGTTCATTGCACTCGGCGAGGAACTCCCGCGTCGGCTCCAGCGGCGCGATGTCGACGTCCAGAACCGCCGGCGGCGGAAGAGCCCCCTTCGCGGCGGCCTCAATCCTCCTCATCCTCACGATCGTACTCGAACGATGGCCGCCACAGCAGCGGCGCCCGCCGGATCCCCACGTTCACGATCAGCCCCACCATCAAAACCCCCGCGAGCATGCTCGACCCGCCGTAACTGATGAAGGGCAGCGTCAGCCCCGTGATCGGCAGCAGCCCGATCGTCATGCCGATGTTCACGAGCATCTGCGTCGCCGTCATCGCGGTCAGCCCCACGATCACGATGCGCCCGAACGCCTCCTTGCACGCGCCCGCCACGATCAGCGCGCCGCCGATCCACGCCATG
>Ga0187894_10002580_pt1 | contig 21461 bp, 22 predicted proteins | sample GBC1701081metaG_FD_136650 | JGI IMG/M metagenome (GOLD analysis project Ga0187894, IMG submission 136650) | White microbial mat communities from a lava cave in the Kipuka Kanohina Cave System on the Island of Hawaii, USA - GBC170108-1 metaG ...
ACAGTGCGATCGCCGCGACGACGAGGGCGAACCGCACGCGAGCACTCATTAGGCGCACCTACTCGGCGAGACGGTATCCCACTCCCCGTACCGTCTCGATCGAGTCCCCGGCCAGGCCGAGCTTCTCGCGCAGGCGCTTCAGGTGCGTGTCGATGGTTCGCTCGGTGACCGTGATGTCCGAGCCCCAGACGTCGTCGAGCAAGCGCTGGCGAGTCATCACGTGACCCGGCCGCGACATCAGAACCTCGAGCAGGCGGAATTCCTTCGCGGTGAGATCGATCGCCTCGCCGTCGACGGTGCAGCGATGTCGCTCGGCGTCGAGCTGAAGCGCCCCACGACGGAGCACCGAGGCCTGCTGCGGCTCGCCCTCCGCCCGCCGCAAAATCGCCCGCACCCGCAACACGAGCTCGCGCGGGCTAAACGGCTTCGTCACGTAGTCGTCGGCGCCGAGCTCGAAGCCGACGACGCGATCGACCTCGTCGCCACGTGCGGTGAGCATCAAGATCGGAAGCTCGCGCAGCTTCGGATCGGAACGGACCTCGCGGCACACGTCCGTCCCTGAGAGGTCAGGCAGCATCAGGTCGAGCACCACCAACGCCGGCCGCGCGCGCCGAATCGCGTCGAGCCCGGCTCGGCCGGAGTGCGCAACTTCGACCGCGAAGCCGGCTTGGCCGAGGTGGAAGCGGACGAGCTCCGCGAGGTCCGGCTCGTCCTCGACGATCAGCACGGTAGAAGGCATGCCCGCAATCTATCGGCAGCCGCTTGCGCTGCGAGGCGCTGCGCCTCGCCTTCTCGCGTTCTTCACCGCGGCGTCACCGGAGCGTGCGACGGGGGGCGTGTGCGAACCGTCACCAAATCCCACGTCATCCCCGCCGATGCAGTTTGCCGTGCGGCCGCTCACTGAAGCGCGCCGGTCGGGAGGCTGCGATGAAGACACTGGCTCGACTTCTGATGGTGAGTGCGATCGCGTGCGCGGGGGCTGCGGCCAGCGCTGCGGAACCGGCGTCGATCGCTCCGAATGATCCGGCGCTCGCGAAGGCGGAAGCTTCGTTTCAGACGTTCGCATCGGAGTGGATGCGCAAGATGGCGGCGGCAGAGGCGCACGAGAAAGCGAAGGCGAAGGGCGGCGGATATCGCGGCTACGACGACGCGTTCAAGATCGAGCTGAAGCCGACCGGTAGCCAGACGGCGCCGTATGTCGGTCTGCTGCGTTATCAGGAGCACCAGTGCGCAGCCGGCAGCGGCGCGAGTTGTCAGGTAACGAGCTCGACCGCCGTAACCGAGATCTTCCGCTTCCAGGGCGGGCGCTGGGTCTACTGACTCGCTTCTTCGAGCGCGGACGCATCGCGTCCGTGCGCTAGGGGTGTCGCTGCGGATGCGGACAGCACCTCGATCAGTGCCGAGGGATTCGCTCCGCCCGGCCACCAAAAGAGGAAGCTCGATTCGGCGAGCGCGCCGCGCAACTGCGCTGCGCCGGCCTCGGCCATGAGCGCCGAGCTCGCGGCGGAGAAGAGGTTCTCCGAGCGCTCTCCGGGCCTGCGATAGGCGACGAGGCGCGTCTCACCCGCGACGCCAGCGGCCTGTTCGGCGGCGCCGATCGCCTGCTCGAGATCACCGATGGTGTCGATCAGGCCCGCCGCCAGCGCTTGTCGCGCCGAGTAGATGCGGCCGTCCGCGAGCCGTTCGATCTCGGCGCGCGCGAGCTTCGGCCTGCCGCGCTCGACGACGTCGAGGAAGCCCGCGAACAGATCGCGCACCACGCTGCTCAGCTGCTCGCGCTCGGCGTGCGTCAGCGGCCGGAATGGCGAGCCCGCATCCTTGAACGCGCCGCTCGTGAAGGTCTGGTAGTCGACGCCGACCTTCTCCATCAGGCCGCTCGCGTTGAAGCCGAGCATGATCACACCGATCGAGCCGGTGATCGTCGCGGGATAGGCCTGCACGCGGTCGGCGGCCATCGCCACGTAATAACCGCCGGAAGCCGCGACTCCCATCAGCTGCGCGACGACCGGGCGGCCCGTCTCGCGCTTCCAGCGTTCGAGCTCGCCGTGCAGAATCTCGCTCGCAATCACGGTGCCGCCCGGGCTGTCGATGCGTAGCACGAGCGCTGCGATCTCGTCGTCGCGCTTCGCGCGGTCGAGCTCTTCGCGGAAGCGGGCGACCGGGCTTTCGCCCGCGGGCAGCCCTAACAACCGTCCTGAGGCGCGCAGGCCGAGCGTGCCGCTCAGATCGACGAGCAGGATCTTCGGCCCGCGCTCGCCGCGCAGCACGCGCTCCTGCAGCGCGCCGCCGCTGGAGAAGAGCGGGATCTCCACGTTCAGGCACGCGCCCGCGAAGATCGCGATCGCTAGCGCGCATAGCACGCGACTCGCGCGCCCAAAGTAGAAGCGCGGAGCCAGGCCCCTCGACCTGACTCCGCGCTTCGCGACGCCTCTCACCCCCCCAGCTCGAGGCGCCACTAGATCGGAAGCCACCGCGTCATCAACTACAACCGCTCGTGGCTCCGCAGTTCGGACATTTATAGCACGCACCATTTCGCACCGTAATAGTTCCGCACTCGGTGCAGGTCGGCGCATCGGCTTGATTCACGAACGTCGAGCGTTCGCCCTTCACTCGGTCCGCCGAACCGCCCGCGATAGCGACGCGCCGAATCTCCGCGAGCCCAGTCGGCTCCGCCTCTGTCTCCTGCTCGTCCGTCGCGACTGACTCCTCTTGGAGGAAGCGGTTCGCGAGGTACCGGAAGACGTAGTCGGTGACTGACTTCGCCATCGGAATCTCGGGATTGTTCGTGAAGCCGGACGGCTCGAAGCGTGTGTGGCTGAACTTGTCGGTGAGCGCCTTCAGCGGCACGCCGTATTGAAGTGCAATCGACGTCATCGTCGCGATCGTGTCCATCAGGCCGGAGATCGTGCTGCCTTCCTTCGCCATGCGAAGGAAGATCTCACCCGGTTTTCCGTCGGCATACAATCCGACCGTCAGGTAGCCCTCGTGGCCAGCGATCGAGAACTTGTGAGTCACCGAGTTGCGCGTGTCGGGCAGCTTCACGCGCACCGCGCGGCGCTCGCGTAGCTCGATCACGTTGTCGCGCTTCGCCTCTTCCTTGTCCTTGCCAGCATTCAGCGGCTGCGTGCGCTTGCTGCCGTCGCGATAGACCGCGAGCGCCTTGAGGCCTAGCCGCCAGCCCTCGACGTATGCATCGCGCAGATCCTCGACGCTGGCTTCGTTGGGCAGATTCACCGTCTTGCTGATCGCGCCCGACAGGAACGGCTGCACCGCGCCCATCATGCGGATGTGGCCCTTCCAGTGAATCGAGCGTTTGCCGTTGGTTGCGCGGAACGCACAGTCGAACACAGGCAGATGCTCGTCGCGTACGTGTGGAGCGCCCTCGATGGTCTCGCGCGCGTCGATGTACTCGACGACGTCCGCGATCTGCTTCTCTCCGTAGCCGAGCTTCGCAAGCGCCATCGGCACCGTGTTGTTCACGATCTTCAGAAGGCCGCCGCCAACCAGCTTCTTGTACTTCACGAGCGCGATGTCCGGCTCGACGCCCGTGGTGTCGCAGTCCATCATGAACGCGATCGTGCCAGTCGGCGCGAGCACCGTGACCTGCCCGTTCTTGTAACCGTGCTGCGCGCCGAGATCGAGCGCCTGCGCCCACGCACTGCGCGCCGCGCGCCAGAGATCCTGCTGCACGCCCGCAGCCGGAACGGACTCGGCCGCCGACTTGTGCATCGCGATCACTTCGAGGAACGAGGCGCGGTTCTGCTTGTAGTGCGGGAACGGCCCCATCGCCGCCGCGATCTCGGCGCTCATGCGATACGCCTCGCCACACATCAGCGATGTGATCGCCGCCGAGACATTGCGCCCCTCGTCGCTGTCGTAGGGCAGCCCCTGACTCATCAACAGCGCGCCGAGGTTCGCGTAGCCGAGCCCGAGCGGGCGATACAAGTGGCTGTTCTTCGCGATCTTCGCGGTCGGGTAATCCGCGAAATCGACGACGATCTCCTGCGCCAAGATCGTCAGCGCCGAAGCGCGGCGGAAGGCCTCCACCTCGAACTGGCCTTCCCCGTTCACGAAGCGCATCAGATTCAGGCTGGCGAGATTGCACGCGGTGTCGTCGAGGAACATGTACTCGGAGCACGGATTGCTCGAGTTGATGCGGCCCGACGCCTTCACCGGATTCCAGCGGTTGATGGTCGTGTCGTACTGCATGCCCGGATCGCCGCAGACGTGCGCTGCCTCCGAAATCTCCCGCAACAGATCCTTCGCGCGCAGCGTGTCGACAACTTCGCCGCTGGTCACAGCGTGCGTCGACCACGGTCGGTCGTCCTGCGCCGCGCGCATGAACTCGTCGGTCACGCGTACCGAGTGATTCGCGTTCTGGAAGAAGACCGAGTCGTAAGCGCCGCCGGGCACGTTGAAGCCGCCGTTGTAGCCGGCTTCGATCAGCGCCCACGCCTTCTTCTCTTCGTCCGCCTTGCTGTGGATGAACTCGCGGACGTCCGGGTGATCGACGTTCAGGATCACCATCTTCGCCGCGCGGCGCGTCTTGCCGCCGGACTTCACGACGCCGGCGAACGAGTCGAAGCCGCGCATGAACGAGACCGGACCGGAGGCCGTGCCGCCCCCTGCGAGCTTCTCCTTCGAGGAACGAATCTTCGAGAGATTCGAGCCGGTGCCCGAGCCGCCCTTGAAGAGCATCGCCTCGGTCTTCGCCAGATCCATGATCGACTCCATCGTGTCTGCGACGGAGTTGATGAAGCATGCGCTGGCTTGCTGCGGCGTGCCTGCGACGCCGAGGTTGAACCAGACCGGGCTGTTGAACGCCATCTTCTGTGTGACGAGCAGATGCGAGAGCTCGTCCTTGAAGATCTCGCCGTCGGCCGGCGTCGCGAAATAACCGCCCCGCGCGCCCCACTCGTGGATGCGGTTCACGACGCGGCCGATCAGCTGCTTCACGCTGCGCTCACGCTCGGGCGTGCCGACGTGGCCGCGGAAATACTTGGAGACGACGACGTTGGTGGCGAGCTGCGACCACGCCTTCGGGATCTCGACGTCGCGCTGTTCGAAGATCGTTTCGCCGCGCTCGCTCGCGATCGTTGCCGAGCGAAGCTCCCAGTCGATCTCGTCAAACGGGTGCACATCCGCGCGCGAGAAGAATCGCGTCAACGAGAGACCAGCAGGACGCTGCGAACGCGCACGGCTCCGTCTCGTCGAGTCGGCTCGACCCACGTCGCCCGCTTCCGCCGCATTCTGCGCTCGCTCGATCTCGCTCACCGCCTACCTCGAGTCGCGACAACCATTCGCGACGTATTGCTGCTTCCTCGTCCCCGTCGCCCTGCGGGCCCCCCGACTCATCCTCCGGAGACGGAGAGAGGCCCCGGGCTTCCCCGGGGCCCCCGAATCTGGGCAGGTCCTCCTTCCCACCTCAGATTCCCTCCCTCTGGCAACCGCCTGTTTCGAACCCCCCAGGCCGCCAGAGAGATTTCATCCCCGTGTTGCGGTTCTAGTCTGGCCTGAAAGGAGCGTCAAGCAGTTTTTCCACAATATCTGGTGGTTCATTCGGCAGACCACCACAAACCCTGGAGTAGGAGCACTCCGAGCCGCAAACTCGAGGCCTCGAGCCAGGGCTCGCCTGCCCGGAGGTGAAGCGCGGCCCTCTAAGTGCGCGAATTCAAAAGGTTGACGCCGGGCGTCACTCGATTCTGACGCGTTGCGTCTAGCTAGCGGCGCCCGAACCGGTTCCGCAGCAGCGTCCGGCTCGCGCCGCTCGAGTCGATGCGTTTGACGGCGAGCGCGACCCGGTTGTCCCGATCGAGCGCGCTCCAGTACGCGTCGGCGACCTCGTCGGCGCTGCCGGCCAACGGCAGCCAGAGCGGCTCGCCGCGGAAGGACGGCAGCGGGCTGCCGTCGCCCTGATAAGTCGTCAGGCCCAATCCGAAGCCCGCCGGCGGCGGCGCAGGTCGATGGGTCGCGCGATCCGTTCGCTCCGGATCTGCGAGGTTCGCTTTCAGGATCGAGAGCGCGAAGCTCGGCTCGCCGAAGCGCAGGTCGATCAGGCCACTGATGCGCGGCGTGTAGTTAGGGGCGTCCGGCTCGCGCTCGCGCATTTCGAGCGCGTCCTCGAAGCGTCCGCCGGCGTCGAGCACGTCGTAAGCCGTCCGCGTTTGATCCCCATTGCTGACGAGGTACAGGCCGGGGAGCTCGAGCATCGCCTCGTAGATGATCAGCGACGGGTCGGCGACGCGCGCGGGATCCGCGGCCTCCGTTCGCAGCTCGCCGCCCTCGTTGACGAACACGCGGTTCCGACTGTTCTCGCTGCGGCCCATGATCCAGTAGATCTGGAGCCACGCGTCGTCCGCCTGCGCGCGACCTAACACGAGGCCGCGACCCGGATACGGATTGCCCGCGAGGTGGCGCCTGAAGTTCTCTTTCGCGAGCGCCGCCAGCGACTCGCCCGTAATCACTCGGGAAGGCCCGTCAGCCGAAAGCCCATGCCTTCCGGAACCTTGTATCGCACGTTGAGCCCGATCAGCAGCGCGGTCCAGCCCTCGACGTAGCGCGCATTCGCGAGCGGCCCGCCGTTCACGCCGCGCATGCCGGGAATCAGCTTGCACAGCTCGATCACGCGCTCGCGCGGCGCCTTCTCGCCGGACACGATCACGTCGCACTCGACGGGATCGGGCAGGTGCTGCAGCCGATGCGCCGCGACGTTCTGGAACGCGGACACCGTGGCGACGCCGGCGGGCACGAGCGTCTCCACCAGCTCGGCGCACGAGCCCTGCCAGACGCCCAGCATTCGCACCGGCCCGTCGCCGATCGCGGTCGCGAGCGGCACACCCATCGAGACCACGATTTGCCCGGGCTGGAGCGCGTCGCCGAGGCTCTCGAGCGTGCCCGCGGTGTGCTCGAACGGCACCGAGAGGATCACGATCTCGGCGCGCCGCGTCGCCTCGGCGTTCTCGTGCCCGGTGACGTCCGCGCCCGGAACCTGCGCGCGCACTTCATCCGCCGCCGTGAGCGCACGATCTTCCTTGCGCGATCCGATGCGCACGGGTCTGCCGGCTGCCGCAAAGCGCAGTGCGAGGCCGAGCCCCTGATCGCCGGTGCCGCCGAGGATTGCGATTGCCTTCGAGTCGCGATTCGTCATGGGCCGCGCAGGCTATCGTGCTCGCATGTCCGATGCAGCGCCCACGCTCGCGACGACACCGACGAAGATCGAGCAGCGCGGCCCGCGCACCCTCGGCATCCATTGGGCGGACGGCGCCGACAGCGCGCTCGACGTGCGCGAGCTGCGCCTCGCGTGCGGTTGTGCGCAATGCGTCGACGAGTGGACGGGAGCAGAGCGGCTGGATCAGAGCGCCGTGCCCGCCGACGTGCGTCCCGTAAAGATCGTCGGCGTCGGCCGCTACGCGATCCAGATCGAGTGGAGCGATGGACACGGCAGCGGGATCTACCCGTTTCGCCGGCTGCGCGAGCTCGCCGACGAGGCTCGCGCGAGGGCTAGCGCCTAGAAGCGCTCGTCGCGCAGCACGGCGATGTAGTCGAGCTCGCGGTATGCGCCGTCGAGATCCATGCCGAAGCCGATCACCCAGCCGGATGCGACGACGAAGCCCGCATAGTCCGGCGTGACTGCGGCCGTGCGCCGCTCACGCTTGTCGACCAGCACTGCGCATCGCAGCGAGCGCGGTTCACCGAGCGCGGCGATGTCGAGCACCGCGCGCAGCGTCGCACCCTCGTCCGCGATGTCATCGACCACGAGTGCGTCGCGTCCGCCGAGCCGCTCGGGTTCGAAGCCCTCGATCTGCACGGGATCGAGGCGCATGCCCTGCGTCCGCCTCGCGCGGACGTCGATTCGCTCCGGCGTGATGCGGTGCGCAGCGAGCTCTCGCACGAGTGCGTCCGCGAAGCGTCGCGCGCCCTCCAGAATGCAGACGAGCGCGAGCGGCGAGTGCGCATAATCGCGCGCGAGCTGCGCGGCGAGCTCCGCGATCCGCGTGCGGACTGACTCGGCGGAGAACAGCGGCTCGATCCGCATCGCGCGATGTTAGGGCGCCAGCGACGGATTTCCCGCACCGCCTCTGGAACGTCGAGGCTACTCCGTTAGGCCCGCGAGGAACTCGCGCAGCAGCGCGTTCACGCGCTCCGGCTGCGCGAGGTTCACGACGTGGCCCGCGCCCGCGACCACTTCGAGCTGCGCGTCCGGCAACGCTGCGGCGAGCTCGCGCGCGCTGGGAAGCGAGGCCGCGTCGCGGTCCCCCACCACGAGCAGTGTTGGCGCACGCACGCGCGCCAGCCGCGGGGCCAGCTGCGCGGGCTCTTCCAGCCGCGCGAGATACTCCCGTAACAAGTACGCGAGCGACTGCGCGTCGTGCTCGAGAAAACCGGCACGCACCCAGGCCGCGGCCTGTGGATCGAGGCCCGCATTCGGGCCCCACGCGTAGCGCGCGCCCGCTGCCTCGAGACCCTCGCGCTCGATCGCGTCGGCGAACGCTTCGGCGCTCGCCGAGACACCTCGGCCCGAGCTCGGCCCTGCCGGCAGCGCCATCAGCACGAGCGCGCGAACCCGCTCGGGCGCAGAGAGCGCGAAGCGCAGCGCGGTCGCGGCGCCCATCGAGAGACCGCCCGCAATCACTCGCGCTGCGCCCGCGCGCGCAGCCACCTGCGCGAAATCTTCGACGACGGCCTCCGCGCGCGCTTCCGCCGCGCTCGCGATCGGAGCGCTGCGCGCGTGGCCGCGCGCGTCGAACACGTGAACGGCGTACGCATCCTTCAGCGCGCGCAGCTGCGGGCGCCAGTTGCGCGCGCTGCCGCCGAAGCCGTGCGCCAGTACCAGCGCGGGGCCGGCGCCATGTGTCTCGACATGCAAACTCGTCGCAGCCATGCTTCCGCACCTTAACTGCAGTGGAGCGCCGATGAAGACGCCGCCCGAGGCGAAGCCGTCCGCGACGATTCTGTTGGTTCGCGACGGCGCGAGCGGCCTCGAGGTGTTCATGGTGCAGCGCCACCACCAGATCGACTTCGCGACTGGCGCGATGGTCTTTCCGGGCGGCAAAGTGGATGCCGCCGATGCGGACCCCGCGCTCGCCGCGCGGTGCGACGGATCGGTCAGCGACGAGCTGCGCCCGATCCACGTCGCCGCGATTCGCGAGACCTTCGAGGAGTGCGGCGTGCTGCTAGCGCGGCCGTCCGGGAGCCGAGCGCTGGTGCCGGGCGCACGGCTCGCGGAGATCGAGCGGCGCCATCGCGCGGCGCTGAACGCCGGCGAGCGCACGCTGCGCGAGATCGCGGAGCACGAGGAGCTCCGGCTCGCGAACGATCTGCTCGTTCCGTTCGCGCACTGGATCACGCCGGTGTTCATGCCGAAGCGCTTCGACACGCACTTCTACCTGGTCGCGGCGCCGCCGGATCAGCTCGCGATCCACGACGGCGGCGAGTCGGTCGATTCAGTCTGGACGCGTCCGTCGGACGCAGCGGCCGAGCGGGCCGCCGGCCGGCGCACGATCATCTTCCCCACCTTCATGCAGGTGCGGAAGCTCGGGCGCACGGATCGCGTCGCGGACGCGATCGCGGCGGCGCGCAACGCGCCCGTGGTGACCGTGCTGCCGCGCATCGAGGAGCGCGGCGGCGAGAAGCTGATGGTGATCCCGGCGGAGGCCGGCTACGACGTGACGACCGCACCGCTCGCGGACCTTCAATAATCGATGCGCGCGATCGACCTGGCGGATGCGCTGCGCTGCGCCGAGGCCGCCGCGGACGCCGCGCGCAAAGAAATCCTGCCGCGCTTTCGAAACGTCGGGGTCGAGACCAAGCGCGACGGATCGCCAGTTACCGAGGCAGACCGCGCCGCGGAGCGCGCGATCCGCGAGGTGTTGCGCCGTTTCGACCCCGAGCTCGCAATCTTGGGGGAGGAGTACGGAGCGGACGGCGACGCGAGCGCGCGCGGCTGGCTCGTCGACCCGATCGACGGCACGATCGCATTCGCGCGCGGCCTCCCGCTCTACGGGACGTTGATCGCGCTGGTCGACGAAGGCGAGCCGGTGCTCGGACTGATCGATCTGCCTTCGCTCGGCGAGCGCACCTGCGGCCACCGCGGCGGCGGTGTGCGCAGAAACGGCGCACCCGTCCGCTGCTCGCAGGAGCGCGAGTTTTCGCGTGCGCTGGTCTCGCACGGCGACCCGTTCGCCTTCGAGCTGTTCGGCATGAAGCCCGCGTGGACGCGGCTCGCGGCGGAGACGCGCATGCTGCGGGGCTACACGGACGCGTTTGGACACGCTCAAGTCGTGAACGGAAGCGTCAGCGCGATGGTCGACGTCAACCTGAACCCGTGGGATGCGGCTGCGACGCAGGCCCTCGTGCCGGAGGCTGGCGGGAGCTGCAGGACGCTGGCGCCGGGCCCGAACGGACGGGGCGTCGGTCTCGTGTTCGGGAGTCCCGCGATCGTCGAGCGGCTACTCGAGCTGCTAGCCGCCTGAGACGCGAAGAAAGAAGGGGCGTCGCCGCTTCTCGCGACGACGCCCCAAGCTCGAATCGAAGGCCGTTTTACTCGACCGGATCGGCAGTCGCTTCAGCAGCCTCATCCGCGGCGCCTGCCGCCGCATCCGCTGCGTCCGAAGCCGCGTCCGCGGCGCCAGCTGCCGCATCCGCAGCGCCTGCCGCTGCATCCGCTGCCGCATCGCCGGCGTCCATCGCCGCGTCGCCCACGGCGTCCGCCGCGTCAGCCGCTGCGTCGCCCGCGGTGTCGGCCGCTGCCGCTGCATCCGCGGCCGCGTCGGATGCGGTAGCTGCGGCATCCGCCGCCGCGTCGGAGGCCTGCTCTTCGCTCGGGCAGGCGGAGAACACCAGAAGCGAACCAACCAGCGTCGCCCCGAACAGGAGGCGAAGCGAACCCTTGGACATTTCCTCTCCTCACTTTTTTGTAGTCACTTCCGGCGGACCGCCGGCAAGGCGCGAGTATCCTACGACGTTCTTTGCCAAGAGTTGTGAGGGGAATCACAAAAAATGACGGGTGCAGGCCTCGCCGGAGCCGGAAACCTGGAGCTGTCTGCCGCAGTCGCGGCCGAAAGCGCCGGTCGTGCGCTGATCGAACCGGTGCTCGACCGGGCGCGAAGCCTCACCGACCAAGGCAAGACCATCGACGAGCGCCAGGTGCTGACCGAGCGCGTCGCGTACGCCGCGACCGAGGTCCGCGCGGCCATCGAAACGCTCGCGCTCGTGCGCGGGCTGCGCGCCGAGAGCCGCAGCAGCGAGCTGCTCGAGCTCAGCGCGGGCGCCGCGATCGCCGAGCTGGTGTCGTCCGCGCGCGCGCGACTCGAGCCGGCGCTGGACGAGCTCGGCCTCGGCGACGCCGCGCTCGAGGCGGCGTTCCCCGCGAGCGTGCGCGCCGGCCTGCGCGCGCTCGCGAGCGAAGCGCGGCTGCGCCGCATCGGCGCGCACGCGATCGAGGCCGGCGGCCGCACCGAGCCGCCGCTCGACGAGACGTTCGAGCAGGTACGCGCTTCGGTGCGCGAGTTCGCGATGCAGGAGGTGCTGCCGCACGCAGAGCGGATTCACCGGCGCGACGAGGACATCCCGGACGAGCTCATCACCAAGATGGGCGAGCTCGGCTACTTCGGGCTCTCGATCCCCGAGCAATACGGCGGCCACGAGCTCGGCAACCTCGCGATGATCCTCACGACCGAAGAGCTCTCGCGCGCCTCGCTCGCGGGCGCCGGCTCCCTAATCACTCGCCCCGAGATTCTCACCAAGGCGCTGCTGCAAGGCGGCACCGAGGATCAGAAGAAGCACTGGCTGCCGAAGCTCGCATCGGGCGAGGTGATGGTGGGCGTGTCGGTCACCGAGCCCGACATCGGCAGCGACGTCGCGGGCGTGAAGTGCCGCGCGACGCGCGGCAGCGCCGGCGCGAAGGACGGCTGGCTGATCAATGGCCCGAAGGCGTGGTGCACGTTTGCGGCGCGGGCAAACGTGCTCGCGCTACTCGCGCGCACGGATCCCGATCCGGGCAAGGCAGCGCGCGGGCTCTCGCTCTTCATCGTCCCGAAGGACCGCTTCTCAGGGCACGCGTTCGAGATGCGGCAGACGAGCGGTGGGCGACTCGCCGGTAAGGCCGACGCCACGCCTGGCTACCGCGGCATGCACTCGTTCACGTTGAACTTCGAGAACTACTTCGTGCCTGGCGAAAATCTCGTCGGCGGCGAAGCCGGGCTTGGGCGCGGTTTCTATCTACAGATGGCCGGCTTCGGCGCGGGGCGCTTGCAGACCGGCGGACGCGCCTGCGGGCTCTCCCAGGCGGCGCTCGAGGAAACGGCGAAGTACGTGGCTGGACGAAGCCAATTCGGGCGCCCGATCGCGAGCTTCCAGCTGACGCAGTTCACGCTCGGGCGCATGGCCTCGAGGCTGCTGGCCGCACGCGCGATCACGTATGCGGCGGCGCAGGCGTTCGACGAGGACGAGCGCAAGGCCGCACCGCTCGCTGCACAGGCGAAGCTGCTGGCCTGCGACATCGCGGTAGAGGTGTCGCAGCAGGGGCAGCTGATGCACGGCGGGTGGGGGTATGCCGAGGAGTATCCGATCAGCCGGTATGTCGTGGATGCGCAGGTGCTGCCGATTTTCGAGGGGGTGAAGCCGATTCTCGAGCTGAAGGTGATTGGGCGGGCGTTGCTGGCTGGGGAGAGTTGAGCGCGGGACGGGCGGGAGGTGGCGCGGCGTCCGCAGACGCGGCGGGGCCGGGGGCGGCGGCGCCTCGTGGCTCACGCGGGCCTTTGAAGGGAATCGCGCGTTCGAGGGCGCGTGCATTTGCTGAAGGCGGAGCTTGCGTTGGGCCCTCGCTCCGCTTTTACCTCGGCGCCGCCCGCCGCGTCTGCTCGTGGTTGGGCTCGGGTGCGGGACCTTTCTATGGGACGGGCGCGGATCGGCGCGGCTTTGAGCCGCGCCTCCCGCGTGCTTCGCGATTGTCGTAGATCATGATGGTTTCGTGGCGCGGTAGCGTGCGCGCGATTTTGGGGGAGAGCTTGAGCTTCATACTTGTTACGAACGACGATGGGTATGAATCGCCGTCGCTGGTGCCTTTGATTCGGGCGCTCGGGAATCTGGGGCGTGTGCGGGCGGTGGTGCCGGATCGGGAGAGGTCTTGGATCGCGAAGGCGATCACGCGCTGGGAAGATGTTTCGGTGGAGCGCGCGGATCGCGACGGCTGTGAGATCTGGCGCACGAGCGGGTGTCCGGCGGACTGCACGCAGCTCGGTGTGCACACGCTGTTCGCGGAGCGGCCGAGCCTCGTCGTATCGGGGATCAACCTCGGCTTCAACCACGGGCTCGCGTTCTTCATGTCGAGCGGCACGGTCGGCGGCGCGACGGAGGGCTGGATCGCGGGCTTGCCGGCGATCGCGCTGTCCGCCGGTGTGCTCGAGAAGCACGATGCGTGGGCGGCAGAGTCGCGCACACCGGCAGCGGCGCTGGGTTGGGAGCGCGCGGCGGCGCTCTCGGCGGAGATCGTCGGCGTCGTGGTCGCGCGCGGCATGCCGCGCGGCGCGGATCTGCTGAACGTGAACTTCGCGTTCGGCGCAGGGCCCGAAACTCCGCGAGAAATCACCGAGCTCGGGCGGGTCGGCTACGACCGCGTGTTCTTCGAGCGCGCGCCGGGCATCTACTTCCACGAGTTCGGCGGGATGGTGCGCCGCAGCGACGCGAGCTTGCGGCGCGCCGACGTGGTCGCCGCGAAGCGCGGGGTGGTCTCGATCACGCCGGTACAGCTCGCGCACAGCATCGCGCTCGAGGCAGAGGATCGCGCCGCGCTCGAGCGCCTGGACGCGCTGGAGCGCGCGTGAAGCCAGCCGCACCTCGGCCAGCGCCGCGAAGCCCCGATCCGGGGCGGCTCTGGTGGCGAGATGGCGTGATCTATCAGGTCTATCCGCGCTCGTTCGCGGATTCGAACGGCGACGGCGTCGGCGATCTCGAGGGCATCCGCCAACGGCTCGATCACCTCGCCTGGCTCGGCGTCGACGGCGTCTGGATCTCGCCGTTCTTCCCGTCGCCGATGAAGGACTTCGGCTACGACGTCGCCGATTACTGCGATGTCGATCCGATCTTCGGGACGCTCGCGGACTTCGACCGCTTGCTGTGCGATGCGCACGCGCGCGGCATCCGCGTGATCCTCGATTTCGTCCCTAATCATTCATCCGATCAGCATCGCTGGTTCCAGGAATCGCGCAGCAGCCGCACGAATGCCAAGCGCGATTGGTACGTGTGGCGCGATCCGGCGCCCGGCGGCGGCCCACCCAACAACTGGGTCGCGGTGTTCGGTGGATCGGCCTGGCAGTGGGACGCCTCGACCGGGCAGTACTACCTGCACTCGTTCTTGAAGGAACAGCCCGACCTCGACTGGCGCAACGCGGAGCTCGAGCGCGCGATGCACGGCGTGCTGCGCTTTTGGCTGGATCGCGGCGTCGACGGCTTTCGCATCGACGTCGCGCACCGGCTCGCGAAGGATCCCGCGCTGCGCTCGAACCCACTCGTCGCCGGCACGACGGACGCGGGCTATGGCGGGCAGCAGCACGTCCACGATGAGGATCACCCGGACGTGCACGCGCTCTACAAGCGCATGCGCGCGCTGACGAACGCGTACGACGAGCGCGTGCTGATCGGGGAGGTCTATCTGTTCGATCCCGAGCGCGTCGCGAAGTACTACGGCGATGGCGACCAGCTGCATCAGGGCTTCAACTTCTCGCTGCTCTCGGGCGAGTGGTCCGGCGAGCGCTTCGCGCGCGAAGTCGAGCGCTTCCAGGCCGCAGTGCCGCCGCAGGGCTGGCCCAACCAGGTGCTCTCGAACCACGACGTGCACCGCCATGCGACGCGCTACGACCACCCAGAGCTCGGTGAAGCACGTGCCCGGCTCGCGGCGATGTTCCTGATCGCGCTGCGGGGTACGCCGTTCCTCTATTACGGCGAGGAGCTCGGCATGCGCTGCGTGTGGATCCCCGAGCATCGACTGCGCGACCCGCTCGCATTCACGCTGCACCCGAGCCTGACGCGCGACCCCGAGCGCACGCCGATGCAGTGGGACGCATCGAAGTTCGCCGGCTTCTCGAGCGCAGAGCCGTGGCTTCCGATCCACGACGATTTCGAGCGGCGGAACGTCGCGGCGCAGCGCGCTGACGAGAGCTCGCTGCTGCACCTCTATCGTGCGCTGATCGCGCTGCGCGCCGCGCATCCAGCGCTCGCGCGCGGGGAGCAGCGAACGCTGCCGGCTGCGCGCGATGTATTCGCGTTCGAGCGCGCACTCGGAAGCGAGCGTTTCGTCGTCGCGCTCAACTTCGGCGACGCTCCCGTTTCCGTTTCACTCGGCGCGGGCGCGCCGCGCGCGGGGCTCCACTCGCGCTACGGCGCTGAGCTGCCGCGCGATCTCGCGCAGGTGGAGCTGGGCGCGGCCGAGGGTGTCGTGCTGCGCCTCGCCTGATTCCGGCGTCATTGCGTTCCCGCGCGAATCCGCAACGCGGCGCGCCAGCTGCGCACGTCGGCGCGCAGCTCTGGCAGCAGCGCGGTGATCGCAACCTCTTCGATCGCGCTCAGGACGGCGAGCGCGCTCGCGAGCCGGAACGGCCAGAGCGGGCCGCCCAGGTAGATCGACAGCATCGCACCGGCGAGCACGATCGCGGTGCCCTTCGCGAGCCACGTGTGGTAGCTCGGCACGCGGCGGAACTTCGCGAGCCCCGCGGCGAGCGGCAGCGCGAGGCTCGCGAGCAGTAGCGCGATCGATGCGAGCTCCGCACGCATGAACTCGGGCTTCAAGAGCCAAGTGGCGATCGGCAGCGAGAGCCAGAGCGCCCTGTCGGCTCGACTGTCCAGCTTGGCGCCGAGTGGGCTCTCGAGCCGGAAACGGCGCGCGAGGAAGCCGTCGACCGCGTCGGTCGCGAATGCCGCAGCGAGCACGGCGACGAAGGCCACAGGCGCATCCGCGGCGGCGAGCAATAACAACACCGGCACCAGCGCCAGGCGCGTCGCGCTGAAGGCGTTGGGCAGGCTGCGCGGCGAGAGAGTCTCCTGCAGGGCGCTCGACATCGGCGAACTCCTTTTCGATTCGACTCCGGGCTTTCGCAAGCTGCGTGCCGAGCGGCTCAAAATCGTGGAATCTCAATCAAATCGCTGGGTTACGTCGTTAAATGCCCTCGCGCTCGGGCCAGCCCGCCGCGCGAATTGCCGAGCAATTCCTGTACGAGCCATGCGAATCTCGCCGGCCTCCTGGAGACCGCGATGACCGAGCAATGCAGCGCCCTCGACGAGCTTCCGCGGTCGACACTGCTGCGGGTCGCGCTCGAGACGATGCACGTCGGCCACCTGGTGGACCGCGCGCTGATGCCGCAGGTCTTTCTGGCGACGCGCGACGCGAACGCCGTCGACCAGGTCGCGATCGACGAGTGGATGGGCGCCAGCCCCGTCTATACCGCGCGCATGCGGCGCTTGATGAGGATCGAAGGCGATGGCGTGCCCGCGATCGTGAAAGCGCTGCAGCTCGATTGCGGCTTCCCGCACCAATACATGAATGTCGGCTGGAAGCTGATCGACGAGGCGCACGGCGAGTTCTTTCTGCTGCACTGCGGCGCGCTGATGGACGTCGAGCCGCACGGCGAAGCGCGCGTGGTCGGCATGTGTCACACGATCGAGGACCCGACCTTCGACGCGACGGCGTACGCGACCAATCCGCGCGCGCGCATTCGGCCGATCCATCGCCCGCCGCGGGTGCCGAAGGATCGCCACCCGCACTGCCACTGGACGATCGAGATCGATGCCGCGAACGAGCCGATCGGCCCGGCGAAGAACACGCAGGCTGTGGCCGCTCTGCCGCTCGCGCAGATCGAGAACGCGCGTGCGCCAGAGCGCGACGCGGGCTGGACTGATTATGCGCGGCCGGCGGCCGCAGGCTTCAAGCTCGGAGATCTCTCGAGCGCGACGCTCGCCGCAGTGGCGCGCGAGCACCAGCTACAAGTGCAGCTGCTGGCGTGTTCGGCGGAGCTGGCGCTCGCGGACCGCATCGGCGCGGAGCGAGCGCGCGAGGCGCTCGCCGCGCAGTGGAGCGGAGTGGGGTGGCACGCGGGCGCGCGGCTCGCGCGCACGCTCGGCGTCGCGAACGGAGGCGCGGCCGCCGTCGCGCAGATGTTAGGGCTGAGCGCCGCGCTGCCGGCCGGCTTCGCGCGCGCGATCGAGCAGCGCGGCGAGCACGTGCGCGTCGCGCTGCAGCCGCAGCGCGCGGAGCTACTCGATCCCGCGCACCCCGGCTGGCTCGGCCTGCTCGCGCGAGGCGAGGCGCGCGGAATCGAGTGCACAGCTCAGGGCGCCGACCCGCGCGCGCGGCTGTCGAGCCTCGAGCTGCGCGGCGGCCGAGCCGTGCTCGAGCTCTCGGTGGACGCGAGCGCAGAGCCCGCGAAGCCGCCCCAGGCCGCAGCGCTGATGAGCTTCAGCACCGCGACGACCTTCGCGTTCGACACCAGCGAGGCGCGCCTCGGGCGTTGACGTCCACTCCTATGGAGAGGACCCGGGGCCGGGCTTCTGAGCTTTCGAAACGCTCGCCCGGGCGCGGATCGCGATCTGAGGTCGCTCACTCGCTGCGGTAGCGCTTCGCTTCCGCGTCGTATGCGTCGAAGCCGACCAGCGCGCGCAGCTCGCCGAACGAGAGGCGATCTGCGTCGGCGGGATGTCCCCCGCGAGTCATCGCGGTGAGCGCGCGCTCGATCGCGCGCGCCCCGACTTCGAGCAGCGTCAGCGGATACGCTGCGATCCGGAAACCGAGCGCCGCGAGCCGGGCATGTGGAAGCAGCGGCGTGTCGCCATCCTCGACGAGGTTCGCCATCAGCACGGCGCCTTCGAGCGAACGCGCGACGCGCTCCAGCTCGGCCTCGCTGGTCGGGGCCTCGACGAACAGGATGTCGGCGCCCGCTTCGCGAAAGGCCTGCGCGCGCGCGATCGCCTCGTCCAGCCCGTGCGTCGCACGCGCATCCGTGCGCGCGAGCACGAGCACGCCCGCGCCCTCGTCGCGCGCGTCGCACGCGGCGCGCACGCGCGCGAGCGCCTCGCCGCGCGCGACGACCTCCTTGCCGCGCGTGTGCCCGCAGCGCTTCGGTGCCAGCTGGTCCTCGATCATCACGCTCGCGAAGCCGGCTTGTGCGTAGCCGTGCACGGTGCGCTTCGCGTTGAGTGCGTTGCCGTAGCCGGTGTCCGCGTCGCCGATGACTGGGATCGAGGTAGCGCCGCAGATGTTGCGGCCCTGGTCGAGCATCTCTGCGTACGAGATCAGCTGAGTATCGGGAGCGCCGAGCCGCGCCGCCGCGACGGCGAAGCCGCTCATGAAGGTGAGCGGAAAACCCGCGCGCTCGATCAGCCGCGCGCTGATCGCGTCCCAACAACACGGCATCACACGCAGGCGCGGCTCGGCGAGCAGCGCTTGCAACTTCGCAGCCGGCGCTCGCAGCGCGCTCATCGCCTCGGGCCGGCGCCCGCGCGCAAAAGCTCAGGCGAAGGCGGCAAACAGCTCCTCGAACGCGACTAGCTGATTTCCCTTCGCGGACGACGGCACGAGGATCGGCGTGCGCAGACCCGCATCCAGCCACGCCTCGTACCCCTCGCGCACCTCTTTCACGCTGCCGAACAGCGAGGCGTCTTTCAGCCAGCGCTCCCCCATCAGCTCCGAGAGCTTCTCGCTGCGCTCGCCACCGGCGAGCGCCTGCTCGACGGCCCCGATCTCGCTCGCGTAGCCCGCGTCGCGCCAGGCGTTCCGGTAGTTCGGGAGTGTCAGGTACATCACGAACGTCTTGCGGTTGATCGACGCTGCGGCAGCGCGATCGTCGCTGATGCAAGTAGGAATCATGTTGCCGATGTAGAAGCGCGGGTCGGTGCGCTTCGCCACGGGCAGCGCCGAGAGCGCGTCCGGCAGATTCGAGCGCGTGGTATTCGCGAACACCACGCCGTCGGCGAGCTCGCCCGCGAGCGCGACCATCTTCTTGCGCAGCGCGGCGAGCACGAGCGGCGCGAGCTCGCCGACGCGCGGCGCCGCCTTGTACTGCTGCGCGAAGCGGCGCGCGTCCTCGAGCGGCTTGCCGGCGGTGACGCCTAGCCGGTCGTTCATCGGACCGTGCGAGACGCCGACGCCGAAGTAGAAACGGCCGCCTGATAACTCGTGGATCAGCGATGCCGATTGCGCGTAGTCGAGCGGGTGGCGCGTGTACATGTTCGCGATCGCGGTGCCGAACGGGATGCGCGTCGTCGAGAGCGCGATCGCCTCGCACAGGCCCATCGCATCGCCGAAGCTGGCGCAATAGATGCCGGTGTAGCCGCGGCGCTCGATCTCCTGCGCGAGCTCGAGCGTGCGCTTGCGGCGCCCGGGAACCGCCGCGAGCGCGACGGCGGGAAGCGGTGTGTTCGTCATAGGCGCGCGACGCTAGCGCGCTCGGCGTAATGTGAGCGCGAAGGGACAGGCAGATGGCGATCGCGCTCGATCACTTGATTCTCGCCTCGAACGATCGCGCGGAGAGCGTTCGCTTCTATCGCGAGATACTCGGCTTCGCGTACGAAGGCGAGCGAGAGCCGTTCTCGGTGCTGCGCGTGAACGAGAGCACGACGCTGCAGCTCTCCGGCTGGGGCACGCGGGGCGGCGAACACCTCGCGTTCGCGATGTCCGGCGCGGAATTCGACGCCGCCTTCGCGCGGGTCCGCGCGGCAGGCATCCCGTACGGCGATTCCTTCGACGCCGTCGGCAACATGCGCGGGCCCGGTGACGAGACCGGCTCGCGCGGCCCCGGAAAGGCGGTCTACTTCTTCGATCCGAGCCGGCACCTGATCGAGATCCGGCACTACGGTGATTAGGTCCCGCGCTCACGCCTCTGCAGCGTACGGCGGCGCGGGGTCGTACTGGATGTATTTCTGCACGCGGCGCGCGGTATCGGGCGTGAACAGCTGCCCTACCAGCCAGAGCGCCATGTCGATGCCCGCCGAGACACCCGCCGCCGTCACGACGTTGCCGTCTCGCACGTAGCGCGGGCCGTCGAGCACGGTCACGTCGCCGCGCTCCTGCAGCGTCTTCACGAAGTTCCAGTGCGTGGTCACGCGTCGCCCACGCGCGAAGCCGGCCTCGTGAAGCAGCAGCGCGCCGGTGCACACGCTCGTCACCCATGCGCACTGCGCGCCGGTCTTGCGCAGCCATTCGATCAGGCGCGGGTTGTTCACTTCGCGGCGCGTGCCCTGCCCGCCGGGAACGAGCATCACGTCGAGCGGCGGCGCGTCGTCGAACCCGTAATCAGCGAACACGCGCATGCCCTTGTTGCACTGCACTGGACCCGCCTTCTCCGCGATCAGCACGGCGCGACCGAGCTCCGGCGAGAACTTGAACAAGCCGCCGAACACTTCCCAGGGTCCGACGAAGTCGAGCTCCTCGACGTCGTCGAAGATCAGGAATCCGATCGTGAAGGGCTTCGCAGTCATTGGGGCCCTCGAGCGCGCTCTGCCGACGATACCCGCAATGGCTCAGCGGCGCGCCACGCCGTCGGCGCGCGCAGAAGGGCCGTCCGCACGTGAACGCACCACGTCCGATTTTCGTAGACGCGCTCGAACGCCGGCACCTATTATCGACGCAACGCAGCGCGCCTGGGGAGTGAAGGCAGTGCTCGATTCGCTGTTCGTCTTCTCCGCGTTGGTCGGCGGGGGCGCATTCGTGGTGCGCACCGTCCTGATGTTGCTCGGGGTCGGTGACGATCACAGCTTCGGTGGAGATCACACCGGAGATGTCTCTCACAGCGACACGGACGTCGGTGCGCGGCTGATCTCGATCCAGGGCATCGCGGCCTTCCTGATGATTTTCGGACTCGTGGGCCTTGCGCTGACGCGCGAAGCCGCGTTCGGTTCTCAGATCGCCGTCGCGATCTCGCTTGCGGCGGGCCTCGCAGCGATGTGGTTGGTCGCGAGGGTCTTCTCTCTGATGCTAGGCCTGCAATCGAGCGGGACGCTCGATCTCGAGCAAGCGGTGGGACAAGAGGGCATCGTCTACTTGACGATTCGGCCGAGCTCCGGCGGCCAAGTGCAGCTGAACGTGCAGGGCCGGCTCGGAATCTTCGACGCGCAGGTCGACGGCGGCGGCGAGATCGCCACCGGGCGCGCTGTGCGCGTCGTCGGCGTGCGCGCGAATCAGCTGATCGTCGAGCTGGTGCCGGCGGCCTGATCGCTGCGCTTCAGTGCTCGCTTCCCCACTCACCCGGGAGGAACTCATGGACTTCTTGTTCGCCAGCGGCTTCTCTGCTCTCGTCGCGCTCGCGACGATCTTCGTGCTCTTCACGTCCGCTCTGTTCTTCGCGTCTCGCTACAAGCGTTGTCCGTCGGACATGATCCTCGTGATCTACGGCCGCGTCGGAACGGGCCAGTCGGCGCGCTGCATCCACGGCGGCGGCGCGCTGGTGATGCCGCTCGTGCAGGACTACGCGTTCCTG
>Ga0187894_10002581_pt1 | contig 21461 bp, 20 predicted proteins | sample GBC1701081metaG_FD_136650 | JGI IMG/M metagenome (GOLD analysis project Ga0187894, IMG submission 136650) | White microbial mat communities from a lava cave in the Kipuka Kanohina Cave System on the Island of Hawaii, USA - GBC170108-1 metaG ...
CCTTTTCGGCACTCAACAAACAGGCCGATTCGGAGATGCTGTCCGTAGTTGTCTGCTTCTGACTGCGCAAGATCTTTTCATCGTACAACTCGCCACGCCACTGGTACTCTTGACGGTCCTCAAGAGGGATCCTGGCCGTGGTGGCCTTGTCGGCCCAGTAGGTTTTCGATTGTCTCAGCCGCACCGTTGTCTTTTCGCTCGACTCTTCCGAATCACGCGAGATGTCAAGGAGCCGTCCTTTGTAAACCCGTCCCGAGTGCTTGGTAAAGTAAAACTTCTCAGCCTGTTCCGCGATCTGGGCCATCATCCCCACGGCTTGCGCCGGATACTTGCCGATCGACGTCTCACCCGACAGCATCACCGCATCGGTGCCGTCCTGAATGGCATTGAAAACGTCGTTAGCCTCGGCACGGGTGGGTTCCACGCTCGACTCCATTGAATCGAGCATCTGCGTCGCGGTGATCACCGGTTTGCCGCGCAGGTTGCACCGGCGGATGATCTCTTTCTGAATCGCCGGCACTTCCTGCGGATTGAGTTGTAAACCCAGGTCACCGCGCGCAACCATCGCGCAGTCGCTCACGTCGAGAATGTGGTCCAGGTTTTCCCACGCAAGCCGCGTTTCAATTTTTGCTACGATCGCCGGTGCGTAGCGTCCGGCCTCGTGTCCGTACTTCGACGCCAACTGCTTCTCGATCTCACGCTTCACATCGAGGATGTCGCCGGCGCGGTTCACAAATGAAACCGCAATGTAGGAAACAACACCGGCGCCATGATCAAGCAAATGCTGCAAAGCCTGGCGATCCTGATTGAGAAAGCGGTCAACCATGATATCGGCGCGCTTGATCGTCACGCCCTGTTTGTTTCTGACTTCTCCGCCCTTCAGCACGCTGCATTTGACGACACCGGGCTGACCTTTAACCACTTCGTCCGTGGCCTTCAGGATCACTTTGCCGTCGCCAATCGAGAAGACGATCTCCTGGGCTCTATCTCTCGAGCGGCGAACGTAATCCTCGAGCCGTGAGTTGTTAACGTTGGCAATCGTGGCGAATGCCTGATCGTTAACAAGGACCGCAGCTTCGCGTTCGCCGTCCGGATTCTCGCTGGTGAAGTTAAGCGTAAAGGAGTCCCCGATTTTTACCTTCACTGCCTCTCGGACGCGCAGCCTGATCTTTGGGCCGGGGAGATCGCCGAGTACCGCAACGTGTCGTGCCAGTCCGTTTCGGTTCGCCGCGACCCATTCCATGATCTGTTTCTCGACCGCACCATACGGCTTCTGGTCGGAAGCAAACGACATGTTGAGTCGAAGTACGTCGACACCCGCGCGAACCAGCCACGACAACAGGCGATCGTGAGGCAACACACCCATGACGGGATCGCCGTTTGGATCAAACACCTCGTCACCGCGTTCGGCCTCAGGACCACTGCGCTCCTTACCAACCGTAGCAACTATCTTTGTCTTTAGTAGCGACTTGACCTGACCATCGTCGAGTATACGCATGGGGCGCCTCCATTCCTGGATTGATGGTGTTTTCCCTGGACAGCGCGAGGAATGCGTGAAGCTGAACCAGCTAGACAAGCTTGAGCAACCCGGACTTATATATCCGAGCCGGAGACATTGTCAATGATGAGCGATCAATAAGTAGCGGGTCAGTTTGAGCTGAAAGCATCTAACGCCGAAGGCGTTTACCAATTTCAGCCCAGGGTGGCGGTCCCGCCGACCCTGGGACTAAGCGGTTATTTTGGTACCAATGCTGAAAGCATTGGCAAGTGGCGCCTTCCTCGCGAACGCTTTCAGCGTAGTAATCCTTCTCGCCCTGTGACCCAGGGTTGTACCAACCCTGGGCTCTAACTAGTAAACGCCTTCGGCGTTCAGATTAGGACATTACCCGATCAGTGAGATGCGTCAGGACGCGAGTGTTTGATGTGGCGCCAGATCCACCAACCTACCGCCAGCACCGCGACAATGCCAATCACGAAATCAAACCGGTGAAACCACGTCTTCAACGTATCGTCTTTGTCCCACTGCTCGCCAAGCTTTTGACCGATGTACGCAAGACCAAGACACCACGGCAACGAACCGGCAAAGGTGTAGATCACGAAACGCGTGAGATTCATCCGGGCCACGCCCGCGGGAAACGCGATGAACGTGCGTATCGCCGGCAGCAAGCGACTCACAAAAACGATCGCCTCGCCGTATTTCGCAAACCAACGATCAGCAATATCCAGATCGTGTCGCGACAGCAGGATGTACTTGCCGTACTTTTCGATCACCGGCCGCCCGCCATACATGCCCACCCAATACGCCACCAGCGAACCAAGCACACAGCCAACAGCGCCGGCGACGCCGACCCACCACAGATTCATCTCGCCTTTTGACACGAGATATCCCGAGAACGGCATGATGATCTCCGACGGCAATGGAATGCACGCCGACTCAATGGCCATTAACAGAACAATTCCCGTGTAACCGAGCTTTGAAATCGTGGCTATGATAAAGCCCGAGAGTATGCCGATGATTTTTGCAACCATATTTACGTTTGAAACAGAGGTGGAATCAACGATCTTGCCAGCCGTGTTGGCCGATTAGTGGGACAAAGGCGCAGCCACCGTAGTCTTCTTCACGGTGACCAGTTTCCGTTTTGATTACTCGTATCAATCGTTGGGCTTCACGCGACTCACCAACCGGAACCACCAAACGCCCGCCCGTCTTGAGTTGTGCGATTAACGGGTCCGGAACAGTTGGACCACCGGCGGCAACGAGTATCGCATTGTAAGGCGCGTTCGAGGCCCAGCCGAGTGTACCGTCGAAACACTTTACCGTGGCATTGTAGATTTCGAGTTGACGAATTCGCGCTTGTGCTTCGCGCGCGAGATCGCCGATACGTTCGATTGCGTAGACCTGGGCGGCGATGAATGCCAGCACCGCAGTTTGATATCCGGAGCCGGCGCCAATCTCCAATACGCGACTGTCGCCGTCGAGCTCCAGCAGCTCCGTCATGCGCGCGACGATGAATGGTTGTGAGATTGTCTGGTTCGCGCTGATCGGCAACGCGTGATCGCCGTAAGCACGGCTCTGCAACGCTTCCGGCACGAAGAAGTGACGCGGCACATTGCGCATCGCTTCGAGCACTCGCGGATCTCTGATCCCGTAATGCTCGCGTAGGCGCGCCACCATCCGCTCCCGCGGAATGGAATACTCGTATTGCGGATTGCCGATTGCCAATTGCCGATTGATGATTCTCGATTGCTGATTCTCGATTGCTGATTGTCCAATATCAGATTGAAAATTGGCAATCGGAAATCAAAAATCGGCAATGCCCTAGCTCTTGTGGAGTAACTCGGAGTCTTTCAGGTAATTCCACGGTTCGAGCGCCGTTAGTGCACGATGGTCGGTCATGTCGCTGCGCAGCGGCGTGACTGAAACGTAACCCTCTTTCACCGCGTGGTAGTCAGTGCCCTCGACCGAGTTGACGTTGAAGTATTCTTCACCGATCCAAAAGTAAGGCTTGCCGCGTGGATCGATGTGCTCCGTGATCACGGGCCGTGCGTTCTTGATGCCCTGCCGCGTGACCTTTACGCCCTTGATCTCGCCGGGCGGGATATTGATGTTCAGCAACGTGCCTTCCGGCAATCCCTCCTCGAGCACTTTGCGCGTAGCGACGACAGCGAACGCAGCGGCGTCTTTGAAATCGAAGTTGTCGCGCGCGACCAGGCTCAGCGCGAGACCGGGAACGCCCAGGATCGCGGCTTCGAGCGCACCAGCGACAGTGCCGGAGTAGGTCGCATCGTCGCCAAGGTTGCCGCCGTGGTTGATTCCAGAAACGCAGACGTCCGGACGTTGATCCTCGGAAAGAATCTTGTTGAGTGCGAGCGTGACGCAGTCGGTGGGAGTGCCGTCGATGGCCCAGTGGCGTTCGTCGAGTTGTCTGATACGCAATGGCCGGGCGAGCGTCAGACTGTGCGAGGCGCCGCTCATCTCAGAAGCGGGAGCGACAACATAGATGTCGCCCACTTGCTTCAGGGCTTCTTCCAGTTTGACAAGCCCGTCGGAGTGGATGCCGTCGTCGTTGGTGATCAAAATCCGCGTCATACTTCTATTCACACTCGGCGCTTCATTCGCACACTCCAGTTTCGGCTGGCTCGCTCACTCAGGAGCCTCCGGTTTTTGAATCCTGGTTAAGACGACTGGTGAGATAAGAGTACGGCCGCGGCGTGTGTTAGCGGAGACAAGGCTAATCGCGCGGGATGCGCATTCGGCCTTTTTTCTTGTTGCGCTTGCGGGCCAGGGCTGATTTCAGTTTGGCCTTCTGACCGGGCGGAATAAAGAAGGCGTGCTTCTTGGCGTCCTTGATGATCTCCTCGGTCATCACTTTGCGCTTAAAGCGCCGCAATGCGCTTTCAATCGATTCACCCTGATTAACAGTAACTATTGCCATTCGATTCTCTGCTGTTCCTTTCTAGATCCTTTGCAGGAGAGCTATTTAACACGACTAAAGCACTCCGGGTCAAATTTGGAAGTAACCCGCAAAGGCGCAAAGACGCAAAGAAAGGAAACTCCTTTGCGTCTTTGCGCCTTTGCGGGATAACCCCCTCGAGGTTAAACCAACACTGCTTCCGCTTCCGCGGGTTCCTCTTTCTTCCGGCCCAGACCTTTGATCTGCACCGGTTTGTCGGCTTCTTTGGTATTCAACTGCTTCTTCAATACCATTTCCTGGTAAAGCTTCCGCATCATGACGGCTTCCTCGTGGGCCGTCTTGGGTCCCTCCATTTGCGGCTTGTTTGGCCGCGTCAAATCAACTTCATTCAAAATCAAACTATGTGACTTGTCGGCGAGCTGGACGTCCTTGCCGCCCGCGAAGATCTCGTGCCGGCCATGTTCCTGATACCACTTCGCGACGGTCGCGTTCTGGTGCATGTTCTCGATGATGTTTCTCCACCCGATACCCGTGTTGTAAGCGCAGAAGGAGATTTCACCTTCCTGCGTGCCGTACGGGATGATGCACATTTCAGTGCGGCGGAAGTCGTAATTGAAGAGATCCTGGAACCACATTCCCGCGATAAACAGGAAGTTCCAGCGGTCGGCACGGCGAGCCTGAATATCCCGCTCCGTGCGGTCACCGCTTACCTTGCCGTAATCCTTGCCGGTCAAGCCAAACGACTTGTCAAACTTCTTGAAGAGCTCATAGAGCGTGAAGTTTGTCGGCGACTTGTACGGGTTGTAGTGCTTCAGAAGCGCCAGGCCCATCATCAAATTCGACATCCACTTGCCGCGCGCCGCGTCAGTGATCTTCTGCATGTCTTTGACGAGACCCGGAATGTTCAGGAACTCCGGCACCGGGCTCATCTCTTTCGTTTCCTTGTCGATCATCACCGCGGTGCCAACGCCACAGTTCGGATGGCAACCGCAGGACACCTGGCCCCACTCGGCCTCTGGCCCGTGAACCAGATCGGCGAAGTCAGCGAAGGCGCCCATCAAGGAGAGCGGGAACCAATCGCGTGTCGGTTCGGTGATACCGACCTGATCCTTCACATCGTGCGCGAGGTGCGACAACGTGTAGCGCTGTTGCAGACGGCGCTGCTCGGTGATCTCTTCGTCGCGGCCAGTGAACGAAACCGGCTGGAACGAAAGGAACGCAATCTTCTTCGGATTGTCGAGAGCGAAGCGAATGATCGATCCAACCTGGTCGTTGTTGATGCCGTTAACCAACGTGGTGACGAGCACGATCTCAACGCCCGCTTCGTGCAGGTTATTGATCGCTCTCATCTTCACATCGAACAGATTGCCGACCTGGCGGTGGCTGTTGGCGTCGTTGCCGATACCATCAAACTGGAGATAGACGTAACGCAGTCCAGCGGCTGCGGCTTCGCGGCAGAACTCTTTGCTCTTGGCAAACTCGATACCGTTGGTCGCTGCCTGCACACTGTTGTAACCAACCTTGCGCGAGTATTTGATCGCTTCAATGAAGTGCGGTGAGATCGACGGTTCACCACCGGAGAACTGCACCGACATCTGCCGGCGCGGTTTGATCGTGATCGCGTTGTCGAGAATCTCTTTGATCTCTTCCATGCTCAGTTCATGAACAAAGCCCACCTGGTTGGCGTCCATGAAGCACGGGTCACACATCATGTTGCAGCGATTGGTGAGATCGACTGTCAGCACGGCGCCACGGCCATACTTGACAGTGCTCGAACCGTGGTTGTGAAGTTTCTCGTCGTTGTGCGCGTCGATGTCGCGGCCTGGGAACATCGTTTCGATGTGCGTCAGGAAGCGGGAGTCGATGGCCATCATGTCTTCAAAATGACCGTGAACCGGACAATCTTTGATCATCCAGATCTGTCCGTCGCGCTCGATAATCGTCGCTTTGATCTCGCCGACTTTCTCGTTTACTAAAACGCTGACCTCTTTTTTGCCGCTCAGAATCTCTTCTCGTGCTTCAATCACGCAGTTGGGACAAAGCGAATCCGTGGTGCGCGGCCAGCCGAGCGTTGGCTTGCTCTTTTGCCACGATTTCAAAAGGGGTTTGTCAGACCATTTGGGAGTAAAAGAAGGATTGGGCTTGTATTTGTTTACCGATTGAATTGCGTTGAAAAGGCCTTGCGCTATCAGGGTCAATCCTCTCTCCGCGTGCTTGATTGGTCGCATCGTTTCTCGTCCAGCTCTCCTCAAGATGTGAATTATTGCGCGTCTCGGCAGACTACAGCCTCACCAAAACCGCGATCCTTATCGGCAATGATCGTGCCGCCACGGCAACAATAGCTAAGTTCAATTATTTCTCTGTTTAGGTTTTTAGAGGAGGTAGGAAGCTCGTGTCCACCTGCTACAGAGCGTCCGGCATGTGTCGTTTGGCTACGCGGATCAGTAGACCTCAGGGCTTTGGGTCGACGCCCATGGCAGCGCGCATCGCGACGATAATGGAGTCTGTCACGCGGCGTTTGTGAAGCTCGTCGAGCTTCGCGGGCGAGAGGTCGAAGTCGACGGGTGACTCCTCGATCCGCTTGATGATCGTGCCTTCGGAAAAGCCGGCGTTGACGAGCTGGATTACCCCTTCGTTATTCAGTGTCGGCGTCTTCTCGAGTTTCGGTGTGGCCGCGCCACCTGCTTCCGTGGGTGGTTTGAGAATGCGAACCGTGGCCGAGCCGGTGACGTTTCCCTCGTTTTCATTGCCGCCGCTGCCGCTACGCGATTCGCTCTTCGATTGAGAACTTCCGCCCGAGCCAAATATGTTGGTGCCGCCGGTTGAGTTGCCTGCATTGTTGCGCGGCCGTCTCACGCCCTTGAAGAATTGCTCGTCAGACGCCCACTCCTCGTCGTCGTTAACGATGAGTGTTGCGTTCTGTGTCGCCAGCATCGCGAGAATGATGTTTTCACTGACGCCCTGACGTTTGAGTTGGATGAGTTGTTCGGGATCGAGATCGAAGATATTGGGCCGGTTGCTGATGATTGCGATGACCGTCTTCTCTTTGAAGCCTGCCTTGACGAGCTTGACCACAGATGCGTTCGTCATCAGTGGCTCACTGGATTGCTGCGCGACCACCGAAACAAACGGGATCGAGACGCTCAACAGTGCGGCCGCCAATAATCTTTTCATTTTGTGTTATCTGTGGCTGGTCTCTTCGTGCGCGCAGTGGTTCGCTTGTAGCGATAGCTGATCTTCTTCACGTAGTTGCGCGTCTCGCGATAGGGCGGCACGCGATGACCAAACTTGGCGACGGCGCCCTCGCCGGCGTTGTAACTCGCCAGGACGAGATCGACCCGATTATTGAATCGATTGAGCAGCTCGCGTAAGTAACGCGTTCCACCTGAAATGTTTTGCGCCGGATCGTGCGGCCGGCGCACGGCGAAACGTGCTGCGGTTCCCGGCATCAACTGCATCAATCCGCGCGCGCCCTTTGGCGAAACAGCACGTGTGTTGAAATGTGATTCCTGTTCCATCACGAGGAAGATCAAGTAAGGATCGACGTTGTACTTGCTTCCGTTCTGAAGGATCAGTGAGTCGAGACCGGGCCGGCCCGTGCTCCAGCCGCGTCCTTTCTTTCCCGAATTGGCGACCGCGGTCGCCGGATCCTCGAGCTCGATGCGATCGATACGACTGCGATCGATGAAGATCGACATGCCGCCGCGCTTGTACCAAACACCTCCCGGCTCTTCGGTCGCGCTTTCAGTCTCAACGCGCGCACCACCTTTGAGAAAGATCCACGCGGGACTGTCGTACACTTTTTTGCTTGGCGGCGCCTGTGACACGACATCAACCGCGTCGAAGTGGTCGTCATCGTTATCCGACGGCTTCGCCACCGCCGTTTCCGCCTGTGGCTCGATGCGCTCTATCTGCTTGACCTTGTCTTTGGGCAGGACGTTGTTGAGCCCACCGCGTCGATACCAAACTCCCTGCGGCGACTCCCACGCGTCATCGACCGTCAGGTAAGTTCCGTCAGCCAACTTAAGACGTACTTGCGTCTGTGCAGCGACAAAACTCACACAGATAACAAGAAACAAAGCCGCAGTAGAAAGTCGAGCGAGCCGAATCATACCTTTGTGCTTCTTGTGCCTTTTGTGGCTACAGTTCCAACGGATCCGCCAGCGTGCGTTCGATCATCGTTTCCTGCGTTTGCACCGGCGCGAACGTATGCGACGTACCGAAGTAGTTACGCCACGCGATGTCGATGATGCTTGGCGTCAACTTGAACTGGTGATTCTCGAACAGACAAATATCCGTGGCGCGGTCCAACAGGTCGCGCGGTTCGCAACCCTTCATCTGCCGCCGCTCGACGCGATACTTCATCAGGATGTGGTCCAACACCGGTTGCTCGACCGCGATATTGCGACCCTGCGCCTGCGCCCGGAAGATTGCGGAGTAGGCTTCCGCCGTCGGCGGCTCCACACGCGCGCGATAACCCATGCGGCGCAGGAACGCCTGGTCGGCGAGATCTTTCTCGTCGAGGTTGGTTGAAAAAACGACGAGCTGTTCGAAAGGAACTTCGATCTTCTTACCGGTGTGCAACGCGAGATAATCGACGCGCCGTTCCAGCGGCACGATCCAGCGATTCAAAAGATCCTGCGGCGCCACGCGCTGACGGCCGAAGTCGTCGATCACGAGCGTGCCGCCGTTTGATTTCATCTGAAACGGCGCTTCGTAGAACTTCGCCGCCTCACTCCACGTTAGATCCGCATTCTCAAGTGTCAGCTCACCACCGACAACGACGAGCGGACGATGAATCAAGGTCCAGCGTCGATCGAATTCAAGCGGTGTTTCGTCAGCCGGCATCTGTTCGTGACAGTGTGAGTCGAAGACGCGGATGATCTGCCCGTCGATCTCGACAGCAAACGGGATCCAGATACCGCCGGCCAAAGCGCCGTTGATACGTTCCGCGACGGCGGTCTTTCCGGTTCCGGGTAGCCCAGTTAGAAATAGCGAGCGACGCGAGTTGATAACGCAGCCGAGTGTTTGCAGTAGCGATTCCGGCAGCACGAGGTCATGAAACGCCTGACGCACCGTGTCCATCGACGCCGTGTTCGACGGGATCGACTGAAGCTTCATCATGTGCGTGTAGTCGCGCAATGAAACCGGCGCCGGTCCAACATAACCACAAACAGTCAACAAGCGCACAAGACGATCCCAACCGTGATCCAACATCGCGTAACGCGTCGAACCAATCGCCGACTGCATCTTCACTTCGATCAGCTTCTCGCGATAGAGCTTTTGCAGCAGATCTTCAGTCAGCGTGCGCGGCAAATTGATCCGTTCCGCGACGGAGTTCGTCGTCGGCTCGGGCAGCATGGCCACGTGTTTCAAAGCGAGGTCGCAGAGAAACTGTTCCGAGATACCGGTGTCGCTGAGCTCCTCCGGCAGCGGTGGTCCCATGCTTTCGATTTCCGCGCGGGTCAGGATGGTGGTGTGGGACATGTGCGTTCTCGTTTCGTGTTGATTGTTCTCATTTACCGCCGGTGTTAGCAGCGCCGTTGCTTTGCAGCATGGCGAGAGCATTCCGGGCCCAGTCAGCTTCCGAAGTGCGGCCGACGCGCTGGTACAAATCAGCCAGACGTCGCAGCGCGATGGTGTTGTTCGGGTCGATCTGTCGCGCGGCTTCGTAGTAACGAATCGCGTCGTCTTCACGTCCAAAACGTTCCATCATCTTCGCGGTGTTCAGATTGCCGGTTAAGGGACCCGTCGCGCGCGTAAACGCTTTGTAAGCTTCGTCAACTTTGCCCAGGCGGCAATACGCGAGACCGAGGTTGTTGAGAATGCGTTCGTCGGTGGGCGCAAGTTTCGCAGCACGCTTCAAGCGATCGACAGCCGCGCGGTAGTTGCCATTTTGATAAAGCGAGAAGCCGAGGTTGTTCAGCGTTTCCGCGTCTTCTTCGAGCTTCACGGCGCGTTCGAATGAATCTTTCGCGCGATCGCCAAAACCCTTCTTGTCGTAAGCGACGCCGAGCAGGTTGTGTGCTTCGGTCAACTTCGGATCGAGTGAAACGGCCAGTGAGAGCTCGGAGATCGCTTCGTTGTAACGACCTTCCAAAAGAAACTCACGACCCGATTCCATGTGTTCGCGGGCGGAGCCGTCAGCCCGGACTTTCCGGTCGTTTTGATTGCGCGCGTCCTCGATCCTCGTGACGCCGACTGACGCAAACCGTTCGGCATCCTTTTCGGTCATGCGCTGCAACTTGTTGTCGTCTTTACCGCCAAAGAGACGGCCGAAAGCTTTGAAAGGCGCGGTGAACACTTTGACGATCTTGTTACCGCCCTTCTTCACTGGTTGTGCTTCCCCGGCTTCTGAACCTGAATCTTCGAGCACGATCGCATCAGGATCGCCCTCGCGTTCGATCGTGGAAGCACTCCACATCGCACTAGCCGCGATGGTCAGTACAAAAGCGATGAGAATGGCCAAAATTCTACGTTTGTTCATGGTCCAACTCCTCTACATCTTGTCGAGAACGTCCATGAGGTTAAGGGCAGCCGGGCCAAGGATCGCGATAAAGAGCGTCGGGAACAGGAAACAGGCGAGCGGGAAAAGCAGTTTGACCGCCGCTTTCTGTGCCTCTTGTTCGGCTCGCTGGCGGCGCTTCGTGCGCAGCGAATCGGAAAACACGCGGAGACCTTTGGCTATCGAGGTACCAAACTTGTCAGTCTGAATCAGCATCGCGACGAGACTGCGTAAATCATCAACACCCGTTCGCTCTGCCAGATTGCGTAGTGCTTCATCGCGTTCACGTCCAACTCGAATTTCGAGATTAGCGAGTTCGAATTCGACGGCGATTGGATGGTGCACGTCTTTCAATTCCGAGGCGACTTTCATCATCGCCGCGTTCAAGCCCAAACCCGCTTCTACGGAAACAACCATCAGGTCAAGCGCGTCGGCCAACCCCCAACGCAACTCACGCTGGCGATTACGGATGGCCCTCCGCAGGAAGTAACGCGGCAGGAAAAACCCGGCGATAAACGCGAGGATGATATAGATCATTGCGTTCTGCACCGGCCGGGTCGTTAAGGCGCAAATACCCGCAACAATCAAGGGGAAGCTGGCCATCGACGACAATTGAATGGCGCGATAAATGATCGGCGCTCCCGCGGAACGAAAGCCCGCGTGCATCAGGTCCTTCTGAAGTTTCTTTGCTTCAGTGGCCGACGGCGGCAACAGTTTGTTCAGCGGCTGCGCCAGGCGTTGCGCAAGGTCAGCAGCCGAACTCTCATCCGGCAGGACCACCGACTGCGCTTTGCCGGCGACACCACCAACGTCTTTTGAGCCAAGCTGGCGCAGTCGCTCAGTCGCCGCGCTCTGCGGCTTGTTGAGCAGCCAGTAAACACCCAGCATTCCGAGTGAAATACAAACGAAGGTGGAGATGGCGATGATTAGTATCATTGCTGGCCCTTTTTTAGATCTTGATCTTCAAAATCTTGCGCACTATCAACATGCCGGTAATCTGCAGGAACAGCGCAGCAGCGATCAGGTAATGACCGCGTGGATCCTTCCACAGCACGCTCATGTAGTCCGGATTCATCACCGTGACTGCTATCGCCACAAAGATCGGCAGTCCGCATAACAACCACGCAGACATGCGCGAGCTCGTAGTCAGAGTCTTCAAGTCGCCCATGATCCGGAATCGTTCGCGGATGGTGTAAGCAACTTTCTCGAGGATCTCGGCGAGATTACCGCCCGTCTCACGTTGAATGAGCACCGCCGTGACACACATCTTGAGATCGAGTAACGGCATTCGTTGCGTCAGGTTCTCCAGCGCGAGTTTCACTGACAGACCGAGGTTCTGCTCTTCGTAAGTCTTGCGAAATTCAGTGGCGATCGGCTCCGGCATTTCGATGGAGACCATGTGGAGGGCTTCGGAAAACGCGTGTCCCGCACTCAGTGCACGGCTAATCAAATCGAGTGCATCGGGAAGCTGTTCGAGAAATGAATCAAACCGCTTTTTACGGCGCCAATAGACGTGGATCAGCGGTAACGAAGCACAAACCAGACCAGCCAGGATCATTAACGGAATGAAAACTGTCAGCACTGAAGCGGCCAACGCACCCAACATGCCCGCCATGAACGAAAACATCAGCAGGCGCGAAGGAGTGATGTGCAGGTCCGCCTGGTCAAGCATTCGCTTCAACTGCAACGCGGCCTGAAGGTCGATCATCGTGCGGTTGATGAACGGGATCTCGCTCATCAACTCGTTGCGAGCAAGCACCACTTCGATGTCTTCGGTATGCGCAGAGTGGAGCAGGGCTTCGTTGAGTCGCTTTTGCAGTTTCGCTCGCTTCTTATCTGATCCGTGAGTCGCAATCAGGTAAGCGCCCAGCACCAGGAACAGCGCGAACACGAATACGAGAAACGATACAATCATTGTGAGTTACATCTCCTCGAAGAAGACGCGTGGCAACTGCAAGCCGCAAGCCTTCAAACGTTCGGCGAACCGTGGGCGGATACCAGTCGGACGGAAGCGGCCGATCACACCACCTTGTTGATCGACACCCGTCCGCTCGTACATGAAGATCTCCTGCATGGTGATCGTTTCGCCTTCCATGCCGGTGACCTCGGAAATCGACGTGACGCGGCGCGAGCCATCGGACAAACGCGCGACCTGGACCACGAGGTTCAACGCCGACGCGATCTGCTGCCGCATCGCTCTATCTGACAAACGCATGCCGGTCATCTGGATCATTGTTTCGAGACGGGCCAACGCGTCGCGCGGCGTGTTGGCGTGAATGGTCGTCAAGCTGCCGTCGTGGCCGGTGTTCATGGCCTGCAGCATGTCGATCGCCTCGCCGCCGCGAACCTCACCGATCACGATGCGATCGGGCCGCATACGCAGTGCGTTACGGACAAGATCTCGCTGCGTGACTTCGCCTTTGCCTTCAATGTTGGGCGGACGTGTTTCGAGCCTGACCACGTGCGGCTGCTGGAGCTGCAATTCCGCCGAGTCTTCGATGGTGACGATACGTTCGTTCTCGGGAATGAATGCTGACAGTGCGTTCAGCAGGGTCGTTTTACCGGCGCCGGTTCCTCCCGAGATCAGAATGTTCAAGCGCGCGTTCACAACCATTTGCAGCATGTCGGCGATGTCTTTCGTCAGCGCCTGGTTCTCAACCAGCGCGGTCATGCGCAACGGATCGGCGCCGAAACGGCGAATCGAGAGCACTGGACCATCGATCGACAACGGCGGAATGATCGCGTTGACACGCGACCCATCCTGCAAACGGGCGTCGACCATCGGTGATGATTCGTCGATGCGGCGTCCGACTGACGACACGATGCGCTCGATCACGCGCATCAGGTGTTCGTCGTCTTTGAAGCGGACGCTGGTCGCTTCGATCTTGCCGCGCCGCTCGATGTAGATCGTGTCGTGCGCGTTGACGAGGATGTCGGAGATCGTCGGATCTTTCAGTAGCGGCTCGAGTGGTCCAAGACCGAAGAGTTCGTGCTGAACGTCGCTGACAAGCCGCTCGCGTTCAGACGTTGAGAGCGGCATGTTTTCCTGGGCCAGGACGCTCTCTGCCAGGCGGGAAACTTCCGCGTGCACCTGTTCCGAAGTCAGACTCGACAGCTTGGTCAAGTCCATGCGGTTGATTAGGGTGCGATGGAGGCGCGCCTTCATCTCCTGGAAGGAGTGTTGGCCGGTGCCGTCGGAACCGTTGCCGGGAATGTTTGTGTTGCCGATTAATCTTTCGCGTAAGGCCATGATGTTTTTCAGTCGCGGAAGGCCGCGTTTCTAGATCTTTTCCATCGAGGTTTGCAGATTGAACTGCGCCTGTGCCTGCACCTGCGCCGGTTGTTTCTTCAGGAAAGAGCTCCAGAAAGTGCGGCGTGGCGTGGCTTCACTTAAAGGCATGACACCGAGCGATATCTCTTGTGCGATGCGCCGGATTTCCAACGCGATCTTAGAAGTTGGTTCGGATTGGACCAGCGGCGTGCCGAGGTTGATCGAATTGACCGCGGTCTGGTACTCACTCGGCACAAACCCGACGGCCGGTTCACCAAGAAACTTCTCCACTTGTCGCAAATCGAGATCGATCTGTTTGCTCCAGCGGTTCACGACGATGCGGACTTTCTTTCGCGGGTAGCCGAGACGATCGAAGATCTCGAGGGCGCGTTGCGTGCTGCGGATCGCGGGGATGTCGAGCGTCAGAATCAGAACGATCTCGTCCGACTGATCGAGCGCTGCCAGCGTGATCGAGTCAAAAGTGTGCTGCGGATCCAGCACGATGTAGTCGTAGTGCTCGCGAAGTTTTTGCAGCACTTCAAAAACGTGTTGCGGCTCAATCTCGTCCGCGGAGTCGGCTTCACGTGGCGCGGCAAGCAGCCACAGGTTCTTCGAATGGGGAGTCACCAACGTGTTGATCAGCGCTTCGTCGAGACGATTGCGCTTTTCAACCATATCGGAGATCGAATATTTCGGTTCGACTCCCAGAAACAGCGGCAGGTCGCCTGCTTGAAGATTGAGATCGACGAGAATGGTTTTCGCGTTCGTCGCCGCGGCGAAGTTAGTGGCGATGAACGAGGTGCCGCAGCCGCCTTTGCTGGAGAAGACAGCGATCATGCGGCCCTGTTTGCGCGGCGCTTCGACCAGTTGCTTGTGACAAAACTCGGAAATGCGATCCAGCACCGTACGCAGTTCGTCGGCGCTGATCGGAATGCGCAGAAACTCACGTGCGCCGGCGCGCAAGCTTTTCAGAATCAGATCAGGTGATGCGTCCTGGGCCGCTGAGATGATTGCGGTTTTGGGGCATTCTGAATTTAAGCGTTCAATAAATCTGACTGCGTGATCTGCGTTCTGACCAAGCGCAATGACCGCCGCTGCGGGTTTCAGACGCACGATCTCTTCGTAGAGCTGATCGATGTCGTTGCCGCCGGCGAGCAGTTTCACGCGCGATTCGGCAGTCAAAGCTCGGCGAATATCTTTGAAGTTGTCGAGTCCGGTGCTTAAAACTACCACTGAAATTGGGTCGGTCATCTCTTCCTCGTGATTTAATTCGAATCCAACCGCCGGCGGCTCAATCTGAATGAAACTAGTGACAGAGTGCCTGGGGGTTACCGGTAGGACCATCGCGCTAGTGCAAGGCTGGCTGCGACCAGAGCGATGTTCGAAAGGCTGGCGTAGTAATGGCGCCAACCGGCAGTGGATTCGAAACTTGCTACCGTGAATTTGGTTAGTAACACACCTGAACCTCGTTTAATTGGGAACGATGTTGCAGGAAGCCAGCGGATTGGCTCCGCCTACGTCACAAGGAACATAGCCGACGCTTTCGCCAGGTAAAGAGGTCCGGTAGGCCGGCATATTGATCGTGCCGCCGATCAACGGAACCGCAAAATTGAATTTGTAGTTCGTGATCTTAACGGTCGCCCGCGAGCTCAGTTGCACTCCATCGTAATTAACGTACTCAATACCGACGTTGCTGGTACTGAGCCCGGCAACCAGGGGAGTCGTGCCACCGTTCGGGTTTCCGTAGACGACCATGTTCTTTACCGCTTGCTGGCCCCCCGCATCGTTTCTGCGAATGGATGCGTAGCGAACACCTCTACGGGCAGCGTCGCGGAGTGCGTTATGAGTCCAGTACAATCTGCCGAACTCGATGACGCCGAACATGACCGTCAGGAAAACCGTGCCCACGATTGCAAATTCAACTAACGTCCTGCCTTCCTCGTTTTTTCTGTTGAGTTTCCTTTTCATAACTCCTCCCTCTCAATCGATCTGTTGATCCGCTGTGCACGTGCAACTTTACGAACCGGCCGTTGGCCCGTTGTAGAGCTGATGCATCGTGGCGCTGGCATTCATCGGTATGTTCAGCGACAGAGACGAGATCCCAGTCAGCTGGCCGAGATCGAAAAGCGGTTGGTAGTTGTACCCGGTGATCTTCACCGTAACTGAATCAATGTTGTTTACTGATGGTCCATTGGCAATTACGGAAACGTGAGTCGTCTTCAACCCCGGCAGAATTGGTCCATTCGAGGTGTTGGAGAAGTCGCCGTAAACGACCATTCGTTGTGTTTCGGGAACTGTCCACGAAGAGTTCTTTTCCCATTTACAGGCGTGGCGAGCCCCACCGCGAACAGCGTTGGTCAAGGTTGTATAGGTGTAGAAGAAGCGCCCAAATTCTGCGACGCCTGCAAACAGCACCAGCATGATCGGCATTGCGATTGCGAACTCGAGGAGTTGGGTGCCGCGTTCATTCTTCCGAAAGCGGCGAATCCTTCCCAGTGTTGAAATTTTTCTTCGCATGATCACCTCTATTTGTATAAGACTGGTATCGAGAGCTCCGTCATTTGCGGAGAGCCGGGCGTGAACGTGCCATCAGGTACGGCGATCGGAGCACCGATATACTCCACCACCAGGTTGCAATCCGTGCCTACCTTCTTCTTGATAAAGAATCCGGCCAGACGATTGGAAGTAACCGTTCGGTTGGTGGTGTTGTAGGTGCTGTTGTTCGCGATCGGTACCGTGATAATGCGGCGATTAAGCATTCCGCTTGCGTTTTGCTTGACCTGATTGCCCTGCATGTCTCGATACTGCTGATAGGTGATGTTTTCTTGCGTGATCGTGTCAGGCGGTTCATCGACCGCGTTGGACTGAGGATGCACGCTGTAATCGCCAAACCGCGTGTTCATTCCGATCTTGGCGTAACGGCACATCTCCGATTGCGAGAGATTCGCCACCGTGTACGAACTGCCGATGTAACCGTACGCATGAATTGGACCGGTCAGAATTAGATCGCCATCCGGTCCGGCGAGCACGCGATAGCTGGTCGGCGTCTTGTCAGTGCCGGGCTTTGCGCTCAGCGTGAGCGTCGTACCCTTTACGATGGGTGCGGCACTCGACTCGATGAACGTATACGCCGTGTAGAACTTGTTCATCGTGAGCCCGACAGACAAGCCGGCCGTAGCCGAAGCGGAAAGGTTCTTGCTTGAACCCAAGGTCATTGCCGAAAACGAAACGCCGACCGGGTGTGGGGGAATAGTTACTTTGACGAAGCGGACCTGCGTCGGATCTGCAACCGCCGCAGCCTGGCTCATGTAAGGCCCATTCAGGTTCTTGGCGAAGCTGACATCAGCCGGGCTAACAGCTACGTTGAGTTTGATGTTGTACTTGTTCAATGGCTTCGTCGCTTCCACGACTGCCAGCTTGATCCCCCCCGAGGTCGAATTAAGTTGCGACGCGCCGGCTAAAGCCGCTGCGTCGGCTGCGTTTTGTAATTCGGCTTTGGCTGTATAGAAGTGGCTAATATCAACAGCCAGGCCGGTCGCCAGCAACATCGCCAGCATTCCGATAGCGGTTGTCGCCAGCACTGACCCTCTTTCTGATTTGCTACCTGCTTTCTTTACGAACCTCATAGATACCCCCAATTCGAGTTGATGAACGTGAGTCGTTAAGGCTTAATCGGATCGGGGACAAGATCGACCTTTACTGCTCTGGCAACTGGAAATACCGGGTGAACACTGCGGGTGCTCGACACTGAACCAGTACCGCTTGTTGGCGAACCGGACTCAGTCGTCGTCTTTGTTTTCGGCTCTTCAACCTTCACCGGTTCGGCAGTCTTCGGAGCAGTTTCGTTCTGTCCGGAGATCTTGTAACCGGTCTGGCCTGTAACACCTTCGCCCTTGGGCTCAACACCTAAGGGTGAGCTGCCCTTCAAACCGTCCATGCCACGCATGTTTGGCAACTCGTCGCTGTTGACGGGTTTAACCATGTGCGCGGTGACGACAAACATCAACTCAGTCTCTTTCTTCTCGAACGTCTTTGATTTGAAGAGCGCACCGAGCACCGGGATCTCGCTGACGATCGGTACTCTCGACAAGGTCTTGGTTTCAGTGTTGTCCAGCAGACCCGCGAGTGCGAACGACTGGCCATCGCGCAGCTCAACGCCGGTCTTGGCGCGGCGAGTGCGAAGCGCTGGAATGACGAAGCCGTTGAAACGGACGCCATTCTGGAAGTCGATCGTGGATACTTCGGGTTCGAGTTCGAGACGAATGTGATCTTCGTCGATGATCGTGGGTTTGAAGTTCAGGCGAACGCCATATTCTTTCCAAACGACGGTGATACCGAATTGGCCGCCGCCGGTCTGAAGCACCGGTACCGGAAACTCGCCGCCGGCGAGGAAGCTCGCCTGCTGGCCGTTCATGGCGATCAGGTTGGGTTCCGCCAATTCGCGGAAGGCGCCTTCCTGACGCAACATTCTGAGGAAGGCTCCGGTGTTAATTTGGCGGTTGAAAACAAAAAGATTCAGCGCCGGCTGGACGATCATATCGAGAGCAGCGCCAGTAATACCGCTCGTCGTTGCCCCATCGAGAACGCTTGGACCACCACCGCTGTTCACGTATCCACCCGTTCCCCCTCGTGGTAAAGCGGTGAACGACGTGCCGTAATCGCGCAGCTTGTTGCGATTCACTTCCGCGACGCGAACTTGAAGTTGAACCTGCGTTGCCGCCGATACCGGCGAGGTCAGCATGTTCACGACTTTGAAATTCGCCGCTTCGATAACGCTCTGCACCTGCGCCGACGTGGCGGCGTTCGATACGCTGCCGGAGATCACAACTGATCCATTGGCCTGGCTCAGGCGGATGTCGTCTTTCGGAAACAGCGCGCGGATCTGAGAATCGAGCAGCGAAAGGTTGGCGCGCACGAAAACGTCAAAAACCAAAAACTGACCGCCAGACTGCTCCCAGGCGATGAAGTTGACCTGACCGAAAGCTTTTCCGTTTACCAGTACCTGGTCCGGAGTAACGAGCACCGCTTCGGCAATTTCAGGGTTCGAAACCGAGAACCTTCCTACCGGCCGATCGAAATTGATCACGCGCGACTGGCCGACGAGAACGTTTACTGCGATGGCCTCTTTGGTTTGGCCGAACGACGCCTTGTAGGAAGTCTCCTGGGCGCTCACGATGGAGTTAGCAAAGATTGTTATCAACGCCGCCAGCAATAAACTCACTCGGCGCGAAATTGGGGAACGGCTCTGCATGATCTTATGCTCCTTTGTTTCTAGCGATCGTCGTTGCGATCAACTGCAAATGAATTCGGTTTGCGTTACGGAAACTCGACGCTGCGCTTCTTCGCGCCCTCGATCATTTCCACTGACGCACGCGGTGTAGGCTGAGGAGCTGGGGCGGTAGTTGCTGGCTTCGGCGCCGGCGCCGATCTGCGCACTGGCCTGGCTGCAGGTTTCGGTTGTTCACTCTTCAATGAACCCGGCTCTGGAACGGGCGTTGCTACGTCGCCAGTGAGGAGGTTGCGCTTGTTGACGCCTGGAGTCTTTTCGTCGTTTTGATCGATCTGGTTCCGCATCACAAGCTGGAGCTTGCCTTCGGTCGAGGCAAGCGCGAGTTTCTCGGCCTCTTCGGGAGTGACCTGAAGAGTGACCGCCTTCACGCTATTGGCTTCGCGTTCATTTTCCGGCTTGTCGATGTTCTGACCATTGGCCAGAACCTTGATGTTCTGTAACACGATCTTCGAGACCGGATCCTGCATGCCGGAACCTTCACGCGGGTCGATGGTGACAACTACGTCAACCATCGTGCCCGGCATAATGAATCCGGAGATGCCGGCTGCGTCGTCGACCTTGACGGTCATCGCGCGATAACCTTCGGGAATCACTGCCGACAAACCGGCCGCCGTTCCTTCCGGCGCCAGTCTTGATTCAGTGATCGGTTCGCGTGCGGCGATGTTGACTACGGCTACACGGCCCGCCAATTTCTCAGGCGAGTCGAAAGCTCCGTCGGGAGTTGATTCCTTGGGAAACTGGACCACCGTGATCTGTTCGGGAATGATCTTGCTGCCGAGCGGGATCGCAACCTTCGCCACGGCAACCTTATTCAGGTTCTTCGTATAAGCCTGCGCGCTCGACAAGTACTTGCTCACTGACACGGCAGCGAGCACGCCGAAAATCAGTGCTCCTACCAGGACTATCAAGAAACGTTTGTTTCGCATGGGAATCAACTCTCCGTTCTTCCAGGTTAAAGGCCTGATCGTTGGCTGCTGTTAGCGATGAAAAACCGCCGTTGCGATAATCGCGCCGATGGTGATCGCCGCGCCGTAGGGAATAGTCAGACGGCGATCAGCAGGAACGCTGAATTTGGGCATCTGCCATCCGGGCAGTAAGCCGACGAGAATCTGAAGCACGCGATGCATGGTGGTCGCGAAAACTCCCGAGCGCAGGATCGTCACGAGAGCCAGCAAGCCGCCCGTCAACACCACCACTACAAAAGTCGGAAGCACGAGCTGAGCGCCGATCACTGATCCGATCGCGGCGAAGAGTTTGACGTCGCCCGCGCCCATGGCTCCGAAAACGTGCAGAATGAACATTAGGATAAAGGCCAGCACACATCCGCCGATGCTGCTGAGAGCGCCGTGGACTCCGGCAAGAGCCAGATTCAAAGTCAGTCCACTAATCAAAGTGGCCAGCACAAACAGATTGGGAATACGGCGATAGCGCACGTCGTGGTAGATGATCACCACGGCGAGCGGTATCAGAAAAAACTGAAAAACTGTTGCGGTAGAACTCAGCATAAGGATCCCAGGGCAATCTTTTTGGGGGGTACAATAGAAAGCTGGCGGCGCACCCGTGGAGACTGAAAGCTTCTCAAGGGCGCGCCACCCGGCAATGGCAGTTCACTCGTTTGAGTTCACTGGATGAAACCTGCCAGTCTTTCCATCCTCGCCGCGATATTGTTTCCGAGCAGAGTGAATGCGGCGATTACTGCAACCGCTACGAGAGCGGCAGCGACGGCGTACTCCGATAGTTCAAGTCCGGTTTCGTCTTTGAAGAAGTTGATTAGCATGGTCCGTCTCCGTTGACGTGATTAACTTGAGCCATCGTGTGCGCCGTCAGCAACCAAACAGCACTTTGCCGCTGCCGGTTTGGCTCAAATGGATCGAAGAACTACTGCGCAATCGTGTTCGCGAGCGAGTTGATTTTCGCGCCGATGTTCTCGCCCAACAGCGTAAACGCGGCGACGCAAGCCAATGCGATAAGCGCTGCGGC
>Ga0187894_10002582_pt1 | contig 21458 bp, 22 predicted proteins | sample GBC1701081metaG_FD_136650 | JGI IMG/M metagenome (GOLD analysis project Ga0187894, IMG submission 136650) | White microbial mat communities from a lava cave in the Kipuka Kanohina Cave System on the Island of Hawaii, USA - GBC170108-1 metaG ...
CGTGCTGTTTGCAGCTCCGGTTGAGAACGAGTTGCGCTGGTCCGAGACGGGAACCGAAGGCGCAGTGCGGTTCGTACGTCGCTTGTACACGATGGTGTGGCGTTGGCACGAGAGACTCTCCAACGGCGGTTCGACTGACGCCGGCACGCTGGCCTTCAGCGACAGCGCGCGCGCCTTGCGGCGCAAGACACATCAGACGATCGCGAAGATCACGAGCGACTTCGAGCACTTGCATTTCAACACGAGTGTGGCTGCGTTGATGGAGTTGTTCAATCAGTTGAGCGATTTCAACGCCGATCCGGCGCAAGCCTCGGAGTCTGATGTGTTCGCAGTGCGCGAGGCATTGGAATCGCTGGTGATCATGCTGGCGCCGTTTGCGCCGCACGTTGCTGAGGAGATGTGGGAAGGTTTGGGTCACGCCGGCGGCTTGTTGCAACAAGGCGCGCGACGCTGGCCCACAGCAGATCCCGAACTCGCCCGCCGCGAAGAACTGGAGATTCCGATCCAGGTCAACGGAAGACTGCGTTCGCGAGTGATTGCTTTGCCCGGCGTGTCTGAAGATGAACTGCGTGCATCGGCGCTGGCTGATGAACGGGTGCGCGCGTTGATCGACGGGCGCGAGGTGGTGAAGGTGATAGTTGTTCCTGAGCGCCTCGTGAACGTTGTGATAAAGTAGTTTGTCCACAGATGACACAGATTAGATGAAAGAGTGCCCCAAGTGCAGGCGTTGCTATCCGGACGAAACTGATTCCTGCCCTCAGGACGGTGAACCGACTGCACCGACCATTCTCGGCGAACCCACCCTCGATGCCCGCTACTTGCTCGAACGACGTCTCGGGCAAGGCGGCATGGGCGCCGTGTTTCAAGCGCGCCACATCTTTCTGAAAACGTCACACGCAATCAAAGTGATCTTGCCCGATCTCGTCGGCAACGATCCGATGCTGACCACGCGTTTCCGCCAGGAAGCACTTGCCGCCGCCGCCATTCGTCATCAGAACATCATCGCGGTCACCGATTTCGGCGTGGCCCGCGGCACGATGCCGTTTCTGGTGATGGAGTTTGTCAAAGGCCGCTCGTTGCAGGAGATCATGACGAAGGAAGGCGCGATGCCGCCGCAACGCGCGTGGGAGTTTATCACTGCAATCGCGGCGGGAGTCGGCGCGGCGCACCGGCAGAACATCGTGCATCGCGATCTGAAGCCACTCAACATCATGGTCCAGGACGACGTGCCGATTGCCGAGGGCGTGAAGATCCTCGACTTCGGTTTGGCGAAGATCAAGTCAGGCGAGTTGCTCGGATCATTCATTCAGGCGCAGACGAGTGGACTGATGGGTTCACCTTTTTATATGGCGCCCGAACAGTGGTCCGATGAAGAACCGGATGCGCGGGCTGACATCTACAGTCTCGGCGTGATTCTTTACCAGATGCTCTGCGGTGAAGTGCCTTTCAAAGGTTCTTCGATTCCGTCGATCATGAAGAAGCATCTGACGATGCCGCCGCCGAGTTTTCAGTCGATGGGTGTTACCGTTCCGCCGGCGATTGAAGCGGTGGTGCGGCATGCGCTCGAGAAGGAAGTCGAGGCGCGTATCGATTCGATCGAGACGTTTCTAAAAGAACTGCACGCTGCGATGAAATCGACGCCGTTCGTCGGCTCGTTGCGCGAAACGGTGGCGATGGATCCCAACCGGACGATGGCTTCAGCGATTACGACAGTCAGTCTGCCGCCAACGGAGTCACCGGGAACAACAACTCAAGCCCCGATAAATCCCGACACAAAATTTGCTGCTTCGTTTGAGTTGATGGACGGGACGATCAGCGGCATGGGCCACGGGGCGCCGGCGCCGCCCATGGTGTCGCCGATATCTCCCGAAGTTCCTCCCGCGAGTCCCGCTGTTGAAGATCCCGAGACCACGCATGTTCAGCGCAGAGTTGAGCCTGCCGTAACTCCCAGTCAGCCGTCGAAACCGGTCAGGCAGACAATTGATATCAGACCACAACGGCGCGTGTTGCCACTGTGGATTATCGGGGTGGCGGTTCTGGTTTTGATCGTAGCCGGACTAGGAGTCAGCGGTTATCTGCTGTTCAGTTCCAGGCAAGTTCCTAATGGCCCAGGGCCGACACCCACACCGACGATCGGCAGCAATACCAAAGCCGACCTCGTCGCAATCGAAGGCGGCTCGTTTTTGATGGGCCGAAATAGTGGGCCACCGCAGGAGACACCCGCGCATCCCGTTGCCGTGCCGGGATTCCAAATAGATCGCAATGAGGTCACGAACACCGAGTACGCCGAGTTCGTTAGGGATATGAAACATCCCGCGCCGAGTCACTGGGTAGGCTATAAGCCACCTTTCGGCCAGGAATTTTGGCCGGTTGTGAATGTCTCCTACAACGATGCCCTCGCTTTTGCCGCGTGGCGCTCGAAACGCGACGGGGCGACTTATCGTTTGCCGACAGAAGAGGAGTGGGAGTATGCGGCGCGCAACGGCGAGCGCGCCGATTTGTATCCGTGGGGTGCGGCTTGGGTCGACAACGCGGCGGTGGTAAAGGAAGCGGCGCCGGCGCCGGTCGGATCGCGCGCTGAAGGAAGAAACAGGTGGGGAGTCTCGGACTTGATTGGAAACGTGTGGGAATGGACCTCGTCAAAATCTTCGGTCTATCCGGGTAATCCGACGATAGTTCCGACTGAATTTCAGGATTGGGTCGCGATCCGGGGCGGTTGTTATGTGAGCGACCCGGGCCGTTCGGACAAGCCGGTGACCGCGTGTATGCGCGACTTTGTGCCGGCTTCCACGAAAAACACGCTGCTGGGCTTCCGGCTCGTGCGAGGCCAGCTTTAAGGTTCTTATTAGCTCATCGGGGAAAAGCTGATCTACAATCCAGCATAGCTATTCTTCAGTAACCCAGACGTTCTTTTAGAAGACGGTTTTTCAGCCGAGGTTAGTCTCAATATTAGCAATCCACACAGTAGTAGGAGAGTAATGATGAGAGCCAACGCAATAGTGCGCGCGGCGTTTTTGCTTGCTGCCGCCGTCTGTTTGAGTCTTTCCGTTACCGGCCGGGCGCTGGCGCAGGACGTGGGAGCGGATGTCGGCGGAGGTGCGTTTCGCGCCAAGAATCCTGAAACCCAAAAGAAACGCACAACCAAGCCGCCTACGACCGGCAGGACCGGAGCCAGGACCGGCAACACTGGTCCGAGTCGTGCGGTAGCGGAACGAATTGAAGATCTGCTCGACGCCGGCAATCAGGCTCGCGATGCGCGCAACTTCGCTGCTGCTGAAGACTCCTACAAGCAAGTGCTCAAACTGAAAGCTCGCGACGCGCGTGCTGCTTACGGTTTGGGTAACGTCTATGCCGATCAGCAACGTTGGGACGACGCGGAAGCTGCTTATCGCAATTCGGTTGCATGGGCGCCTAACAATGCGGATGCATACGTGGCGTTGAGCGTGGTGCTGGTCCAACCGCGGGCCGGCGGCGACAACGCGAAGCGGTTCGCCGACGCGGAAGCATTTGCGCGCAAGTCGGTGCAGATCGATCCGAAGAATGCGGTCGGTTGGGACCGTTTGGGTGTGGCGCTGCAAGCACGTGGTCTGGCAAACAGTGAGACTGAGCATTCCTACCGGCGCGCGATCAATCTCGATCCGCAATTTGCCGTGGCGTATGCGCACCTGGCGCGAATGTTGAATCGCGCGGGAAGGCCGGGCGAAGCAGCGCCGTTGTATGACAAGGCGACTGAGTTGGCGAAAGATCCAGCGACGCTCAACTTGATTGCCGATTCGCTCCAGGGCGAACAGTTGTGGCCGCAATCGGAACCGGTGCTGAAGCGTGCCCTGGAATTGGATGCGCGTAACCCGACTTCGTTAATTCTCATGGGCCGGCTTTTGGTTGTTTACAGGCGATACCAGGAAGCCGAGCCTTACCTGAAGTCGGCAACGGAAGTCAGTTCGCGTGCGTTTCAGCCCTTTAACCTTCTTGGCCGCGCGTATCTCGGTATGGAACGGTTCAGTGACGCGGAAGCAACTTACGAACGCGCTTCAGCCCTTGCGGCTGCGGGCGAGAAGAAGCAGCTTGCCGGAGTGTTTGGCTTTGAAGGCGTGGGAGACGGTTATCTGAAGTTGAAGCAGAAGGACAATGCCGCGCGCGCTTATCAACGTGCGCTGGAGCTTGATCCGAGCAACACCGGCGCGGCGCAGAAGTTACAGCGAGCGCGTGCGAATTGATTCAGAGTAGTAATCGAGAGTGGAGTCAAATTTGATTATCGTCGCGAGGTTTCGCCCGTATGAAGACTTGCCCCAAGTGTAATCGTACTTTTCCGGATGAAGGTCAGAAGTTTTGCACGTTCGATGGTGGGTTGTTGATAGCCCCGCAAACCTTCGATCCGAATGCGACGATACGCGCCACCTCGATCGATCTGAATGCGTCGCCGGAGAGACCGACCAGCCGCGACCTGCCGGACCCGAACGCGACGATTATCGAGAGTTATCCGGAAACCGTGGCCTTGCCGCGCAACACTGGACCAACGGGACAACAAACAACCGTCAGCGGACCTGACACGGCGGACTTCAGTAAACCGGAAGAGCCTGCGCTGCCCGCAGTTCCGCCACCACCGCCTCCAGCTCCGCCACCTCCGGCTGCGGCTCCGCCTTCGCCACCACCGCCTCCTGCTGTTACAAGTGGATCGTTGGCCTCCGCTACGACCGGACCCGTCGCGCCGCCTGCCGCTGCGCCGACCGGGCCCGTGGTAGAACAACCGGCGCCTTCAGCGCCATTGGCACCGCCGGCAGCGCCGAAGAAGAAGTCCAAACTGCCGTGGATCATCGCGGGCATACTCGTGTTTCTGTTACTCGGCGGCGGTGCGGTTGGGGCTGCGTTCTTTCTTGTCGTTAAACCAAAGCTGGACCAGATGGCCGCGGAGCGCAACCCGCGGATAGTCGTCGAACCGAATACCAACACCGCGACCCCCGAACCAACTATCGAGCAACCTTCACCGACACCTGCGGACACGTTTGTGCCCCGACCGGGCACGACGCAATTCACGAGTACGAAAGACGGTCTTGAAGGCTCGCTCGCTGATCACTATTTCGAATTCAGCTTTTACTATCCGAATTCCTGGGAGCGCGTTCAAAGACCGAGCAAGCAAAATTTTGTACAGGTCGAAAGAAAGTTACCGCCCGATCTTACGCAGGAGAATTTCGTTGTCGGCTGGTATACAAGCACGGGAACATTCATTGGAGACCTGCCCAGCTATCCGAAACGTGTTGAGGAGTTCAGCGCGCAGTTGGCCAAGGCGTTCCCGGAATATCGAAAGGTGTCGGAAGGTCCAACGAAAGTAAACTCGATGGACGGATACGAATTCCGCTGGGAAGGACTTTCAAAGATGCCTGAGAGAGGCGACGTTCATCTGTGGGGCCGCGTGATCTTCGTGCCGACAGGAAAAGAAGGAGACACAACCGGCGCGACGTTGAGTATGTTTACGACCTCGCTCGCTCCCGAGTTGTCATCTATCGAAGACGTTGGTACAAAGGGCGAGGCGCCGGTAATTCTCGATTCGTTCAGGTTCGGAAAGAAGAATTAAATCCTCATGTCATTAAAGAAACAGGAAACAGGGGCCATAAAGTTTTGGACGCCCCTGCGGATTGTGTCCACGCTGATCGTGCTGGGATTGCTGGCGGCGTTTGGCGTGTCGAGTTGCAATTCAAACGACCCGGAGCCTCGGAGCTCCAGGCCGCCCGCCTCTTCGAGAGGAAATGAAACGGCAGCGACACTGCCGGCAATCGTGCTCGACACGGAGATGAAGAGCGCGAACGGCGACCCGATCAAGCTTTCCAACTACTCGGGAAAGGTGTTGCTGGTTAACCTGTGGGCCACGTGGTGTGGACCATGCCGCAGGGAAACACCGGAGCTCGTCCGGTTGCATCAGGAATATCAGGACCGCGGTCTCGAGATAGTTGGACTGTCGACTGAAGATCCGGTTGCGTCAGCGCAGAGCGTGCAGGAGTTTGTGCGCACCTACAACGTCGGCTATCACGTTGGCTGGGCGACGCGTGACGTAGCGATTGCGCTGATGCAGGGGCGCGCTTCTATCCCGCAGAGCTTCATCGTCACGCGCGACGGCCGCGTTGCCAAACGCTTCCTCGGGTTTGACCCGGAACGAACGCCGCCGATGTTGAAGCAGGCGATCGAAGAAGCTCTTTCAGACACGGTTAGTTCCCGTTAACTTCGCTGAACTCACAAACGACTCCAAAACGTTCAACGCCGGCGATCCAGCACCGACCGCTTTTGGAAAAACAACGCCGAAGGCGTTCGCTAGTTTCAGCCCAAGGTTGGAACAACCTTGGGTTCAGAGCGTCCTATCCGTTGCAACGCTGAAAGCGTTGGCGTTCCGGCGCCGAACTCGCGAACGCTTTCAGCGTTGCGCGGTCTTTTTAGGTTCCGTTACCCAGGGTTCTACGAACCCCTGGGCTGAAATTAGCAAACGCCTTCGGCGTTCAGAATTGACAGAAGGCACGCACTCCCCTTAACGCGCACTCCCTTAACGCGCCTTCGGCGTTTGACCACAAAGCAGGTAGTGTTCATTAGAACAATCGTAATAGAGCAGTACCACAACCTGTTTCTCGACAATGCGTGGGGAACGGGAGTAGACTTCCGGCGATGCATTTAACGCTCGCCAGCAAGGCTGCTCGACTGCTATTGGCAGTCAGCGTGTCGGTGTGGATGGCGGGTGCTTGTCTGTTTGGTTGTAGTAACACTGAGGTGCTGGCGGCGGAAGTTTCGCCCGACGAATCCAGTGCCGCGGTTTCGGGCGAGAGCTGTAACAAGACACGTCAGCACGATTGCTGCACACGCCCGAACGCGCAAAAACCAAAACGTCAAAACCGGAAAACTCAAAAACAAATCGCGCATCGCCAGAACCACACTACCGACGGTTCCGTGCTGGCTGGAGTTCCGCACCGCATGAAAGACTGCCCGCTTATGACTAACGCCACGGCAGTCACCGCGAAAAGCAGCAGCAGTGTGCCGGAACCGGGCCGTACGCCCGTTGTTCTGCTTCCGGCAATCTATCAAACGAGCGAACAAACTCAATTCGTGATCGACTCGTTTTACTTACCCAATCGTGGTCCTACTTATCTCCGCTGTTGTGTCTTCCTGATTTAAAGAGAGATCTGCCTCAACGTCGATTTAAATCATCTGTACTGATCTCTCAACTTAAGGAGAACTAAAATGAGACCTCATAAGAGCACTATTCTGATTGCTCTCGTCGCACTGCTTCTGACTGCGCTCGTCGCCGTGATGGCCCAAACGCCGGCCCAGGACTCAGTCAAGCGCGGCGACCAGAAGAAGGCGACCGAGTCGTGTTGTGCCATGGACTCGTGCTGCTGTAACAACGGTTCGTGCCCGATGATGAAGGAAGGCACGGCGAACCCCGACGGCACTGCGGCAAATGCTGACGCCAGGCATGACTGTTGCGGTGACTCGTGCGGCATGAAGAAGGAAGGCGCCGACGGCACCACCGCAAGCGCCGACGCCAAGCATGATTGCTGCGGCGACTCATGCGACATGGCGAACCACGCGAAGCACGACAAGCACGATAAGAAAACCCATATGGGCGACGGCTCCTGCTGCAAAGCGAAGAGCAAAGACGCGAAGCAGAAGGACGCGAAGACCAACTAACGCTGTTTCATAACCTCTCCCGCAAGGGTTCGCCTTTGCGGGAGAGTCTTAATAACATCTTTTCCGGAGAGCTACTGCAATGAATAAACCCTGGCTAATAATCGCAGGCATCGCCATCCTCGGCATCGCGGCAATACTGATGGTCAATTCCAAATCGACCCCCACGCCGCCGTCGCCGCTGTCAGACCATCTAACGTCACACCCTCCCATTCAAGCGCCGGCAAGCACGGCGAAAACCCTGCCCGCTCACTTCGACCAGGCGCCCAGCCGTTCGAGTCTTGGTCCAACGCTGCAACCGGAACAGTTCACTGGACTGGTTCGCGATGCGTACCGCGCAGTGCGTGAAATACCGCAGACAATCGCGCAAATGCCCTGTTACTGCCATTGCGACCGCGGCATGGGCCACAAGAGCCTCTACAGTTGCTTCGAAGACGATCACGCTTCGCATTGCGCGGTTTGCGTCAACGAAGCTTTGCTGGCGCTGAAACTCGAGCGGGAGCAGAAGCTTTCGCCCGCGCAGATAAGAGATCGGATCATCGAACAATTCGGACAGTAAGGAGATGAGAATAATGAGCAAGTACGCTTTTCTTTTGGCGTTCGTAGTGGCCGTCGTGTTGGCCTGTAATCCGGTGAACGCCGTTAACGAAATGCCGGCAGTGGGAGCGGCTGCGCCGACGTTTAGCCTGGTCAACAACGAAGGCAAACAGGTGAGTCTGAACGACTATAAAGGCAAGTGGGTGGTGCTGTACTTCTACCCGAAAGACTTCACGAGTGGTTGCACGCTCGAAGCTCGCAACTTCCAGCGCGACCTCGCGAAGTACGACAGCGCAAATGCGGTGATTCTCGGCGTCAGTGTTGACACGGCCGAGTCGCACAAGGAGTTCTGCACCAAGGAAGGTCTGAACTTCAAGTTACTTTCCGATCCCGAAGCGAAGGTTTCAGGTCAGTATGGTTCAGTGATGGAGTACAACGGCGCGAAGCTCTCCGCGCGCAACACGTTCATCATCGATCCGCAGGGCAAGATCGCGAAAGTGTTCGAGAAGGTTAAGGTCGGCGGGCACAGCGACGAAGTGCTGGCAGCGCTGGCTGCATTACAAAAAGGGTAGACGCGCAAGGCTACGCCACGAAGAGCCTCTGTGCCGCTGTGCCTCTTTGTGGCTCACTTCTTTTTGATCGCGACCACCTTCATCCCGTCGGTCGCGTTTTCGACGGTGAAATCGATCCGGTCATTGACTGCCAGGCCGTTCAGCAGGTTGGGGTCAGTGACCGGAAACTCCATCTGCATCGCGGGCATCAGTCCCTCGATGTCGCCGTGATCGATCTCGATCGCCGGGCCTTTCGGATTCAGCGCCTTCACCACGCCTTCGGCTTTGTACTGATTCGATTGAACTGCCGCCGCCGGGCCTGAGGCCGGCGCAGGACTCGGAACAGGCTTCTGACTAAATTCAACCCGGCCACAAGCCGCGACAACCGTTAGCACCAAACAGGCGATTGCTACCCAACTCTTGCGAGCCATACGCTTCTCTTTTCACCGACCTTTGTAATGTAGGCGACGAACAGTTTGTCTTTGCTCAGCACGCCGCTCGGCAACTCAGCATTTGCCGCTACGCTGACAGCCGCACCCGCACCGCCAAGTTCGCGTATCTTCGTTTCGGGCTGTTGCCCGACTGAGCCTTGCCAGATGGCGACGGCGCGATCGTTTGCGCCCGCCAGTGCCGGTGTGCCTTTGACCGCTTCCTGTGTCAACAAACTGCGCGGCGAGAAAGTGCGTCCCTTATCGCGTGTTTCGGCGAAGTAGAGTCCCGGCGCGTCGCCTTCGCCGGCAGCATACCAAACAACTTTCAAAGTTCCTTGTGCGCTGGTGGAAAGTGATGGACCGGAAACCGGGCAGCCCTGCAACATCCACTTGTCGTCGCTGACAATCACCGGCGAAGAGAAACTCGCGCCGCCATCTGTGGAACTCGCAACGGCTATATGACGAAAGTTTCCCGGCAGGACCTGTCGCCAGCTAGCGTACAACGTGCCGTCAGGTGAAACAGCCAGTGCGGTTTTGCAACACGGACAGACATTCTCAGCGACCTTGCGATTTGCCGAGAACGTCTTGCCGCCATCGGTTGAGTGCGCCACGAAGAGCTCGCGATTGCTTTCCATGTGATGGCCGCCGGCGTGTTTTGAAGGCTTCGGCGCAGGGATGTTTCGTTCGTCGAGCCAGGCAGCGTAGATCTTTCCATCGCCTGCGACTGCGAGCGAGTGCATGCCGTGAGCACCGAGGAGTTTGTCGTCGTTTACTTTCACTGCGGAAGCAAAACTCTTTCCCTGATTGTTCGAGACGGAAAGGTAAAGGTCGGTGCTTTTCTTGCCTTCTGACTCGACGCGAGCGGTCCATAGCACGTACACGGATTTGCCAGCGATAGCGACGCTCGGCGGATCGCCACGCCACGCGGTTGCGACACCCGGTTGCTGGTTCACCATAACTGCCGAACCCTGCGCCGTGCCTTCGCTGTCGAAACGCGCGAGCATTACGTCTGATTGACTGTTTGCGTTGTGATTGACCCACGCGACGTAGAAGCCGCCTTCCGGCGCAGTCACCGTCACCGGCTCTGCGGCATCGACGTCCGGCGCCGAGATTTGCACCGGCTGAAACGTTGTTGCCCGTGAGGCGTCAGCCGAGAAACGACTACAGCCTGTAAGGAACAGCAGTAAAACGAAAAGAGTTAAGGTCTTAGACATTGGTTTTTAGAATTGGATTTTCATCCCGATCTGAAACTGCCGTGGATCGAACGCTGCCGTCGGCTGCCCAAATGCCGGCAGCGGATTAACACCCGAACCAAACGTATTGTTCGGCACGCCAAAATTCGGTCGATTCAACACGTTGAAGCCTTCGGCGAGCAACTGGAGATGAACGCGTTCAGTTAACTTGAATCGCCGGCTGACGCGCAGATCGAGGGAGGCGAAATCAAAACCGCGGCCCGCATTCCTGCCCACGCCCACCGGACGATCGTTCAGGTTCGTATCGAAGTTGCGATCGCTTCCCAGCAACACGTTGAACGGCAAACGCGAAGCGTAAGTAAAGATGTACCCAAACTGAAATCCGCGCAGCAACCCCTCAATGCCGTTCGACTTGCCTTGCTGCGGCGCTTCCAACGTGCCGCTCACCACGAATCGATGGCGTTGGTCGTTATCCGACAGCCCGCGGTCGTCGCGGATGTTGAAGTTGTCCTGCACACTCGAGAAGAAGAAGTTGCCGGCGTCGTCAATCGTCTTCGACAACGTGTAAGACAGGCGCATCGTGGCCCAGCGCCACGCACGCTGATTGAATGAGACCACCATGCCGTCGTAGTAAGAATTGCCGGAGCTTTCAAAGCGCGAAATGTTGCCCCAGTTCGGATCGGGCCGGCCGAGATTCGGAATGCCTGCCGATGCGGGAAACCTCGGCACGTTTACGTTGCGCGAGAGGATGAGGTGCTTCGCGCGGACGTGCAGGTAACCGACCGACACCACGGCGTCCCACGGCAATTCACGTTCGATCTGAAAATTGCCTTGCTGGCTGTAACTCACCTCGATGTTTGGATCGATGCGGGTGATGTTTGGTTTTGTCGGCAGCGTGTTTGGTTGAACTGCGAGGACGTTGGGAAACACCGGAGCGCCAGGTTGTGTAGGCGCGAGTTGGGCCACGAGATATTTCGAACCGTCACGCTGCAACGCATTCGATGTGGCACGCAGCGGAATACGATCGTAGTAGAGCCCGTAACTCGCCCTGATCACGGTCTTGCGATCGCCCGGCGCATAAACGATACCGAGCCGCGGCGCGATGTTGTTCGTATCCGTCTCGATCGGATCAGCCAGATACTGCACGTCGTATCGCAGTCCCGCATTGATCGTGAGATCGCGGCGCACACGCCATTCGTCCTGAACGAACACGCCCAGATTCGGATTCGACTGAAACTGATCGGGAACGCCAAACGCCTGCTGGTAATTGCTGTAAACGCCGTTCAGAAAATTATTGAGCGAGGTGAAGTTGTAGACGCCCTGGAAAGCGCCGGGGAAAAGTATGTTCAGACGGCTGTAGAGAAAACCGCCGCCGAATTTAAGCGAATGCGCGCCGAACTGGGACGAAACGTTGTCGACGGCTTCGAAGAGATTGATGTCGCGCGCGAGCGGCGAGAAAGTCGCGGTGCCGAAGTTGGCGACACCGGAGATGTTAACGGCGGGTCCAGTCTCGTCGTTGCCGGGAGCCTCAAGACGACTGTTGGTGTACTGGAACCGCGCTTCGTTTACGGTGCGGCTGCTCGGCGTGGTTACGCTGCTGACTTGCAACGTTTGATCGGTGTCGTCCAGACCGGCGCCACGGCTGACGGAATTCAAGCCGCCGACCGTGCGCGAGTTTACGGCTTCGATGTGGTAGAGGCTGTAACGCGCGCTGAGCTGATGGCGATCGTTGAGGCGGTGATCGAGACGGGCGAAGAAATTGGTCGTGTCAAAACTTGCGGGCACAACGCCGGTCTCGATCAGGGACCCGGGATAATTAACCGCGCGCAGGCGGTTGTTGATGCTGTTTACGGCTGCGGGAGCGATGGTGAGAACAGCAGAATAGTTTCTGCGAGTCTGTTCGAAGTTGGTAAAGAAGAAAGTACGGTCGTGGCGCAGCGGGCCGCCGACAGTGCCGCCGTACTGAGCTTGCGTTAAGAGGTCCTTCGTCGGCGCCAGCGGATTGCGCGCGTCGAGGCGCTGATTGCGGAAGAAGCCATAAAGGTTTCCGCGCCAATCGTTGCTGCCGGAACGTGTCAGGATGTTTACAACGCCGCCGGAGGCGCGGCCAAATTCCGCGATGCCACCTGAAGTAACAACCTGAAACTGATCGATGACCTCTTCGCTGTAGTAGGTGCCGGTCAGGTCTGCGGCGTCGTCATTTGCGGACACGCCATCGACGATAAAGCTGTTGTAGAGATTGCGCTGGCCGGCAATGGAGAGGCCCTGCCCGGGCACGGCGGACGTTTCGGCAAAACGTTGATTGCTGCCGGTGTTTGTCGGTGCAACTCCCGGGATGAGCAATGCCAGGTCGAGATAATTGCGTCCGTTCAGCGGCAGTTCCTCGATCTCGCGCGGGCGAATTGTTTCGGTGACCTGCGTGCGCACTGTTTCGAGGAGCGGCACGTCACCGCTGCCGATATTTACCTGCTCTGAAAGTCCCGCAACATCGAGTTTCAACGCTAACTCGAGCGACTGGCCCACCAAAACAGTGAGCTGCCTGGTGACGGCGGCAAAGCCCGTGGCTTGCACGGTCAGGTCATACGCGCCGGTGCGCAGGTAAGGGAAGCGATAGCGACCTTCGTGGTCAGTGATAGTTGCGAGACGTTGGTTTGTTTCCAGGTTAGTGGCGGTGACGTTTGCTCCGCTCACCACGGCGCCGCTTGAATCTTGAATACGGCCGCTCAGCGTGCCCGACGTGACGTTTTGTTGTGCGACGACGGCGGGCAGCGAGACCAGGAAACAGATGGAGATGAGAAATACTCGGATCTTCATCGAAGTTCCTCCGGGATCGTGCTTGGATTTAGTTGTTAACGATCGCTTAAAGGAGGAAAGCAGGTGGGCCGCGTGGGCTTATCTGTGCCCAAGCGCCGGTCGATGAAAATACGGAGGTTCGACTCACATAACGCGAGAGAACCATTAATGGTGACGTGTGCCGAACGATCGGCTGGGCCGTTCCTCGTTCACGTCTTTGTTGTTGATTCGCAACCGAACAAGCGCAACAGTCGGAACAGGGATTACGAACAGCGGATTTGAAGGCAGGATTTGAGGGATCCGCAGTATGGTCGTGTGAGGCAGCCTTCTTTGATTTAGCACTAGCGTGACAATGAGATTCTTCCTTGCCGACACAGCAAGCCATCGTCGCGTTCTTTGCCGAGACTTTGGCAAGCGGCAAGAGCGCTGCCAGGAACGACAGGGCGACGACGAGCGCAAGCAGCCGAAGAGTCAGACTCGCGACTATTCGACGGGCTGCGTGATTCGCTTTTTCTCCAGCTTCATTTTGCACTTTGGACACTTACCGGGCTTCCTGGATTTTACATCCGCGTGCATGGGGCAAACGTATTGGAACTCGGTCGGTTTGCTGGGATGGGCCGAACGTTCCTTTTGAGCTGTGACGACTGGGGCCGAGTATAAGCCTTCTGCCGTGAAAAGCAACGCCGCGACCAGCGGCACTGTTAAGAACCGCGGAAACTTCATTGTTACCCCCCTGTTGAGCTTCGCGTTTAGTTTGTACCCGGAGCGACTTTGACGGGTTCGAACGAACTCTTGGTGCTCGGTGTTAGCGGATACCAGGTTGCTTTTTGCCCGTCAGGAAAAGGAGGAAAAGCATCACCCTCTTCGATCGTGATAACGAGATCCAGGTACTTATTGCCGGCTCGATAAGTACCCGTCTTGGTACATTTCGTACCGGTCACAAATCCTGTCGGGGCGGTTTTTGAGGCTTCAGCTTGCGTAGTTGATTGCTTCTCCTGGGCTGTGACAGCAGAGGAAGCGTAGTACAAGCCACCTGTCGTCAAAAGCAGCGCCACCACGAAAAGCGATCCGAGGGGAAATCGTCGTAGACTCATTTTAACCCTCCCTGAATCAAGCCCTCTTCCTGCTCTCGTTGTGGTTTAGCGAGAGCAGGAAGTGTGCTTTGAATAGTGCCCGACAAATGGCAGGTGGGTAGGTTCTTTCTTAGGCCACCGTGCCGGCAGACACTTTAACCGACTGGAATCCGGTTCTGCTGCCGTCCGAACTCGCTGACAGAGCGGACCAGGTGGTCTTTGCGCCGTCAGCGCCGGTCGGAAACTTATCGCCCTTGACCACAGTGATAATGGTGTCCATAAACTTGTTACTGGATTTGTAGCTACCAGTCTTTGGACAAACTGTGCCCGTTGCATAGCCGCCTTTTGCCATTAGTTCTTGGTTCATACCTGTCTCCTTCAGGATGTAGTTCGTTACTTGCTTCCGTTTTACAGGAAAGCGTTTTTGAATTTATTGCCGACACACGTTGAGAAGTTGACACCTTCAGAGCAACTCCCAGCGTATTGTTACTGCTTCTTCAGGACGATAGGCGACCACCAGAAACTTGGCGATCTGTTGGAAATTCTTGTCTCGGCTATCGGTAACTCGCACCAGGTAGATGTGGCCCAATTTAATCGGCGCGGTGGCCGATGACCTGGTCTCGTTAAGTTGAGACGCCTCCTGTAGCGGTTGCCATGATGCCTTGAACTTGCCGTTGTCGTCCTGGAGAATCGTGACCTTGCCTCCTTCAAGACGCAACGAAGCGAAACCTACGCCACCATTTTCTGCATCCTCGAAGCCGTATCGCCCCCGCAGATCGTTGGCGGAGCCGAGATCGACGATTGCCCCGGATCGATTAAGCTCAATACCGGTAACAAAACTGCCGCCGCCCGCCAGGGTGTAGCTCAGATCGCTGCAACGGTTTTCCCATTTGTTGTTGACAAATGCCATCCCTTCCTTCCCGTCACTGAAGCAGAAGTTACGGGACAGGGGATCCATGGCGTACAGGGTGAAAATTCCACCACGTTTGCGCGGCTGCGAGGCCGGTTTGTCATCAGGCGTTGCGGGCGTTTGTGCACGCAGAATCTGTGGGCAGCAGAACGCGATCAACGCTGCTGAGACAATCAAAAAAGGAATCTTCTTCATAAGATTTACCCCCGGTCAGACCTTGAAAAACTACCGGCTAGCCACGTTTGGCAGTGGCACGAGTTCCTGAAACTTCTTGTACTCGATGTGTCGTGCTTCATTCCGTCGTCGGAGTTCTTTGAAGAAGAAAAACGGAACGAATTCGGGGCCATAATTGTCGGTGATCCAGTCCCTGGGATAAACGTAGTCGAGTTTGTAGAGATCGAAATCGTTCTGGCAAAGGTTCAACGTCTCAGTAACGGCCCTTACGAGCACAATGTTATTGAGACTGATGGGACTCTCTTGCTGATACAAGAGGGCGTTCTCCCTCGTGCGTCGCTGCCATTCCTCCACGACCTTCAAAGCTCTTTCATACTGCTGGGAGTTGATTTCAAGCCGCAGAATTACCTCGGAATCTCCGCGTGCTTCTCTCAGATAGTTTTTGTAAATTTCGGGTGGTACGGTACCAAAACCTAATTTCCCATGGTCGGCATAAGTGCCCGCGGCGTCGACTTTCGCAACACCGTCGGCCAACCTTATAACCATTGAAAACGCTGACCCATTCTTGTCGTAGAACTCATTCTGACGACCGACAAGAATGATGAAATAACGGTCCGGATCAACTCTCGTCCATCTGACTGTTCCTGCTATGCCGGGTATCTCGCAAGTCAGCGATGAGTCGTCGTATTTAAGGACCTTCATGGTCGTTTCGGTACGGCCGAAAATCCGGTTATTGCCGGTTGCCGTGAAAGAGACCTTGATGTCGGGAGCCTTCGGTGTAGCTGTTTCCTCGACGATTGGTTCCTCGATGTATTCGTACTTTGCAGTCGCGAGCTCGCGAGGTTTAGCATCGCCGGAAACTTCAAACACCTTGACTACGCCCGCGCCGTCGAACTCGTAAAGACGCGCCGCAGTGGTCGAGAGTTGGGCTTTCCAGGTTCCGATGATGGAGCAAGGGCAGTTCTCTTTCTCCGATGAAAAACCTGGTTCACCGGCCGGAGTCGGTCTCGGGGCCGGTCTGGGAGTTTGTCTTTCCTGGGGTGACGCCGGCTTTGCCTTTTGGGCCAAAGCCGTTCCAGTTGCGCCCAGAAGCGTCAGCGCCAGGAGCGCGATCATGGCAGTTAGTTTCATTTTATTACCCCAAATGGTACGTGTGGATTCAGCACTACGCGCCGTTTGAATTGGACCGAGGAATAGAAGCCGCGCCGCGCAGCTCCTATTCCCGGTCTTGGGTTGGGCCGTTGGAACACGTAGTTCCGAAACGGCCAGGTGCCGCAAACTCAGACGTCCCGGCGATAGCCGTACTTCTTGACGTCCTTCATGATCTGCTCTTGCAGGATCCGGTTTGCGATGACGTTTTCCGCGAATGTCTTCGGCATATCGTGCCAGGAGATTCGTCTCAGGATGTTCCTGTTGCTGGCAAATGCCTGGGCCATGCCCCAGGAGTTTCTTGCGTCGTTGATAATCCGCAAGTAACCGCTGTGCAGGGATTCATCGGCGTCCAACCCCGGGTGGTCCATATTGAACAACCGGTAGCGGATCGTCTTGAGATCGTACTCATCTCCGGTCAGGAAATACCAACCCGGTAGATCGGCATTGCGCGTTTCCGCATAATGTTTCAATACGGCCGGCGTGTCGTTCTCGGGCTTTAGCGTTATTGAGTAAAAGAAGAGGTCTTTGCCCATGCGATCTTTTAACGTCCGATAGATCGTTTTCAGCGTCTGAGTGACCGCTGGACACGAGCCGTGGCATTCAGCGTACATGAAATTGATCACGCACTGTTTGCCTCTGATCAGATCATCATAGAACTTGACCGCTTCGTTGTTTTGCGTTCGGAGCACGGCGTTCGTATACCGCGAGGCGCCGGGCGATGCCGGATGCGGTTCAAATACTTTGGTTAGCAGATTTCTTCTATCCATTACGCCATCTCCTCTCTAAACCGTTCTTTGGCTTCCATTTCCAGTTGACAGACTTGCGCATCCGCCAGACAGGCATTCAAGCTCGCCTGGTCGGGACAAATGTCCCAGCGCACCATCATGAAGTTGTCCTCGTGAGCCATGTTGTGGCAGTGGATCAGATACCTGCCGTTATAGTCGCGGAACTGCATCTTGATCAATGCGCCTTGTCCAGCCTCCATTCGGGTTACGTCCTTTCTACCCGAATGCAGCGGGGGTACGGGAACTTCCACGCCGTTTACGAATCGCTTCAACGTGCGAAACTCTTCGAAGTGAATGTGTACCGGGTGGAGCCAACCGGAGGCGATGTTGTTATTAATGAGCCACTCTTCAGTGGTTCCCCTGAGCATACAGTGAGCCGAGTGGTCCGGATCGAAGACACATCCGAGTCCAGCGTCGAAAGGTCTCTTCACCCTGAACCGGCCACCGGCGAGAACGAACTGCCACTCCCAGGTATTGTCGGTCGCCGGCAGTGTTGGATAGGTGCACAGCGTGGCGGGAATGGCCGGTGTATCGGGTGGGAACCACCATTCTCTTTCTACCACGTTGAATTGCATCAGAACGTTCTCGATGGCCAAGCCTGGCGGCAGCGGATCCGGTGACGGATTGCCGACAAACATCGACCGGTTTTCTTTGAGGTAGAGCTTGGAGCCGGCTGGGAATTGCGCGAAGTCAATTATGATATCCCAGCGCTCGGCTACGCTCACGCGCAGTCCACCCGGAACGATTGGCGCCGTGGTGCTGTTGCTGTTGCCAGCATTGGCGCCCGCGTCCACCGGAATCGGATGCTCGAGGAAATTCGCGTCGGTTGCTATGACAGTGATCGTTCCGACCGAGCCGTCCGGTTTGATCAGGGTAATGTCGTAACTCTGTGTCGGTCCGGTGTTGAGGATTCGAAACCGATACTTTCGCCTCCTGACCGTCAGTTTCGGTTGAATCTTTCCGTTGACAATCCACTTGTCGCCGCCGGCCGCATTGACCATCTCTGTGCGCGGGTTGTCGACCGTCGGGGCACAGAACCTCTTGTCGGTAAGTTCTATCGGAAAGTCGGTGATGCCGTAGTATCCCGGCAGACGCAGCGAACCAGACGTGGCGAATTCATGGCCCGGGTCTGTCTTGTCATAGACGATGAACATGCCATTCAGACCCATCACGTTATTGTTGAGCGTGAACTCTGCGCGGTGGTCGTGGAACCAGAAGGAGCCCATCTTTTCCTTTGTGTCGCCGTTTCCGCCAAAAGCATCAAGGCCGGCGTAGCAATTCGGGTAAAGATTGTCCTTCCAGAAACCGGTCTGGAAGAAATCGCCCGCAAAACCGTCACTCTCAGAACCGTGGTGACCGTTGTGCAAGTGAATCGTGATCTCGTTACGACCAAACGTCGTGGTACTCGCTGGCAGATCATTCCGGAAACGCACGACCGTAGGGTGACCATAGACGTTCAGCACGGTCGGTGCCGGAAATTTGCCATTGAAACCCCAGATGTACGTTTCCGTGTAATCCGAGTGGAATTGGTGGGTCGAGGCTTTCGTGATCATCTCATATTCCACTTCCGGCTGGAATTGCGCCCAGCGCTGGTGCGGAGCACGCGCTGCTTCACCCGCTCCTGTATTCGGGAACTCTTGTGGGTCTGGATTCAAGTTCGTCGGAATTGCTGGAAACGGGGCGGTGAAATTGTCCACAAAGGGATGATGTGGGGGACTGGGGGTTACCGGGTTGGTGTTAACGCAACGTACTGGTGGCTCTGATGGTGGCTCACCGTCGAAGCCCACTGCCTTGTTGTAAGTCAACATGCTCGGGGCCACGACCGTTGCGGCCCCGGCCGCTGCTCCTATCTTGAGCACACTTCTTCTACTGATTGTGCCTTCAGTGTTCTTTCCGACCCTTTGCCGGTCCTTTGCCTTCTTTTTAGGCATAGAATCTCCTTTCAGCCGTTCGGTTGGCCTCAAATCTAGAATCCTTTGCTAGTGGTTATGACCTTACCCTGGAACCGTGGCGATCAAGCTCTCGATCCTGGTCCAACTTCCCGGCAAAGGCGATCAGTTTGAAAGGCGAGGGCTTTTGCTGAAACAGTTGAGTAACGTCAGTTTGACTAAAGCGAAAATACTGATGGTGAAAACTACCGACTTTTGCGCTGTGCTGAATCGTTACCCAGCTTACGATCTCGATTTTCGTATCACAAGACTTCTTGCTTGGCGTTTCTTGCCGTTCATTAGCGGATTTTGCTCCGCTGATGTTTGAGTGGCCAACCACCGCGATTAGTGGTCAAGGCAATAGACCACGTAAAGAAACAACTGCAGCGTTGGCAGGATCGACTGCTTCGCCGCGCGAGCCAATTGCCGGGAAAGCTTGCCTGGCTGTTTGCCGTGCGGTTGGTCCACCCCGTTGCCGCTACCATTACTGCCGTTAGGGTTGCCGCTCCCAATCCCGTTGCTCTTAAACTGTGAGCGATAGATTGCCGGCGAGTTTCCGTAAGTCGCCTTGAAGTCTCTGACGAAATGGCTCTCGTCGTTCAAGCCGACCTGGAAGGCAATCTCTTTGACGCTGAGGAAACTCGATTCGAGAAGTCCCTTTGCTCTTTCCATGCGCAGCAATCGCAGATACTTGATTGGTGGCATGCCCACGTCTGATTTGAAAATGTGGCAGAGGCGCCAAACGGAAAGGTTTACGGATTGCGCGAATTCGGTGAGAGAGAGTTCCCCACGAACGTCGTCTCTCATCATCTCGATGATTTTTTCTACTCTTTTGTCCATTCTATTGACCCAAAATAGAAGGCGTAGTTATCAACACCAAGGAGAGCTTAAGCTCACTTTAGAGCAAAACCTTCAGTTGAATAACGGTGAGGTGAAAATCGGGTTCTGGGCAGAGCTTTTATGGAGCAAAACTGAGTCGGGCAATTCAATTAATCGCATTCGCGAGGTGCGATTGGGCCCCCCCGTTTTATTGCTAGGGAGTGGTCGTTTGGGAGTTGCGACTTAATACTACAAGCAACAAATTCCTGTCAATGGTGACACAAATTTGTGACTACTTTGAGAAGTTGGTTTACATAAGGAGGGTGGCCGAAATTAAGGCGCAGTCAGAGTGACGGACGAAGCACAACGGCCGTTGTTTAATGTCATTCGTCGTCATCAATATCGAATCGAAGTGAAAAAGTGTGGCCTTCGCCACCAAAGAGTTGAGCACCGCTTTCCTTAAATTAGCTTCAGCGATTACTATCTCGTCACACAACGGAGGGGTAAAACATGTTTTCGATTCGCACTCTTTGCGCAGTAATTCTTGCCGGTTTGCTGGTAATGTCGGCCGTCGTAACTCCTGCGCAGAACAATAAGCGTACGAAAGACGCTGCCCGTCATGCGGGCGAAGCGTCGGAGACGTTTACGGAGATCATGAACGTCAAAGACAAAGCGATACCGCAGGAATTGCTCGACACTGCGGAAGCGATCGCTGTGTTTCCGGGCGTGATCAAAGCCGCGTTTGTATTTGGCGGCCGCGGCGGGCAGGGCGTGATTAGTCGCCGAGTGAAGGGAGGTTGGAGTGCGCCGGCGTTCTTCAATCTCGGCGGTGGTAGTTTCGGTCCGCAGATCGGTGCGCAGAAGACTGACTACATTTTGTTGATCATGAATGAGAGCGGTTTGAATGGGTTGCTGAAAGACAAGTTTGAGCTTGGTGGCGAAGCGTCGATCGCCGCTGGTCCAGTCGGGCGTGAAGCCTCCGCGTCGACGAATCTGCGACTCGACGCCGGCATTCTTTCGTATTCGCGGAGCAAAGGCGCGTTCATCGGCGCGGCGTTGAAAGGCGCGGTGATCACTCCGGACAACGATCTCAACGAAGCTATCTATGGGCAGAAGGCTGACGAGTTGCTGAAAGCACCGCCGATGCAGATCGGACAGATGCCGCCTTCAGTGCGGATCTTTCCGCGCACGCTGGTGCGTTACTCGATCCGGTAGAACACAATCGATAGATTACACAGATTCATTCACAGAATCTTTGTAATCTGTGGATGTAGAGTTTCAATTTAAGGTAGAGTTTTCAATTTACGGTCACACGCCGAAGGTGGTGTCCTAATTTGAACGCCAAAGGCGTTTACTAATTTCAGCCAGGGTTGGCGGTTCCGCCAACCCTGGGACTAAACGGATTTTTTGGTACCAATGCTGAAAGCATTGGCAAGTGGCGCTCTCC
>Ga0187894_10002583_pt1 | contig 21457 bp, 28 predicted proteins | sample GBC1701081metaG_FD_136650 | JGI IMG/M metagenome (GOLD analysis project Ga0187894, IMG submission 136650) | White microbial mat communities from a lava cave in the Kipuka Kanohina Cave System on the Island of Hawaii, USA - GBC170108-1 metaG ...
TCCCAAACGCCCGGCCCGTTCCAAATAACCCCCGCCACGCCCGTCCAACCCGAAACCGACCACCTCCCGCGCCGTATTTCCGAAAAAGAACCAGGATTTCGGCAGCTACTCGCCGGATTATCCTGTAACTCTTTCGTAGGTTGAATGCACTCCCACACGAAAAGAGACTGTCTGAAGCTCACGCTTCAGACAGTCTTTGATTTCCCAAAACGCGGACGCATTATTTAGCTCAAAAGTATTTCCAGAATCTTAACACTAAATCCTAACCAAGATTTGCAACAAAGAGAGCGTCATCGACCTTTTGGCCGAAGGTGACGGTGCCGACGTGGATCTCTTCGATGATTTTATCGCCAAGGCGGAGTTCGGAGTTGAAGGGGACGAGCACGCCCTGGGCGTATTTATAATCGCGAAACCTGCGCGTGTGTTTTACGCCGCCCGATTCGTAATCGAGCATCATCACGCGAAAAGAACGCTGGCTGATGTAGAAGCGGGTCTTGCGCCCCTGCGTGTCGGTGAGATCGACAAGGTGGTAATCCACGCCCAGAATTTTATCCTTGCCGGCCAGATCGATCTTCGAATTGTTCTCCTTGTACCAAAGAAGCGCTTCGATGCTGTGCGCGATCCGGTTTTGAAATGCGAGCGTGGCGTCTTCGCGCGGCTGGAAAACGGAATCGTTGTAGATGCCGAAAACTTTGTTATCGTCTCCCTGCACCAATGCGTAGCTCGCCGTCGGAAGTTCCTGGTCGAGCCGAATCTTCCTCTTGCCGGCGGTCGCGTCGCGAATCGCCCAGCGTTGGTAATTTGCGTTGACCAGCTGCCCGTCGTCGCCGGTCGAGATCAGCTTTCCGCGCTCAAACTCGGTCTTTCGTATTTGGTTCAGCTTTTCACGTCCGCCGCCAAGCGTGTAAACGAAGATCGAAGACTCGACGACCTGTTCGGCGGTCGGATTCTTGATCGCGTCTTTGGAATTGCCGGATTTCTTGTCTTCCTTCTTTTCTTCTTTCTTTTCGGTGATGGGCTCGTTCGGCGTCTGTCCAAACGCCGCCGAAACGGAAAACACGATAAAAAGGGCCAAACAGATCGGCGTAAAACGGCTGAAAAACAAATCGTTACCCCTCAACTTAAGCACGGGATTTACAAATGCGGATTGTAGCATAGTAAACTTCGAACGGCATTTGCACGAGGCACAGGATCGCAAATAATGGATGTAAACGCAGGGATAAAAGATGCTCGCGGATGCCTGTAAACCATGTTTCACGTGGCTTTATACGAACCCGAAATACCGCCGAACACGGGCAATATCGCTCGTCTCTGTGCCGCTACTTTTACTCCGCTGCACATCGTCGGCGTGACCGGTTTTCGAATGGACGACCGCACGCTGAAACGCGCCGGTCTCGATTATTGGGACGAAGTCGAGCTTCATCGTCACATCGATCTTAATGCGCTTTATGCATCGCTTCCCGATTCGAGATACTTGTATTTTACGACCAAAGCTACGCTTTCCTATGCGGATTTTAAGTATCGGAAAAACGACTGCTTGATATTCGGCCCCGAAACGCGCGGCCTGCCTGAGTCATTACTAAAAGTTAATCACGAACACTGCCTCACGATTCCCATGCCGAACAAAAACGTGCGCAGCTTGAACCTGGCGACAAGCGTTGCCGTGGCGCTTTTCGAAGCCATTCGGCAAAAAATGTCAGTAGCCCGCAGTGATCAGTAGACCGGATATGTAGTATCCGTATCTAACTAGAGCCCTTACTCACGTGCGGGCTACTGACACTGCGGTCCCACGCAGTTGCAATATGCCATCGCTGCGATAAAACTTTCGAGAGATCAAGATGAGATCCTACCGAGAGCTGGCAGCTGACATCTCCAACTCCAGAACTCCTTGTATTTTCCCGCTTTACGCGGATTTACAGGCATCGTTTCGCAGGCCTTTTTCGTCATAGTTTCGCATGGCCCACGACGAAACGCGGGCCGAATATAGGAGAGACTTGAGTGATGAATAAATTTGTATATTTTTTGGCATTATCGTTGATAACTTTTAGTTTTTCGGTTGCTGACGCGAATGCTCAAGATTCTTCCAACTTCGCTTCTTCGCTGAATCTGGCGAAGCAGGTTGAAAAGAGCATTCTGAAACTGCCTCGGTATGAAGTGTTCGACAATATCGATTTTTCCGTTAACGGCGGTGTCGTGACGCTAACCGGAAAGGTCAGGAACGCGATCAATAAAAGCGACGCCGAGGGCAGCGTGAAACGCATTCCGGGCGTGGCTCGTGTAGTCAACAAGATCGAGGTGCTGCCGGTCGGCAGCTTTGACGACCGCATTCGGCGCGATCTATACGCGACGCTTTCGCGTTCGGGCGGCCTGTCACGCTATCTGTGGACGGTAAACCCCGACGTACGGCTTATTGTTGACAGCGGTCACATTACGCTCGAAGGCAGCGTTTACAACCAGGGCGATTACAACATGATGAATATCATCGCGAAATCGGTTCCCGGAGCTTTTACGGTTACGAACAATCTTTCGATCGGCGATCGAACGCCTCGATAGCTAAGCGTTGATATTAAAAGCCGGTTTCGACCGGCTTTTGTTTTTTAGCGAACGGTAAATGTGAGTCTGCATTTGAGAAAATGTGAGTAGCGGCCATAGATATTGTAACCGCATTTTCTTTTTTAGGAGGAAGAGTGATGAAACGATTCTTTTTAGTTTTGATATTTTTGTCGGGTATGTTCGCGTTTTCGCCAAACACGTCGGCGCAGAGCACGGAATATTCTCAGTCGCGACTCGAAAGGCAGGTCAGACGTGAGATTCTTCGCCTGCCGTATTACGGCGTGTTCGACGCCATAGGTTACGACCTCAACGGCGGCACGGTCACGCTCACCGGCGCGGTCGTGCGGCCGCTGACGAAACAGGAAGCCGGTGAAGCCGTGCGCGATATCGACGGCGTTTCAAACGTGGTGAACAATATCGAGGTTTTGCCTCTGTCGCCCAATGACGACCGCATTCGCCAGCGCGTTTTTCGAACATTGTCCAACCAGGGTGGTTTGTATAGATACTTTCTGGGGGCCAATCCTTCTATCAGGATCGTCGTAAAGAACGGACGCGTCACTCTGGAAGGATTCGTGGACAGTCGCGGCGATTCGAACCGCGCGAACATTCTGACGCGCGGCATTCCGGGAATTTTCGGCGTGACGAATAATTTAAAGGTTGTCGGAGAACCGCGATAATAGTCTGCGATTTCCGTACCTTCCTGAGTTCCCGAGTTGTCAACTCGGAAGATGCGCAATTGCGATTTCAAAGTTTTCCGTTTTCCCAATCAGCAAGGAGGTAAATTTATGAAGATCGAAACTCTTTCCGGTGCAGTTCTTATTTTGCTCGCCACATTCGCATGGATATCAGTGCCGGTTTACAGCTCTTTGATTTCTGACGCGGAGCAAACCGTTACGCAGTGCCAGAGCGGAAAACTTTCCGCTCAACTTACGGGCTGGACGCTGAACAACAACACGCCGTCGGGCACCGCTAATTTTGACGAATCGACGAAGCAGCTAACCGTCGCCATCGAATCGGTCGATCTGCCGGACGGTCGGGAGCTTTCTGTCCTGATAAGCGACGACAAGATCGGCGAGTTTTCGACGCTGAAGAACGGTAGCGCCACCGTCACAATATCGCACGAGCTCTCGGAAGGTGCGAGAGTTCGCGTTTTTGATGACGACCGACCGATTGTGTCCGGGAATTTGATATGTGAAAAAGTTCAGCCGACGCCGACACCAACGGCGAGCCAGACGGTAACGCCAAGTCCGTTCCCGACGGCAACGCCGACCGTGACACCGACTCCGGCTCCGACCGTATCGCCGATGCCGAGCCCGATGCCGACGCCGATGCCGACGGTTTCGCAAACGCCGATGCCGCCGGTGCCGACGCCGGCTGGGCGGAATTAATATATTCGGATTATTCGGCCCGTAATTTTACCTTCGACGCTACGCACGTAACCGTTTGCGACGCGTTTCATCGAGACTGGATCGTAGCCGGGGAAAAAGCCGTCGTATTTTTCGACGGAATCTTCAACGAGTGTCGGGCAAATCACATTGACGCGCAAGCCGCGTTTTAGCTCTAGTGCCGCGGCAACCGCGAAGCTGTTTACGGCGCCGTTCGCGAGCGACAATGCCGTCGAGCCGACGACCGGTTCGTCCGCCAAAATTCCGGTCGTCAGCGTGAACGAGCCGTTGTCGTTTACGTAATTCTGCCCGATCCGTACCAGATTTACCTGCCCCATCATCTTGCCGCGAATGCCGACGTAAAAATCGTCTTCGGTCATCTCGCCAAACGCCCCGAACTTCGCCGGTCCAGCGGCGCAGATAACCGCGTCGACATTCTCGACGGATTTGTACATAGTCTCAATCGACATTGCGTCCGTAATATCAACCTCGAGATCCGCACCGTTGCGGCTCGCACAAACGACCTCGTGCTTTTTCGAAAAGCGTTTGTAAATGTGATTTCCGATCGTGCCGGAAGCCCCGATCAAAAGTAGTCTCATACAACCTATAAAAAGCCAGTCGAGATGGCTAACCAAAATGTAATAGCAGAAAAAACCAGATGTAAAATTCCGATAACTATTATAAAAATGAGTTTCCGCTTAACGAGACTAATCAGCAAACCGTAAATTGGAAATTGAATAACGGCTAATAGGAGAAATACTGTATCGAAAGGCTGTGAATCACCGAAAGGCGGATGAAAGATTGCCTGTCTCAGCACGGCACTTAGCAGAGGATACGGAAATAGAATAATCGCTGCTATATAGTCGCCGTGTCCCGCTCCCGCTGAGAGTAGTCCAGCAAGGAAAAGGAAAGGGGTCGCGATCACCGACAAGAAAAAAGGAAGCCATTTAAAAAGACGTGACTCTGAATTTTGCGTTTCCTCCATCAATCCAGCATTATATTCGTTTGCCTTGTGTCTCAGAAGCCCGACCGTGAGGGAGGGCGCTACGTCGAGTGGTGATCAACATGGCGCCCTCCCTCACGGTCGGGCTTCTAACACGGGTGTTAAGTATGATCACTACTGAAAAAATTCGAAACATCGCCATTATCGCCCACGTTGACCACGGCAAAACAACGCTGGTGGATGCGATGCTGCAGCAGTCTGGGACGTTTCGCGAGAACGAGGCGGTGCAGGAGCGTGTGATGGATTCGATGGATCTCGAGCGCGAACGCGGCATCACTATCATGGCGAAAAACACGTCCGTTCGCTATGGCGAATACAAAATCAACATCGTCGATACGCCGGGACACGCGGATTTTGGCGGCGAGGTCGAGCGTGTTTTGAAGATGGTGGACGGCATCGTGCTGCTCGTCGATGCAGCGGAAGGCTGCCTGCCGCAGACGCGTTTCGTTCTGCGTAAAGCTCTCGAACTGAAACTGCCCGCCATCGCCCTGGTCAACAAGATCGACCGCCAGGACGCGCGCCCCAAAGAAGTCGTCAACGAAATTTACGATCTGTTCATCGACCTCGGTGCAAACGATGAGCAGATCGAATTTCCGATCCTTTATTCGATTTCGCGCGACGGCATCGCGAAAAGAAATCTCGAAGACGACTGCAAAAATCTTAAGCCGCTCTTTGATCAGATCATCGAAACGATTCCCGCACCACACGCCTTGCGTAACGACAGTCTGCAGCTTCTTGTTGCCAACATCGACTACAACCCGTTCGTCGGTCGTCTCGCCATCGGGCGAATTTTCTCCGGCGAGATCGCGAAGAATCAGGAAGTCGCCGTTTCGAAACGCGACGGCAGTTTGCAAAAAACGCGTGTGAAAGAGCTTTTTGTTTTCGAAGGTCTCGAACGCACAACTGTTGATAATGCAGGAGTTGGCGAGATCGTCGCCCTTGCTGGTTTCGACGACGTCGAGATCGGCGAGACGATCACTTTGTTCGACAATCCTAAGCCGCTGCCCGTGATCGCCGTCGATGAGCCGACTATCTCGATGATCTTCGGCGTCAACACGTCGCCGTTTTCGGGTCTCGACGGAAAATTCGTCACTTCGCGCCAGATTAAAGAGAGACTTGATCGCGAGCTGCTCGGCAATGTCGCGCTCCGCGTGGAACAAACCGAGGCCGCGGAGCAGTTCAAGGTTTCAGGACGCGGCGAACTCCAGCTTGCTATTCTCATCGAAATGATGCGCCGCGAAGGTTACGAGTTGCAGGTTTCGAAACCCGAAGTAATTACCAAAAAAGATGAAAAGACGGGCGAGACACTCGAACCTGTCGAACTGGTTGTCATCGACATGCCGGAGGAATTTATCGGCGTCGTTACCGAAGCGCTCGGCCGCCGCAAAGGTCAGATGACGAAAATGATCAACAACGGCTCGGGCCGCGTGCGGTTGGAGTACGAAGTTCCCTCGCGCGGGCTGATCGGTTTTCGCGGCGAGTTTCTCACCGAAACGAAAGGCACCGGCTTGCTCAACACGCTCTTTCTAAAATTTGACAAATGGCAAGGCGACATGCGTTCGCGGCAAACCGGCTCGCTCGTGGCGGATCGAATGGGCGAGACAAACACGTATGCGCTTTACAATCTACAAGAACGCGGCGTGCTTTTCGTAAAACCGCAAATTAAGGTTTACGAAGGGATGCTCGTCGGCGAAAATGCACGCGCCGTCGATCTCGACGTCAACGCCATTAAGGAAAAAAAGCTCACCAACATGCGCACAACCAGCGCCGACGAAGCGATGCGCCTCGTCCCCGTCCGCGAAATGTCGCTCGAACGCGCTCTCGAATTCATCGCCGATGACGAGTTGATAGAAGTCACGCCAAAGGCGATTCGCCTGAGAAAGCGCGTTTTGAAGGCGAACGAGCGGCCGAAGAAGTAAGCCGTTCCTCGTGCTTTTCCGGCAGTGTCTCCTAAAATTTCCGGCGGCGGCGCAGCCGCTGGAAATCATATTTAGGCTTGCCGGAAAAGCACAGCTTTTTCGCTCGGGCGAAAAGAGCCAACCAGGCCGCGCAACTAAAAATTGTAGACGGCGGGCTGGAAACTCTGGCTCGGTTTTATCGGACGACGACGCCTTCAAAAACATAACCGCCTCTACGAACTGTTTTCTTCACGTCCTCGATCATCTTCGTTTTGTTTCTCGTATTAACGACGCGTTCAACGAAGCGCCGTTGCTCGGGCGTGCCGCCGTGTTCCATCGTCTGCCAGGTTTCGTTTTTTGCGCTCCAGGCGATCATTTCGATGAACATCGGCACGAGCTCGATGCCCTTTTCGGTCACTGCGTAAATATCTTTGCGTTTATCATTCGGATCAGGCGATTTCGATAACAACCCTTCGCGAATCAAATATTGCATCCGGTCGGCCAGAATATTCGTCGCGATCTTTTCGTCGGATTTGAGAAGTTCACCGTACGTTTTTTTTCCCCAGAAAATCATGTCGCGCAGGATCACGAGCGACCATTTATCGCCTAGCGTTTCTACCGCAAAATTTACCGGACAATCCGAACGCCTGCCTTTCAAGCCGTCAGCCTTCACATTATCATCGTAACACACTTGCAAAAGACAATCAATACCACTTGCAATATACAACCGAATAGTGCCAAACACGCTCGGCTTCGGAAAATTTCTTAACCTTTTTTCAAGTTAATTATTGACAGCACTCCACTTAGTCTGCGGCAATGCGAGACACTTGCAAAAAACAAGAAATTTTACTTGCATTATACAAGCGAATGTGTGTATATTGATCCTGCAAACGAAAAACGAATTATTTGGAGGAATAAAATGCGAGCAGCAATCGAAACAATCCCAGTGACGGACGTCAAAACAGATACGGCTTCGAGAAAAATGATCTGGGCAGGCCGTGTCGTCAGCACGCTTCCTATACTTTTCCTGCTGATGGACGCGATCGTCAAATTTATCAAGCCGGAGGGCGCCGTCGAACTTTCGGCCCAACTCGGCTGGCGGGAGCACCTGCTTATTCCGATCGGCGTCGTTCTGCTCGTCTGCACGATACTTTATGCAATCCCGCGAACTGCGTTTCTCGGAGCGATTTTGTTGACGGGCTACCTCGGCGGAGCGGTTGCCACGCACGTCCGCGTCGGCTCGGAACCGTTTTCGGTGGTCTTCCCGATCATCGTCGGCTCGTTCATTTGGCTTGGACTATATTTACGCGACGAGCGCCTGCGTGCTCTGATCCCATTTGGCACAGGTAAGGAACAAGGATTGCGAATGAATGATCTGGACACAAATATTTAATAGGATTTCTGCCGAGTCAATCGCTTGGGGTACCGCGCGTGTATCAGACCTATACATAAAGTGTCGCGATAATAAACAATCTGGAGGTACAATATGGCACACACAGCAGTTAAAAGTAGAGAAATAGCTTTCACGGGGGCGTTTAGCAGTTTTTCGGTGGATGACATCGGAAAGGCGAAACAATTTTACGGTAAAACGCTCGGCTTGAACATAAAGGAGGACGAGGAAGGTCTTGGCCTGAATTTCGACGGTGGGCAGACGGTCTTTATCTATCCGAAAGAGAATCATCAGCCCGCAACGTTCACGGTTCTGAATTTTCCCGTCGATGACATCGACAAGGCTGTCGATAAGCTCGCCGGGCTTGGCGTCAGCTTTGAGTCTTATGGTGGCGAGCTGAAAACTGACGAGAAAGGAATTTTTCGCGGTGCGGAAAGCGGCAACGGGCCGAATATCGCGTGGTTCAAAGATCCGGCCGGAAATATCCTGTCGGTGATGGAAAGCAAGTAAGCAAGCAAATAAATAAACGGACGAATGATGTCCTCACCGACATCATTCGTTTACCCTGCAATAATTCAATAATTAAAGGAGAAAAATAATGGCAGCAACTACGAGAACAAAAACGAGTGAAGATGCGTTAGTTATTACGCGTAATTTCGACGCCCCACGCGAACGCGTCTGGAAAGCATGGGTCAACCCCGAACAGGCCAAAAAGTGGTGGGGACCGAAAGACTTCACGGCGCCGGCTTTTGAGACAGACCCGCGCGTCGGAGGTAAATATCTTGCCTGCATGCGCGGCCCAGACGGAAAGGATTATTGGTCCACGGGCGTATATCGCGAGGTCGTTCCGAACGAAAAACTCGTTATGACCGATTCGTTCGCCGACGCAAAAGGAAATCGCATTCCGGCTTCCGAGTATGGAATGTCGGGTGACTGGCCGGCTGAATTGCTGGTAACGGTAACGCTCGACGAAAACAATGGCAAAACCAAGTTGACCTTGCAGCATGAAGGCTTGCCAGAAGAGGCGAGGGAAATGTGTGCTCAGGGTTGGAACGAGTCACTGGACAAGCTTGAAAACAGTCTGAAATAACAGCAGCAGTTGGCCGACAGGCGACGATTCACTCGCTCTGCGGCTGATGATGGGAAAAAACGAAATAAGGAGAACAAAAATGGCGACACTAAATCCATACTTAAACTTTGACGGCAAAACTGAAGAGGCATTCAACTTTTACAAATCAGTGCTCGGAGGCGAATTCATGGGCGGCATCATGCGCTATAAGGACATGCCGGACGGCAACAACCTGTCCCGGGAAGACCAGAATAAAGTTATGCACGTGGCGTTACCGGTCGGAAAAGACACGTTCTTGATGGGTACCGACACAATAGATTCTTTGGGCGGGCAGAAATTGGTGGTCGGCAATAATTGCCAAATTCTAATTGCGCCTGAAAGCCGCGAAGAAGCTGACCGCATTTTCAACGAGCTCTCAAAGGGTGGCAAAGTCGAGCTTCCAATGCAGGATATGTTCTGGGGAGCATATTACGGCGCGTTTGCCGATAAATTCGGCGTGAATTGGATGGTACATTTCGCTACGGCGCAAGAAAGCAAGAAGACTACAACCGCTTGACCAGAAGCATTAAACCTAACGATTAAAATTAAGGAGAGAAAAAAATATGGCAAACAAAAAAGAAATCGTCGAAAAAATAAATCAGTCCTTTACGGACGGCAAGCCCGAAGATTTTTTGTCGCACTGCACGGAAGATGTCGCGTGGACGATGGCCGGTGAAGGCACCCAGAAAGGCAAGAAGGCGATCCGCGAATGGATGTCGCAGATGGAAGGAATGGAGCCGCCAAGATTTACGGTCGATAAAATCATCGCTGAGAATGATTCGGTCGTATGTTTCGGCGACATGACAATGAAGGACGACAAAGGCGTCGAAGGCAAATATTCATACTGCGACGCTTATCGTTTTGACGGCGACAAAGTAGCGGAGCTTAAGTCGTTCGTCGTAAAACATAAAACCGAAGCCGAGCGTAGCGGAACGGCGGCAGCATAAAAAAGCACGGCGCGTCTGATTTAACATTATTCCGCGCTCGACGTGCTTTAATGGCAACGTGAGGGCCGTTAAGCGAGCGGTCTTTGACCGCGACGAACCGACAAAAACGCGGTCGAAGACCGCTTGCTTAACGATGGAAACGATTTTCCTTATTGACAAAAAACGCAGTCGAAGACCGCTTGCTTAACGATGGAAACGATTTTTCTTATTGACAAAATCGCGGTGGAAGACTGCTTGCATAACGATGGAAACGATTTTTGTCATTGACAAAAACGCGGTCGAAGACCGCTCGCTTAACGATGGAAACGATTTTTTTTATTGCACGATAACGCGTTACAATCTCTGTACCAGCTCCTGCAATTAAAAAAATCTCTGGAGGAAGAATCTATGGATTCGGAAACTCAAACTGTATCCACCGGTCAAAAATGGACCAAGCTCGGATGGGCGCTCGGCATTCTGCCTGCGCTGCTTTTGCTGTTTAGCGCCACGGCCAAATTCATACAGCCCACAGGAATGGAAGAAAGTCTCAAGCCGCTCGGCTGGCGTATCGACCAAATGGTCGGCCTGGGAATTTTGGAGGCAGCCCTCGCTATTATATACCTGATTCCTCCGACTCGGATTCTCGGCGCGATTCTTATCACGGCATACATGGGCGGTGCGATCGCAACGCACGTGCGCATCGGCGATTTTTTCATCGTTGTGCATATCCTAATCGGCGTCCTTGTTTGGCTCGGCGTTTGGCTCCGCGATCCGCGTCTGCGTCCGTTGATGCCGATCACCAGCTAACATATTAGAATCATGTCCAGATATACGGATGTTTATTTGCTGCCGATTAAAGAAAAGAACGTGGCGGCGTACAAAAAGGTAGCGACCAGCGCCGGGAAAGTTTTTGTAAAACACGGTGCGCTGAAATATCGCGAATATGTGATGTCGGACCCGAATGCGATGGGCGTGCTCGAATTTCCTGAAGCTCTCAAGCTGAAGTCCGGCAAAACGGTAATTTATGCGGCTGTGAGTTTAAATCCGAGGCGCACGGCAACTCGACAATGAAAAAGATTTTCGCGGATCCGGCGCTTGATTGCGACACTCCGATGCCGTTCGACTTCAAGCGGATGGTTTACGGCGGATTTAAGATTCTCGTCGACCTATAAGAAGTGAAAGTTTTCTACTGGATAATTACCGGATTGATGGCGGCGTTTATGACAATGTCGGCGATTCCCGACGTGTTGATAATGCCGGAAGCCCTTGAGTTTTTTCGCCATCTCGGCTACCCAGCGTATCTGCTGCCGTTCTTCGGCGTTGCGAAACTTCTCGGCGTAGCAGCCGTATTGAGTCCGTGGTTTCCGCGTCTTAAAGAATGGGCGTACGCCGGTTTGGTTTTCGATCTGATCGGCGCATTGTATTCACACATTTCCGTCGGCGACCCCATAAATTTTTGGATCTTTCCGCTGATCGGGCTCGCTTTAGTTTTAGGCTCGTATTTTTTATACAGAAACGTCGCCGAAGCCCGGCGCGGCACGTCTTAGATCATGGCCGATGAAGCAGTTCAACCCGTCCTCGCAGAAGCCGCGGAAGAAATTCCTGCGGCCGCACCACCGACCTCGAACTCAAAATTCGATAAAGCGATCGTCGCCGGCCCGCTGGCTCCTGCGGTGTGGAAGATCGCGTGGCCGACAATGTTGACCAATATGATCGGCGGTTTGCAGGGAATGGTCGATCACGTTTTGGTCGGCAATCTTGTAGGCTCTGTCGGCAACGCCGCCATCGGCGTGAGCATTCAGCTCTGGATCGTGGTGATCGTTTTCATCTCGTCGGTATTTATCGGAATGAGCGTGCTCGTCGCCCGATTTGCCGGCGCCGGCGAGGAAGAAAAAGTCAATCGTACGGTTTACCAGGCATTTCTGACGGCGCTCTTTATGGCGTTCGCCATTCTCGCGCCGGTCGGCTATTTTGCCGCGCCCTATCTTCTCGATCTGGTCAATGCCGCGCCTGAGGTAAAGGCCGAAGCTCTTCCCTTTCTTCGCATAATGTATGTCGCGAGCGGCGGAATGCTGATCTACTTCGTGCTGAGCGGCGCGCTGCGTTCTGCAGGCGATGCACGAACGCCGATGATATTGGGCATCGTGATGACGGTTTTGAATCTGGTGCTGAACGTTGTTCTTATCAGCGGCCTCGGTCCTGTTCCTGCGTTCGGTACGGTAGGTTCTGCGATGGGAACGAGCATCGCGACGGGGCTGATCGCCGTTTACGCCCTCTGGAAGCTGTGGAGCGGCGGCTGGGTCATTTCATTCCCACGCGGCGGGAGCTACGCTCCCGACTGGGGCATTATTCGCAAGCTGTTCAAGTTTGGATTGCCCGCCGGTATTCAGGGCATCGCGATGAACGTCGGCGGCGTGTTGATGCTCGGCTTCATCGGTTCGCTTGCACAGAGCGCAGCGGCACAGGCGGCGTTCGCCGTCTCATACACGCAGCTTTTTTCGCTGATCACCTGGACTTCGATGGGTCTGATGGGAGCCGCCGCGGCAGTAGCCGGACAAAATCTCGGCGCCGGAAATCCCGACCGTGCGAATTCAGCCGTTCACGTCGCGGCCCGGTTCGGCATGATCGGAGCGGCATTTGTCGGATTTGTCTTCTTCTTTTTCCCGAAGCAGCTGCTAAGCATTTTCGGCATGACCGATCCCGTGGTCGCATCTATCGGAACGCAGCTGCTTCGCGTGCTTGCCTTTTCGGGATTATTTATTTCGGTGGCGCTAACTTATACAGGCGGACTGCAAGGAACGGGCGATACGAAAGGGCCGCTTTACATCTCGATAATCTCGCAGGTCATCGTTCCGCTCAGCATCTGTTTCGTCCTGCAGCAGCTCGGCATTCTCGAACCGATCCACATCTGGCTGGCCATCCTCGCCGGCCACGTGACCCGCTGCGTGTTAAGCGTGCTGCGGTTCAACCAGGGCAAGTGGCGCAACATCGTCGTCAATATCGAACACACTGAAGGTTGAAGATCAGTCGCCCGATTCCTCATCGTCGCACTCCTTTTCTGCATCAAAATCCTCATACCCATGCGCGTCGTCGTAATAGTATCGGCGTTCGGCCTGATCGCGATGCAGATCGCTATCGTCGTCCGGCACAGAATCGTCTATACTAGTCCTTTGCATCTCTACCCAATTCTAAATGAACTTTGATGATCATAACCAGATATCTATGAAAAGTCGTGTCTGTTTGTCTTTGCTTCTTGCTCTTTTCCTCTGGCATGGGGCTGTCGCTCAGAATATCACGATTCGTGAAATTATGGCTGAGCCGTCGATTGCCGGGATGCGGGCTGAGGGTGAAAAGCTCTCGCCTGACGGTTCGAAAGTTGTCTATCTCTGGAATGCAGAGGGCAAGATGCCGCGCGATCTTTATCTGGTTTCGACTTCGGGCGGCGCGGCTACGAAAATTTTGAGTCCGCGCGATATGCCCGCGCCGACTCGGCCGCCCGAGCGTGAGAACAAGTTGAACTACGGTGTGGATATGCGCGATCAGTTCGTTCGCGACCGCGAGAATCAGCTCGGCAATTTTGAGTGGTCGCCGGATTCAAAAAGATTAGTCTTTTCGTATGCGGGTGATTTATACATACTGACCCTTGGTGAGTCAAGGCCGAAACGTTTTACGAATACGCAAGCGGGAGAGACGGGTGCTCGTTTCCTTGATAGTCAGCGCATTTTGTATTCGCAAAGTGGACATGTATTCGTGCTGAACACAGCCGATTCCACACTGACGCAGTTGACGCGCGAGGCAAATCCGCAGAATTTTATCTCTGTCGGCAACATCGTGGCGAATAAGGCCGGGACGATGATCGCTTATGTCGTGTCGGACAGCTCGAAGCAGCGGCAGCTTGTTGTGCCTAATTTTCTTCCCGAATACGTGACCGGCGGCGGACCGCGACGCGGTTGGAGCGAACAGAAACTTTTCATAACCGCAGCGGACGGCAGCCGCGAAACGCCTTTCGAGATAAAGCTGCCGAAACCGGAAGGCGTGGCAAGTTTTCGAAGAATGGTATGGACAGCCGACGGCCAGAGCCTGATCGTCGATCGAGTCGATAAAGACACAAAACGCCGCCAGCTCTTTTACGTCCACAACGCCGGCAGCAAGGACGAACAACAGATATTGATCTCGGATGAGACCGACGACAAATGGCAAGCGTCGCTCTCCACGATCTTCGAGCCGAATCCGAAAGACGCCAACGAGTTTTTCTTCTGCTCCGAAAAAGACGGCTACAATCAGATCTATCTCGCAACACTCGAGGCGGAAACACGAGCGGTGGCGAGTGTGCCCGACAGTAACGATCGAGTTCAAGAGGGCGGCGAAACCTTGAAGAAAGATGTAAAGATCAAACAACTTACAAAAGGAAATTGGCAAGTTGAGTGGGCGAAATGGCTTGGAAACGGTAAAGACTTGATTTACAACTCGACCGAGTCAAACACTGTGTTTCGCGAGTTTTATGTGATTGAAAGAAAGGAGAATCTGGAAAATCCAAGTGAACAGCTTGTCACGAGCCAAGGTCAACCGAGCGGGATGAAAATCTCACCGCAGATGGAGTCGAGCGGTGATGCAGTTACTTTTCTTTACAATTACTCTCGCTGGAACCAACCGGATGAACTCGTTTCTCAGAAGATTTGCTATCGATGTCAACCCTATTCTGAACCCAGTCCGATCAAACTGACCGCTACTGTGCCTGATTCGTTTCGCAACTTAAAATGGACAGAACCCAAATTCATCGACATTCAGTCGCGTGATGGCAAAGTTATAAAATCTAAAATTTACTTGCCCTCAGGCCACGATCTGAAGAAGAAATATCCGATGGCGATATTTGTGCACGGAGCAGGTTATCTGCAAAACACGATCAACGGCTGGAACAATTATTATCGCGAGTTTATGTTCAACGACATGCTGGCGAAAAAGGGTTACGTCGTCTTGGACATTGATTATCGCGGGTCGGCGGGTTACGGGCGCAATTGGCGGACGGATGTTTATGATTTCTTGGGCGGCAAGGATTACGAAGACCACCTCGACGCGATCGATCACATGGTGAAAAATTATTCGGTCGATCAGAAACGCATCGGAGTTTACGGCGGCAGCTACGGCGGCTTTATGGCGGGGATGCTGGTGACGCGTGCACCGGAGCGAATAGCAGCCGCGGCGGCGTTGCGACCTGTATTCGACTGGAAAAATTACTACGCGGCCAATCCCGGCTACACGGCGCAGCGCCTCGGCTTTCCGGACAAAAATCCGGAAGCCTACAAACGAAGCTCGCCGATCTCTTACGCCGACAAACTCGAACGCCCGCTGCTTATCCTCCACGGCATGGCGGACGACAACGTGCACGTTCAGGATTCGGTGCAGATGATCGAAAAGCTAATTCGCTTAGGCAAAACACAATATTTCGAGGCGATGCTTTACCCATCCGAAAATCACGGCTTTGTGCGGCCCGAAAGCTGGGCGGACGAATACGAACGCATTTTGGCTTTCTTCGAAAAACACCTAAGATGAGATAGCTCACCACAAAGGCACAAAGAACACTAAGAAACCAAATCTAAAACCTTTGTGTTCTTTGTGCCTTTGTGGTGGAAATGTTATGAGAATACTCGTTACCGGCGGTGCTGGGTTTATTGGATCGCATCTTTGCGAGCGGCTTTTGGGTGAAGGCCATGAAGTTGTGTGCCTTGACAATTTTTTTACCGGACGCAAGCAGAATATTGCGCACCTTCGCGACAACAAAAATTTCGAGCTTGTACGCCACGACGTGACGGAGCCGATAATGTTCGAGGTCGATCAGATCTACAATCTCGCCTGCCCGGCGTCGCCCGTTCATTATCAGTACAATCCGGTCAAGACGGTCAAGACAAGCGTGATGGGCATGATAAATATGCTCGGTTTGGCGAAACGCGTGAAGGCGAGAATCCTGCAGGCATCTACGAGCGAGGTTTACGGCGACCCGCTCGTGCACCCGCAGCCCGAAGAATATTTCGGCAACGTCAACCCGATCGGGTTGCGGAGCTGCTACGACGAAGGCAAACGCGTCGCCGAGACGCTGATGATGGATTACCATCGGCAGAACAATGTCGATGCGCGGATCGTTCGCATTTTCAACACTTACGGCGAACGGATGCTGGAGAACGACGGCCGCGTCGTTTCAAATTTTGTCGTCCAGGCGCTTCGCGGCGAAGAACTCACGGTTTACGGCGACGGCACGCAGACGCGCTCGTTCTGCTACGTCAGCGATCTGGTTGAGGGCATTGTCCGGCTAATGAACACTGAAACCGAAGATATTCACCTGCCCGTAAACCTCGGCAACCCGGGCGAGTTCACTATGAACGAGCTAGCGGGTGAGGTCGCAAACGCAACCGGTAAAGAGATCAAGATCAAATATCTTCCGCTGCCGCATGACGATCCGAAACAAAGACAGCCGAACATTGAGCGAGCAAGAAAATTGTTGAAATGGGAACCAATGGTCACTCTAAGCGAAGGATTGAAAAAAACGGTAAACTATTTTAGAACAATAGTAAGCTGAAAAATCGATGAGTTTGGAAAAAAGAATAAGTTTGGTCGAAACGGCGATCATCACCATGAAGGATCTGCTGGTCAGTCATAACGACCGTCTTGACAGCTACTTTTCGGCCCTGCGCGAAGCGCGTGAAGACTTTGAGTTTAAGATGAATGCAATCGTGGATGCCCAAATCAGAAATCAAGCGGAAAACGCGGATTTGAAAACGTCAGTGATCGAATTGCGGAACGCTTCACAGTTGGCACTAGCCTGAATCGAAAGACTGGAAAATAAATTCACATGAAAATTCTTATCACCGGCGGTGCCGGATTTGTCGGCAGTCATTTGGCTGACCGCCTTATTAAAGACGGGCACGAGATCACTATCATCGACGATCTTTCGACGGGCCGCTATTCGAATATTGCGCATCTCGAAGATCAGAAAGGCTTTCGTCTCATCATCGACACGGTGCTCAACGAGCAGTTGATGGAAGAGCTGATCCGAGAGACCGACCGCGTTTATCACATGGCGTCGGCGGTCGGCGTGCGGCTCATCATGGAGCAGCCGGTGAAAACGATCGAGACGATCTTTCACGGAACGGATGTCGTTTTGAAATTTTGCTCTCGGTATCGCAAGCGTGTCCTCATCCCGAGCACCTCGGAAGTTTACGGCAAGGGCGCGTCGATTCCTTTTTCGGAAGAAGACGATTTGCTGACGGGCGCGACGGACAAGCACCGCTGGGCTTATGCGTGCGCGAAAACGCTGGATGAGTTTCTCGCACTCGCGCATTGGAAGGAAACGCAGCTCCCTGTAGTTGTGGTCCGACTCTTCAACACCGTCGGGCCGCGACAAACCGGCCAATATGGAATGGTGGTGCCGCGCTTTGTGCAAGCCGCGCTGAACAACGAATCGATTCCCGTGCATGGCGACGGCGCGCAGGCGCGCTGTTTTGGCCACGTTTCGGACGTAGTCGAAGGGCTGGTCAAGCTGCTGGAAACGCCGGCCTGCTTTGGCCAGGTGGTCAACCTTGGCAATGACGAAGAGATCACGATAAATGGTCTTGCGGAAAGGGCGATCGAGTTGACAGGAAGTTCAAGCGAGATCAGGCATTTGCCATATGACGAAGTTTACGGCGATGGCTTTGAAGATATGCGTCGCCGCGTTCCTAATCTTGCAAAAGCAAAGAAACTAGTCGGTTACGAGCCAACCCGAAGCCTCGACGACATCATCAATGATGTTGCAGCCGAATATCAAAAAATGGCAAAAGCAGCATGACGCGATTTCCAAAAATATTATTTCTCCTTCTTTTCACGATCTCTGTGTTAACAGTAGTTATATCCGCCCAAAGCGGCGGCGTGAAGGGAAAAGTGCGTGCTCCTAACGGAAAAGGCATTCCGAACGCAACCATTACCGTTCGACTTGACGGTAAAGAAATAAAGACTGCGGCGTCCGATTCGAAAGGCGATTTCACGATCAGCGGGCTTGAAAAGGGCAAGTATAGCATCACTTTCGACGCGGCGGGCTTCGTTTTGGGCGTAGTGAACGGCGTGGAAATTCGCGACGGCATTCGAAGTCTCGGCGACCGTCTGATCCTGTGGGTCGACCCAGGCACGCAAGTTTTGATCCGGGGCAGCGTATTTTCTAAGGAAGGCGCAAGCCTCGCGGCGGCTAGGATCGAGCTCGAACAGGTAAACACCGACGGTTCCATAAAGTCGCTCGCGAGCACCTACTCCAACACCTCCGGCGAGTTTGCCTTCCGCCGTCCCGAAGGCTTTGCAAAACTCCGCGTCACGGCCAAACTGAAAGGCGTTTCCGGCTCAAAAGATCTCGAGGTCGAAGATGCCTCCATTTACCGCGTAGCAATCACTCTTAATCTTTTTCGCGACAATTTTTAGGCGTTCAAATTCTTTGTATTCTCGATCGCGTCCGGTCTGCGGAAGGGATTGTATTGCTGTGGACAGATAATTTCGCGTCTGCATTTTAGCCTTTACAAAACAGGCAATGTTTGTAAAAAATGCTCAGTTCGATAGAGGAGAAAAATTATGCAGGGACAAGGCAGCTCAGGCAGCACATCGACAAAGGAAACGCCGGAATCGGAAAAGGGTTACGGAAAGAATCAAGATAATATGGCGGTAGATAAAAGCTCGACTAACCCAGGAGCGTTCGAACAAAATCCGGGCACGTCGCGGCAAACCGAAGACGTGACCGGAACCGGCGAGGAGCGCGGACAAACCGCAGGCACCGATACGGAAACAATCGATCCGGGCGCGGCTGCCGAAGGCCGGCAAGACGACAACCCAACGATCCGAAACCCTTCGGGTGACGATCTAAGTCAAGGCATCGACGGAGATGAAGGCTCGGGGCGCGGCTTTTGAATTTCAGTTGATGGTTTCCGAAACCTGGTCGGGCGCCGCGACAGCGTTAGCAGCGTTGGCGTCGGTTACAATGAGCGGGAATTCTTCGACCAGCGACGAGTTTGCAAGCGTCTGCACCCAATAGGTTCCGGCAGTCGGGAATACGACGTTCATGAAAAAGCTGACGTTGTCGGTAAAGCCGCCGGCCGCGAGCTCGATCGGCGTCGGCTGCGATGTAACGACGAGATTTAGCTTGTCGGGCGACATTATCCGAACCTCGGTGTTGTGCGTTCCCTCGCCGCGCCAGTGGTTGATAACGGCGAATTTGATAAGCGAAACGGGCAGCTTTTCGACCATGATGTTTTGAAAAATGCCCATCAGCGAGATCTTGTTGCCCATCTCGATGCGAACGTCGTCGCAGAGCAGCGTGTAAACGAGATTTAGGTTTGAGGTTTGCATCCGTAGCGTAACTGACCCGTTACACGCGCACTTTCGATTTTTGCTTTTAATCACGGCGAGGTCAAGCTATAATCGGGGAAACCTGAGAAGATGTTATATTACGTTCTCATCGGACTCTCACTTGCGCTGAGCGGTGTTGCGGCGCTCCAGCTGATGTATTTGTTTTACCTCGACCGCATGGACAAGGAGCGCAAAAATCGCGTCGCCGAACTTGAACGTCGCTGCCGCAATCTAACCCGCCGCCTGAAAAACGCCGAAAGCCGCATCGCCGAACAGGACGAATTGATCTCCACGCTTTATGAGGAAGACGACGACCGCTGGGCAGATGTATTGGAAGACGGCTAGTGTCTAGAACGGAAGGATCAAAACCGTATTTTTCCACTCATCATTTTCACTGCACGCGATCAATATGGAGAGATCATCTATCGGTCTTGCCATCGACATGCCTCGAGGAACGATAAAAATTCCTTCTAATTCGGCGCCTTGCAAATAAAGCTCTTCGAATATCGAAGGCATGGTTTTCAAATCGTGCGTGAGGAGTATTCGCTGCTTTTGCGCTGCCCATCGCAAAAGCTCTATGTCGGACAATCTTCCTACTCTTGCGGAGAAGGATGTCAAATAGTCAAGGCCCGATATGCGCCGAACTACGCCGCGAAGGATATCGTGATCAAAGTCCTGATCCAACAGGATTCGCAGCATTCGACCGTCACGCGAGCCTTTCTTTATTGTTGCCTCTGGCCAGGATACGTTTACGTATTTCAGCATTCTGCCTAGCAAAACGCTTTTGAATCGACGCTTCTATGGCTTTTGCCTCTTTCCTCTGACGCCTAATATACGTCTCGACATACTTTCGATTCTGTAAGATGAAAGCGATTGCTCCGTAAGCATCAGAGAGTTTCAACGAGGGAAATTTTTGCACGATTTCTTCAGCGGTAGCGCCGCGGGTGAAATGGTGATATACGGAATCAAGCGACACGCGGGTCCGGTCGATTCGGATGGTTCCATCGGCTGTTTCGGTCAAATTTAATGTTGTTATCGCCTCGACCGCGTTCATAGAATTATTGTAGCATTTCTCGTCAATCCTGCTCGAACTCAACGACCGTCGCACCGGAACCGCCCGAAAATTCATCGCCCGATTTAAAGCCCTTCACAAATTCGGTGTCTTTCAAAATGCTTCGGACGATGTCGCGCTGAACGCCGATTCCTTTGCCGTGGATTATGCGGACAAATTGAAATCCCTTCACACGGGCTTCGTCAAGATACGCTTCGACAGCTGCTTTTACCTCCTTCGGTAGAAAAGAATGTAGATCGAGAGAATCGGTGATCTCGATCTCAACAGGCTCAGGGAAGGGATTTTCGTCGTCTATCAAATCTATCTTGCTCGTGCGGTTTGATATTGTGCGATGTCTTCGGGCGGCGTTACCTTAAAACGGCTTCGGTCGCGGAAAACGACAAATCGTTTTTCATCCATTCGTCCTTCGGGGTGCCGGACCTTAATGGTAAACGTCTTGTTGTCGCCGCTACCCTCGACCTTTAGCGGCAGCAGGCCCCAAACTTCGCCGGTCGTCCGCCAGACGGTGTAGAAGCTTTGGTCGTACTTGTCGAAAGCGAGCACGAGAATTCCGTCAAAATCCGGCTCGACGCCGTCGATCGCTTTGACAGCGTTTGTTCTCGAAAGGACGACCCAGTTGCCCGGCGTCGCGTTTCGGTCGGCGGTAACCGTCTTGCTTGCGATCTCCGTATCCAGTCGCTGCCAGGTTACGAACTTGCGGTTGTTATGTTGGAAAAAGACGATCTCGTTCGGCACCTGAAGCTCGACCTGACGGCCGAAAAGCCA
>Ga0187894_10002584_pt1 | contig 21453 bp, 21 predicted proteins | sample GBC1701081metaG_FD_136650 | JGI IMG/M metagenome (GOLD analysis project Ga0187894, IMG submission 136650) | White microbial mat communities from a lava cave in the Kipuka Kanohina Cave System on the Island of Hawaii, USA - GBC170108-1 metaG ...
CCGAGCCGAAGGCGAGGCGAACGGATACAAGCGTGATCGTCCGAGCGGAGCGAGGCAAGTGAGCCGAGCCGAAGGCGAGGCGAACGGATACAAGCGTGATCGTCCGAGCGGAGCGAGGCAAGTGAGCCGAGCCGGAAGCCGAGCGATCGCACATGATCGTCCGACTGGATCAGGGGCTCGCGTGACTCGGGGCGCGCGCAACGGCTTCACCCTGATCGAGCTGGCCGTCACGCTGATGGTGCTCGCCCTGGCCGCGGCGGTCGTGGTGCCGGGCATCGGGCGGAGCATCGAGAGCGTGCGCGCGCGCGCCGAGATCTCGGGGTTCGCCGCATACCTGCGCGCGGCCCGCGAGCAGGCCATCACGCGAGGCGAGGCGCACGCCGTCCGCGTCGACCAGGCGTCGCGCTCGCTCGTGCTGACGGCCGGGGACTCCGGCGCGGTGCGGTCCTCGCGCAGCTTCAACTACCTGCTCGCCATCCAGCCGGACCCGCCGGAGGCGGCCGCCGTCGTGATGTTCGCGCCCCTCGGCTTCTCGAACGGGGCCACGTTTCGCATCCTCGCCCCGGGCAATCGCCACTGGGTCGTCACCGTGGACCCGCTCACCGGGCGCGTGTCGAGCCGACCGGCGGACTCCTGATGATCCGTGAAGGATCGGGCGCGCGCGGCTTCACCCTGCTCGAGGTGCTCATCGCCTTCGCCATCCTCGCAGTGGCGGTCGTGAGCCTGATCGAGCTCACGTCGCAGGGGCTGCGCCTGCTCAAGGTGTCGGGCGATCATCAGCAGGCGGTGCAGATCGCCGACCGCATCGCGCGCGACACGCAGGTGATCCTCGACGAGCTGAAGACCGACGGGAGCACCAGCGAGACCGCCACCGTGAACGTCGATCCGACCGGCACGACGATCGATACCGGACAGGAGGGTCTGTTCACCTGGGAGCGTCGGATCGAGCGCGTGACGCTGCCCGAGGATTTCGAGCCCAAGCGGACCCTCCCCGGCAAGGAGGTGGCGGGGCTCTATGCGGTCTCCGTCGCCGTGCGGTGGGGCCGCGACCATTCGGTGCAGGTCGCGACGTTGCGCTCGCCCGCATCGCCCGCGGCGTCCGGCGGCGCCACGAGCGCTCTTTCCGATCAGCAGGGGCAGGCGGGGCAGCAGGGATCCGGGCAGGCGGTCGACACGCCGAGCACGTCCCGGACTCGCACGCGGCTTCCCGGCTCGAGCGGGAGCTCGAGCGGGAGCCCCGGCGGCCTCGGCTCCCGGTCGGAGACGAAGCCCTGAAGCGCTCGCCGGAGCGACCGACGATGCGGCGATCGGAGCGCGGCTTCACCCTGCTCGAACTGGTCCTGGCACTCTCCATCGTCGCGGCCATGCTTGCCATCGTCTTCGGCGGCCTGCGCGTGGGCATCCGCGCGTGGCAGCGCGGCGAGGAGCGCTCGGAGAGCCTGCAGCACGCCCGGAGCCTGGCCGCGCTGCTCTCGCAGTCGCTCGGCGGGACCTTGGCCTATCTGGGACCGGCGGCGGCCGGCGTCCAGCAGGAGGTGCTGTTCCAGGGCGAGCCCGACAAGCTCTCCTTCGTGACCGTGTCGCCGCCGTTCCCGCTCTCGGCGCCCATCGTGTTCACCGCGGTCACCCTGTCCGTCGACGAAGGGGAGCGACCGGGGTTCGCCATCCGTGAAAAGGCGCTGCCCAACGAGGATCCGTTCGAGCAGGGCACGCCGGTCCTCGTCGACCCGACGCTCACGGCCGTGCGCTTCCGCTATCTCCGGGATGCGGAGGGCTCGTGGGAGGACCGGTGGGACGGCGCCCAGGAGCGGAGCCTGCCTCGCGCCGTGGAGGTCACGCTCACGGCGATGGTGGGCGGTCAGGCGGTCGAGCAAGCGCCGGTCAGCGTGGCGATGCGAGCGACGGCGCCATGAGCCTTCGTCAGGCGGCGCGCGACGAGCGCGGCTTCGCCCTCCTGGCGGTGATCCTCGTCCTCGCGCTCCTGTCGGTGGTGGTGACGGAGTTCGCGTTCTCGATGCGCCTCGAGGCGAGCATGGTCCGCGCCTACCGGGATGCCGTCCTCGCCCGCCACCTGGCCGAGGCGGGGGTCCAGCAGGCGATCCGGGAGATCCTGAGCGATTCGAACGTGCAAGGCGTCGACGAGAACGGGCAGGTCGTCTTCTATTCGGTGCCGGTCGGCGGCACCGACCTCAAGCAGCTCCCCACGCTGCCCAGAAGCGGCGTCCCGCTGGGCGCTGGCGCCTTCTCGTACCGCATCACCGACGAGGAGGGGCGACTCAACGTGAACGGGGGCCAGACCGAGCGCATGCAGCGCATGCTCTCCGCGATCGGCGTGGACAAGACCGAGCGCGACACCATCGTCGACTCCATCGAGGACTGGCGCGACGCCAACGACACGACGCGGGTCAACGGCGCCGAGAGCGACGACTACCTGAAGCTGCCGGTGCCCTACCGGGCGCGGAACGGCAATCTCCAGAGCACCGACGAGCTGCTTCAAATCAAGGGCATGACGCCGGAGATCTACTACGGCCGCGACGACAAGCCGGCCCTCACCGATCTCGTGACGGCGCGCGGCCGCGGCACGGTGAACGTCAACACCGCGCCGCCGCCCGTCCTGTCGGCGATGGGCCTGTCGGACGCAGAGATCTCCGACATCGTGGCGACGCGCAAGAACTATCCGTACGCGACCGTCCCCGGGCGATTCGGCGGGCGCCGACTCACGGTGGGGAGCAGCACGTTCCGGATCGAGGCCGAAGGCCTCGTCGGGGGCGAGCCGAAGGCGCGGATCGTGGCCATCGTCCAACGGGCAGCCGGAAGCGCGACGGCATCGCCGTCGGCGACCGTGCTGTCGTGGCAGCCGGTCCCGGTGCGCCAGAAGGTTCGGGAGGAGGCATCGAAGGGATGATCGTCGGCGTGCGGGCAGGAGCGTATCTCGGAGACGACCGGCTCACCGTGGCGGCGGCGAGCGGACGCAGCAGCGTGCAGTGCTTCGTCGTCGAGGCGGGGGAATCGCCGGGCGCCCGGCTCAAGAGCGAGCTCGACGCGCGCCAGCTCCGGCCTCGGCGACTTCGCCTCGGGCTCGCCCGCCCCCTCGTGACCGTGAAGGCGCTCGAGCTGCCCCGGGCCGACGGGGGTCAGCTCTCCGACATGGTCGCGTTCGAGCTCGAGCGGCACGTCCCGTTCCCGCCGGAGGACATGCGATTCGACTGGACGCTGCTGGCCGGCGCGGCCAAGGGACCCGTGCGGGTCCTCGTCACCGCATGTGAGCGGCGCACGGTCGACGGCGCGCTGCGCCTGCTCGAGGAGCCGCGCCTCAAGCCGGCCGCGCTCACCGTCGCCTGCCACGATCTCCCGGCGCTGGTCGGGCGGCGCCGAGCGGGCCGCTTCGTGGTGTGGGCACACCGGGCCGGAGGCGGGATCGACCTGCTCTGTCTCGATCGCGGCCGCCTCCAGCTGAGTCGCGCCGTCCCGGGGGTCGGCGCCGACCTGGCGGACGAGGTCACCTCCACGCTCTCGCTGCTCGGCTGGACCGAGTGCGACGCGCTCTGGATATCGGGCGACGCCTCGGACGAGCTCCTTGCATCCGCCGCCCTCGACGGCCTGGCCGGCACGGTCTCACCGCCGCCCTGGAGCCCGGCGGCACAGGGCATGCTCGACCGCCTCCCTGCCGACGACATCGGACGGTCGACGCTCGCGCTCGCCGCGGCGCTGGGATCGCGCCGGCCACAGCTCGATCTCCTGCCGGTCGAGCTGCGGCCGCGCACCCTGTCCACGGGCCAGCTCGTGACGGCGGGCACGGTCACCGTCGCCGCGGGCCTCGCGATCGCCCTCGTACTGGGACAGGGCTACAAGCAGAAGCGGTACGCCGATCAGCTCTCCGCGGCCATCCAGCAGCTCGATCCGGAGGTGAAGGCCGTCGAGCGGCTGTCGGCCGAGCTCACGCAGAAGAAGCGGCTCCTCGACACGATCCAGAGCATCGAGCGCGGCGACTTGCGGCCGCTGCCGATCATGCGCGAGCTGACGGACCGATTGCCCCAGGACGCGTGGCTCCGGACGTTCACGATGGACAAGCAAGGGCTCGAGATCACCGGGCAGGCCGGTGCGGCCAACCAGCTCATCCCCCTGCTCGAGAATTCGGCGTCGCTCACGCGCGTCGAATTCACTGCGCCGGTGACGAAGGCCGGCGACAAGGAGCAGTTCAGGATCAAGGCGGCCTGGAAGACGCCGGCCCCGCCGGCCGAGGCCCCCGCCGCTCCGCCCAAACCACCCGCGCCGGCGCAGCGTCCCGCGGCCGCCCGGCCGGGCGTCACCACGGGTCGCTAGCATGATGACCATCAACAAGCGCGAGCGCAGACTGATCGTCCTGGCCCTGCTCGTCGGCGCCGGCCTCCTCGGCTACTTCTACGTGGTCGAGCCGCTCCAGGAGTGGCGCCAGTCGGCGGCAGAGACCATTCCGACTCGCGAGGCGCTGCTCGAGCGGCGGCGGCTCGTCGTCGCGCAGCGACCGATCCTCGCCGCCGAGATCGAGAAGGTGAACCAGCGGCTCCAGACCAAGGCTCCGCGGTGGCTCCAGGGCCCGACGCCGCCGCTCGCCGCATCGGAGTTGCAGACGCTCGTGAAGGACCTCGCCGTCAAGGCAGGGGCCGAGGTGCGGAGCGAGCGGATCCTCCCGCTGGTCGAGCGGGGCGGCCTCCAGGAAGTCCCGATCGAGATCACCGTCGCTTCGGGACTCCGGGAGGCGGTGCGCCTCCTCTACGACCTCGAGCACACGAGCAAAACCTTGACCGTGCAGGACGTGAAGGTTAGAGTGGTCGCCGTCGGTCAGCCTCGCGATCTGCTCACGACATTCAACGTGTCCGGTTATCTCCTTCCGAGCGCCGCGCCCCCGACCGCCGGCGGGACGGCGCCGGCTCCGCCGGGGCCCAAAGGGTAAGCGGTCGTGTCGAAGAAGTTGATCGTGCTGAACGCGGCCATTGCCGGCGTGGCGGTGGTCCTCGCGGTGTGGCTCGTTCGCGACCTCGCCGCCCAGCGGCCGCTGCCCGCGCCCCCTGCCCCGCGCAAGGCGGCCGCGGCGGCCGACGAGCCCGCGACAGAAAACTCGTCTCGGGAGCAGCTGGCCGCGTATAACGTCATCGTGTCCAAGTACCTGTTCAACCCGCAGCGAGCGGAGGGGGCCCCGGAAGTCGCCGCGAAGCCCGCCGTCCCCCTTCCTCCGAAACCGGTCCTGCTCGGTGTGGTCGTGGACGGACCCGGGAGTCGCGCCTATCTCGAGGACCCGGCGACGAAGCGCGTGTTCGGCTACCAGGTCGGCGATCGCGTCGCGGGCGGCAAGCTGGAGAAGATCACGGACGACCGCATCCAGATTTCTCGCTCGGACGGGCAAATGGAAGTGATGCTCCGCGATCCCAGCAAACCCAAGCCTCCCGCGCCGCAACCCAGCCCGGCCGCGGCGGCGCCAACAACGCCGGCTCCGCCGATCTCGTCGGGCGCCCGCGTGGAACCGCCGCCACAAACGCCGCCGATGCCCGGGCGGCCTCCGGTCCCCCCGAGGTCACTGCGCCGCGTGCCGCTGGAACAGCAGCCGGGTTCGGATCGCTAGCCTTGGCGCAGCCCGCGTCGCGCAGGCTGATCGCAGTCGGCCAGGCCGTGGTGGTGATGGTCTCGCTCGGCGCCTGCGCCGGAACGAAGAAGACGGCCAAGCCATCGCCTCCGGCGCCGAACTACGAGATGTCAGTGAAGACCGAGGACGCCGCGCCGCGGCCCCCGGTCGTGGCGCCGCCGCCGCGGCCGGAGCCGCCGGCCGCCGTGGCTCCGGCACCTCCCGCGCCCGCCGCCAAGCCGCCCGCCGTCGCCGCCGCGCCCAGTCCGGTTCCGGGCCCGGCGGCCGCTCCTCGGGCCGGGGCGACACCGCGAGAGAGCAAGCCCGAGGCTCTGCCCCCGGGCGCGGCCGCGGACCGCCCGGGACAACCCGTGGTGCGGATCCGCCAGGCGCAGACGGGCCCGCCCGGACAGCCGACGCCCCAGGCGCCGGGCCGCCTGGTCGTGTTCAACTTCGACAACGCGGACATCGAAATCGTGCTCCAGGCCACGAGCGAGCTGCTCGTGTTCAACTATGTCCTCTCGCCGGGGGCGCGGGGCAAGAAGGTGACCGTCCAGACGACCGGCCGCATTCCCGTCGACGACATCTTCCCGGTGCTCCTCACGATCCTCGACGTCAACGGCCTCGCCGCCGTCAAGTCGGGGAACCTGTGGCGGATCATCCCGAAGGAAGGCGCGGTCCAGACGTCCACGCGGACGATCGTCGGGGCGCAGCTCGATCCGGGCGTCCCGGGCGACGAGGTGATCACCCAGCTCATCCCGTTGCAGTTCACCAGCGCGACCGAGGTGCTGAACCTCCTCCGGCCGTTCGTGCCGCCGCAGGGCGCCATCACCGCGACGCGCGACACCAATCTCCTAGTCGTCACCGACGCCGCAGCCAACATCCGCCGGCTCCTCGACATCCTGAAGCTCGTCGACGTGGACGTCGCGGTGAACGAACTGCAGATCATTCCGCTGAAGAACGCGGACGCGCAGGACGTCGCGCAGATCCTCACGCAGCTCTTCGCCAGCGGACGCTTCCGGCCGGCTGGCGCCCAGCTCCCGCCGGGGATCACGCCGCCCGCCCCGGCCGCGCCCCCGGGTGCCGCCCCGAGAGCCCCCGCCGCCGCCCCGGATCAGGGCGCGGCAGACCGGGCGCCGCTCATCGTGCCCGAGCGCCGCTCGAACTCGCTGGTGATCTACGCGCGCAAGCAGGAGATGGAGACGATCACGCGGCTGGTCGAGAAGCTCGACGCCGACATCTACGGCGGGCAGCGGGTCTTCTTCTACTTCGCCGAGAACACGAAGGCCAAGGATCTGGCCTCGACCCTCGACGCGATCTTCGGCCGGTCCTCCGGCAGCACCACGAGCCCCACCACGCCGACAACGCCGACGCGTCCGGGCGGGCCGGGCACGTCGGGGCTGCCGAGCCAGTCGAGCGTGGCGCCGACCGCCACGCGGGCACCGGGCTTCGGCCAGACGGGGCAGAGGGGCGCGAGCTTCCTCGAGGAGGGCGGGGCCGGAGAGACCCGGTTCATCCCGGATGAGGTGACGAACTCGATCATCGTGACGACCTACCCGAGGGTATGGACGGAGATCGAGGGGATCATCAAGAAGCTCGACCGCCTCCCCCGCCAGGTGCTGATCGAGGTGCTGGCGGCGGAAGTCACGCTCGACGACAGCACGAAGCTGGGCCTGCAGTGGGCGATCCAGCACGGCCGGTTCTCCGCCAGCCTCACGGAGCCCCCGAACGTGACGTTGCCGTTCCGCCCGCCCGATCTCATTCCCCCGTTTGGCACCGTCGTCGGGACCGCCGCCGGCTTCAACTTCTTCACGTTCGCGGCCAACGAGTTCCTCGCGGCGCTCAACGCGCTCTCGACCGAGAACAAGGTCAACGTGCTGTCGAGTCCGTCCGTCATGACCGCGGAGAACAAGAAAGCGGTCATCAACGTGTCGCGGTCGGTGCCGATCCTGACCTCGCAGCAGGTGCCGATCGGCGCCACGCCCTCCGGGGGCGCCAACCAGTCGATCGTGGGCACGCAGACGGTCGAGTACAAGGACGCCGGCATCATCCTCACCGTCACGCCGCGCATCGGCGAGCAAGGCACCGTCGCGCTCGACGTCAAGCAGGAGTTCAACGACGTGGGTCCGCCGGTGGCGCCGACGAACTCGCCCGAATTCCTGAAGCGCGAGGCGGAGACGTCGGTCGTGCTCCTGAACAATCAGACGCTCGTCCTCGGCGGCCTCATCCAGAACCGGCGGAGCGTCGTCAAGTCGGGCATCCCGTTCCTGCACCGGATCCCCGTGTTCGGGTACCTGTTCGGGAGCGTGACCGAGCAACTGCAGAAGACGGAGCTGATCCTGCTGATCACTCCGCGGGTGGTCGGCACGGCCGGGGACGCCTCACGCGTCACCGATCAGATGCGGAATCTCACTCCCGAGCTCCGGGAGACCTACAAAGAGGGACACTTCCCGTATCCGTCGTTCAATCCCCCGGTGCCACGGCGCTAGCCCATCGTCCGCAGTCGGACGGTGGGCCTCGGAACGACGGGGGCGCCCGCGCCGCCGACGACGCTCAGGCGGTCTTGCCCGCCCAGGTCGTGAGGCTGGCGAGGCGATCCATGATCCTCGCCACCATCTTGCGGGGAACCCAGGCCTCGCCCGCGTCGACGACGCGCACCGCCCGCGCCAGGAAGGTCGCCACCAGCGACTTGTCGAGATAGCCCCGGGCGCCGTGAGCGAGCGCCTCGAGGGTGCGCGCCTCGCTCGCGCGGTCGGTGAGCAGGATGATCCGCGTGTTCGGCGATTTCTGACGCAGCGCCGGGATCAGCGAGGTCCCGCCGCTCCGCGCGAGCGCGAGATCGAGGAGCACGATACGGGGGCGGAGGCGTCCGGTCGAGGCGATGAGCTCGAGGCCGGTCCTCGCCTCGCCGACCACGCGGATGCCGCTCTCGGGCGCGAGCAGGCGCACGCAGGCGGCGCGTTCGACCTTCTGCGGCTCAGCGATCAGTACGGTGATGGATGGCATCGCTCCGTCATCCTCTACTTTCGGCGCGGCGTCAATTGAACCTTGGTCCAATAGGCTCGGGCTCACGCGACGAGCGCCCGTGCTCGAGCGCGAACAGCGCGAGCTGCAGCCGTCCCGACAGGCCGAGCTTCCGGAAGATCGTCGTGAGGTGGGCCTTGACCGTGCGCTCGGTCACGTTCAAGCGCTTGGCGATCTCCTTGTTGCTCGCCCCCGCGCTCAAGAGGTCCACGATCTGACGTTCGCGCGGAGTCACGCGCCCGAGCCGCTCGTCGGTCCGCTTCGGCACCTCCCGCCGCCGCTGCTCGGTGAGCGCGGTCAACTCCTCGAGCAGGTGAGGGATCAGCTTGCGCCCGACCCAGATCTCCCCTTTCAACACGACGTCGGTCGCCTTCCCGAGCAGCGGGCCGTCGATGTCTCGATGACAGTACCCGCGCGCCCCCGCCTTCAGGACCGCGATGCCTTCGCGCTCGTCCGGGGCTCCCGTGAGCACGATGACCTTCGCGGCGGGACGCGCTTGCTGCACGAGCGCGATGCCGGCGGGGCCTCCGAGACCGGGCAGGGTGAGGTCCAGCAGCACCGCGGCCGGCCGCCGGTCCGTCATGAGCCGTTCGAGATCGCCGCGGTCCGCGACCTCGTGAATGACGTACCCCCGGTTGAGCGCCTGCCGACAGCGCTTCCGCAGGCCGGACACGGCGCTCGCCACCAGCACGACCGCGGGAGATTCGGACGGGCCGGAATTGTCAGGCATCGCTCGCGCGTTCCGATCGCCGCGATCGAGCGCCCCGCGCCCGCGCCATCGGCGCGCGCGCGGCCGGCCTCATCGCTTCCCGTCTCGGCGGCATGTCAGGAGGCCCGGGCGCGGACTCGCCCACCCCGACGGCGCGCGGCCGGGCGAGTGGAGGACGCGGCGGGGTCCGGCGCGACGCGCCCGTAGTCGTCCTGGCGGCGGATGATGTCGTCCTCCCCGAGATAGGGCCCATGCTGGACTTCGATGATGAGCGCTGGCTGCGTCCCGTGGTTCTCGATCCGATGCCACGCGCCCGTGGGCACCGTGACGATCTCGCGGGGCCGGACGCGTCGCGCGCGTCCCGAGACGATCACGCGCGGCATGCCGGACACCACCACCCAGCTCTCGGCGCGAAACCGATGCCGCTGCAAGCTCAGGCGCTGGCCCGGCTCGACCACGAGCCGCTTCACCTTGTAGCCCGGACCTTCGCTGATCGTCTGGTAGCCGCCCCAGGGGCGAGCCACGAACTCGCCGGAATCCGGCTCGGGGACGGAGCGCGGCGCATGCGCAGCCGGCGGCGTCACGGTCCGAGCCGCACGACGCGGGCGAAGTCGGCCTGCACGGCCTTTTCGACTTCCTCCACGACCTCGTCCGTGACGTCCTCGTCCAGGAGGAGGACGACGATGGCGCTGCCGCGCCGGGTCCGCCGTCCCACGTGCATGGACGCGATGTTGACGTTGTGGCGGCCGAGGATCGAGCCGATCTGGCCCACCATGCCCGGGCGGTCCTCGTACGAGAGGACGAGGATGTGTCCCTCGGGAATGAACTCGATGTGGAGATCCTTCAGGCGCACGATGCGCGGCACGCCGTCGAACACGGTGCCCGCGATGACCTTGCGCGCTGCGCCTGCATGGGTCGTGACCGCGACGAGGTTCGTGTACCCTGACGCGGTCTCCGCGTCGGTCTCCACGGCGACCTCGAGCCCGCGCTCGCGCGCGATCAGGTGGGCGTTGACCAAGTTGACCGCCTGGGCCGTGACCGGGGCGAGCAGGCCCGTGAGCGCGGCGCGCGCGATCAGCTCGGGATCCCGGCGCGCGACCTCGCCGGCGACGACGACCTCGACGCGCTCGACGTGATCCGGCTCGAGCTGCACGCAGAATCGGCCGAGCACCTCGGCCAGCGCGAGGAACGGACGCTGCGCGGCGAGACTCTCCCGGTCGGCGACGGGGACGTTCACGGCGTGCTCGACCAGCTCGCCGTCGCGGAACGCGACGATCTCGCGCGCCACGTCGACCGCCACGTTGACCTGGGCCTCCTGGGTGTTGGCGCCGAGGTGCGGCGTGCCCACCACGCGCGGATGCGCGACCAGGCGCTTGACGAGATCGGAGGTGGGCGGCTCCTCGGTCCACACGTCGATCGCCGCGCCCGCGACGTGCCCGGATTCGAGCGCCGCCAGCAGATCGCCCTCGTCGACGATGCCGCCGCGGGCGCAGTTGACGATGCGCACGCCGGGCTTCGTCAAGGCGAGCTCCCGCGCCCGGAGCATGCCCTCCGTCTCGTCGGTGAGCGGCACGTGCACCGTGATCACGTCGGCCTCGGTGAGGACCGTCCGCAGATCGGTGAGGCGCACGCCCAGCTCGCGCGCGCGGCTCTCCGGGATGTACGGATCGTAGACGAGCACCCGCATCTCGAAGGCGCGCAACCGGGTCGCCACGCGCGAGCCCACCTTGCCGAGGCCGAGCACGCCCGCCGTCTTCCGGAACAGCTCGGCGCCGTAGAGGCGCCGGTCCCATTCGTGGCGCTTGAGCGCGTCGTTGGCGACCGGGATCTTGCGCACGAGCGCCAGCAGCATCCCGACAGTGTGTTCGGCCGCCGAGACGACGTTGCCGTACGGCGCGTTCACCACCACGACGCCCTGACGCGAGCAGGCCTCGACGTCGATGTTGTCCACGCCGACGCCGGCGCGGCCGAGGATGCGCAGCTTGCGGGCGCGCGCCAGGAACTCGCTGGTGACCGCGGTCGAGGAGCGCGTCACGATGGCCTCGTAGTCGCCGAGCCGCGCGTGGAGGTCGGCCCCGCCGAGCCTGGCCGGAACCTCGTCGACCTCGAGGCCGCGTTCGCGCAGGTACGCGATGCCCTCCGGCGCGATGGCATCGATCACCAGCACTCGCATGTCCCCGATACTAGCACACGCCTTTTCGTCACCTTCCCGCCGGGCGGGCCGCACCGATGGCGGCCACGCCGAAATCGGGCACTTCGGCGCGGATGCGCGCGAGGTCGGGCAGCACGCGCACGTCCACCAGGCCCGCCCCCTCCAGCGCGGCCCGCCAGTGCTCCGGCTCGAGGAAGCCTCCGTGCGGGCGAACGCGCGGATCGAGACGCGGCGACCGGAAGGTCTCGGTCAGGTTGAAGACGAACTCCGCATAGATCGGCTCCAGGGGCGGCACGCACTCGGAGATGACGAGCCGCCCGCCCGGCACGAGCGTGCGCCGCACCTCGCCGAGCGTGAACGCGAGATCTCGCGCCGCGTGCAGCGTGTTCACGGCGAAGACGAGGGCCGCGCTCCCCGGCGCCACGCCCTGCTCGCCGAAGGGCCGATCCATGTCGAGCGCGCCGTACCTGAGGCCGGCGAGCGTCGGATAGCGCGCGCGAAGCGCCTGCTCGCCGCGCCGCAGGAATGCCGGCACCAGCTCGGTGAAGTGATACGCGCCGACCGCGCCGAGGCGGCCAGTCGCGTCGAGCCGTGCGAGCAGGGCGAGCGCGCCGCTGCCGAGCCCGCCCCCCAGCTCGAGGATCGCGCCGGGCGCGTCGGGCCACCACTCGGTGGCCGCGACGGCGCCGACCTGGTTGTTCACGGTGTAGAGCCCGTGATCGTTGGAGAAGTAGTCGACCCAGAGCCGCAGGCGGCGCGGCGCGAACAGCACCTCCTCACCGGTGGCCTGCCCGCGGAGGAACGCGGGATAGTCGCGCGCGACCGCCTCCGCGAGCGCGTACGCCGGCATCCACGAGGGCACCCACGCGCGCTGCTCCTCGCGCACGGGTGCGGGATCGAGCGACGGCAGCGGGCGCGTGGCGCGGAAGCGGGGCTCGTCCCCGCCGTGCGTCTCGAGCCATCCCCGCGCGGCCAGGTACCGGAGCATCCAGTCGAGCGGCACGAGCGCGTGCGGTCCGTCGAGGCTCGCGCGCCGGGCGACCTCGCGGCTGGTGCCCGGCGTCGCGAGCGCGGCGTCGAGGCCCATGTCGCGCGCGATCCTCAGCACCAGGCGACAGACGAACTCGCGGTAGAGGACATGCGATCGGATGAACGCCTCGTCGAACGTCGCGCGGAGGTCGGGGGGCAGCGCGGTGGCGAGAAACGCCGCCGAGCGGGCCGCCTCCGCGCGGCCGAGATCGCCGAGGGCGACGTCGGCGGGATCGCCCGCGGCGCTCGTCATGCCGGGGGCGGACTCCACACGTCGAAGAAGTTGAACCACTGCGTCGGCTGCTCGCCGACGACCTGCTCGAGCACCGCGACCCAGGCGCGCGCGGCCGCCTCCTCCTCGCCTCGCGCCACGCGGAGCGGCTCGGCCACGCGGACCGCGTATCGATGCGAGGTGTCGAGCAGGCAGAAGGCCGGCACGATCGGGACGCCGACGGCGCGCGCCAGGACGAACGGGCCGAGGGGAAATGGTGCCGGGGCGCCGAAGAACGGGATCAGCGCATCGCCGCGCGTGCCGAGCGCGCGATCGCCCTGCAGGGCGACGACCTCGCCTCGCCGGAGGGCCGCGACCAGCTCGACGGAGACCGTGGGTCGCGACCGCGGCACGAACCGCATGCCGCCGCCGTCGCGGCGCACCCAGCGGCCGAGCTCGGCGGCCTCGTCCGCGGACACGACGACGTGCGTCGGGCGCGCCGCCCGCCCGGCGAGGAGCCGGCCGGCCAGCTCCCAGTTGCCCACGTGCGCGGTGAGCGAAATGAATCCCGCACGGAGCGCCGCCACGCGCTCCGCGCCGTCGACGCGCACCATCCGGTCGAGGAGCCGGGTCGACGCCAGGCGGTTGGTGGACACCAGGTCGGTGAAGCACATCGCGAAGTTGGTGAACGTCGCGGCGGTCAGGGCATCGAGCGTCGGGCCGACCGCCCCGGTGAGCCGCTCGAGCGTCGCGCGGACGGCGGCGCGCTCGGCGGGCATGAGGCGCGGCGCGAGGCGCGCGACCGCGCGCGCCAGGGCGAGCCGGGCGCCGCGCGGAAGCCAGCCAAGACTGCCCGCCAGCCGATAGAGATCGGCGCGGTTGTACGCGTGCGCATACCAGCGCGGTGGCTGGATCGTGCGCTCGGGCATCGGTGAGAGTGACACGGTGGCGCCGGAGGCGGCCGTGGCAGCCGCCTCCGTCCCTCCCGCGGCGACGAGGCTACTGCCAGCGGATGAGGACTTTGATCTTCGGGTACTCGGGCGCGCGGCCCTCGATGTCGACGACGCGCCACGACCCGTCCGAGGCCTCGAGCAGCAGATTGTTGTTGCTGAACGCGATGAACTTGCCCCAGGCCTTGGGCACCGTGACCTCGTACTTGGCGGCAGGCGCCTGCGCGTGCGCGGGTGACGGTCGCGTGGCCGCGAACCAGTCGCTGTCGACGAGCCACGGGCGCGCGGCAATGGTCACCAGCGCGACGGCGATGACGGTGAGCACGATCTTCACAAAGCGGTCAGCGATCATGGGGTCGTCCCTCCCGTGAAGTGCGATGCGGAGCACTCCATACATACCACGGGGGAGGCGCCCCGCCCGTCCGGCGCGGTGTCAGCGCGCGTCCGCGTCGCGGTCGCCTACGTCAGTCCGCCGTCGACCGCGAGCACCTGGCCCGTGACATAGCTCGCGTCGTCGGAGGCGAGGAACGCGACGACGCTCGCGACCTCCTCCGGCGTCCCGGGCCGCCCGAACGCGGTCAGCTTCACGATGCCCTCGACGATGGCGGGCGGCAGCCCCCGCGTGAGGTCGGTGGGGACGTACCCCGGCGCGACGGCGTTGACCGCGATGTTTCGCGCGCCGTACTCCTTGGCCATCGCCTTGGTGAAGCCGACGATCCCCGCCTTCGCGGCGGAGTAGTTGGTCTGGCCCGGGTTGCCGACGACGCCGGCGATCGAGGTCACGTTGACGATCCGCCCGTACTGCTGCTTCATCATCTGCCGCAGGACGGCCTTGCTGCAGTTGAACACCGTCTTCAGATTCTGGGCGATGACCGCGTCCCAGTCCTCCTCCTTCATCGCCGCGAGCAGCGCGTCGCGCGTCGTGCCGGCGTTGTTGACCAGGATGTCGAGGCGGCGATATGCGTCGACCGCCGCCTTCACGACGGCCTGCGCGGCGGCGAGGCGGCTCACGTCGCCCTCGACCGCCATCGCGGCGCCGCCGCCGTTCCGGATCTCAGCGACCACGGCCTCGGCGGCCGACGCGCTGGTCCGGTAGTTGACCACGACCGACGCGCCGAGGGTGGCGAGCTTGATCGCGCACGCCCGGCCGATCCCGCGCCCAGCCCCGGTCACGAGCGCGACCCGGCCGTGGAGCGGGCCCGCGCGGGGCGCCCTATCGGCGGGCGCGGAGGAAGCGGAGGAAGTCACGGCCCTCGGCCAGGCGCCGCCGCAAGAGCCGTCGATCGCCGAGCGTCTCGACGCCGAGCGAGATCATCTTGCGGGGGCGGAAGTAGAAGCGGCGATAGAAGCGGTCGAGGGAATGGAAGATCTCGGTTCGCCCGAGGTGCGGATAGCCGAGCGCGCTCTCCTGGACCCCGGAGGCGTCGACCAGATCGCTCGCCTCGAGCCAGCCGTTCCTCTGCGCCTCGTCGTAGAGCGCCGTGCCGGGATAGGGCGCCGCGAGGGACACCTGGATCGTTCCGGGATCGATCTCGCAGGCGAAGCGAATGGTCTCGTCGATGGTCTCGCGCGTCTCCCCCGGGAGCCCGAGGATGAACGTGCCGTGGATCGCGATGCCGAGCGACTTGGCGTCGCGGGTGAAGCGGCGGGCGCCGTCGACCCGCACCCCCTTCTTCACGTTGTTCAGGATCGCCTGGCTCCCGGACTCGTAGCCGACGAGCAAGAGGCGCAGGCCGTTGTCCTTCAGCACCTTGAGCGTCTGGTACGGCACGTTCGCCTTGGCGTTGACCGACCACGTGATGCCGAGCGGCCCGAGCCGGCGCGCGACGGCCTCTGCGCGCGGCAGGTCGTCGGTGAACGTGTCGTCGTCGAAGAAGAACTCGCGCACCTGGGGGAACAACCGCGCCGCCTGCGCCATCTCCTCGGCGACGTGCTCGACGCTCCTCGTGCGATAGCGCTGCCCGCCGACCGTCTGGGGCCAGAGACAGAACGTGCACTTCGAGCGACAGCCGCGCCCGGTGTAGAGGGACACGTACGGATGGCGGAGATAGCCGATCGCGTAGTGCTCGACGGTGAGGTCGCGCTTGTAGACGGGCGTGACGAACGGCAGCGCGTCCATGTTCTCGAGCACCGGTCGCTCCGGCGTCCGCGCGACATGGCCGTTCGCGCGGTAGGCGAGGCCGGCGACGCCGGCCAGCGGCCGCCCCTGCGCCACCTCCTGCACCGTCAGGTCGAACTCGCCGCGCGCCGCCCAGTCGATGGCCGCGCTCGCCCGCACCGCCGCCTCGGGCGCCACGGTCACCGCGGGGCCGACCATGCCGATCACGAGCCGCGGATTCTCCGCCTTGAGCGCCGCGGCCACCTCGACATCGGCCGCGAAGGACGGCGTGCTCGTGTGCATCACGCAGAGATCGTACGAGCGGGCGAGCGGGCGCACGTCTTCGAGGCCGAGCCCATCGGGCGGGGCGTCGACGAGGCGCGAGCCGGGCACCAGGGCCGCCGGCTGCGCGAGCCAGGTCGGATACCAGAACGAGCGGATCTCCCGGCGGGCCTGATAGCGGGAGCCCGCGCCCCCGTCGAATCCGGCGAAGGACGGCGGGTGCAGGAAGAGCGTCCGGAGGTAGTCGGTCACGGCCGGTCGCGACGCGCGCTGCCCGAGACTCCGATGCGCACCACGTCACCGTAGCGCAGATGCGGAACGTCCCGCAAGCGCGCGGCGCGAGTGACGTGGCGCGAGCGTCCGCAACGAGCCTCTTGAGGAATCGGCGTGCCGACAACGCGCCTCGCTTTGCCTCTCCTTGCTTGGCGCGCTATCTCGTGTTGCGGGGGTGGTTCGTGTAGAGCCAGCGGCCGTTGCGTTGATCTAGCAGGTGCACTGTGTCGGGTGGCAATGCTGCGACCGCGCTCTGGCGGGGGGCGCGGGGTGTCACCAGCACTATGCGCTGGTCGGACGACCAGGCTCGCGCTAGATCGGCGGCATTCCAGAAGGTGGGCCGCGCTTCTGGATCTGTTGCTCCGATCCCGAGCACGCTTCGGCGGGCCTCGAGCAGCACTGGCCGGCGTCCTGAATAGAATTCGAGCGCGCCCGAGTTCTCGATCGGGCCTTCGTGAACGAGCAGGTCGCCCGGCGCCATCTCGCGCCCGAGGCGGGCGGCCAGGCCAGCCACCGCGCGCTCGGAGGCGACCAGCGCCGCGCCCGACGTGGTGAGCGGCATCGTCCCCAGCATGGTCAGGAGCACGGCCACGAACGCGAAGCGTCGCGCGCCGGCGACCAGCGCAACGGCCAGCGCCGCGGCGCCCGCCCCGAAGACCATCGCCGCCCGAGCGATCAGCGGCGCGAAGGCGGACCAGGCTGGCAGCGGCGACGCCTGACCGATGACCGCCTCCTTTCGCGTGTAGACATCGGTCGCCGAGAAGATCGCGTCCATGAACGCTCGGCCGTCGCTCGCGCCCACGATGACGGCGAGCGCGGCGAGGACCGCAAAGGCGATCGCGTGGGCGCCGACCAGCGCGCGGCGCCCTCCCATCATCCAGCGGCGCGCCGCCAGGAGCGCGATCGCCGGATACGCGGGCAGCGCGTAGTGGGGCAGCCGGAACGGCACCACCGTGAAGAACGCCACGAGGCCCGTGGCCCAGAGCGCGAGCGCCACCCAGGGCATCTCGGCGGGGTCCCGCCACGCGCGTCGCCGGATCAGCGAGCCGATCTCGATCGTCGCGGCGATCGTCCACGGAAACGCGCCGAGGCCGGACACGGTGACGAACTCGAGCGCCGACAGCGGAACGTCCTCGTCGGGAAAGTTGCGCGCGCGCAACGCGTTGAGCAGGTGGTTGTCGACGACCGTATACCAGAGGAAGTCCGGGTAGAGCGCGGCCGCGATCGCGTACCAGCCGACGCCGAGCCCGAGGAGCAGCGCGATCCCGCCGAGCGGCAGCCGAAGCGATGACAGGCGGAACCGCCCCGTCAGGCCGAGCGCCACCGCCGTCACGGAAAGCGGTCCGATCAGCCCGAGCGGATCCTTGGCGAGCGAGGCGAGGCCCAGGCCGGCGCAGCCGACGATCAGCCAGACACGCCGCCAGCGCTCCGCGGACTCATCGAGTCCAACCAGCAGCCCGGTGAAGCCCCACTGGATCGCCGCGACGAACAGCGTCTCCGGCCGCACGTATCGCCCGAAGACCAGGAAGAGGGCCGAGGACAGGAGCGCGGCGGCCGCGGCCGCGCCGCCGAACCCGCCGAGCAGACGCGCACCGAGCACGGCCGTCCCCGCGGCGGCCGCGGCGGCGCCGAGCACCGGTACGAGCCGTGCCGCCCATTCGTCGGCGCCAAATCGCCGGAACGACGCAGCCACCAGCCAGTAGAGCAGCGGCGGCTTGTCGAGGTAGCGCACGCCGTTGAGCCGGAGCGTGAGCCAGTCGCCGCTGATGCCGATCTCTCGAGCGATCTCGGCATGCTGCCCTTCTCCGGGATCGTCGAACGGAGCGCCGCCGAGACCTGGCAGCAGCAACGCGAGCGCGAGTGCAATCGCGAGGATCGTCGCCCAGACCGCCGGCCCCGTCTGCACACCCGCTGCCGTCGCCGCCCGACCGTCGTCCGGCTAGAGCGCGGCGGCGATGTCGTCGAGCAACTTCTTCTCGGCGGTGGCGTCCCGGGAGGGCAGGTCCTCCTCCTTGTCCATCCAGAGGATGCGCTCCTGCTTGTAGACGCGCCGCTCCACCGTCACCTGCGTCCGGCTCGGATCGACCGCCTTCAGCACGACGCGGACCCGCTGGCGCGTCCCCTTGGCGTAGACGCCGAAGTCCTCGCCCTCGAGGCGCCGGGAATCGGTGCGGATCCAGCCGCCTTCACGGTCCTCCTTGTCGATGTCCCAGCCGAGCCCCTTGAGCGTCGAGCGCGTCACGGTCCACACCCGGTCGATCGGCGCGTCGAACACGCGCACGCGCTCGTCGCCCTGAGCGGACGCGTCGCTCGCGATCGCCACGGCGCCCGCCAGCACGACAAGCGCCGCGATCCATCCCATGCCTGCTCCCACTCGCCGGATCATCCAGGTCCCCTTCCGTCGGTCATGGAGCCACGAATCGGCCCGCCTCGAGCTTCAGCACGCGCTGGGCTTCGGCCGCGGCCTCCGCCCGATGCGTCACCAGGATAACCGACACGCCGTCGCGAGCCAGCGCGCGGAGCTCGCCGAGGATCACCGCCGCGTGGGCGTCGTCGAGGCTTCCCGTCGGCTCGTCCGCGAGCACCAGCGGCGGATGATTGAGCACGGCGCGGCAGTACGCGACCCGCTGCTGCTCGCCCCCCGACAGCTGGGCGGGATAGTGATCGCGGCGATCGGCCACGCCCAGGCGCTCCATCAGGGCCATCGCCTCGCGGAGCGCGGCCGCGCGCCCGCGGCCGACGTAGCGCGCCGCGAGCAGCACGTTCTCGAGCGCGGTGAGCCCCGAGATCAGCAAGAAGGACTGGAACACGTAGCCGATGCGGCCGCCGCGCACGCGCGCCTGAGCGCGCCGCGGGAGATGGCTCACGCGGAGGTCGTCGAACCAGATCTCGCCGGTGTCCGGCGGCTCGAGCAGGCCGAGCAGGTTCAAGAGCGTCGATTTGCCCGAGCCCGAGGCGCCGACGACCGCCACGAACTCGCCGGGCTTGGCCTCGAGGTCGACGCCCGCGAGCGCGGGGACCACGTGCCCTCCTGCCCCGCGGTAGGACTTCACGAGCCCGAGCCCACGCACGAGCATGCCGCGTCAGGCGCCGCGGCGGATGGCGTCCGCGGGCGTGAGGTGGGCGATGCGCAGCGTCGCGTACGCAGCGGCGAGAGCGCCCAGCACCACGGAGAAGACGAGCGCGAAGGCGAGCAGCCGCGGCGAGAACAGGAAGATCTGCTGGCCCTCGCGCACGATGCGGAGATCGATCGCCCAGCCGATGGCGACGGCGACCGCGATGCCCGCCATGCCGCCGGACAGGCTCACGGCCAGCGCCTCGCCCAGCACCTCGCGCAGCAGGTCGAGGTCGGTGGCGCCGAGCGCGCGCTTGATCCCGAAGTCGCGGATGCGCTCGAACACGGCCGCCGTGACCGTGTTGGAGAGCGAGAGCCCGCCGATGACCAGGCCGAGGACGCCGATCCCGAGCAGCAAGGCGGAGAAGAACGCCGTCGACTCGCGCAGGAGGCGACTCACCTCGCTCGGGATGGTCACGTTGACGCCCGGCACGGTCTCCTGGATGCGGCGCGCGAGAGCGTCGGGATCGGCTCCCGCCTCCCACGCGACCGCGGCGCCCGAGTTGAGATCCGCGCGGCCGAGCCCACCCGCCGGGCCGAAGAGCTGCACGAGCAGCGGATCGCGCCGGAGCCAGAGGTCGCGCGCATCCTCGATCGAGACCATCGCGAATCGGTCGGGCGCGGTCAGCGTCTTGTCGAGCACGCCCACGATCGTCCACTTGAGCCCGCCGACCGACAGCATCCCGCCCACCGCGAGCCGCCGGCTGGCCGCGAAGTCCGACCCGACCACCGCGACGCCGCGGTCGCCCGGCTGGAGGAAGCGCCCCGATCTGACCGGCAGCTCTCGGTAGTTGCGATTCGGCATGGGCACCGCGAGATCCATGCCGAGGACCAGCTCCTGGGTGAGCGTGAGGAACTGGGACGTGGTGGTCTTGAGCGGCAGCATCACCTGCGGCTGGACGCCCGCCACGCCGGGCACCCGGGCGATCTCGGCGATCCGGGCCACGCGCAGGAGCCCGCCGGCGGTGAAGCCGGCGCCCATCCCCATGCCCTCGCCCGCGACCGAGATCTGCCCGAGCACGAAGCGATCGCCGCCGTCGATGAATCGCGTGATGCGCTCGGCCATGGCGCCGAGGGCCACGAGCCCGGCCACGCCGACCGCGATGCCCAGCACCGTGAAGAGATAGCCGCGCGGCCAGAGGCGGCGCACGCCTACCATTCGAGGCGCGATTCAACGGGACCGCCGCGGCGGCCCCGCCTCCAGCGATTGACGCGGACGACCGCGAAGAACAACTCGAGCGACATCCGCATGCGAAGCGGGATGCCCATGAAGGTCCCGCCCGCCAGCACGCCGGTGACGCTGTCGAGAATGCCGGCCACCGGCTTCGGCGTCAGGAAGATGTCGAGGAAGGCCGGATCGTAGTAGCTCGTGATGAAGCGCAGGAACGGGCGCACGCCCCGCCGCACCTGCCGCTCGTAGCGGGCGAAGCGCGACGCCTCGAAGCGGTCGTCGCGGAAGGCGTCGAGGATCGCCGCGGAGGCCAGCTCCGCCGACTGCATGGCGACGAACACGCCGGTCGAGAAGATCGGGTCGACGAAGGCCACCGCGTCGCCCACGCACACGAAGCGGTCACCGACGACGGGCGACGCGGCGTACGAGAAGTTGGCGGCGGTGTGCACGGGCGTCACGCGCGACGCGCCGGCCAGGCCGTCGCGCACGCGCTCGCACCGCTCCACCATCGCGTCGAACAGGTCCGCGATCGCGCCGTCTCGCCCCCGGACGGTGCGCGCGTGGAGCACGCACCCCACGCTCGTGGTGTCGCCGGCGAACGGGATCCACCAGAACCAGCCGCCGTCGAAGAGGTAGATGCGGATGTTGCCCTCGTCGCGTCCCGCGAAGCGGCGGGCGCCCTTGAAGTGGGCGAAGAGGGCGACCTTGCCGAGGCCCGGCACGGGCTCGCGCTGGCCGTGGCGCGAGGCGAGGAACGCGTCGCGCCCGGTCGCGTCGACCAGGAATCGCGCGCGCACCTCGCCCGCGCCCGACTCCCCGCCGATGCGCGCCGTGACCCCG
>Ga0187894_10002585_pt1 | contig 21448 bp, 19 predicted proteins | sample GBC1701081metaG_FD_136650 | JGI IMG/M metagenome (GOLD analysis project Ga0187894, IMG submission 136650) | White microbial mat communities from a lava cave in the Kipuka Kanohina Cave System on the Island of Hawaii, USA - GBC170108-1 metaG ...
ACTCAGTGGTGTCGTATTTTAGTTATAGTGACTATGGGCGGGATGGCGGCACGAACCTGCAAGGGCCTGCGGTCCGGGTCGATTATATGCTCTATCCGCGCTTCGTCTTGACGGCGAAAAACGGGTTTGTGTCGTGCATCCACCGCCCCTCGGGCCAATCCAACTCCGAGGTCTACCGTCTCCAACTCGATGCCACCTTAGCGTTCTAGGCCACCATCTGACTCTCACAAGAGAGGGAATTCCATTTCTCATTATGGAAGACTAAGATTTTCGACAAGGAGGTAAATATCATGCCGCAAGAATCACACGCTTTGCCTGAAGCCGTTCGAGGATTTATCACACCAAAGAGCAAAAAAATGCTCATCGGTGGTAAGTGGGTCGATGCCGCTTCTGGGAAGACCTTTATCACGGTCAATCCCGCGACTGCCGAACCTCTCGCGCAAGTCGCCGAAGGCGATGCGGCCGATATCGACCTCGCGGTCGCAGCCGCACGTAAGGCCTTTGACGAGGGACCTTGGCCGCATGAGAAGCCGGCGCAACGTACCAAGATCCTGTTAAAGATCGCCGACCTGATCGACAAGCACGGCGATGAGTTGGCGCAATTGGAAACCTTAGACAATGGCAAGACTATCTTCGAGTCGCGTAACGTTGATATTCCCGGCGCGGCAGAGACGTTCCGCTACTACGCCGGTTGGCCCACCAAGATCTACGGTGAGACCAATCCTTCTGATCCGGCCTTCTTTAACTACACACTCCGTGAGCCCGTCGGTGTCTGCGGTCAGATCATTCCGTGGAATTTCCCTCTTATGATGGCCGCCTGGAAACTGGCACCTGCCCTCGCCTGCGGCAACACGATCGTGCTCAAACCAGCCGAGCAGACGCCACTGAGCGCGCTTCGCTTAGGCGAACTCCTGCTCGAAGCCGGGGTGCCCGAAGGGGTAGTAAATATCGTACCGGGCTTTGGTCCGACTGCAGGGGCTGCCCTGGCAAATCATCCACTCGTAGACAAAGTCGCGTTTACCGGCTCGACTGAGGTTGGCAAGGAAATCCTCAAAGCTTCGGCCGGGAATCTTAAGCGCGTCTCTCTCGAACTTGGCGGGAAATCGCCCAACATCGTCTTCGTCGATTCCGATCAGGAAGCGGCCATGATGGGCGCGTTCATGGGTATCTTCTTCAACCAGGGGCAGGTGTGTTGCGCCGGATCGCGCCTGTTTGTCGAACAAAAAATCTACGATCAATTCACTGATACCCTGGCATCTTCTGCCGCCTCACTCAAGCAAGGTCCAGGTCTAGACAAAGACTCTCGCATTGGTCCCCTGGTCTCACAAGAGCAGTTTGAGCGCGTGCTCGGCTACATCGATATTGGCAAGAAGGAAGGAGTGCAGGTGAAGGTCGGCGGGGAAGCAAACCAGGGCGGCGCATTCGGCAAGGGATATTTCGTAAAGCCCACTGTGCTCACCAACGTCAACAACTCCATGCGCATAGCGCAGGAAGAAATTTTTGGCCCGGTGGTGGCAGCGATTCCTTTTAAAGACGAAGAGGACGTGATTCGTCAGGCCAACAAAACCATTTATGGCCTTTCTGCCGGCGTCTGGACACGTGACGTGTCCAAAGCGCATCGCATCGCGCGCGCGTTGCGAGCCGGGACGGTGTGGGTCAATTGTTACAACCAACTCGATCCGATCTCGCCGTTTGGTGGCTACAAACAGAGCGGCTTCGGCCGTGAGCTTGGCCAGCACGCTCTCGAGCTGTACACCCAGATTAAGAGCGTGTGGCTGAAGATATAGCAGCAGCTCATTATCGTATAGAGCCTGGAGGGGCGCACGGCCGTGCGCCCCTCCGCGCAGGAGAGGAAAATCCGACTGTTCGCTCCATTCTCGATTTTGACCGGCAAAATTCACCAGAAACGCCCCAGCAAGCGCAGGTTGAGATTAGGCACGGCACCGTTTCCGTTCGCATGATGATAAAGGACGATTCCATGACTCTCGAAGTCTTCGGAGTTGAACATATCGACCTAACGATCAGCGACCTCCAACGATCCACCGCTTTCTACGAGAAAGTATTCGGCGCGCTCGGGTTCCGCAGAGTCTCGCCCGCCATGTCTGGCGGCATAGTCTGGACCAACGGGTACATCAGTCTTGGTCTCCATGCGGTGGCGCCGGAAGAAAAGGGAACTGCCTTTAACCGCTACCGCGTCGGCTTACATCATCTCGCGCTGAAAGCGAAGAGCCGAGCAGATGTGGACAAATTCTATCAGTGGCTATTACAGGAGGAGGTCCCGATTCTTGAAGGACCGCCTGCGGAATACCCACAGTACGGTCCCAATTACTACGCGGTGTTCTTTGCCGATCCAGACGGGATGAAATTAGAGTTAGTCCATTTTCCCTGGGGCTATTGGAAGCGGACGCAGATCGCCGGACGAGATGAACGGCCACGGTATGCGCCGGACAAGACATGAGCAGAGTCCGGAGGGAGCACGAAATCAAGAAGAGGCGGAAGCTTTCATCCGCTCTCTCCTCTCGGAACCTGGTCGGACGGCACTCTTGCTCCCCTGAGAAACTCTCGGTCAGAAATCCAGCGGGAGCGTCAAATGCCGTGCAAAAATAAAATCGCGCTGGGTAATGAGAATAGGATCAATCGCCGATTCGACGGCGGCACGGACCGGCGCCCAAATCTGGCGGAAGAAATCCGGCATCGGGTTTTTCTCTGGCGGATAGGGATCGACAATCTGTGACATGTTGGCCCAATACAGATCCAATGCGCTGAGCTGATTACCGATAAAATAGCGGCTGCCTGCGCTTTGTTGCTTGTGCAGCCGGGCGGCGAGCGCTTGCAGAATCGGGATCATCTTCGCCGGAGCTGCCGCGGCATTTTGGGCTGAATAACCATACGCTTGCACCATCGGGTTCTGTTTGAAAGCGTCGCCCTGTGCTTTGAGAAGTGTATCAAACATGATGTGACGGGCCTGCCAGGTGAAGCCTTCTTCGCCGCACAGTTCATTGGAAAGGCCGATCATACTCGCACGGTCTTCCACGTTTCGGGGCAGGAGTGACGGCGTGGGTGCCAGACGTTCTGCCAACATCAGTATTTCATACCACCCCGTACGTGCCGATTCTTTTTCGTACATCGCCACAGGCGCATTGCGGTGACCCGTCCAGGCGACGAGTTCTTCGTTGGCTTGCCCCCCATGCTGGGCCACAGGAATGTAGGGGATCTTTTTGACGTGAAAAATACTTTTGGCTGCTTGGCTCCACGGCGCTGGCCCACCAACCGTGAGCGCCAGGCGTAAACCAGGCAGGTCTTTGGCTTCGGCAACAGTTTTATACTCCATGAGGGACATCTCCTTTCATCGCGTCATATGTTGGTCATTCGCCTGTTTCAATAGGACGAAATGTACATCTGTGAGGTCGATGCGAGTAACGGAATCCTCATTAGGGGAAACATTGCAACAACACCCAGTACCCTTCTGCCAACCCTTATGACATTACCGAAACGCCGGCACCACCTCGGCGGCAAATCGCCGTAGCGTCGCATAGTCATACGGCGGGGACAGAGAAATGATGATGTGGGTCACACCAACCGCAATATAACGCTCGATCTGCTGCCGGATCTCTGCCGAACTTCCAGCGAGCATCCCCCAACTCTCGTCCTTGAGCGCACGCCGTGCAGTCTCGGGATCATCCGTGAGGGTCATCTGCAACAGCACGGACTTCTCGATCGTCTCCGGGTCGCGTCCGGCCTTGCGGCAATGCTCGGTCAGCACAGCGATTTTCCGCTGAAAGACCTCCGGCGAGCCGAACGAGTTCCAGATATCCGCGCGTCGCGCAACAATGTCTAAGGCGACCTTTTCTCCGCTCGCACCCACTAAGAGCGGCGGGCGGGGCCGCTGCACGGAACGCGGATTCAGTAACGCGTCGGTCAGCTGATAGTACCGACCAGCAAATGTCACGCGCTGTTCCGTCCACAGGCGGGTAATCACGATCAACGCTTCTTCCAGTCGTTGCAACCGCTCGCGCACACCAGGGAACGGGATCCCATATGTCGTGTGCTCTAATTCAAACCAGCCCGCTCCCAAGCCGAGGATCAACCGCCCCTGACTAATGATATCGAGCGTCGTCGCCATTTTGGCCAACACGGCCGGATGCCGATAAGTATTGCCCGTCACCATGACACCCAGACGGACACACTGTGTGACCATGGCTAGTGCGGACAAGCTGGTCCAGCCCTCTAAACACGGACCGGCGGGATCGGAAAAAATCGGCAGGAAATGGTCGAAGACCCACGCACTGTCAAATCCCAGCGTATCGATCTCACGCCACAGCGCGACCATGTCCTGCCACGACCCATTCTGCTGCGGCGTTTGGATGCCAAACCGAACAGGATACTGTGCCACTCGCTTTATCTCCTCTTGCCCACAGCGCTATCCGCGCAGTGTTGCCGCTATGCCCGTTTTACTACAAGAGCTGCGTACGACATTGTCAATAAGAGGGGCGGGAGAAAACGCCGGCAAGGGGTCTCGTGTTTTTGCCGCGCGTCATGTCTTAGGCAGGCAGGGGTGCTGCACGGCGAGCATAGAGGACAGCCACCACACGCACCAGGAGTAAGATTCCTATAACGAGCGCATAGGTGAGCGGCTCGCTCACATCTTTCTTCACCCGCCAGGTGAAGTGGAGGACTCCAAGTAGGGACGCGACATAGGCAAGACGATGAATCTGTTTCCACCGCGCATACCCCAGGCGCTTAACCCATGCGGCGGTCGAGGTCACCGCTAGCGGAATGAGGAGAACGAAAGTCGCAAATCCGACAAAGATAAACGGACGCTTGAGAATGTCGGCAACAATGGCCTGCCAATCAAAAAACTGATCAACCCCCACATAGGTGCTGACGTGCAAAGCGGCGTAGACGAAGCCGAATAACCCCAGCATACGGCGCAGGCGCAACGGCCAAGTCCAACCGAAGAGGGTCTTCAGCGGCGTGCAAGTGAGTGCAGCGACAAGGAAGATCAGGGCCACAAGCCCCAGCTGGTTGAGCACCTGGGAAATAGGATTGGCTCCAAGTTCGCCACGCCAGGCGCGTAGTAGTAGCGCCGCAATTGGAGTCAGCGCTCCAACAAACACCGCGGGCTTGAGCCACGGATAAGGTGTTGTCGGTCGGGATTTTGGCTGCATAATCAGAAATTCCGGCGCAGGTCCATGCCTGTGTAGAGGCTAGCAACTTGATCGGCGTACCCATTGAAAGGGAGGGTCGGGCGCCGGCGGAAATCGCCAATTCGTCGCTCGGTCGCCTGACTCCACCGGGGGTGATCGACCTCCGGGTTCACATTCGCGTAGAACCCATACTCCTGAGGCGCAGCTATGTTCCAGGTTGTCGGCGGCTCCTCTTCGGTCAAACGGATAGTCACGATCGACTTGATACCCTTGAAACCGTACTTCCAGGGTACAATGAGGCGTAGCGGCGCACCGTTCTGATTGGGAAGCTCTTTGCCGTAGAGGCCAACCGCCAGAATTGTTAATGGGTGGACCGCTTCATCTATGCGCAGTCCCTCAACATAGGGCCAGTCGAGCAAACGTCGGCGCTGTCCTGGCATTTGCTCAGGGTCGAAGAGAGAGGTAAAGGCAACGTACTTCGCCCGTGAGGTGGGCTCGCCTCGCTTAAGGAGGTCGCCAAGTGGAAAACCCAGCCAGGGAATGACCATCGACCATGCCTCCACACAGCGCATGCGATAGATCCGTTCTTCCAATGGGAACCACTTCAGCAGTTGGTCAATGTCGATCTCTAACGGCTTACCCACTTCTCCTTCGATGCGAAGTGTCCATGGACGAGGGCGGAGTGTGTGCGCGTTAGCAGCTGGGTCTCTTTTATCGAGCCCAAACTCATAGAAATTGTTGTACGTGGTGATGGCCGGATACGGGGTCTGCGGCTCGGTGGTATTATACGCACTGGAACCTGCGACCGTGAGCGCAGATGTCCCCGCGGAGGAGGATTTGGGTTCACTGGCACGGTTTCCTTGCATCAACCACAAGAGTCCTGCCCCTACACCGGTACTCGTGGCGCTAAACAAGAGCGCATTGCGGAGAAACTCGCGGCGGCGCAGGTAGAGCGGCTCCGGCGTAATCTCGGCGGTAGGGGGAATATCACCTAAGTTATTCATCTTGGAAGGTCTGATGCCACACGACCAGTACGGTTTCAACTCTGCACTACCCACACCCCACTTCAATAAGAAGGTAAAAGGTGAGGCGATTATTCCGCAACTTTATCAAACCTTCGCATACCCTTCCACGCAATTCTTTCCTAACCCAGGCTGAACGAGAGTAACGACGGAAGCCCATCCTTCATCCATTCCCTCTAGGCGAATACCACCTGGTTATTTGCCCGCACGCAGAACCGTCAAGGTTGTTACTTGTCTCACCCAGCGGGCTTGCCGTTTCTCGCCCGGGACAATAATGCGTAGCGGCTCCTCTTTGGGTGAGAGTGGTTTGCCGTCGCGCCGGTCCGCAAGAAGAATAATACGGTCGGTAAATCCTGGATCGAGCTCTGCCAGGGCAAAAACAACTTGATAATTATCAGCAGCTTTCACCAGCAGATATGTCGTCATCTCCCGCCCGCGTAATTGTTCGCCCAACTTCACCCCCGCCAGCCGGAGAATTTCCACTAGCGGCGGGCCTTCGAAGGTTGCGTCCGTGCCGTCATGGTCCGTCACACGCGCTGTATGGCGTGGGAGTTTTGCCAGATCCGCGCCACTTAACTGGAGCGGGTGCTCTACCTCACCGTCAACGCTCAATAGCGTCTTTGGCGCGAGTGAATCGGCCGGTCTTTCTTGCCCATAAGTAGCAACTGGGGCAAACGTACCAATGAAGCAGAAAAGCGCCAGAAGCAAACACCACAACGCGCGCCGCATAGTCTTTCCTTCCTTGTTAGTCTGGGGATAGGTCGCCAGCCTCGGGATGGTCATGACTGCTAATATTACTCGCAAAACCCCTTCCGACATTCCCCCCTCCTTTGGCTAGGCGGAAGAGGGGTTCGCAGCAGTCGTATTAGTTCGGCGTCGGCTTCGTTAAGGAGCCAAGAAAGCCGAGTGAGATGCATAATGACGCGTTCACGATCACTTTCAGTGATCGTCTGACTTAAGCGATTTTGTTGAGCCTGACGTGCGGCGACGAGTCGGCGGCGGTACGTGAGCAGAACGGCAATGTCGTTCGTGCCGATGGTAGTCGTTTGGGGCATGGATTTTCTCTTTTGCGCGCATTTATAACCTATTGCCAAATATTCGGCAACCGAATATATTACCCAGTATCGCGAGCGTGACCACAATCGCGCACGTCGAGCGGCATCAGCACCTTGTCCACCTGCTGAGATAGACCGGACGCTGCTCGGCAACCAATTGACCAGTTCTTTTGAACCAGACTTTGACTGGGCGAAACGAGAACTTCAGTCCTTCTATTCAGTGGATATTGCATGCATGATAGTTCACTAAAGAAGGCTCGGGACAAAAGAAGAGGGGAGGTAAGCAACCACGGTGCCTAGAGAACTCAGGGTTTTCGCTCTTAATGGAGGAAACACCCCTGTCAGTCTGACAGAGCCGAAAAGAGGGCCTGCGAATTCCGTTCAAGAAAGGAGTCTTACTATGGCTGCAGTGTCAACAGAGACGGCGCAACACGTCACTAACCCAATTCCTGTCGGGAAAGCGACGCTCGCCTTTCTTGTACGTGTCCCCAAACAACTACTCATCAATGGTAAATGGGTTGCGGCGAAGTCGGGCAAAACGTTTGCCACGGTCAACCCGGCTAATGAAGAGATACTCGCACTGGTGGCCGAAGGCGACAAGGCCGACGTAGACGAGGCAGTCAGAGCGGCGCGCAAGGCGTTTGAAGAAGGACACTGGCCCAGCCTGAGCCCGCACCGACGCGCTCGCTATTTGTTTAAGATCGCCGACCTCATCGAAGCGCACGGTGAAGAACTCGCCGAACTGATCACCTTGGAGAACGGCAAACCGATTACCGAGTCTGAAGCTGAAGTGGCAAGAACCGCCGAGACCTTTCGCTATTATGCCGGATGGGCTACCAAGTTTTATGGCGAGACTAATCCATCAGACCCGAGCTTTTTCAATTACACGTTGCGTGAACCGGTTGGCGTCTGCGGCCAGATTATCCCTTGGAATGGGCCACTCTCGGCCATCAGTTGGAAAGTTGCCCCAGCACTGGCGTGTGGCAACACCCTCGTACTGAAACCCGCTGAACAAACGCCTCTGGTAGCGATTCGGGCGGGCGAACTCATGCTGGAGTCTGATCTCCCCGACGGCGTCGTGAATATCGTCACCGGCTTTGGCCCTACGGCTGGTGGTGCGATTGCCGCCCATCCTGACATTGACAAGGTAGCATTCACCGGCTCGACCGAAGTGGGTAAACTCATTCTGCAAGCCTCTGCCGGCAATCTGAAGCGGGTGTCGCTGGAATTAGGCGGTAAATCACCAAATGTTATCTTCTCTGACGCGGATCTGGAACAGGCGGCTAGTATCTCGGCAGTCGGTATCTTCCGCAATCAAGGACAAGTATGCTGCGCAGCCTCGCGTATGCTCGTCCAAGATCGAATCTACGATGAATTCGCTGAACGGTTGGCGAAGAAAGCTGGAGAGATCAAGCTAGGACAGCCGTTGGACCGACAGACCACTATGGGGCCGTTGGTCTCGCAAGAACAGCACGAGCGAGTGCTCGGATACTTGAATCTCGCTCGCCAGGAAGGGGCAACAGCACAGGCCGGTGGTGAGCGCGGGCCGCAAGATAAAGGATATTTTGTCAAACCTACCGTATACACCGGCGTGAAGAACGACATGCGAATCGCACGAGAGGAAATCTTCGGCCCCGTCGCGGTTGTTATTCCGTTCAAAGATGAGAACGACGCCGTGTTGCAGGGCAACGATACCACCTACGGATTGGCGGCCGGCGTATGGACCAAGGATGTGAGTCGTGCGCATGCGGTGGCGCGCAAGCTCCGGGCCGGTTCGGTGTGGGTCAACTGTTACAACCTGATCGACCCCATTTCCCCATTTGGCGGATATAAGCAATCTGGGTTCGGCCGGGAGTTAGGAAGGCATTCGATCGAACTCTATACGCAGATTAAATCGGTGTACGTAAAGCTGTAAGAGCCGCGTTGACCGGCAGGAGGAGATTGAGGGCCGACGCGGTAGGGGTCAGCGATGACTTTTAGGTTGTCGATGATTGCCGCTCGCCGCCCTCAGGTCCATAAAAGATTACCCAGGTCCCAAAGTCAGCGGTGAAGTCCTCGAAGCGGTGTGCGACCCCAGCCGCCACGAACAGCGCATCGCCGGGCGCGAATGGCACTCGCTCATCGCCATGCACAAACCAACCGCTACCCGCTGCAATAACGTAAACCTCGTCGCGCGTGTGCGGCGTTTGCGCGTCCTTCCCGGGCGGCGCATAGTAGCGCAGCTCGAGGCGGCCATGGGTTAACAGCAGAGACGAGAGGCGGCCGGGCTGAAGCGGCGCCGTACGGGCTTCGTTGAGCGCGATGCGGGCAGGAGTGCTACCAGCTGACGCAGCGAGAGAATGAACAGGCTTCGCTTCCACAGTGCCTCCTTTAGAAGGGTGGCATTTTAGGAAATTTCGCCAACTCCGGATTCATGTAATCCCACGGCTGGGCGCTTGACGTATAAATATCCATCGTGGGTCGATACCAACTTGGGTCGTCCAAGCTCCCCGCCGTGATCACCATGAGATGTGGGATACCGGACGGCTTGGCGACTAACGACGAACCGCAAGTGGGGCAAAACCCACGGCTGAGCGTGTTTCCGCTATCAGTCGGCACGTCATAGTATTTGACCTCGCCCATGATTTTGACCGTGTCCCTTGGTACGGCGAGATTCGCGGCGAAGGGGCTTCCGCTAAACATTTGGCAGTCACGGCAATGGCAATTGACCGACAAGATCGGTTCGGCAGAACACTCATAGCGAACCGCTTTACATCGACACCCACCAGTGAAAGGGCTGGCCATAAGCGTATTCCCCCTTTCTCACTCGTCTTTGCATACCTCACTCCCGTATGAGAAGCAACCTCAGCCCACACAGTATGGTCACCATATGTTACTTTTTGACCATTCACCACCCAGGAAAAGGAAAACTCCCCCGCAACCGCGCTAGCCTTGCCTTGACACTCCTTTGCGGATAAAAAACGCTTTATTATCGCAGCGATCAACCGCGACTATCGAGAAACAGTAAGGAGCGCATGTGTCTCGCGCAGCGGCGGCGGTAGCCCCAGTCAAAGCCTTTTTCCGTGTCGTCACCTCGGCCGAGGCGCGCACACAATTGGCCGCCTTCACCCCCAAGACAAGTGCGGAAACCGTGCCGGTCGTCGAGGCGCACGGTCGGGTGCTGGCTAAAGCCTTAAACGCTCCGGTGGATTTGCCCCATTTTCACCGCACCAACATGGACGGATACGCGGTTCACGCTCAGGATACCTTCGGCGCTTCGCCAAGCCTCCCCATGTATCTGAAATTAGTGGGCACGGTAGAAATGGGCAAGGAAGTAAAACGCACGCTCAAAAAGGGCGAGACCATGCGTATCGCTACCGGCGGCATGTTACCGCCCGGTGCGGACTCGATGGTGATGGTCGAGTACACTGAAGAGATGGGTGACGGGACCATCGAGATACATCGCAGTACTTCACCTTGGGAGAACATCCTCCGTATCGGCGAAGACATCAAAAAAGGAGTACCGGTATTCGCGGCTGGCCGGCGGTTGCGCGCGCATGATCTCGGCGCGCTTACGGGAGTGGGCATTACGACCGTACCGGTATATCGCCCCCCTGTAGTAGCATTGATTTCTACCGGAGATGAGCTCGTGCTGCCAGAGCAAACTCCCAAACCAGGTGAGGTGCGCAACATTAATCAATACTCGTTACGGGCGATGATCAGCGAGGCGGGCGGAGAACCGCTCGACCTCGGCGTCGTCAAGGACGACCGGGTTGCGTTCGAGAAGGCGATGGCTCAGGCATTGAAAAAAGCCGACGTCGTCATGATTTCCGGCGGCAGCTCGGTCGGCGCCAAGGATATGACCGTGGACGTGATTTGTTCGTTCCCGCGTTCCGAAGTGTTCTTCCACGGTATTTCGATTGCACCTGGGAAGCCGACGATTTTCGCTAAAGCCGGTGGTAAGCCGGTGATGGGACTACCTGGGCATCCGGTTTCGGCGCTGGTTGTCTTTGCGCTGTTCGGCGCGCCCTTGATTCGCTTGCTTGGCGGAGAGCCGGTAACAACTGCCTTTGCTCCATTGCGCACCACCCGAGCGAAGCTCGCACAAAATGTGGCCTCCGCGCCCGGCCGTGAAGATTATGTACGAGTAATCCTGGAGCAAAAGAATGGAGAACTCCTCGCTCAACCCTTGCCGGGTAAATCTGGCGCGGTCTTCAGTCTGGTGAAGGCCGATGGCATGGTGTGCATCCCGCACGATGAGGAAGGAAAGGAGATAGGAGAAGAAGTGGAAGTGATTCTTTTTTAGCTATTAGCCGTTAGCTCTATGTTATGCACGACCACCACACGCTCGAACACAAATCCGATCACCCCGAACGTAAGCGTTACCTGAAGAAGAAGCCGCTGCACGAAGCCCTCGCGGTATTTCTTGCGGCGGCCACTCCTCCTCGTAAAGGAGAGAGGCTCGCGGTCGAGGAGACGTTGCACCGCACCACCGCTGAGCCGATCTTTGCTCTGCTTTCTGCGCCGCATTACCACGGTGCCGCCATGGACGGCATCGCCGTGCGAGCTGAGGATACTTTTGGCGCGAGCGAATTTTCCGCGGTCACACTGACGTTGCTAGAAGCGAGAGAAAATAAGCAGAAGGCGAACGGGACACGTCCGATTTTTCAATATGTGGATACCGGCAATCCACTTCCGTCTTGGGCCAACGCGGTCGTGATGATCGAGCGAGTATTCAAGAAAAATGAGCGAGAAGTCGAGATTCGCGACGCGGCTACGCCTTGGCAACACGTGCGCTTAGTCGGCGAGGATATTGTCGCCACCGAACCGTTGCTGCCTCGCGGTCATACGCTACGCCCGTACGACATCGGCGCGCTCCTCGCCGCAGGCCATACCGAGATTACGGTCGTCGCCAAGCCGACGGTGGGGATTATTCCTACCGGCTCGGAACTGATCGAGCCAGGGGAGTTACCACAGCCGGGGCGAATTATTGAATTTAATTCCCGCGTCACCGCCGCGTTTGTTGAAGAGTGGGAAGGTCTACCACGGCGCCTCCCGCGGGTAGTCGACGATCTCTCGGCGATTACTAAGGCCCTTACCCAAGCCGTAAAAGACCACGACATCGTCGTCATTATCGCCGGTTCTTCGGCCGGTGAGTATGACTTTACCGTGCACGCGTTGGAAGCACTCGGCGAGGTATTGGTCCATGGTATCGACGTGATGCCGGGTAAGCCGGCGATTCTCGCCGTGATCGACGGCAAGCCGGTGATCGGTCTGCCAGGGTATCCAGTTTCGGCCGTGGTGATTTGTCAGCAGATCCTCCGTCCGTTGATCGCGCATTTTCTTGGTCGGCCGGCCGAAGGGCCACAGAAAGTTAAAGCTTTTCTGCCGCGCAAAGTTCCCTCGCGTCTCGGGTTAGAAGAATTCGTGCGAGTGAGCCTGGGTAAAGTTGGTGACCGCGTGATCGTCAATCCACTCGGTCGCGGCGCCGGGGTGATCACCACCATGGTAAAAGCTGACGGGGTGTTACGCATCCCTTCACTCGATGAAGGGCTCAACGCCGGACAAGAAGTGGAAGTCGAACTGCTCCGCCCGGCCGAGGAGATCGGCAACACGATCCTTTTCACCGGTAGTAACGACCTCACCATCGGTGTGCTCGACGATCAACTGCGCGCTCAACAGCCAGGCTTGCGCATCTCGGCCAGCAATATTGGTTCTCTAGGCGGATTAGTCGCCCTCAAGCGCGGGGAAGCGCACATCGTCGGTACTCATCTGCTTGACCCTGCCACTGGTGTGTACAACCTTCCAGATTTGAAGAAGCAGCAGTTGCTGGCGAAAGTTGTGGTGATGAACTTAGTGGTCCGCGAGCAAGGGCTCATTGTCGCCAAAGGCAACCCGAAGAAGATTAAAGGGATCAAAGACCTCAGTCGTGCTGACGTGACCTTCATTAACCGTCAACCTGGTGCTGGTACTCGCGTGCTGCTGGATTACAAACTCGCCAAGCTCAAAATCAAACCCCAGCAGGTCCGTGGTTACGAACGCGAGGAAGTCACCCACATGGCGGTGGCGGTTGCAGTAGCCAGCGGTCTGGCAGACACTGGGCTTGGGATCAAGTCCGCCGCTAAGGCGCTCGGACTGGACTTCGTACCGGTCGAACGGGAAGATTACGATCTGGTGTTTCCCAAAGACTTCATCGTTAGCAGCATGGGGCAGAAGCTGGTCGGAGTGATTTGTTCAGCAGAATTCAAGCAGGCGGTCGAGCAACTTGACGGCTATGACACGACGAAGACGGGAGTGATCAAGAAGGTGTAAACATTTTGTGGGCTGGGTGTCAGGGGTTGGGGATTGGTTTCAGTTCTTGCCTTTCGCTTTGTCTGGACGCTGAGGGAAGCACGGGTAGCAAGCTACCCGTGGCACCTAAAAATCCGGATCGTAGTGTGTTCTGTATAGAGCGGGCGATTACGCCGCGAGCTCTGCCAACGCCGCGGGGTTACTGACCGGTTCAGGTTTGCCATTGTGTAACGGCACTGATCCGGGCGCACGCTGGAACGAGTCGACGAGTCCGAGTTTGTTCCCATATTCACGCAGCGCTGGAATCACGTCGCGGTTGAGCAATTCCAGGCAGCGCTTGCGATCTTTGAACGGCACCGGCCCGTCTAACCAGAACGAGAAGATCCCCGGGCGTAAGATGTCGATCACTTTCTTTAACTTGGGGATGACGTTGTCGGGAGTCCCGGCAATCATGACCAGGTCTTTCAGTACGTCAGGATAGCCACCGTAGATCGTGTTCTTGACGGCTTCGATGGCTTCCGGAGATTCTTCGCCACCTTCACCGTAGAGTGGCTTCGCGGCAGCGTTCGCCCCGAAGTTTGTTTGTGCCAGGCGACGGGTCGCTTCTTTCGAGTTGTACCCTGGTGGGAACATCCATTCCGGTCGCGCAAAGTGGGCAAAGGCCCCGCCAAAGAGAATGCGTTTGCCCATTTCTTCAGCCCGTTCTTGCGTATCCGCCACCATCACGGGTTGTAAGTATCCGAAGTTCTCCGGTCCGGCTTGATATCCTTCTCGTGCCGCGGCTTGGCTGTAGAAGTCCCATAACTCCAGCGTGGGCTCCAACCGCGTCGCCAGCGCGACATACGGGTAACGCCGCTGGGCACACCAGCGGGCGGTGTCAGGACTGATGAGGCCCGGAATCCAAAACGGTGGGTGGGGTTGCTGCAGCGGCAAAACCCACGGATTGACGTGCCGGAAATGAAAATGCTTGCCCTCGTAACGGAACGGACCAGGTGTCGTCCACGCCTTGATGATAAAGTCGATTCCTTCCTCGAACATCTCCCGGTTGTAGGCGGGGTTGGCATTATTGGCGAGTTGTTCAGACCCCGCGCCACGCACCCAACCTGTGATCATACGTCCATTAGAAATGAGGTCGATCATGGCCAGTTCTTCGGCCAAGCGTAGCGCATTGGACACGGTCGGGACTGGATTGCCCAAGAGCGAGATCCTTACGCGTTTTGTCGCTTTGGCGATGATAGAGGCCTCGACGTCCATTACCGCGCCCAAGCAGAACGGGGTGCCGTGATGTTCGTTCAACATTACGCCGTCGAAGTTCATCAGCTCGGCATCGGTATAAATCTTTTCGTCCAAGTATTGATTGAGAATCTTGGCGCCATGTTGCCGGTCAAAGAACCGGTTTGGCGTGCCGTAGAAGCTGCGCTTGCGCACGATTTCGTTCTCTAGGTCACGATATTTTTCCGGGTCCGTTTCCAGATCGTAGTGATACGCCCGTTCCGTAAACCACATAAAATGCATAAAGATCCTCCTTTCAGATGGCAGAAGCTCATGCTCCCAGACCCCGGTAAAATAGGACATTAAGGGAAAAAAGTGAAGGGAGGAGATACCACGCGTATGTGCCTGAAAATCTCGGCACCCCTTTTTTCGATCCGCGCCAAGTGATAGAGAACGGCACCACGTTAAGGAAGGCTGTTTATAGCACTTCCCCTTCAATGTTGTACTTAGCTACGGCCGTCATTGATTACGATGGACCGCCCGCCGAGAAAAGCCCAAGGAAAGGTGCAGCAAGCAGCACCCCTACACATGGAAACTGCACCATTACTGCGATCGAGTAAGTCCTTGTTCGGCCGTGTCGGGTATGCTAGACACCGCAAAGAAAATCTGCACTTCTATCTATAGTTGTCTCTGTAGGAGGGCTTATGCAAGGCGCGACTGTTCTACGTGTCAATCTCAGTACCGGTCAGATCCGTAAAGAAGCAGTGCCGGAGCAAACCATCAAAGACTTCGTCGGCGGGCGCGGAGTGGGGAGTAAGCTACTCGTCGACAATATCGACCCGAAAATCGACGCCCTTGATCCGCGCAATCCGCTGATCTTTGCCACCGGTCCGGTCACCGGCACCTATGCGCCGACCGGGGGCCGCTACATGGTCATTACCAAATCCCCGCTGACCGGGGCGATCGCCTGCTCGAACTCCGGCGGGTACTGGGGACCGGCGTTGCGCTACGCGGGTTACGAGTATCTCTTGATCGAGGGAAAAGCGAAGGAACCTGTCTATCTCAACATCCATGATGACAAAGTTGAGGTCCGTAGCGCCAAGCATCTCTGGGGCAAAATCGTCGATGACACGGAAAACATGATTCGCGAAGAAACCCATCCTGAAGTGCGCGTCGCTTCGATTGGCCAAGGGGGCGAAAACCTCGCGCGCACGGCTTGCGTCATGAATGACAAAGGCCGCGCCGCCGGCCGTTCGGGAGTTGGCGCGGTCATGGGCTCGAAGAACCTCAAAGCGATCGCGGTTCGTGGGACTAAAGGATTGAAGATTGCCAACCCGACTGCCTTTACTCAGGCGGTGTTGAAAGGCCGTGACAAGCTAGTGAAAGGCCCGACCACTGGCGGCCTTACCATGTTGGGCACGGCTGGAACCGTCTCCTACATGAACATGGTCGGCATGCTGCCGACCAACAATTTTCAGATGGGCGTCTTCAGCGGCGCGGCGGCTGTCGATGGGACGATCGTCAAGAAAGACTTCATGACGCGCAACCGTGGCTGCCATAGCTGCATGATCCATTGTGGCCGGGTAACGAAGGTCACCGGGCACGGCCAGTTTGACGGCAGAGGCGAAGGGCCCGAATATGAGACGATCTACGGCGTGGGAACCATCTGTGGTGTCGATAACCTCGCCGCGGTGATCAAAGCCAACTACCTGTGTAACGAGTATGGCTTAGACACCCTCGAAGCCGGCATCTCTATTGGCACGGCGATCGAGTTGGCCGAGAAGGGCTATATCCCCGAGAGCGATATTGGGTTCCCGTTGAAGTTCGGCGATGCTGACGCCATGGTCAAGTTGCTCGAAGCCCAAGCCTTCCGCAAAGGCCCCATCGGCCACTGGCTGGCAGAGGGTGGCTATCGTCTGGCCGAGCACTACGGGCATCCGGAACTCTTCATGGGGTCGAAGAAACAGGGATTTGCCGCTTACGATCCGCGCGGTTCCATCGGTATGGGCTTGGCCTATGCTACCTCGAATCGCGGCGCGTGCCATCTGCGCGGCTATACCATCTCACTTGAGCACTTCGGCAATCCCATTAAACTCGATCCATTCACGATGAAAGACAAACCCTACTGGCTCACGATCCTGCAAAACACCACGTCATTCGTCGATGCTTCAGGTATTTGTTTGTTCTCGACCTTCGATATGAACCCTGGTGAAGATGTCACGGCGATGGTGAGCGAGTCGCTCGGCTATAATGTGGGCGGACCAGAGGAGATGCTCAAACTTGGCGACCGTATCTGGAATCTCGAGCGTCTGTTCAACAACGCAGCCGGACTCACCCGTGCGGATGACAATTTGCCGCCACGTATCACCAGCGAACCGTTGACTGAAGGACCGAGCAAGGGGCACGTCGTTGACCTTCAGCCGATGCTGGATGAGTACTACCAACTGCGGGGCTGGGATAGTCAGGGACGACCGACTGCGGACAAGCTGCGCGAATTAGGTCTGGCGTAATTGGGGAGGAAATATGCAACAGATTGTCGTTCACCAAGAAAAATGTACCGCCTGTCGTGAGTGTGAGTTAGCTTGTTCATTCTCTCATGAAGGCTCGTTCCTTCCCGCACTCTCACGCATTCGCATCGCTGACTTCTATGAAGAGCAGTTCTATCAACCGATGGTGTGTGTGCACTGTGCCGATGCCCCCTGTGCGGCGGTATGCCCGACCGTGGCCATCCAAAGGCAAGCGGATGGTCAGATCAAGGTCATCGACGACCGCTGTATTGGCTGCAAGATGTGCCTTCTCGCCTGTCCCTTCGGTGTGATGGGGTTCTCGCCGGATAAAGGGGTGGCGCATAACTGCGACTTCTGTGAGGGCGACCCGCAATGCGTACAGTTCTGCACCCCAGGCGCGCTTGAATTTGCTGATGTTGTCATTGCCTCTGCTCCCGCGAAACAGAAAGCGGCAGCCGCCCTGGGTTTGCCTCAGTCGTAAGACGTAACTTAACCTGGAGGGAAGAGTTCGAGGCCGACGACGAGGATTATGACCAGAGGTGGGGCGCGTGGCACGAGCCATTGATCGGCGCGCAGGACGCGCCCTACGATGGATCACCTCATGCCCTCTTCGTGACTGTCCTTAGGCTGAATCGAGGAAAAGCATGGCAACGAAATATGTGCTGATCGGCAACAGCGCGGCGTCGTTAGCCGCAGTAGATGGTATCCGCAAATTCGACAAGCAGGGTGAAATCACCATCATCAACCGCGAGCAAGGCCCCGCCTACTCCCGCGTCGCCCTCCCCTACTATGTGGCAGGCGAGATGAAGCTCGAAGACCTGCTGATCCGCCGCAACCCTGACTACCAAAAGGTTGGTGTCACGCTGGTTGAAAAAGAGAACGTCACGGCGATCAACCCCTCCGCGAAACAGGTCGAGTTGGAGAGCGGCAAGAAGGTCGGCTACGACACGCTGCTGATCGGGACCGGTTCAGAGACGATCGTTCCTCCTATTCAGGGTCTCGCGCAGGTTCCGCATCATTATTTATGGACCCTCGACGATTCCATTGGCATGAAGAAGGCCACGGAGAAGGCGAAGACCGCCGTGGTGATCGGCGGCGGTTTCATCGGCATGCTGGCCGCCGAAGCCCTGCGGAAGTTGAAGATCAAATTGACGATTGTGGAAATGGCGCCGATTCTCCTGCCCCAGTTGCTTGATGAAGGAGCCGGCAAGCTGTTCCTCCAGGCGGTTCGTGATGAAGGCGTGACCGTTCGGACCGGCTCGTTGGTGGCGGCGGTAGCGCAGAAGAATGGCAGCATTGAAGTCACCCTGAAGAACGGCGACGCTTTTACCGTTGATATGGCCGTAGTGGCGACCGGTGTCCGTCCTAATGTACATTGCTTACAGAATGGAGCCGTGTCGCTCAAGAAAGGCGTGCTGGTCAACGAATATTTACAGACCAACCATCCCGACATTTACGCGGCCGGCGATGTGGCCGAGACCAAAGATTTCTTGTCGGATGATCGCTCAATCTATGCCATCTGGCCGACAGCGATTGATCAAGGCCGAGCGGCTGGTACGAACATGGCGGGCAAGAGACAAGCGTATCCCGGCAGTCTCGGCATGAATGTCGTCGAACTGTTCAACGTGACCCTGGCCCAGCTTGGGCGCTTCCGCGAAGGCTCTGGGGACGACGTCAAAATGTTGTCTAAGGGAGACGATGGCTTCTATCGCAAGGTGGTCGTCGATAAAAACGGCACCCTGGTCGGCGCGGTCTACGTGGGCGACGAGAATGGTGTCGCAGAGATGGGCGTCATCCATAGCGCCATCAAGCGGCGCGAACAGTGGCAGGGTTTCAAAGACGGCCGTCCGCCAAAGTTCTCGTACGGCACGGTCATGCACGGGGTTCCTCGCTATTAGTCATGGCAGATACGATTACTATCTCGGTCAAGCTCTTTGCGGTCTTGAAGAAGTACCTGCCACCAGGGAGTGAGGATGGGATGTCACTTACGCTGCCTGCCGGGTCGACCGTGCTGGACGCCATTGATGCGCTGAAAATTCCGCAGGACCATGCCGGGATGCTGGTGGCGGGGGATATTTATGTTGAGAAAGAAACCCCACTCACGGACGGACTTCAGCTCAGCATTTTCCCGCCGCTTGCAGGAGGAGCGCGCTAGTCCAGCGTGAGCTCGGTCGTGGCGGCTATCTCTTTTATATGAAATTTGGTTTGCTCACACTGTTCGATTACTATCCCGAAGATTGTTCACCCCAGGAGTATTATCGCTTCCTGCTTGATGAAATTGCCTATGCCGAAGAACTTGGCTTCGACTCGGTATGGCTGGGCGAGCACCACTTTTGTAACTATCTCTGTCCCTCACCACAGGTGTTTGCCGCTGCGGTCGCCCAACGAACGACGCGGCTCCGTCTCGGCACTGCGGTCGCCTTGCTCCCGTTGCATGATCCAGTTCGATTGGCAGAGGATTACGCCATGGTCGATGTGCTCAGTAACGGCCGCTTAGACTTTGGTGTCAGTCGCGGCTTCCAGAAGACGAGTTACGATGGCTTCGAGCGCTCAATGGACGAAAGCCGGGAACGCTTTGCTGAGGGCATCGACATTATTGACAAGGCTTGGTCCCAAGACAGCTTATCCTACGAAGGCCGGTATCGGCGGATGCCGAATCTGTCAGTCCTGCCTCGCCCGGTGCAACGGCCCCGGCCACCCATTTGGATTGGGTCCGGGCCAACCCCGGAGTCCTACGAATTTGCCGCCGCGCACGGCTATAACATCATGCTGGCTTCGGTGTTTGCTCCCATCCAGCACTTTGCTCCGTTTGTGACACTCTATCGCCAGCGTTTGCAGGAAGCGGGGTACGACCTCTCGCAGGTTTCTATTTCTACCGGCAACCATTGTTATGTGGGGACGTCCTCGGCGCAAGCGAAGGACGTGTGGGCGAAGCACTACTTGCGCTATCTCCACTTCGTTTCCACCTTGGTCGAAGCGAAAGACTACGAGCGAGCGAAGCAGTTCAAAGCCTTTGTTGGTGTCAAATCGTTCTTAGAGCACATCGACTTCGACCGTGCCCGCCAGACGCTTGCTGTCTGTGGTGATGCGGAAGAATGCGCCGATCGTCTGGCGCAAGCAAAAGAGGCGGTCGGCAACACCCATTACTGGGTCTACACCGACCTTGGTGGGTTACCACGAGAAGAAGTATGGGCGTCGCTGCGCCGATTTGCTGAGAAAGTGATGCCGAAATTTCGCTAGAGCGTTTTTCTTTTGTATGGAAGGATCGCAGGACTGCCCTTGTTCGTGGCTGCCTCTGTAGGGGCGACCCGGTGGGCGCCGCGCCCCTACAATCCGAGGTTCCTCCGCAGCAACCGGGGCGGACTAGTCAGCACCTGCCGCGGCCTGGGCCCCGAACTCGACCGGAGCAGGGGTAAAGCGCAACTCGTGGCGTGCGGGATCGACATCGACGATCACTTTTTGCCCGTCACGCACTTCGCCCTTGATAATACTGCGCGCGAGCGGCGTCTCCACCTCCCGCTGAATCGTGCGCTTCAGCGGCCGCGCGCCGTAATTCGGGTCGTAGCCGACGCGCACTAAGTGGGCCTTAGCTGCTTCCGTCAACTCGATCTCAATGTGCCGCTCCGCCAACCGCCGTCTCAGCAGTCCGAGCTGAATCTCGGTAATCTTTTTGAGCTGCTCTTCCGACAGAGCATGGAAGACGATGACTTCGTCCACGCGATTCAAGAACTCGGGCCGGAAGTGGCGGCGCAGCTCGTCGAGTACGGCGTTTTTCATCTGCTCGTATTGTGTGCCAGAGAATGCGCCACGGTATTCCAGAATACGAGGGCTGCCAATATTCGAAGTCATGATCACAATCGTGTTCTTAAAATTGACCACCCGCCCTTGCCCGTCAGTCAGGCGACCGTCGTCGAGAATCTGCAGCATCACGTTAAAGACATCCGTATGCGCCTTCTCGATCTCGTCGAAGAGAATCACCGAGTAGGGTCGCCGCCGCACCGCCTCCGTTAACTGCCCGCCTTCGTCATAACCGACATAGCCCGGCGGCGCGGGACCTCGATAAACAAGTATTCATCGATCACGTTGAAGGCAATGGAGAGAGGCAGCAAACACTAAGTAATCCGGCAAAGGAACTTCTGCTGAGGGGAGCTGTGGGGTAGACTCTGTATCCGGTGAACAAGTTGTGGCACGCTGGAGGTGAGTATGCGGACAGAGGAGCTGAGCGACCAAGAATG
>Ga0187894_10002586_pt1 | contig 21445 bp, 18 predicted proteins | sample GBC1701081metaG_FD_136650 | JGI IMG/M metagenome (GOLD analysis project Ga0187894, IMG submission 136650) | White microbial mat communities from a lava cave in the Kipuka Kanohina Cave System on the Island of Hawaii, USA - GBC170108-1 metaG ...
CACCGCGTTCAGCAGCACGTCGTCCGCGATGCGGAACGACTGCAGCATCGGCGTGTCCTTGCCCGCGAGCGCGAGCAGCCGGTGATTCGGAATCGTGATCAGCGTGTCGCAGACGCGGTGCAGGTCGTCGAGGCCCTTCTCCGCGTGGCGGCCGCGCTGGCGACCCTCGAACGGGAACGGCTTCGTGACGACCGCGACGGTGAGCGCGCCGACCTCGCGAGCGATCTCCGCGATCACCGGCGCGGCGCCGGTGCCGGTCCCGCCGCCCATGCCGGCGGTTACGAACACCATGTCGGAGCCGATCAACAAGTCGCGCAGCTTCTCGCGATCCTCGATCGCCGCTGCGCGGCCGCGCTCGGGATTCGCACCACAGCCGAGCCCGCGCGTCACCTGCGTGCCGAGCTGGATCTTCATCGGCGCGAGCTTGTGCTGCAGCGCCTGCGCGTCGGTGTTCGCCGCGATGAACTCGCAGCCAGCGAGGCCCGAGCGGATCATCGTGTCGAGCGCGTTGCCACCGGCGCCGCCGACGCCGACCACGCGGATCTTCGCCTTCAGCTCGCCCGAGTCCTCGAACTCGAGCAGGTCGTCGGCTGCACTGTCCTCCGGGCCGACTTCGAGTAAGTCGATCCCGCCGCTCAGCTTTCCCGGCGAGCGCTCGTCGTCTCGCCGCTCTCGATCGTTCGGCATTTCAACCCCCCAAAGGCGCGTGCGAACGCGCCATACCCCCGTTGCCGATCATACCCAGGATTTCCAGGAAATCCGCGCTCTTGGACAGTTTTTTGCGAGTAGCGCGGGCCCGCATTCGCTGCCCCGGCCGGCCTCACTCGAGGTCGCCGTAGAACCAATCGCGCATGCGCTGCTTCACGCGCCGGAAGATCCCTTCGTCGCGGATGCGGAAGCGGCTCGGGCTCTTGCCCTTCGCCTGCGCGAAGCCGAACAAGATCAGCCCGACACCGGTCGCGTACATCGGGTCGCGCACGACGTCCTGCAGGCCACCGATGTTCGCCGGGCTGCCGAGCCGCACCGGCGCCTCGAAGATCTCCTCGGCGAGCTCCGCGATCCCTGATAACGCCGCGCAGCCGCCTGTCAGGACCACGCCCGACGGGATGCGCGTGTCGAGCCCGCTCTTGACGATCTCCTGCTGCGCCAGCCCGAGGATCTCCTCCATGCGCGGCTCGATGATCTCGCACAGGATCTTGCGCGAGACCTCGCGCGGCCGGCGCCCGCCCACCGACGGCACCGTAATCACGTCGTCGCTGCCGAGGAAGCGCGCGCTCGCGACGCCGAAGCGCTTCTTGATGCGCTCGGCTTCGTCGAACGGGGTGCGCAGCCCGACCGCGATGTCGTTCGAGAGGTGGTAGCCGCCGATCCCGAGCACCGAGGTGTGCTTGATCGAGCCGTCGACGAACACCGCGATGTCGGTCGTGCCGCCGCCGATGTCGATCAAGCACACGCCGAGCTCGCGCTCGTCTTGCGCCAACACCGCCTCCGCGGATGCCAGCGGCTCGAGCACGATGTCGACGACGTTCAGGCCGGCCTTGTTCGCGCTCTTGACGATGTTCTGCGCGCTCGTCACCGCCGCGGTGACGATGTGGATCTTCGCTTCGAGCCGGACGCCGCTCATGCCGATCGGTTCGCGGATGCCGTCCTGCTCGTCGATGATGAACTCCTGCGGGATGACGTGAATCACCTCGCGGTCCATCGGGATCGCGACCGCTTTCGCGGCATCGATCACGCGCCGCACGTCGCTCTCCGCGACCTCCTGGTTCTTCACGGCGACGATGCCGTGCGAGTTGAAGCCGTCGATGTGGCCGCCCGCGATGCCGGCGTAGACCGACGTGATTTCGCAGTCGGCCATCAGCTCGGCTTCCTCGACCGCGTGCTTGATCGAGTCGACGGTCGCGTCGATGTCGACGACGACGCCCTTGCGCAAGCCCTTCGACGGATGCGTGCCGATTCCGACGATGTCGACGCCCGCCTCCGTCGCCTCCGCGACGATGGCGCAGATCTTGGTCGTCCCGATGTCGAGTCCGACGATCAGGTTGTCTTTGCGTGACACAGCTTCTCACCCCCTCGCGCGGCTGCGGCGCCCGAGCCCGTCTCGTGCGACGCAGCCGCCCCCAACAACTCCGCTTCCGCAGGGCAGGGAGCGGCGAAGCGCAGCACGCCCTGTCCCGGGAAGCGCAAATCGATCGCGACGGCGCGCGCCAACGCGGGCTCGTTCAGCGCGAGCACGCGCTCCAGCAGCGCGAGCTTCGCGCGCTGCTCGCCGCCTCCGAGAATCACCCGCAGCTCGCGGCCTGCGAGCTGCACGGCGGGTGCATCGCTGCCGAGCGCACTCGAGACTTCGACCGCGCGCACGACCGGCAGACCGGCCGCGATCCACTGCTGCAGCAGCGCGACGCCGGCCGCGAGCGCGGGATCGGCGCGGCCAGCAGGCGGGAGCGCGGCGAGGCCGATCAGCTCGGGGCCGCGCGTCTCGGCCGGAGCCGGCGCGAACGCGACGCCGTTCGCGTCGACGAGATGACGCGAACCGTCCGCGAGCTTTGCTACCGCGACCGGCACACGCTCCTCGATCGCGACCACGACGCGGTTCGGCACGAGCGTGGTCGCGCGCGCGGCACGCACCCACGGCAGCGCTTCGAGCGCGCGCGCGACGTCGTCCACGTCGACGTCGGCGAGCGGGAAGCCGACGCGCAGGCCGCTCGCGCTCGCGATCTGCGCGGGCGTCGTGTGGATGTTGCCGGCGACCGCGAGCGCGCCGACGTGCGCGCGCTCGGGCAGCAGCCGCGTGAGCAGGTCGTCGCCGATCACGCTGCCGAGCGCGAAGCCGACGAACCCCGCGCCGGCGATCAGCGCGCGTTTCAGCACGCGGCGTTCGGGGCGCACCGGCGTGAAGGCGCCGAGCGTGACGCCGAGCCGATTCTTCCCGCGCTGCCACGGCCAGCGGATCGGAACGCGAGGCGTCTTCTTCACGAGGCACGCTCCTCGGGCGCGCTGCGCCCCCACACCTTCACCTCGGGCTCGAGCTGGATGCCGGTCTTCAGGCGCACCAACGCGCGCGCGTGGCCGATCAGCGCGAGCACGTCGCTGGCGGTCGCGCCTCCGGTGTTCACGATGAAGTTCGCGTGCAGCGGCGAGATCATCGCGCCGCCGCGCGTCTCGCCCTTCAGCCCGGCGGCTTCGATCAGCTGGCCCGCGAAGTGGCCGCGCGGATTCTTGAAGACGGAGCCGCACGAGGGCTGGTCGACGGGCTGCGTCGCGCGCCGCTTCGCGAGCAGGCGCTCGCTCTCCGCTTCGACGCTCTTCCGATCCGAAATTTCGACCGCGAGCAGCGCTGAAATCACGACCGAGCCCTCGGCGAACCCAATAAGTGCTCGATAGCGGAAGCGCAGTGCTTCGCGAGGGAAACAGCGCATGAATTTTCCGGCCGGGCTCATCAGCTCGACCTCGCGCACGACGTCCTTCGCCTCGCGGAGGCCGATGCCGGCGTTCATCGCGACCCAGCCGCCCAGCGTGCCGGGGATGCCGACGCCGAACTCGAGGCCGGCGAGGCCTCGCTCGCGGCAAAAGCGCGTGAGCGTCGCGTGCGAGACGCCGGCCTCGACCCGTAACAGCTGCCCGGGCCGCTCCTCGATGCGCTTCAGCTGCGCGAGCTGGACGACGACGCCGTCGACGCCTTCATCGCGCACGATCGTGTTGAAGCCGCGGCCGATCACGCGCGCCGGCAGCCGGTGCTTCGCGCACAGCCGGAGCAGCGTTCGCAGTGCGCCGCGATCGCGCGGCGTCGCGAGCGCGTCGGCGATGCCGCCGACGCGCAGCGAGGTGAGCTTCGCCGTCGTCGCGTCGAACTGGATCGCCGGGCCGAGCGCGGCCGCGAGCTCTGCGCGCGCGGAGTCCGCGATCACGGCCGCGCCTCCAGCGCAGCGAGCAGCTGCGGGCCGAGCTTCGTGATCGAGCCGGCGCCGAGCGTCAGCACGAGATCGCCGGCGCGCAGCTCGGGCGCGAGCGCGGGCGCGATCGCCTCGAGATCGGAGATGAAGCGCACGTCGCGGTGGCCGCGCTGGCGCACGGCGTCCGCGAGCGCAGTCGCCTCGACGCCCGGGAGCTTCGGCTCGCTGGCGGCGTAGATCTCGGTGAGCACGAGCAGGTCCGCGTCGTGGAACGCGGCCGCAAACTCGTCGAACAGATCGCGCGTGCGCGTGTAGCGGTGCGGCTGGAACACGACGACGAGGCGGCCTGAGTGCTGCTCGCGCGCGGCGCTGAGGGTCGCGCGGATTTCGGTCGGATGGTGGCCGTAGTCGTCGACGACGCGCACGCCGCGCGCACTCCCCTTGTGCTCGAACCGGCGTTCGACGCCCGCGAAGCTCGCGAGCGCCCCGGCTGCGGCTGCGAACGGCACCTCGAGCTCGGCTGCCACGGCGAGTGCCGCCAGCGCGTTCGCGACGTTGTGGCGCCCCGGCAGCGCGATGCGCGCTGCACCGAGCACCTCGCCGGCGTGCTTCACCGTGAAGCGCGAGCCCGCGCCCTCGCGCGCGACGTCGGTCGCCACCCAGTCCGCCTGCGCGGAGAAGCCGTAGGTCGTGCGCCTGCGCGCGATGCGCGGCAACAGGCGCTGGACGCCCGCGTCGTCGAGGCACAGCACCGCGCGGCCCCAGAAGGGCAGGCGATTCGCGAACGCGGCGAACGCGTCCTCCATCGCGTCGGCCGTGCCGTAATGATCGAGATGCTCCGGCTCGACATTCGTAATCACTGCGACGACCGGCGAGAGATGCAGGAACGAGCCGTCGCTCTCGTCCGCTTCCGCGACCAGGAACGGCCCCGCACCGAGCCGTGCGCCGGTTCTTTCGGTTCCTTCCAGGCTCCGCTCGGCTTCGCCTCGGTGCGCGCGACCTACGCCGCTACGCGGCGTTGGATCGCTTGCGGCTTCTCGAGCTGCGATCGAGCGCTGGGCGTCTGCCCCTTCCGGGCTCCGCTCGGCGAACTGACCGTCTCCGCTCGGCTTCGCCTCGCTGCGCGCTGCGCTTGCCGCTCGCTGCGCGCGACCTACGCCGCTTTGCGGCGTGGGGTCGCTTGCGGCTTCTCGAGCCGCGGCCGAGCGCTGGGCTTCGCTGATTTCGCCGGCGCCGATCACGCGTCCGCCCACGACGACGGTCGGGTCGAGGCCTGCGGCGGCGAGCAGGTGCGCGATCAGAGATGTCGTCGTTGTCTTGCCATGCGTGCCGGCGACGGCGATGCCGTCCTTCAGCCGCATCACTTCGGCGAGCATCTCGGCGCGCGGGATCACCGGGATCCCGCGTGCCTCGGCGGCGGCCAGCTCCGGGTTGCCGCGCCGCACCGCGCTCGACACGACGACGACGTCGGCGCCCGCGGCGTGCGCTGCGTCGTGGCCGATTGCGACGCGCGCGCCCAACCGGCGCAGGCGCTCGACCGTCGCGCCGCTGGCGAGGTCGCTGCCGGTCACCGTGTAGCCCTGCGCGAGCAGCAGCTCCGCGAGCCCGCACATGCCGATGCCGCCGATGCCGACGAAGTGGATCTGCCGGATGCCGCGGAAGCGAGCCATTAGGCGCGCCCTCCCGCGAGCGCGAGGCAGGCCTCGGCGATCGCCTCGCTCGCGTTCGGCCGCGCGAGAGCCGCTGCGCGCGTGCCCATCTCGGCGAGCCGAACGCGGTCGGCGAGCAGCTCGAAGAGCGCCCGCGCGAACGCGCTCGGCTCGAGCCCGCGTGATTCGAGCACGCGCGCCGCAGCTCCGCGCTCGAGCTCGCGCGCGTTCGCAAACTGCTCGCCGCCGCCCACGTGCCCGAGCGGGATCAGCAGCGCTGCGCGGCCCGCGATCGCGAGCTCGGCGACCGAGATCGCGCCCGCACGGCAGACGACCAGGTCGGCCCACGCGTAGCGCTGCGGCATCTCGCGCTCGAACGCGACCACCTCTGCGCGCGCGCCCGCTTCCTGATAAGCCGCCGCCACGCGCTCGCGATCCGCCTCGCCAGTTTGGTGGAAGATCTCGACGTCGGCGTTCGCGAGCTCCTTGGCGATCGCGATCATCAGCTCGTTGATCTGACGTGCGCCCAGGCTCCCGCCGAACACGAAGAGGTGCGCGGGACGCGAGGCGTCCGCGCGCGCCGCGCTGGCCGCGCCGGCGAAGCGCTCGCGCAGCGCGCGGCGCAGCGGCACGCCGCTGACGACCGCACGCGCAGCGCTGTCGGCGGGAAGCGCGGCGAGCGTGCCCTCGAAGCCGGCGAAGATGCGCGCGGCGAAGCGCGCGAGCAGGCGGTTCGCGGCGCCGGGCACCGCATCGGTGTTCACGAGCGCGAGCGGAATGCGCGTCAGCGCTGCGGCGAGCGCGGCCGGGACCGACGCGTAGCCGCCGACGGAGATCACCAGCGCGATCTCGCGCTCTCGGAGCAGCCGGCGCGCCCGCAACGTCGCGCGCGCGAGCGCGAGCAGCGCCGCGAGTCGCTCGCCGAGGCCGCGGCCGACCAGCGGCCGCGCGTCGAGCAGCACCAGCTCGAAGCCAGCCTCCGGCACGAGCTTCTTCTCGATGCCGCGCTCGGCGCCGACGAACACGAGCTGGGCGCCGCGCGTGCGCAGCTCCTCGCCGAGCGCGAGCGCCGGCGTCACGTGCCCGCCGGTGCCTCCTCCGGCGATCGCGATGCGCGCGCTCATGCCGCACGGCTCCCGCGCCGCGTCGCCTGCGCTGCGCGCGCGATCGAGATCAGGATGCCTGCGGCGACGCACGCGACGAGCAGCGAGCTGCGCCCATAAGAGAGGAAGGGCAGCGTGAGGCCCTTCGGCGGCAAGAGGCCCATCACCACCGCGCAGTTCAACACCGCGGGCAGGCCGATCAGCATCGTCGCGCCGAAGCCCAGTAACAAGCCGAAGCGATGACTCGCGCCCTGTGCGACACGCAGGCCGGTCAGCACCAACGCGACGAACAGCCCGATCACGAACGCGACGCCGATCAGCCCGGCTTCCTCCGCGATCACCGACAGGATGAAATCCGTGTGCGCCTCGGGCAGGTAGTGCAGCTTCTGCAGGCCGTTGCCCGGGCCCGCGCCGAACAAGCCGCCGCGGCCGAACGCGACGAACGACTGCACGAGCTGGAAGCCGATGCCGGTCGGATCCTCCCAAGGGCGCAGAAACGCGAGCACGCGCTTCATCGCGTATGGATTCATCAGGCAGTAGAGGCCGACACCGCCCGCCCCCAACACGCCCGGAATCGCGAGCAGCGGCAGCGGCGCGCCCGCGACGAACACGACCAGGCCGACCAGCGCCGCGATCAACACTGCGCTGCCGAGATCCGGCTGGCCGAGGCAAAGCGCGATCGGTGCGAGCGCGAACGCCAACGCCTGCGCACAGGCGCGCGGCGTCAGCAGGCCGCGCGAATCGTTGCGCGAGAGGAACGCGCAAACCGCCAGCACCGTCGCGAGCTTCGCCAGCTCGACCGGCTGGAACACGACGCCGCCTGGCAACAGCAGCCAGCGCCGGGCGCCGCCGGCGACGAAGCCGAGCGCGAGCGTCGCGCCCAGCGCGACCACGGCGAACGCGTAGAGCGGGTAGGCGAGGCGGCGCCATGCGACCAGCGGGAGCGCGCTCGCGCCGACCAGCAGCACCGCGCCCAGCGCGAGGCCCGCCGCGTGGCGCACGAAGTGCGGCGAGAAGGTCGCGTCGCTCAGCGTGGTCGTCGCGCTGAAGACGGCGATCGCGCCGACGCCCGCGAGAATGCCGACCGCCGACACCAGCGTGCCGACGTTGGAGTCGTTCGGAATCAGCGCAGACGGGCTCGCCTTCATCGCATCTCCTGCGCAGCAGCGCGCGCGAGCGCAGCGAACTGGCGCCCGCGGTCCTCGTAGCCCTGAAACTGGTCGAAGCTCGCGCACGCCGGCGACAGCAGAACGGTGTCGCCCGCTGCAGCGAGCTCGCGGGCCCGCGCGACGGCGCGCGCGAGCGTCTCGACGCGTTCGAACGCGAGCTTGCCGGCGAGGCAAGCGCCGATCGGCTCCGCTGCGGCGCCGATGCCGAGCGCACATTTGACGCGCGCGAGCGGAGCTTCGAGCAGCTCGCTGAAATCGAGGCCCTTGTCTTTGCCGCCGAGGATCCAGATCAGTGGGCCTGGCAGATTCGCGACGGCTGCGACGGCGGCGCTCGGGTTGGTGGCCTTCGAATCGTCGAGCCAGCGCACGCCGCGCGCTTCCGCGACCAACTCACAACGATGCGGGAGCGGTTGGAACTCTGCGAGCGCTGCGAGCGCGCGCTGTGGATCGGCGCCGAGCGCGGTGGCCGCGAGCAGTGCAGCGAGCGCGTTGCTGCGCAGCGGACCGAACAGCGGCGGCAGCCCGTCGAGCGCGAGCCGGCGCTCGCCGCTCTCGAGGCGCAGCAGCAGCGCGCCCGCGTCGTAACAAGCGCCGCGCGCGACCGGGCCGCGCACCGAGAAGCGCCAGACGCGCGCGGCGAAATCGGCGTCACGCAGCGCGGAGACCAGCGGGCAGTCGGCGCTCAGGATCGCGACGTCCCCGGCCTGCTGTCGCGCGAACAGCCGCAGCTTCGCCGCGAGGTAGCTCGCGATGTCGCCGTGCCGATCGAGGTGGTCGGGCGTGACGTTCAGCAGCACCGCGACGCGCGGGTGGAAGTCCTCGACCGCTTCGAGCTGGAACGAAGAGACCTCGAGCACCGCCGCGTCGAGCGGTTCGCCAACCAGCCCGAGCGCGGCTTCGCCGACGTTGCCGGCCGCGCGCGCACGCCAGCCGGCGACGCGCAGCATCGCTTCGATCAAGCGCACCGTGGTCGATTTCCCGTTCGTCCCGGTCACCGCAGCGACCGGCACCGAGAGCGCGCGCCAGGCGAGCTCGAGGTCGCCCCAGGCTTTCCGCGCGCGCGCGCCGTAACGCGCGTGAGGGACGCCTGGGCTCGGTACGACGAGATCGAAGCTCGCGGGGTCCGGCGACGGCGCGCCGAGCTTCAGCTCGATGCTCGCGGGCAATCCGCGCACATCCGCATTCACGTCGTCGTCGGCCGCGACGACGTGCGCTCCGCGCTCTGCGCAGAATTTCGCCGCGCTCCGCCCGGAGATGCCGAGGCCGAGCACGAGCACGTGTTTTCCTGATAAGTCCAGCATGCGAGCGCTGCCAGCTCCGTGAGTGTTTGCGAGAGGCACGCCGCTCAGCGCAGCTTCAGCGAGGAGAGCGCGATCAGCGCGAGCACGATCGAGACGATCCAGAAGCGGACCACGATCTTCTGCTCCTCCCAGCCCGCCTTTTCGAAGTGGTGGTGGAGCGGCGCCATCAGGAAGATGCGCTTCCCGCCGGTCAGCTTGAAGTACGCGACCTGCAGCATCACCGACAGCGTCTCGACGACGAAGATGCCGCCGACGACGGCGAGCAAGATCTCCTGGCGAATCACCACCGCGATCGCTCCGAGCGCGCCGCCGAGCGCGAGCGCGCCGACGTCGCCCATGAAGACCTGCGCGGGCGAGGCGTTGAACCACAGGAAGCCGAGCCCGCCGCCGACCAGCGCGCCGCAGAAAATCGCGAGCTCGCCCGCGCCGGGCACCGACGTGATCGCGAGGTAGTCCGCGAACTGCGCGTGGCCGGCGGCGTAGGCGAGCACCAGAAAGGTCGCGGCGCAGATCATCACGGGGCCGATCGCGAGCCCGTCGAGGCCGTCGGTGAGATTCACGCCGTTGCTCGCCGCGACGATCACGAACGCGGCGAGCGGCACGTAGAACGCGCCGATGTGCGGCGTGAAGTTCTTGAAGAACGGCACCTGCAGCGTGCTGTCGAAGTTCGGCGCGGAGTAGATCAGCCAGGCGAAGCCGAGCGCGAGCGCCCACTGCCAGAGCAGCTTCGCGCGCGCGCTGATGCCGTCGGAGCTCTTGCGCGTGACCTTTTGGTAGTCGTCGACGAAGCCGAGCGCGCCGTAACCGAGCGTCAGCCCGAGCACGATCCAGGTGGCGCGGCTCGCGAGATCCATCCACAGCAACACGGAGACCGAGAGCACGAGCAGAATCAGGATGCCGCCCATCGTCGGCGTGCCCGCCTTCTGCTGATGATCGGGCCCGATCTCGCGGATCGGCTGGCCGACGCGCAGCGCCTGGAGCCAGCGGATCACGCCGCCGCCTAACAGGAACGACAGGAACAGCGCGGTGAGCGTGGCGGCCGCGATGCGGAACGTGATGTAACGGAACACGTTCAGCGCGCCGTAGACCTCCGCGAGCGGAACCAGCAGTTGGTAAAGCATCAGTGTTCGCCCTTCATTCCGGTCAGCGCCTCGACGACTCGTTCCATCCGCATCGAGCGCGAGCCCTTCACCAGCACGACGTCGCCGGCGCGCAGCGTTCTGCGCAGCGCCTCTGCGATCTCGTCGTGGCTCGCGGCGACATGGGCGCGTGCGCCCTCGAGCCCCGCAGCGAGCGCGGCGTCGCGCACGAGCGCTGCGTGCGCGCCGAGCGCGTAGAGCGCGTCGACGCGCAGCTCGCCGGCCAGCGCGCCGACGCCGCGGTGGCCGGGCGCGGCATGCGCACCGAGCTCGCCCATGTCCCCCAACACTGCGAACGCGCGCCCCGACCCGCGCAAGCGCCCCAGGCTCGCGAGCGCAGCCTCCATCGATTGCGGATTCGCGTTGTAAGTGTCGTCGATCAGCAGCGCGCCGTTCGCGAGCTGCACGCGCTGCATGCGCCCCTTCGCTGGCGCGTAGCGGGCAAGGCCTGCGGCGATCTGCGCGAGCGACGCGCCCGCGGCGAGGCACGCCGCGCTCGCGGCCAGCGCGTTCGTGACGGTCGGCTCGCCGAGCCCGGCTGCGCGCAGCTTCGCTTCGCCCTGCGGCGTGACGAGCCGAAATGCGAAGCCGTCGCCCTCGGCGCGCACGTCCTCGGCGCGCACCTCGCAGCCGGCGCTGAGGCCGAAGCGCACGACGCGCGCACGGCAGCGCTTTGCCTGCGCACGGGCGAGCGGGTCGTCGCCGGGCAGCACCGCGACGCCGTCCGCCGCGAGCGCGGCGACCAGGTCGCCTTTCTCCTCGGCGATCGCCTCGCGCGAGCCCAGAAACTCGATGTGCGCACTGCCGATCGTCGTGATCACGCCGATCGTCGGCCGCGCGATCGCCGCGAGCGGTGCGATCTCGCCGCGATGGTTCATGCCGAGCTCGACGACCAGCGTGCGGTGCTCGGCGTCACGGCGCAGCAGCGTGAGCGGAAGCCCGAACTGATTGTTGAGATTGCCCTGCGTCGCGAGGCACGGGCCGAGCTCGGAGAGGATCGCCGCGCACATCTGCTTGGTCGTCGTCTTTCCGTTGCTGCCGGTGATCGCGACGACGGGGCCGGCGAAGCTCGCGCGATGTCCCGCTGCGAGCGCGCCGAGCGCTCGGGTCGTGTCGGCAGCCAGCAGCACCGGAAGCTGCGCGCCCGCCGGGACGGCGTCTTCGCGCTCGACCAGCACACCGCCGGCGCCAGCCGCGAGCGCGTTCGCGAGGAAGCCATGCGCGTCGTGATTCTCACCGCGGATCGCGACGAACAGCGCGCCCGGCGCGAGCGTGCGCGTGTCGATCGAGACGCTGGAGAACGCGCGCGCCGGATCGCCGCGCACGAGCGCGCCGCCCGTCCAGTCGGCTGCATCGCGCGCGTTGAACGGCAGCGTCATCGTGCGCTTCTCGCGAGCGCCCGCTGCGCTTCCTCGCGATCGTCGAACGGAAACTTCTCGCGACCGATGATCTGGTAGTCCTCGTGACCTTTGCCGGCGATGACGACGGTGTCGTCGGGATGCGCGGTCGCGATCGCGAGCTCGATCGCCTCGCGACGATCGATCAGCGCGACGTACGCGCGCTGCGCGGAGGCGAGCTCGCCCGCCGAAACGCGCGCCATCGCGCCGAGGCCTGCTTCGACGTCGGCGAGGATGCGCTGCGGCTCCTCGGTGCGCGGGTTGTCGCTGGTCAGCACCGCGCGGTCGGCGAGGCGCGCGACGGCCTCCGCCATCTTCGGTCGCTTCGTGCGATCGCGGTCGCCGCCGCAGCCGAACACCGCGATCAGCTTGCCTTTGGTCAGCGGACGCACCGCCCGTAACACCTTCTCGACGGCATCCGGCGTGTGCGCGTAATCGACCAGCACCGTCGGCGTGCCCGCGCGCTCTGCGCCGACGCGCTGCATTCGCCCCGGCACCTGCGGGCAGGCCGCGACGCCGCGCGCGATCGCTTCCGGCGCGACGCCGAGGCCGACCGCGATCCCGACCGCCACCGTCAGGTTCTCGAGGTTGAAGTCGCCGACGAGCGGCAGCTCGAGCGCGAGCTCGCCGCTCGGCAGCGTGAGGCGCGCGCGCGTTCCGGCCAGCGAGATCTCGGCGGCGAGCACGCGCACGTCGGCGTTCGCAGCGCTGCGCTTGCTCACCAGCAAGCGGCGCGCGCCGCGCTTCGCCGCGGCGGCGACGAAGCCCGTGTGGCGCGGCTCGTCGACGTTGATCACGGCCACGCCGTCCGCATCGAGATAGGTGTGGAACAGGCGCTCCTTCGCGGCCTGATAAGCGTCCATCGTGCCGTGAAAGTCGAGGTGGTCCTGCGTGACGTTCGTGACCGCGGCCGCGCGAAACGAGCAGCCGTCGACGCGGCCGAGCTCGAGGCCGTGAGACGAAACTTCCATCGTCACCGCCGAGACTCCGCGCGTGCGCATGTCGCGGAGCAGTCGCTGCAGGTCGAGGCTCTCCGGCGTCGTGTTCACGGCGCGGATGCGCTCGTCGGCATAGCGCACCTCCACCGTGCCGATCAGCCCGGTGCGCTCGCCCGCCGCGTGCAGGATCGATTCGGTGAGGAAGGTCGTGCTGGTCTTGCCGTTGGTGCCGGTGATTCCGACCAGCGAGAGCTCGCGCGAGGGCGCACCGAAGAATGCGTTCGCGATCGGGGCGAGCGCGCGGCGCGCGTCCCGCACGACGGCCAGCGCTGCGCCGCCCGGGTTCGCGGGCGCTTCCTCGCACAACAGCGCGACCGCGCCGAGCGCGAGCGCTTGCGGCACGAAGGCGTGCCCGTCCGCGCTCTGGCCGCGCAGCGCGACGAACAGGTCGCCCGGCGCGACGGCGCGCGAGTCGTAGCCGATCCCGCGAATCACGGGATCGAGCGTGGGGCGCTGCGCCGGCGCCAGCTCGGGCGGAAGCGCGGATAACAACTCGGAGAATCTCACGGGATCTTTCTCACGTTGGCGGAAGCTTCGGCGAGCGCGAGCCGCGGGCCGTGACCCTCCGCACGCGCGTCACGAGACCGCGTGGCCAGGGGCCGCGCATGCGCGGTGTCGATCGCAGCGCCAGAAGTTGGAACCCGCTCGGACGCCGGCGGCGCGCTCGCGTTCGCCGGCCCGGGCTCGCCTACCGCCGGCAGCGCAGCGGGCTGAACCGCCGGCGGCACCGGAGCGGCGGGCGCCGGCGAGTTATCAGGCTTCTGCGCGGCGATCAGCGCGCGGCCGACCTCGGGCGGGCTGGTCGGCCAGTGCTGCTGGAGTTGTTCGAGGTGCGGCGGAACGCCTCCCGCCGGCGTCCAGCCAACGTATGCCGGCGCGGGTGGCCCGAACACCGCCAGCGTGCGGATGCCTTGGCGGCCGAGCGCGGCAGCCGCGGTCCGGGCGAATAGCGGCGCGGCCGTGGAGCCGCCGGTATGCGCGATGCCGCGCGCCTCGTCGACCATCGCGACGATCACGACGCGCGGCGCGTCGATCGGCGCCGCCCCGATGAACCAGCCGATGTAGCGGTCGCTGCGATAGCGGCGCGTCTTCGGATCGAGCGGCTGCGCGGTACCCGTCTTGCCGCCGACGCGCACGCCTTCGAGGCTCGCGCGCAGCGCGGTGCCCTGCGCGTGGACGACGCGCTCCAGCATCCCCCGCAGCTGCGCGGCGGTCTCCTCGCGGAGCACCCGGCGGCCCTCGGAAGGAGGAGCCGGATCCCACAGCGCGCCGGGCGAGCGGCGCGCGGCGACGAGTCGGGGCTCGCGCAAGATGCCGCCGTTGACCAGCGCGGCGGTCGCGACCGCCAGCTGCATCGCGGTGACGCTGACGCCCTGGCCGAACGAGACCGTCGCGTGGTCGACCGGCCGCCAGCGCTTCCAACTGCGCAGCAGGCCCGGCGATTCGTCCGGAAAGCCGCTGCCGGTGCGGGAGCCGAAGCCGAGCGCGCTCAGCATCGCGTGATGGTTCTCGGCGCCGAGCGCGTAGCCGATCTTCGCCGCGCCGATGTTGCTGGAGACCTGCAGCACGCCCGCGACATCGAGCACCCCGTGGCGATGCGTGTCGCGCAGCGTCTTGCCCGGAACGCGCCAGCGGCCGTCCTCGCAATCGAACAGGTCGCTCGCGCGGATCGCGCCGCGCTCGAGCGCTGCCGCGATCAGAAACGCCTTGAAGGTGGAGCCGGGCTCGAACGCGTCGGTGAAGACGCGCTGGCGCGTCTCTGCGTAGCTCGCGGTCCGGAACTTGTTGGGGTCGAAGCCTGGCGCCTCGGCCAGTGCCAGCACGTCGCCGCTCGCGGGATCGAGCGCGATCACGAAGCCGCCCTTCGCGCCGGTCGCCTTCACCGTGTCGGCGAGCGCAGCCTCGGCGTCGGCCTGCAACACGGAATCGAGCGTCAACGCGACGTCGCCGCCCGCGGAGCCGCGCGGGTCGTGACCGGCATACGCGAGGATGCGCCCGCGCGCGTCGCGCTGCACGGCGATGCGCTCGGCGTGGCCCGCGAGCCAGCCGTGCTCGGACTGCTCGATGCCGCGCACGCCGGAGCCGTCGACGTTCGCGAAGCCGATCAGCCGGCCGGCGAGGGCGCCCTGCGGATAGGTGCGGCGCGGCTCCGAGATCAGGCCGATTCCCGGCAGCGCGAGCGCCTCGATCGCCTTGGCCTGCGCCGCGTCGATCCAGCGCGCGACGTAGACGAAGCCGCCGCCGAGCGTGAGGCGCGCCTCGATGAAGCGCTGCGAAACGCCGAGGATCGGCGCGAGCGCGCGCGCGGCGGCGCCCGCGTCGGCGACCTGCTTCGGCACCGCATACACGGACGGTGCGGGTACGGTCATCGCGAGCTCGGCGCCGCTTCGATCGGTGATCGCGCCGCGCGCTGGCGCGAGGTGGAGCACCGTGCGCGCTTGGCGCGGGCCGAGCGCAGAGCCGCGCTCGTCGACGAGCGTTAGGTGCGCGGCGCGCACCCCGAGCAGCAGGAACGCGGCGAGGAGCAGTGCGCCGACGATGCGGACGCGCCGGGTCGCGCGGCGCAGGTCGGCGCTCCTCATGGCCTCACCGGCTCGTTCGACTCTGCTCGGCTCCGCAGACTCCGCATCGCTGCGCGCTCCGCTTGCGGGGGGGCGAGCTCGATCACGCGTTCCGGCACCACGAAGCCCTGCTGCGCGGCGAGCTCGCGCAGCCGACGCGGGTCGCGCAGCTGGCGCACGGCGACCGCGGCCGCGCGCTCGCGTTCGAGCAGCTGGGTTTCGAGCTGAACGGCGGCGCCGAGGTCGTACGCCAGGCGCTGGATCTCGCCGCGCAGCGCGACCAGGCCGACGTACGCAGCGAACACGCCGCAGGTGATCGGCAGAATCGGCAATGCGCGCCCGGCGCGCTCGCGCGGCGCCGCCAGATCCCGTCGCAGCCAGTCTTCTCGAGTCGTCGCGCTCATGCAGCCTCCGGCAGTTTTTCTGCGGCGCGCAGCTTCGCCGAGCGTGCGCGGGGGTTGTTGCGGACTTCGCTCTCGCTCGGGCGCACGGCCTTGCGCGTCGCGCGCACGAGCCGCGGCTTCCTTCCGCATGTGCACACGGGCGCCGACGGCGGGCACGTGCAGGGGCGCTCTTCGCGCGCGAAGCGCTGCTTCGCGATGCGGTCTTCGAGAGAGTGGTACGCGATTACGCACAGCCGGCCGCCCGGGACGAGCGCGTCGATCGCAGCGCCGAGCCCCTGCTCGAGCGCGCCGAGCTCGTCGTTGACGGCAATGCGCAGCGCTTGGAAGGCGAGCGTCGCGGGGTTGTGCTTGCGGCCACCGCCGATGCGCGCGGCGCGGATCGCGTCCAGCAAATCGGCGCTGGTGCGCAGCGGCTGCTCCGCGCGCCGCCGCACGATCTCGCGTGCGAGGCGGCCGGCGCCGGGCAGCTCACCGTATTCGCGCAGGCAGCGCGCGAGCTCGTCCTCGGAGGCGCGCGCGAGCAGCTCGCTCGCGCTTTCGCCGCGCGTCGGATCCATCCGCATGTCGAGTGGCGTCGCGTCAGCGGTCGCGCTGCCGAAGCGGAAGCCGCGCTCCGGCCGATCGAGCTGGCGTGAGGAAACACCGAGATCGAGCAGCACGCTGTCGACGCGCGGCGTGCCCGCCTCGGCGAGCACGGCGCCGAGGTCGCGGAACGACGCGTGCGCGAGCGAGACGCGCGTACCGAAGCGAGCGAGCCGCGTCCCCGCGATGCGCAGCGCGTCGGGATCGCGATCGAGGCCGACTAGGCGACCGCCTGGGGCCGTGCGCTCGAGGATTGCCTCGGCATGTCCGCCATCTCCGAGCGTGCCATCGACGACCAAGCGGCCGGGCCGCGCGTCGAGCCAATGCAGCGTTTCTTCGAGCAGTACGGGTTGGTGGTGCACGGTGCTTCCGGGCCGGCGTCACGCTCGATGCCCGTTCCGGCCGCCGTAGGCGGCGCTGATGGGACGAATCGAGCGGCCCCCCACCGCTCGACCGCGAGGGCCGCATCCGCGACCGCCGCGAGCTCCACGAAGCCGTCCGCGAAGCGAATCGGGTGACGGATCAGGCGCGCGAGATCAGGGTAGGGGTGTTCCGGAGCAAGGTGCGGCGGCGCGAGTCGCGCCCCCATTCGCTTCCCGCACTTCGCACGTTTGCTCCGGAGACACCCCGTCCCTCTCTCGACCGAAGGAACGTCCTTCGGTCCCCCCACCACTCGATGTCTTCACAGACCCAAATCCGCCGCGATCCGAGCGAGCTCGGTGCCGCGATCCTTCGCGGTCGCCAGCTCGCGCTCGAAGCGCGCTTTGTTCCAAATCTCGATGCGCGTTCCGACGCCGGCGATCACGACGTCGCGATCGAGCTCGGCGAACTCACGCAGATGTGCTGGCACGAGCACGCGGCCCTGCGCGTCGAACGGACATTCCTGCGCGCCGGAGAGCAGCAGGCGGCTCACCTGCTGCACCTCGGGTTGCACCTGCGACATACCCTCGAGGCGCTTCTCGATCGCGTCCCAGCGCTGTGCCGAATAGACCCCGATCGCCGACGCGCCCACCAGATTCGTGAGCACCGGAGGTCGATCGCTTTGGGCCAGCAGCTCCATTCTCATCGCCTGTGGGATCGCGAGGCGTCCCTTTGCGTCCAGCGTGTAGGTGAAGCGACCGCGGGCCATCTCGACGTTTCCGACGGTTCCCTTGGTCCGATTCAGCCTGGATCACCACAGATCCCCACTGAACCCCACCGATGACGCTTTCTACATCGCCGTGCAGCGCTGATCAAGAATTTTCTGATCGAGTTCGAAAATTTTTCATTGCACAAGCGATAGGCGGTCGCGTCGAGACCGATGCCATTAGTGGGGGAGCGCGCGCAGCCGCCCATTCCGGGTGAGCCAAGCACGCGGGCTCGCGGCGCTTAGGCCGCCCCCACGTCGCGGTGGCGCCCGCGATGGATCGCCGCGGCGCGTTCGATCAGGCGCGCTGCGAGGCTGCCCGGCGGGGGCGCGGTCGCGGGTGGCGGCGGCGCGCTCGCGAGCGTCAGCACGTCGACCAGCGCGCCCACGCCTTCGCGCAGCCCGCTCGCGGCATAGCCGCCTTCGAGCACGCAAGCGACGCGACCGCCGCACAGCTCGTCCGCGAGCGCGCGCACCTGCGCGGCGATTCCCTGATAACCGCGCTGGCTCACTTCCATGCCCGCCAGCGGATCGTCGCGATGCGCGTCGAAGCCCGCCGAGACGATGATTAGGTCGGGCGCGAAGTCGCGCGCGATCGGCGCCAGCACGCGCGCGAACACCGCGAGGTATTCCTCGTCGCCGCAGCCCGCGGGCATCGGCACGTTCACCGTCGCACCCTCGCCGCGTCCGCTGCCCAGCTCGTGCCACGCCCCGGTGCCCGGATAATGCGGGAACTGATGCGTCGAGAAGTAGAGCACCGACGGGTCGTCCTCGAAGCTGTGCTGCGTGCCGTTGCCGTGATGCACGTCCCAATCGACGATCAGGATCTTGCCGACACCGAGCTCCGCCTGCGCCGCGCGCGCCGCGATCGCGACGTTGTTATAGAGGCAGAAGCCCATCGGCTGCGCGCTCTCGGCGTGGTGGCCCGGCGGGCGAACCGCGGCGAGGCCCGCCTGCGCGCGCCCGCTCGCGACGGCGCGCACGAGATCGATCGCGCCGCCCGCCGCGAGGCGCGCGACTGCGTCGCTCGCGGCGCACGCGAACGTGTCCGCATCGATGCGGCTCGGCGCGCGTGCGGCGGCTTCGGCGACCCGCGCGAGGTGCGCATCCGCGTGGATGCGCAGCAGCTCGTCGTCCTCGGCGGAGCGCGCAGGCAGCGAAGTCAGTGCGGCGCGCCTCGCATCCAGCGCGTCTCTCACCGCGAGCAAGCGGTCCGGGCGCTCCGGATGCCCGGGCGGGCCCTGATGCTCGCGGTAGCGAGGGTCTTCGACGATCGCGACGATGCGCGCCGGAGTCGCAGTGGTCGCAGCAGCGGAAGGCGCAGCTCCGGGGCCGGCCTTCACCTCTCGCCCGCGCGCCGCAGCGGGGTCTCGCGCGGCTCGTTGACTCCCTGCGCCTCGCGCGCTTCGCGCTCCTCGATCAAGCGGGTCAAGCGATCGAGGCGCTCGGAGATCTCGCGCAGCTCGGAGCGGCGCGGGATGTCGAGCGCCTGCGCCATGCGCTCGAAGCCGCGCTGGAACACGCGCTCGAGCTCGGACGTGACGGCGTTCGCGCTCTCTTTCGGAGTGCCGTTCGCGTTCATCAGGCCACGCAGATTGCCGCGCAGCTCCTCGAGATCCTCGCGCGCGTCGTCGACGCCGCGGCGCACGCGCTCGACGAGCGCGGTGCCTCCGCGCTGGAACAGCTCGCTGAGCAGCGTGCCCGGGACGGAGCGCCCGCCGCGTTCCGTCTCGACGAGGATCTGCGACAGCGTGACCGCGGTCATGTCCTCGCCGGTCTCGTTATCGAGGACCTTCACCTCTTCGCCGTTTTCGAGCAGCTCGGCGATTCCGCGCAGCGTGATGTACCGGCTGGCGGCCGTGTTGTAGAGCTTGCGATTCGCGTAGCGCTTGATCAGGACGGCCATGGATCAGCTCGCTTGAGCGCGTTTCCTACGCGTGTGCGCGCGCGGTGTGCGGCGCCTGCTCGAACCAAAGTCGGCCGACGATAGCGGTCGCAGCTCGGCAGTCAGCCCGACGCGCGCGGCGCCGATTCGAAGTGCGTCGCCCTGCCGTGGCTTGCGATCTCAAGCGCGCTCTCGGCGCGTCCGAAAACCCCAGTGCGGTGGCGCTCCTTTGCGACCGCCTGCCGGGAGACGCGCGTGATCGTCGAATGCGAGAGCTGCCGTACTCGTTTCCGTTTGGACGATGCGCGCGTTCCGGCGACCGGCGCGAAGGTCCGCTGCTCCCGCTGTAAGACCGCTTTCATCGTCCATCGGCCGAAGGCAACGCCGGACGAAGTGATCGAGGAGGTCGTCGCCGAGGCCACGAATCCAGGCGCGACGCGCTCGCCGGACGTCACCCAAGACCTGTTCGACGTCAGCGCGACTTCCGCGACCGCGGCTCCGCGACCGGCGGCCAGCGATGACGAGAAGTGGGAGTTCGACGAGGAGCCGCAATCCCGGCCCGCTCCGCCCGCCGCCGCCCCCCGCGTGAGCGCACCGCTTGCGCGCGCCGAGAAACCCGCGGCGCCAGCGCCGCTCGATGAGGAAGATCTGGATTCCCTCGGTTCTCCGTCCGAGTGGAATTTCCTCGGTGCAGGGGGCTCGACCGCCGGCGAAGCGGGGCCCCGCCCCGAACCGCCGAGAGAGGAGGCGCGGCGTGCGCCGGCCGCGGCGCCGGCGGCGGAGGATTCGAGCGCGCCGCTGGTCGATGCATCGCTCGCGCGCGTGATCGAAGCGCAGGTCGAACGGCCGCCCGCGGTCAGCGGCGCTCGCGAGCGCGTCCACGCGGCGATGGCGCGCGTGATCTCGGGCGCGGCGTGGTTGGCGGCGAGTGCTCTTTGCGCGGCTGGCCTCGGGCTCGCCCTGACTCCGCGCACACTCGAGAGCGCGCCTGCCGTGCAGGAGATGCACGCGACTCTCGACGGCGCGCAGCACGCCGTCGCGGTGCGCGAGCTGGAGAGCGCGATCGCCGGAAAGTTGGTGGTGGTGAGGGGCGAGCTCCCCGCTCGCGCGTTGCGCAGCAGCGGCCAGCGCCTGCGTGCGGCGTGGGTCGACGGGACGGGCGCTCCGCTCGCCTCCGCGAGCGCACTCGCTAGCTCCCCGCGCGAGGCGCACGCGCTGCGCGAGTCATCGCTCGAGAGCCTGCAAGCCGGGGCCGCGGCCTTCACGGGCGGCGCCTTCGAGCTCGTCTTCGAGACGTTGCCTGATGGCGCGGCCGGCATCTCGTTCAGGCGCGAGGCCGTTCCCCAGCCCGCGCCGGCGGCCACTCAGGAAGAAGCGGCCACTCAGCCAGCGGAGGGCGCGACTACTTCTTCCCGTCCGTCACTTCCTCTTTCTTCGGAGTGACGTCGATCTCGTCCTTGCCCGACATGCCGGCACGGAAGTTCTTGATCGCGTTCCCGAGACCCGCGCCGATTTCCGGCAGGCGCCGCGCACCGAACAGGACCACGATGATCGCGAGGATCACGAGCAGTTCCGTCATGCCGAGTCCGGCGATGCCCAACATATTGCGCAAGGTGACCGCCGTGCTTCGCGTGGTCAAGCCGCGCCGGCGCCGCCTTCGCTTCCTGCGCGCGATGCGCGCTTGCCGGTAGCCTGCGCGCGCATGGCGATCTTCAAGGCCTACGACATCCGCGGAATCGTTCCGAGCGAGCTCGACGCCGACGCCGCCTACCGGATCGGCCGCGCGACCGCGCGCTTCCTGCGCGGTCGCCGTGTTGCGATCGGGCGCGACGCTCGCACGCACTCGCCCGAGCTGGGCGAGGCGCTCGTGCGCGGGGTGCGCGAGGAAGGCGCGAGCGTGCTCGACATCGGCCTCGCCGCGACGCCAATGCTCTACTTCGCGGTCGACGCGCTCGGCGCGGACGGCGGCATCATGCTGACCGCCTCGCACAACCCCGCTCAGTACAACGGCATGAAGATCTGCGGGCCGAACGCGGTGCCGATCGGCGAAGCCTCGGGCCTGCGTGAGATCGAGCGCATCGCGGCCAGTGTCGCGAGCGAGGCTGCCCCACGGAGCGCTCGCGAGTCCAAGGACTCGCGCGGCGGACGCGAATGCAAGGACATCGTGGACGCCTACGTGCGCCACGCGCTCGCCGTCGCGGGCGCGGAGCCCGCGCCGCTGCGCGTCGCAATCGACTG
>Ga0187894_10002587_pt1 | contig 21440 bp, 15 predicted proteins | sample GBC1701081metaG_FD_136650 | JGI IMG/M metagenome (GOLD analysis project Ga0187894, IMG submission 136650) | White microbial mat communities from a lava cave in the Kipuka Kanohina Cave System on the Island of Hawaii, USA - GBC170108-1 metaG ...
ATAATCGGTCATCCAGCCCCCGCGCCGCCCGAACGAACCGTATTCGAGGCGCGCAAACGTGAACTCCAATTCTTGACGGGGATCGCGGCGGGAATCTTTTCGGGGAGTGAAGTCAGCGCGCGCCGGCGCCCGCTGGCTTTGCGCGGACGAAGAGAGCAACAACAAACAGCTCAGGGTCAACACAAACGCTGTCGTTTTCATCGGGGTTTTCCTTGCCGGCGAATCGCAAACGCCGGCAAAACGCGAGGACGAAGCCGGTCACTGCGCCGGATAATTTACAGCGGGCTCCTCGCTTTTGCCTTCGGTCTCGCCGGCAAAGACAGCCTCGGCTTCCACCTTCAGAAATCGCAGAAACGCCTCGTCAGTCAAGGCCGCCGCGACGCTCTCTCCGATCGCCCGCCCATCGGGATGCGACCAGATGCGCAGATCGTCTCGCGCGAACCCGGCGTCAGCCAGCATCCGCCTGCGCTCGGTCAAGGCAAAGGTGTAAAAGTTATCGATCATTCAATGATTCCCGCTGAGTCCGCCGCCGCGAACGGTAACGGACTTGCTAAACGCCGGCTGAGTATAGCGCGTAAAGCTGCGCGCCGCGATAGTAATGCCCCAGAATGCCGTGAAAATCATAGCCCCGTTCGGCCATCAGCGCGGCGCCGATCTGGCACAGCCCCACGCCGTGCCCCCATCCGGCGCCGATCAGCGTGAAAGCTTCGGGCGCGCCGCCTTCCCTTCCCTCGCTTTCGACGACGAAGGCCGAGCTGTAAAGATGCGAAGGCGAGAGCGCGCGGCGGATCTCAAGCTCCTTGCCGATGACTATCGTTCCGTGTTCGCCCGTGATGCGCAGCCGCACGATGCGTCCCGAAGCGCCGCGCTCGACAGGTTCGATTTTATGAATCGCGCCAAAATCAACGCCGAGCTTCCTGCGCAACAATTCCTGCAACTCATCCTGAGCTATCGTTTCGCGCCAGCGATAAAAGTCCGTGGTCTCCTGATCGAAATCGGGCAGAATCTTTCCGAGGATGTTTTTGTCGTTCGTGTTGCAGAACGCGGGCGGCGAATTGCGAATCCAACGTTCGGCGTTGGCCTCATCAGTCAAAGGTAGATCGAATCCCGAGGGAAACTCTTCGCCGTCATACGAAACGGCCAGGTAAGGAATCCGCGAATCTTCCCAGGCCGCGTCATAACTTTCGGTCATCCCGCCGCACGATTTTGAGAACCGCGCGTCGCACAACTCCTCGCCGAACGCCAGAACCTGACCGGACGTCGCGCGGATCGCCTCGTGAACCTTTGGCGAAGTCGCTTTCGTGACGCCCTGATAACGCTGGCAGTGATCGTCGGCGCAGACGTCGAAGCCGGCGTGATTCTCCTGGTCGTACCAGCGAATCAGCTGCCGCTCGCCGCCGGATGTTTGAATTTCAAACGACGGTTTACGCCGCTCTTTCTTCCAAGGTTTGATCTGCGCCAGCAGCCAGCTGCGCGAAACGATCGAGTGCGCCTTGAGCAGTTCGGGATGCGAGTTGGCGCTCATCTCCGACGAGATGACGCTGGTCAGATAGGCCTCGACGGGAATTTCGTTGATGACCGTCAATAGCCCGTCCGCGTCGAGCTTGATCTTCAACGCTCCCTGAAACTGTTGATCCTGTTTCCGCTGCCAGTGGAAATCAATGCCGATGGTGATGTCGCGGATGATAAAAGAAGCCGGCGATTCGGCAGGCGTCAAACGATACTCCGAAGCTGAAAAGCCTCGCCAGCCTTTTTCGGACACGATCTCAACACCGTTATCAAACGGCCCCGCGCGATAGTTTCCGTTGTCCAATCGCTCGCCGGCGGAATTTACAAAAGCCCCGTTCAATTCAAAAGCCACCCGCTCGACGCCGGTCATCAACCCGACAGAGACCGCCGGTTCGCGTTCAATCTTGCGAATACTCATAGGACAAATCCTCCGCGACACTGCCGAAGCGCGCCTCATCGAGCGTTACCTCGGCGTAAATCTCTTCGACATCCCGCGATGTGATTTTCGCGAAATGATCAGGCTGCGGCGCGACCAGAACGCCCGACAGATCAATCGCCGCCGGGCTGACAGTCAATTTCGCATCGCCCTCGGCGAAATAACGATCAGGGCGGTGTTTGCTGCGCGGGAAAACAATCACAGTCCACCGGTCGCCGTCTCGCGTCACAACCAGATTGATCATCGGCTCGGAATCGGCGCCCGTGACTTCAGCCAGAAGCCTCAGCGCCCTGTCGAACCATTCGGTCAAAGCTGCGCGACCATTGCCGCGCGCAATCAACGCGTTCAGCCGATAATCTTTCAGCGTGAATGTTTCGATCTCAGCGGAACGAGAGTTTGTAGTACCGCCTTCAGGCGGAAGGGACCTGCTCACCAAGCCCTTTCCGCCTGAAGGCGGTACTACAAACTCTTTCGCCTCAGTGTCCCTCGATAAAATCCGCCTGTCCCAGCTCTCGATCTCTCGAAGGATCGGCAGCCATTTCCGCTCGCAAGCCTGGAAATGCAAATGATCGGGCGCGGAAGCCCCGCACGCCGCGCCGTTGTACACAACGAAATACTCGCCGCCCAAATCCAGCGCCAGATCGAGCAGCGTTCCGAAATTACCTTCTATCGTTTGGGGAATGTGGCGGCGCGAAGTGATCACCAGATGCTGCGGCAGAACCGGAAACGGGTTGCAGAGCGCGACGAAATCTTCGCCGAATTCTATTCCGCGCTCTTCAGGAGGCAAATTGCCGGCGCACAGGAAACACGGGCGTTGCTTGATCGTCGCCGCGTCAACCTTCGCCGCCGTGCTGACGATCCTTTGCGGGTTGAACTGCGCGAGGACTTCGGAGCCTCTGGCCGAAAGCCGCTTGTATTCCACCCGCGCCAGCCCGGCGACCGCGTCGCGCAACATCGGCCACGTCGCCAACTGTTGCTCGATCAGCCCTTCAACCAGGCTGCGAAAATCCGGCTCGGATTTGTTCTGCAGGTACGGGCGCAGCGCCTCGACCCCGACGATTCTCTCTTCCCAGCTCATTGCGTTGCGCCTTTCACCTGCTTCCGCGCGTTGAATTGACGCCGCGCAAGTATCTCGATCGTCCGCAGCCGGTCTTTGTAGCTGTCGTATCGGTTCATCGTCGCCAGCGGCAACGCGCTGTCGGAATTGCCCGACCACCGGCGCGCGAAATAGAGCGAATCGTAAATCCGTCCGATCTCGTACTCGCGGCTGACGCGCAGCGCCACGGCGTAATCTTCCCCGTAGCTGGTGTTCGGCAATCCGATCCGGCGGAGGATCGTCACGTCGAACGCGCGCGGCGCGCCAAGCCCGTTGATGCGCAATGCGTTGTTGCGCCCGTTGTCGCGCGTCCATTCGCGGTGATCGATCAATCCCGGCGGCAATTCGTTCAGGTCGAAATCGACTATCGTGTAAGAGCCGATGACCATCGCGTACTTGCCCGAATCGAACTCCGCGACGATCCGCGCGAGCGTACTGTCGCCGGAGTAGATGTCATCCGAATCGAGCTGCGCGGCGTAACGCCCGCAATGCCGCGAGTAGATGGCCTCGTTCCAGCACCCGCCAATGCCGTAATCAGTCCTCTCCGGAACAATGTGAATCAGTCTCCCGCCGCTCACTTCGTTATCGGCCGCGAGTCCGCGCAACACGTCGGTTGTGCCGTCGGTCGAATGGTTATCGACGACGATCACGTTGAACGGGAAATCTGTCTTCTGCGACAGCGCGCTCCGCACCGCGTCGGCGATGGTCTTGGCGCGGTTGCGCACCGGGATGACCACGCTGGCTTTGACCGGGAACTCTTCGCGCGATTCGGGCAGATGGGCGAAGACCGGCTCAAGGCGCGCGCCGAGACGCTCCAAATGCTCTGTCGCGATCTTCTCCATCTCGATCTGATAATCGCGTTTTCGCGGGTCGACGTAATCGAAAATCTTCTCGCCGCTCGCCCGCAGATCAGACGCAACGCGCGTGTAGAGCGGCTCGGGAATGCGAAAGATCGCCGAGTCGATCGAGAGCTTCAACCGAAGATCGTATAGCCCGCCCCAGCGGATGTCGGGCGCGATTCCGCCGTGATCGCGAAGAGTCTTCTCGGCCTCTTCGCGCGAAAGCAGAATCACGGAGCCGAAATCGAAATTGTCGCGGATGGCGCCGAGTTGATAATCAATCAACGGATGATCCGTGACCTCGGCGCCGTCCTGCTGGCGGAAATCGGAATAGACCAGGGCCGCGCATGTGTCGTCCGCCACCTGAACGAATCTTTCCAGAGCGCTCGCGTCAAGCTCCACCCGGCCTCCGGGCAGGATCAGCAGCAGGTAATCCGTCCGCCACGATTCGATCAAAGAGTTGATCGCAGGGCCGGAAAAGAACGCGTCTACCTTGACTGCCTTCACCCCCTCAGGCAAAGACGGCGGCGCGTCCTGATGCAGGCATACAATCCGGTCTACCAGCGGATGGGAAGCGAGTTGTCGGGTTGAGGCTTCAAGTTGTTTATCTTCGGTGTAAGGAATTGCGATGGTAAGTCTCTTCATTGTTAATCAGTACGGTAGGTCTACATTTAACCGTGGAGAGCGATAGGGCAAGTCGAAGAGAGATAACGGAACAAACGGAAATAACGGAACAGACGGAATATTTTCTGGTTTTTTCCGTCTGTTCCGTTATTTCCGTTTGTTCCGTTATCTCTCTTTTCCCTCATTAGTCATCCACCACGGTTAAGTGTGGAGCTGCCATCAGTACGGCCTCTCTACTTTTATAAACTTATTTCTTCAATCTTGGGTCGAGTTTTTCAGCCTTGCGCAGGGCCTCTTGCGAAGCCGCGGTCTGGCCCTTCTTTTTGAGCGCGGCGCTCAACTGATACCAGGCCTGCGCCGATTCGGGATCGAGTTTCGTCGCGGCCTCGAACCGTTCGATGGCCTCGTCCACTTTGCCTTCTTTGAACCGTTGAACACCGGTGTTGATTGCGGCGAGCGCCGCTTCGCGGTCCTGCCTGACTTTGATCAAACGCGCGGCTTCCTGAAGCTCGGCGCGCGCGGCCTCCGTTTCGCCCTTCTGCCGCAACGCCGCGCCGAGCGAGTTGTGAAATTCGGGATTGCCCGGCGCCAGATTGATCGCGGCGCGGAATTCGGCGATGGCGGCGTCTGTCTCGCCTTTGCGTTGCAGCGTATTGCCGAGCGCGTAACGGGCTTCAGCGTCATCGGGTTTCAACCTGACGGCCTCGCTTAACTCCGGCTTCGCTTCGTCGAACTTGCCCTGCTGAACGTAAATCTCGCCGAGCGTGAAATGCGCGTCGGCGAAATCCGGCTGCGAGTAGAGGAGATTGCGCAACGTTTCGATTGCGTTGGCGAGATCGTCCTTGCGCTTATAAGCCAGCGCGAGATTGTAATGCGCGCCGATCTGATCGGGAGCAAAGCCGATCAGCTTTTGATACGCCGCAATTGCGCCGGCGATATCGCCTTTCCGCATCAACGCCAGCCCCAGATTCAAATGCGCCGGCGCGTTCTGGTCATCCAGTTTGATCGCTTCCTGGAATTCAGCGATCGCCGGGTCGTACTCCCTCTTGCCGAGCAACGACAATCCCAGGTTGTTGCGCGACTCGACCAGTCCGGGTTTGAGTTTGACCGCGCGTTGCAAGACGGGGATTGATTCCTCGGTCTCGCCGTTTTCGCGCAAAGCCACGCCGAGGCTCGTCAACGCTTCGGCCGACTGCGGATTCAATTCCACGGCGCGGCGCGTCACGCTCACGGCTTCGGTAATATCGGCGGGCGTGGCGCGGCGGAGCAAAGCCGCGGCGAACGTTTGGAGAGACATGGCGTCGCGCGGCTTCAACCTCACGGCCTCGCGCAACGACACAATCGCCGCGCCGGAATCGCCCATCAGCAGTTTGCCGTTGCCGATGAAGTAATGAGCCTCGGCCAGGTCGGGTTTGACCTTGACCGCCTCTTCAAACGATTTCATCGCGCCTTCGAGATCGCCCACCTGTCCCAGGATAAATCCCAGGTTGGTGTGAATCTCGGCCGAGCCGGGGTTGAGCTTCGCCGCATAGCGAAACGCGGCGATGGCGTCGTCGAGCCTCTGCTGGCGGTGAAGTAAAGAACCGAGCGAGATGTGAAGCTCAGCGTCTTTCGGGTTCAATTCCGCCGCCTTATGAAAAGCTTCGAGCGCGCCTTCCAGGTCGCCCTTCTGTTCGAGCGCGACGCCGAGGTTCGTCCAGGCGTCCAGATAGTCCGGTCGAAGCCGAATCGCTTCGCGGAATTCGGCGACGGCTGGGTTGAGTTGCCCGCCCTTGCCCAACGCGAGGCCAAGCGCGTTTCGGGCCTGCGCGTCGTTCGGATTCGCGCGAACGGCCGCGCGCAGCTTTTGAATTGAGACGCCTGCCGGGGGCCGCGCTGATGATTGCCGCGCGGGGGCTGAGCCGCGAGCTTTCTTTGTTGTCTGAGCGACGACTAAGTCCGCGCTCAGGATTAAACAGGTGATGAGGGTGGCGATAAACCGCGAAGATAAGAGCATAGTTGATTCCAAGAAAATTTCCGGTTTCGATGTGTAGCATATTGAACGGTTCGGATGCGGGTCAAGCGGGTATTGGATTTTCAAAAACTCCCTCATCTGTGCTATTCCTACACGCCGATGAATCCCGCAAATACAGCCCTGATTCTTTCATTAGCTTGCGTCTTGATGTCAGTCGAGACGCGCGCGGGCGATTGCCTGCCGATAAAGGTCCGCAATCCCGAAGGCAATTATATTGCGCCGGGTGTGATGGGTAACATCGTTTATCGCCGTGTGGACGGCCGGGAATTGGCGCTCGACGCTTACGCGCAGAAGCGCGGGCGCAACCGCCCGGCGGTGATCGTTGTCCATGGAGGCGGTTGGGCAGCCGGCAGCCGCATCGCGTTCGTCGGACAGTTTCTGGAGATGCTGACGCGCGCGGGCTACAACTGGTTTTCGATCGATTACAGGCTCGGCGGAATCCGGAACTACAAAGACGCGCTCGACGACCTGCGCGCCGCGGTGGAATTTGTCCGCTGCCACGCGAACGAATTCCGAATCGACCCCGGCCGCATCGCGCTGCTCGGCGAAGACGCGGGCGCGCATCTGGCGGCGATGCTTCTGGCTGAAAAGCCGTCGGTCGTGAAATCAGCGGTGTTGATCGGCGGATTTTACGACCTGCGTGAAATCCCGAATCTCAAATCTCAAATTCCTGATTCCGAATTTCTCGCCGAAGCCTCGCCTATCGTGCGCGGAGTGAGCGGGGCGCTAAACCTGTTGGTCGTTCACGGCGCGGCGGATAATGAATCTCCGATTGAAGCGGCGAGAAGATATTGCTCTGAAGCGGGCGGAAACGGCGCTCAATGCGATTTCCTCACAGTTGAAGGAGGCATCCACCGGGCTGAAAACTGGCGGCCCGAACAATGGGCGTACAAAGAGCGGATGACAAAATGGCTTGGCCGCAAGCTCAAGCTCTCCGCTCCCGATTTCGAGCCGTACTACGGCAGGCTTAGAAAAGACAGTCAGTTTGTCGGCTACGAACAGGAGGACGGCAAAATACGGCGTCTCAAACTCGACTTTTATCGGCCACCCGGCGCCGGCCCTTTCCCGGTGGTCATCATCGCTCACGGCGGCGGCTGGGAGGCGGGAGATAAAGTGACCTACGTCACTCCGCTGTTCGAGCCGCTGGCGAAAGCCGGCTTCGCCTGGGTTTCGATTGATTACAGTTTGACGCCGCAGTTTCGCCATGAGGAACAGTTGGACGATTTAAGGCGCGCGATTGACTGGGTGCGCGCGAATGCGGCGCTCTCCGACCTTGATCCTCATCGCATAGCCCTGATCGGCGAATCGGCCAGCGGACAAATGGTGGCGCAGATCGCCACTGAAAAACGGAAAGACATTGCGGCCGTGGTCTCCTTCTATGGCGTCTACGATTTCGTCTCGATGGTCAGGGAGGTCGCGCCGCGCTCAATCCCGGCGCGGCTGTTCGGCCTCGGCAAGCTCGATGACGAGACTCGCGAAACGCTGCGCCGCTATTCCCCACTCTACAACGTGAACGCGCAGATGCCGCCGATGCTGCTCGTGTGCGGCACGAAAGACGGATTGTTCGCGCAACAAGAGGCCTTCGCGCTCGCCGTCGGCGCCGCCGGTGTAAGCTACAACGCCCTCGCTCTCAAAGACGCGCCGCACGGGATGGAAAACTGGGAAGGGCGCCCCGAATGGATGGAATACAAAACGAAGCTGGTCGAATGGCTGAAAGCGAGACTCGCGCCTCGAAAGTGATCGGAACCAAGGCGACGAACGGCCTTAAGAGCGCCTGTTTTAGATGGAACAATCGAAATGAAATTTCCGCCAGTCATATTTCTATTCCTCTTCGCGTTGTCTCTGGCTGCGCAAACGCCGCAGCCGATCTTCCGCGAAGCCGCTTCCGAAACAGGCCTGAACTTCCATCACTTCACGGGCTCGACCGGAGAATTTTATATGCCCGAAATTATGGGCGCGGGCGCGGCCTTGTTCGATTACGACAACGACGGCGATCCGGACGTTTACCTGATTCAGGGAGTGATGCTCGACGAAAAGAAGAAGGCGGGCGACGCCAAATTCCCTCCGCAGAAAGACTGGAAGCCAGGCAACAGGTTGTTCCGTAACGAACTGATCCCTTCGGGCAAATTGCGGTTCACCGACGTGACTGAGAAAGCCGGTGTGGGCTTCATCGGTTACGGAATGGGCGTGGCGACGGGCGATTACGACAACGACGGCGATGCCGATCTCTATGTCACCAACTTCGGATCCAATGTGTTGTACCGCAATAACGGCAACGAGACATTCACCGACGTCACGCGCGAGGCGGGAGTTGACGACCCGCGCTGGTCTTCGAGCGCGGCGTTTGTCGATTACGACCGCGACGGCGATCTTGATCTGTTCGTCTGCAACTACGTTGATTTCACGATCAGAGGCTCCAAGCGATGCTTCGCGCCGACAGGCGAGCCCGATTACTGCGCGCCCGCTTCGTACCGTCCCGTGCCCAGCCGTCTGTTCCGCAACGAAGGCGGCGGCAAATTTATTGACGCCACACAAATGTCGGGCATAGGCGCGGCGTTCGGCCCGGGCCTCGGCGTAACCTGTGCGGACTTCAACGGCGACGGACTGGTAGACATCTACGTCGCGAACGACGGAGCGGCTAATCTGCTCTGGATCAATAAAGGCGACGGCAAATTTGAAGAGAACGGTCTGATGTCGGGCGCGGCCTACGGCGCGGACGGCGTGGCGCGCGCGGGAATGGGCGTCACCGCCGGCGATTTCGACAACGACGGCGACGAAGATCTGCTGGTCACCAATCTGACCAAAGAGGGCAGCACGCTTTACCAAAACAATGGCAAGGGGCAATTCGACGACGCGACGATTGAATTCAACCTGGCTCAGACAAGCTTTCTCTCGACGGGCTTCGGCGTCGCGTGGTTCGATTACGACAACGACGGATGGCTCGACCTGTTCGCGGCGAACGGCGCGGTGACGCTGCTGCCCGCATTACGCGGCCAGCCTTACCCGTTCCACCAGCGCAATCAGCTCTTTCACAACGAGAGCGGCGGCGCGACCGGCAGGGAGCGTGGTTCGCAAAGGGTTTTCCGCGAAGTGACAAATTCCGCGGGCCCGGCGTTGCAGCTTTCCGAAGTCAGCCGCGCCGCCGCGCTCGGCGACATTGATAACGACGGCGACGTTGACATCCTCGTGAGCAACAACAACGGCCTCGCGCGGCTGCTTCTGAATCAGGCCGCCGCGCGTTCGCATTGGCTGCAAGTGAAGCTGGCCGGCGTCAAAGACAACCGCGACGGCATCGGCGCCAGAGTCGCGGTGATCCGCAAAGGCGCGAAGCCGTTGTGGGGCCGCGTTCACACCGACGGCAGCTATCTTGCGGCAAGCGATCCGCGAGTTCATTTCGGGCTGGGCAAGGAAGTGAATGTCGAGGCTGTCAGCGTGATCTGGCCGAACGGATCGAGGGAGATATGGTCCAACGTGAAGATTGATTCGATGAACACGCTGCGCCAGGGCACAGGCAACCTCTGGACTCAATAGTCTGGGATTGCCAATTGGCCATTGCGGATCGCCAATTGTTCGGCAGGGAGGACGACTCGGGTCAAGAAAGCCTTTTCACTGCGATTCAATGGCCAATGCGCAATTGCCAATTGGCAATCCGTATGATTTGACCCCGCCCTTCAATTTCGTGATCTACTGAAACCAGCTTTTACACTCACCATCTTACTCAGGTTGTGGTTTACCACCGGGAGCTCCGAAGACGACTCGCGCCATCTCGATCACATAACCGTGCGTGTTCCGTTTCAACTGACGAAAATTGTCCGTGTTGATTTGGACAGCAATGGCCATTCGCTGCTTCGGGAAATATTCCACTTCGGACAAATAGCCTGGAAACCAGCCGCCGTGGCCGTAAGTCACGCCCCAATCGGTCTGCCGCACCTGCGCGCCCAGGCCGTATTTGTGACCTTCGCCCGTCTTCGCCGGCACGGCGTCGAGCAATTGTTCCAATGTTGCCTGCCTTAGAACTCTTCCTTCGTACAAAACCTTGCCCCACCGAGCCAGGTCTTCAGCCGTCGAAACGAATCCGCCGCCGCACCATTCCATCTGCGGATTGACCACGAATTTGCCGCCGACGATCGTGCGCCCCTCGAAACCGAACGGGCTGTTGGGCGAAACATAGCCAGTGATCAGACCCGGAATCATGCGGCTGTCGGACGGCAGCGTCTCTTTGAACTTGAACGGCTTCAGGATTCGCCGCGTGACTTCTCCGTAAACGGTCTTGCCCGATGCGCGCTCGAAGATCATTCCAACCAGAATGTAATTGGTGTCGGCGTATGACCAGCCCTTGCCAGCTTCAAACAGAGGCTTGCTGTCGAGGATGAAGGCGACCAACTCTTCCGGCTTCCAGGTTTTGTCGGGCTGTTCGCGCAACAGGCGAACGAAGTCTTTGTTGAGCACGTGTTCGGAAATCCCGCTGGTGTGGTTCATCAGCATTCGCAGCGTGATCTCTTTAGCGTTCGGCAGACGATCAAACCACGGCTCCTTGCCCAACCATTTCTCGATCTTGTCGTCGAGGTTGAGCTTGCCCTCTTCGACCAGTTGCAGCGTGACGGCGGAGACGAAGGTTTTGCCGATGCTGCCCGCAAGCATGCGATCCGGCGGCTTCAACGCCTTCTGACTTTCGAGATCGGAATAGCCCACCGAGACGCTCATCCCGCGGCCATCGGGCACGGCGACGCCGACAGTCACTCCGGGAAAGCCCCCGGCGTCGCGCAATTCGATCAGTTTGATCTGAATGCGTCTTGCAAGATCGCCGAAATTTACCTTGCCCGGTTGCGGCTTAAGCGCCTGCGGCGAGGCTGTCGTTGACGGCTTTTGACCGAACGAAGTCCAAACTCCGTGACCGGCGCCAATCAGCGCGAGGCATAGAATCGTCAGCCTGAAAGCAGTTTTGTTGGTCATTGGAACCTCTCGGCTATTTTGATTCAGGCATCTTGAACTGAGCCTCGTCCACCTGCGCGTTGTGTTTTATCTCGGTGAACTTGCGCGTGGAAGAATAGAAATTGTCGAGATAGGAAGTGCGGATCGTGTGGGCCACCTTGACACCGTCGACCTCTCGGTAATCGTCGTAATCGGTATGCTCGGAATCAACTCCGATCGGCGTTTCGGTAGTCACGACGCGGCGGGCGAGCAAACCGGTCTCCTTGTCAAAATAGAAAGACGCGCGCCGTTTGTTGGGCAGCGCCATCCGCACGATCAGAGCGTCGCGCCCGTTGATTTTATCGGTTCCGCCGAAAGCCAGTTGCGGATACGGCTCTTTGATCTGCAACGGTTCCAGGCTCCAAGCCAGCGATTTGGCCCGCAAGAGATCGACGCTCTCCATCGCCCTATCTTCGCGCGCGTTCTTGATCCATCCCGACGCTCCGTTGAGTTTCTGCGTCGTCGCGCCCTGAGGCAGGCTGACGCTCAAGTTGTATTTGTCGGGCGACGCGAACAGGATTTCGAGCGGGAAGCTCTGGCCGTTGGCCGCGACGCTGGCGCCTTTGATCAGGCGCGTCTTTATCTTCTCGACCGCCTCCTTGCCGCCCACGGCCTCGGTGTATTTCGCCAGGATCTGTTGAGGCGTGGGCCGCGGTTCGTTCGACCTCGGCTCCTCCTTCGGCGCCACGTGTGGCAACGGCGGGATGCCCACCGTATGCTCGTCTCCTCGATGGCAGGTGTAGCAGCTCACTTGAACTCTTCCCTGGAAGGAGTTTTTGTTGATATCCATCGTCATCTGGATCATGCGGCGCGCGATCTTCTTGTGGTTGTTGTCGTCTTTCTCGAATTCCATCTGGTCGCCGGTCTTGACGTGACAGAACACGCAATTGACGCCGAGCGAGGCGCTGATGTAATTCATCATCGGGCGCAGTTGCGAAGCGGGCATTCCCTTCAAGACCTGAATGTTTTTGTACTTCTGTTCCATCGTTTGCTCGGCGGATTGGTTGTTCGCCTCCTGTTCGTCAGACGATGCGATGGCGCGCGGCGCCGAGGTCAATTCCGCGAACGAAAAGGCCAAGGCCAATCCAAACGCAAGCGCGGTCACACCACGCTTGATCGTAGCTCGAAACATGATTTTTCTCCTCCAGTAAGCGGGTTTGAGACGGCGGCGTATTTATCAATGTCCGCGCCGGCGCCAAGTGGGCGCTCATCATACAGCATCCGCCGGGCAGGCTCACGGCTCTTCAACAATAATTTTCGATGCGAGCGCCTCCCGGCCTCTCCGCTCGCCAACCCTATTCGCCGCTCGCATAGTTTTCGTTTCCTTCGTCTCGCCCGATTCATAGACTGCCCGGGCGCCATTCATCAACAGGCATTCAAACAAGGAGGAACCATGTTCAAACCGCCTCGCGTCGTTTTCATCGCGCTTCCGTTGTTTCTACTCTGCGCTCTGTTGGCCTGTTTGCGGGCATCGTCGCAATCGCCGCCGAAGGCAAAGCTGTTCGCGGAGGGCGTAATCAACACGGGCGCCGATGAATACGGCCCGGCGTTTACGCGCGACGGCGGAAAGCTCTATTTCACCCGTCGGGTCAATCGCCGCGATTCGGAGTTCATCTATGTGTCGCGGTTGGAAAACGGCAAATGGTCCGCGCCTGAACTCGCGCCATTCTCGGGCAAGTATTTCGATAAGGAACCGTTCGTCGCGCCCGATGGCAAGCGGATATTCTTCGCCTCGCTGCGTCCCGTTGACGGAGTCGAACCGAAGAATCATCGCGACTTTAACATCTGGTTCGTCGAAAAGACCGCGAGTGGTTGGAGCGAGCCGAAACACATCGGCTCCGCGGTCAACTCTCCGGCTTACGAAAACTATCCGTCGGTGGCGGCGAACGGGACGCTCTATTTCGCGGGAGAACGCGAAGGGGGCAAGGGCGGCAACGACCTTTACCGCGCGCGGCGCGTGAATGGAAAATACGAGCGGGTCGAACGGCTGGACGATCTCAACACGCCCAATGTTGACGCCGACCCTTACGTCGCGCCGGACGAAAGCTACTTGATCTTCTGCTCTGACCGCCCCGGCGGTTACGGATCAGGCGACCTATACGTCAGCTTCAATCGTAACGGGAGATGGTCTGAGCCGAAGAATTTGGGCGCGGCGGCAAACACGCCGGAGTTCGAATATACGCCGCTCATCTCGCCCGACGGCAAATGGCTGTTCTTCAGCCGCGGCTGGGGCGAGATTTATTACATTGATCGCAAAGTGACCGATAAGTGACCGATTTCCTATACGCCGACGGGCGGTTTATCATCCTCGACGAAGACGGCGCGCTGGGTCTGGCGACGCCGGCTCCCAACGGATTAACGGATGGCGACTATGCGACGAAGACAATTCACAAAACTACTGGCCGCGGGCGCGACGGCGCTGACACTTAACCCGATATTCGGAACAGCCGCGCCGCAACCACAAATTGCGATCACGATGGACGACTTCGGCCTCTTCGGCGAAACGGCCGCTGAGAAAGAAGCGAACAGCCGGGAGATCCTCGCCGAGTTAGGTTCGCACTCGAAACTGAAAGCCGCCGCTTTCATCTGCGGCCGACTCGTGGACAACGAAGTGGGCAAGCGTATTTTGCAAGCCTGGAACGACGCGGGCCATCTGATCGCCAATCACACTTATTCGCACTGGTACTATCACAGGCGCGGCGCCGAAGAATTCGAAGCGGACATCTTGCGCTGCGATGAATTGATCAAGAACTACCCGCGCTTCGCCAAACTCTTCCGCTTCCCTTTTCTCAAAGAGGGCGACACCGTGGAGCGGCGCGACAAGCTGCGCGCATTCTTGAAAGAGCGCGGCTACAAAATAGGTTATGTCACGATCGACGCCTCCGACTGGTACGTGGACGAACGGCTGCGCGCGCGGCTGAAGCAAGACCCGAAAGCCGACCTGAGCGGCTTCCGCCGGTTCTATCTCGACCACATCTGGGAGCGCGCGATCTATTACGATGATCTGTCGCGGCGCGCGCTGGGCCGCAGCGTCAAACACACGCTGCTCGTCCACCACAATCTGCTCAACAAACTTTTCCTCGGCGACCTGCTGCTGATGTTCGAGCGCAAAGGCTGGAAGCTGATTGACGCGGCGGAAGCCTTCACTGACCCGGTCTTCACAGCCGAGCCGAAGATACTGCCCGCCGGCGAGAGCATTCTGTGGGCGCTGGCCAAAGAGTCCGGGAAATTCGATCGCGACCTGCGCTATCCCGGCGAGGACAGCGTGTATGAGAAGCCGAAGATGGACCGGCTCGGTTTGTGAGGCCCTTCGGATTGAGCCGCTGACTTAGGGCACGTAAAAAATTAACTTCCCGGATTCGGTGGAAGGCCGGATCAGTACCGCGAGCGGTAGCGAGCGTGGCTCGCAAGGGAAGCCGCGCTCGCTACCGCTCGCGGTACTGATCCGGGAAGTTAATTTTTTACGCGCCCTTACTGTTGATCCGAGCGCTCGACGCGCGTCGAGCGCTCAACCTCCAGCTCCCTTCTCTCCTTTTCCAACCCATCGCCAATCAGGCGCACGCCGAAAACGAAGAGCGTTATGGCCAGGGCCGGAGAAAGCTCCGCGAAAGCGTGGCCGCGCTTAAACACACTGTTGTCCACGGCGGTCAGCAAGCTGCCCCAACTGGCCTCTGGCTCCTGCAGGCCGACGCCCAGGTATGAGAGCGCGGTCTCGGCGAGCAGGAAGGTAGGAAGAATGAGAACCGCTTGCGTGGTGAGAGGCAGCGCCGCGTTCAACAGGATATGACGAAGGATAATCTGCGCCGGCGAACAACCCAGGCTCACGGCGGCCATCACATGGTCGCGCTGGCGCAATTCCATGGTTAAGCCACGCGCGAGCCGCGAGATCTCAGCCCAACCCAACAGGACAAAGAGAACCAACAGCAGCTTAATCGCGCCGGCAGGCTGGAGTCCTGGCGGGAAAGTGGCGCGCACGGCCAAAATCAATACCAGAGCCGGGAGCGCCAACATCACGTCGGCCGCGCGCATCAACACGGTGTCGGTCCACCCTCCCTTGTAACCGGCGACGACCCCGATCAGAACGCCAAGCGCGCCGGCGAGCAAGGCGCCGATCGGCCCCACCAGAAGCGAATAGTAAGTGGCCATGAGCAGGCGCGAGAAACGGTCTCGTCCAAACTTGTCGGCGCCGAGCAGGTAAACGCGGGGCGCTTCGGCGCCGGCGTCCCCACGCACTCCGAACAGATGCAGATTCGTCGGGAAAAACCAGAGGAATTCGTAAGAGTAACCGCGCGCGAACAGTTCGAGCGGATAGGCGCGATCCGTGATCTCCTCATAGCGATGCGTCGAGCGATCGACCAGCCGCCGCGCATAAATGAACGGCCATGCATGCAATTGGCCCTGCGCGTCGCGGAACCGGATCGGGGTCGGCGGCGCCATCGACTCCGGCCGCGATTGCGATCTGTAATCGTAAGGCGCGAGCCAATCGGCAAGGAAGAAAACCAGGCCGAAGACTCCAACGACGCTTATCCCCGCTATCAACGATCCTCGGCCACGCAGCTTGCGCAAGCCCAGCCGCCAGGCTGAAGCCCCCTTCGAGGGACGGCCTTTCGCACAAGCCTCAGCCGGCGGCGATAGCGTGGCGCTCGATTGTTTCTCAGGCCATTTCATTGAGTGGAAAACTCTCTTAACGCAGCCGCGGGTTATTCAGTCGTTGCAGGACATCCGCCAGGAGATTGCCCGCCATCACCGCCGCGGACGCCGCCAGCGCCACTCCCAGCAATAACGGAATATCTCGCGTCCCCACGGCTTCCACACCAAGTTGACCCAACCCTCGCCATCCCATCACCGTTTCGACAATCACCGAGCCGCTCATGACCTCGCCGAGCGAGAAACCGAAGACTGTAATCAGCGGATTAAGCGCCGGCCGCAGCGCGTGGCGCAGCAAGACTATCCACTCCGGCGCCCCTTTGGCGCGCGCGGCGCGAACAAACTCCTCATCGAGCGCGTCCCTGATTACGGCGCGCGTTTGCGCAAGGAAGAGCGCCACGAGCGGGATGGAGAGGACAATCGCGGGCGGTATGACGCGAAGAGACCAAACCTCAGTGGCGGAATCGGACGTCGGGCCAAAGACGTTGAACAGAGGCGTGGAAGCGATGAAAGCCAGAGCCAACAACGCCATCACGAGCCGTGGCGTGGAGGCCGCCAGAAGAACGATCACGGAGCAGAGGCGATCAACCCAGGAGCCGGCGCGCCGCGCGGCCGCGATCCCCAGCGTCAGGGAAATCAACCAGGCGATCAGCAATGCGACCGCGGCCAACAACCCTGTGCGCAACAAGGGCAGCCGGAGAATGTTCCACACCGGTATATGCAAAGTAAGCGAACGGCCTAGGTCGCCTCGCGCCGCCTCGGCAACCCAGTTCCAATAACGTTCCATCAGCGGGCGATCAAGGCCGTCGAGGCCGCGCAGGGACTTGCGAGTCTCTTCCGAACTGCGCAGAGTGTCGAGCGCGCTCACCGCGTCGCCTCCGGCCCTGGCCATCAGCGCAAAAATGAGAAACGAAATGATCAGCAGGACGAAAACGCCCTGCAATAACCTGGAGAAAATAAGCTTTATCATCGCCACGCGGAGGTGTTATCTTTCGTTCGCGCCGCAAGTCATTGCGGCGCGGTTTATCAGGTTCTTCGGATGACCAATGAGCGATCAAGCTTTCACCGATCACTCAACTAATGAGAGACCAATTGCCGTAGCATCCTCTACCCGAACGCGACAACATCGGATGTCGCGAGACGGCGCTATTGGCGGCTATTGGCAGCTATAGGATACCCCGCTCGGCCTGATGGAGTGGCCTTCCGGCCCGCGCGGAGATGCTCACAGACTTCGCAAACAATGAAATATACAATGCTGCGGCAACTTGCCTTGCTCGCTTTATTCGCCTCGGTATGGGCTGCGCCTGCCTGTAAATCCGACCAACGAGTAACAATTCAGCGCGGCGGCGCGCTCAGTTACAGGGTCGCGTCCGCGCCGAAAACCTTCAACTACCTGCTGGTCGGTGACGAGCCTTCATTGATCGTCGCCTTCTACCTCATGGGCGGGAGGCTTGTCGAGTTCGATCATAAGGAACTGCGTTACGGCCCTGGCCTGGCCGAATCATGGCGGCGGGAAGATGACGGCAGGACCGTCGAACTGGTTTTGCGCGAGGGGATCAAATTCTCGGACGGCCAGCCCGTCACCGCCGAGGACGTCAGCTTCACCCTTCGCGCAATCTACGACGAACGCACCGCCTCTCCCGTTTTTCGCGACGCGATGATGATCGGGAATCGCCAGATCGAAGCCAAGGTGGTGGACGCGCGGCGTCTGCGGCTGGTCTTCCCGGAAGTCGTTGCGGCGCCGGAAAACTATCTCTCAAATCTGGCCGTATTGCCGCGTCACATCCTCGAAGCCGATTTCAACCGTGGCGCGCTGCGCGAGGCTTACAGCCTGGCCGCCGACACGTCGCGGGTCGTCACCGCCGGAGCTTTCGCCGCCGAGTCAGCCGTGCCCGGCCAAAGCGCGACACTCAAACGCAACCCGCACTACTGGAAAAAAGACAAAGCAGGCGCGCCGTTGCCTTATCTGGACCGGTTGGTAATTGAACTGGTGGACGCGAACAACGCCCTGCCGCGGCTGCAACAAGGGTCGTTGGATATTTACGACCGCCCCCGCCCATCGGACTACGCAGAGTTGCGTTCGAGCCCCGGAACGATACAGGCGCTCGATCTCGGACCGGGGCTGCAAACCGACCACCTCTGGTTCAACCTCAATGATGGCGCCTTGAACGGCAAGCCAGCGGTTGATCCGGTCAAGCGGGCCTGGTTCAGCGATACGCGATTCCGCCAGGCTGTGTCACACGCGGTTGACCGTCAGACAATCGCTTCGGTCACTTTGCAAGGGCTGGCCACGCCGCTCTATGGCTTCGTCTCACCGGGCAATCGCGCGTGGGCAGCCACGGACCTTCCGCGCGCCGCATACGACCTGGGGCGCGCTCGGGCGCTCTTGCGCGAAGCCGGCTTCACCACACGAGGTCCACAGGATCGGCCGGAGTTATACGACGCGAATGGCGCCCGTGTGGAGCTGACAATGATCGTGCCGTCAGGAAGCCAGCCGCGCAGAGATATGGCGATCGTGACGCAAGAAGACTTGTCCCGGGTGGGAATCAGGATGCAAGTGGCTCCGATTGATGGCAACGAGTTTCAGCGCCGCACTTCGGAAAGTCTCGATTATGACGCCGCCCTTCTCGGAACGTCGGCCAGCGAGCCGGACCCGTCCACCTACAGCCATTTCCTGCGCAGCGGCAGCTCTACGCGCCCGTGGCGCCCGAAGCAACCGCGGCCGGCGACTCCATGGGAGGCTCGGATTGACGAACTGCTTGTGACGCAGGCCCGCGAGTCCAACCCGGAGCGCCGTCGCGCCGCCTTCAACGAAATTCAACGAATCATCGCCGAACAATTGCCGGTCATTCCCATCGTCGCGCGTCATGTGACCGCGGCGGCCAAGCAGCGCGTCGGCAATTATCGCCCGAGCGCAATCCTGCCTTACTCACTATGGAACGCGGAGGAGTTGTTCGTGCGCTAGCCCAGAAGAGGGGAATAGGGAGTGGGGAGTAGGGAGTGGGGAATGGGGGAATGAAACTATTTCCGATTCCCCATTCCCTATTCCCCACTCCCCACTCCCTACTCCCCGCTCTTCACTGCCCGGCCAGTCTGGCGATCACGACCATCGCGTGCGCGAGTTCGAGGCGCGTCATCGCGTCGTTGGGCCGGAACCTCCCGCCTTCGGACGTGAGCAGCCCGCGATTGAGCGCGACCCAGACGTAACCGCGCAAGTTGTATGGGATCGTCCCGGCGTCGCTCACGGGCAGCCAGGCGCCGGCTCTGGCTTCGGCTTCGGACCGCAACCCCGCGGCGCGGACCAACGCGATCGCCGCCGTGAGCCGTGTGGCGCGGTCATCCGGCCGGAAAGGCCCGCCCGGCGCCGCGTCGATGAACAACGCTCCGCCCGGCGCCGACTGAACGCTCTCGACCATGATCATCGTCGCCTCGTCGCTCGCGTCGGTGAAGCGCGGCTGGCCCGGCAGGTACTGCGGCGCGCGTCCGCCAAGCACCAGGGCCGAAGCCAGGTCGAATCGCGAGATTTTGAACTGCGGACGGAAACGATTGCCGTAGGGATGCATCACGAACGACCGTAGGTTCTGATAGACCTCGGCCTGTTCCAACACGCTTAAACCGCTGATATCGGTGAGTGGCGGGTATTCGGCGCGTATGGTTTCCAGCACACCTACAAACGGCTGTGACGTGCCGACAGAGCCGAGAGTGTGTCGCACCTGCGCGCGCCAGGTTCCGCCCATCGGCATGCTGACCAGGTCGCGTTCACGGTGTCCTGTTAAGACCGGCAGGTTGAGAGCGTTCACTTCCGGCCGCATCACGCCCGCCGAATCGGTCAGACGCAAAGCCAGGTCATTGATGTTCAGCAGCGGCCCCCACGCGATCTGCACCGAAGCCAGCAAGGAGTTCTGCGGGACTGTTATATTGGCTGTGTAGACGCTGCCAGGCTGCACAGTCCCGGTGAACACCCGCGGCGGATCATTGACGAAACGCGCCTGCCCGCGGTCGAGCGAGGCGCGGAACGTCCCCATCCGGCGCGCCGAAAACTCCGCCTCCAGCACGGCCGCATGCGCGTTGAGCATGCCGGCGCCGACTTCGTGGCGGTAATGAGGCGGAAGCGGAGTGGCCGTGCGCTGCAAAATGTCGCGCACCTGCGCTGGCGTGAGCAGCGGGTTGGCTTCGAGCATCAGCGCAATCGTGCCGGCCACCTGCGGAGCGGAGAAGCTGGTGCCGCTGGCGACGGTGTAAAAAGGCAGCTCGAAGAGCGAGAGGCGCGAGAGATCAGAGCCCAGAAGGATGTTGAGGAGACCGCTCAGGTTGGTGCCGAGCGCCCGCGGGCCGACGACATTAACGCCAGGCGTTACGAGCGTCGGGCCGCTCAATCGCGTCAACGCGCCGCGCGAGGAGAAATCGGCCAACCGCCCTTCTTCGTCCGTCGAACCCGCGGCAATTACCCAAGGCGCCATCGCATAAGGATTCAGTGTGTCCATCCCCGGCCCGGTGTTGCCCGCGGAGAAGACCACGTTGACGCCGCGTTCGGTGAGCATCTTGGTGGCGACGTTGACCGGATCGTTCGGGTCGTAGATCGTGGCGGCGGAGAAACTGCAATTGACTACCCGGACTCCCAGCTCCGGTCCCTTCCAGAGTAGATAATCCAGCCCTTCGATGACGGAGAGCAGCGTGAGATCGCCCGCGCTCAGTCCGACCAGTTTAGCGCCGGGCGCCACCCCGGCGTATTTACCATTCGAGCGCGCGCCGCTGCCGGCGGCCACTCCGGCGACCAACGTGCCGTGTCCCAGGACAAGATCCGTGTTGGGCAATCCCTCGATGCTGAGCGGATAGGGGAAGCTGACGCCCAGCCCCAGCAAGCCTAAGAGCTTGACGTTCTTCTTGACGCGGCCTATCAGGTCCCCATGCAGGCCGTCTATCCCCGAATCGAGCACGGCCACGGTGACGCCGCGGCCCGTGAGCTTTCGCCCTCCATTTTGCGCCGTCAGTTCCGCGTCGGTTTTCACCCGCGCCGTGCCGGTCAGCCCGTTGCCCGGCTCCCCGAGCAATTTCAGCGTGCGGTTGCCGTAGATTGCGCGCACCGCCGGCAGACGAGAAATCATCAGAATTTGCGCCTTGGTCGCAGTCAACGCAATCACAGGTAAAACGCGGTAACGCGTGCCAAGCAGAACTCCGAGACCTCGCAAATTAGCAATATCGGCATTGGTCGGCGTGCGGTGATAGACCACGGCCGCGTTGACGTTGCTGTCATCGAGCAGTCCGTCCAGCAAGACCGCCAGCTCATGATCAACGCTCTGTAAC
>Ga0187894_10002588_pt1 | contig 21439 bp, 19 predicted proteins | sample GBC1701081metaG_FD_136650 | JGI IMG/M metagenome (GOLD analysis project Ga0187894, IMG submission 136650) | White microbial mat communities from a lava cave in the Kipuka Kanohina Cave System on the Island of Hawaii, USA - GBC170108-1 metaG ...
CTCCACGCTTCTTTCAGACCCCGCCTCGCGGCAACGCCCTTGCGCTTCGCTAACCCTTCGCCACCATCAGGCTGGATAAAGGACTCACACCTCCAAGCTGTCGTTCATGCTCGGCACACAATGCGAACGGGCGCCCGCAGGCGCCCGTTTTGTTTTGGAAGTGCGGGTGATGCCACAACAGAAATCTGCAAGCTTTCCCCTCTCCCGTTGCGAAGCAATGGGAGAGGATGGCCGACCTTGCTCCGCCGAAGTGAAGCAACCTTGCTGCACCGAAACGAGGCTCCGGCTTCGCGAAGGCGAGAGGCCGGGTGAGGGCTCTTCTGTCCGCCTGCACTCCGGCGAAGACGAGATCATTCTCTTCCACCGGCTGAAGCGCGAGCATATGGGCGCCATCGTCGATATCCAGCTCGGGCGACTGGCGAAGCTGCTCGTCGATCGCAAGATCAAGGTCGATCTCGACAAGGCGGCGCATGATTGGCTGGCCGAGAAGGGCTGTGACCCGGCCTATGGCGCGCGTCCGTTGAAGCGCGTGATCCAGAAGTCGCTGCAGGATCCGCTCGCCGAGGAGATCTTGGCCGGCAATGTCGCGGACGGCGACACGGTCAATGTCGGCGCCGGCAAGGACGGGCTCACCTTGAAGGCGGCAAAGTCCAAGGCGAAGGCGGCGTAAACCCAACATCTGTTACATCAGGGAGGAATGAGGAGCAGGTACTGACACATTGGGTATCTCGCCGTACGCAACTCCCATGATCACAGTGGGACGAAACCTGCCAGGCGGGGTACAGCAATCTGCACAACGCCATGGCCGATCATCCCCTCCTTCACAAGTCTTTCTGCGACGCCGTCAAAGTGTGCTGCTGACGCCGTACGAGGCCCGCAATCGAGATGACGATGGCCGCACCGGTAACGGCCGCCGTTAATGGTCCGATCCAGCCGGAAGTGAACAGGCCGAAAGTCCCGCTGAGGGCGTAACCCGCGCCGACAGCTCCGGCGATCCCAAGCAGGCAGTCGAGAGCTACGGCGGCCTTATCGGTGCGGCGCCAGTAGAACGCCTCGGCCAGACCGCACAACAAGCCCGCCACGCTCCACAAGATCAGGCTTGGCGTCACTGGAGTCCTCCCATCGGCAACTACCTGGCATGCCGTCAAATCTTCGAACCCCAGCAGCCTGGCCGAAAAGCCGGAGTTTTTCAAGCCGCCCGGGGCGGGATCCTGCCGCAAGGTTATCGCAGCGCGATGGCACCCGTTCATCGCATGGGGATTTAACCACATTAGTTAGTGGGTTGTTTCGGCCGGCGTTCGATCGTGTATCGCGCATTGGCGGGGAAGGGGCCCTCGATCTCAGTCTTCTCTCCGGTCGACCACTCGACCTTGATGCGCGCGACGCTGTCGTGGCCACCGAGCCCGTAGTGCAGCACCGGCGCGTCGAAGGCCGTGAAGCCGCCGGACAGCTGCAGCTCCCGCAGCTGCTGCTTGGCGCCGCCGTCGCCATATTGGACGGCGATCTTGCTGCCGATGCCGTAACGGTTGCCGATGTGATCGCGCAGTTCGACGGCGATCGTGCTGCCGTCCTGGGAGTTGTTCCGGAAGGCGATGATCGGGCCGTTGAGAGTCGAAGTCACCATGTCGATATCGCCGTCATTGTCGAAATCGGCGGCGGCGGCGCTCGGCATGATGAGAAAGTCGGTAAGTCCGGCTTCTTCGGTCGCTTCCTGAAAATTGAGCTCGCCGTTGTTGGTGAAGTAGATCTTGGAGGGCGCCACATCCTGCACGGCCCAGAAGCCGTTGAGGATGTAGATGTCCTGGTCCTCGTCGTTGTCGAAATCGTAGATCTTCACGTCCCAGCTCCAGCCGCCGATCTCGAGCTTCGACTGCTTGGCGCGGTCCTCGAAAGTGCCGTCATCCTTCCTGACGAGGAGGACGTTGCCGCCCCGAAGCTGCAGAATGTCCTCGGGATAGGTGAGGCCTGCCGGCTCGCGCGTGATCGAGAACATGATGTCACAGTGCACGCGCACGCGCAGCTGATCGTCGGGAATGCTCTCGCAAAGCGACTTGTCACCGGTCTGGATGGCGATGTCGCGCAAAACCATGGCCTTGCACTCCGCCTGCACGGCCTCCTCAAAGCCGAGGCAGCGGTTGGCCTTTGCGAGATCGAGCGAGAAGGTGCCCACCCGATACCAGTCCTTGATATCGACGTTCGCCTGACAGGCCGCACGGTCATCCTCGCGTTCGATCTGCGAGCAGTACTCGGACCACGGCCTCATGACGAGCCGCTCGGACACGCCGTCGGCGCGCCCGGCGATCTGCGACAGGTAGATCTCGAAGTCGCCGTCGTTGTCGAGATCGGCGGTCTTGACCGACATGGTGGTGTGGGTGGTGACCGGGATCACCGCGTCGGCGCGCTTGATCTGGCGAAACCCGCCCTTGCCGTCGCCGAGATAGAACACGTCTGGCTGATTGAAGTCGTTGGCCTCTACGAGATCGAGCAGGCCATCCTGGTTGAAGTCGCTGAATAGGTTGCTCAAGGTGTCGCCGGGCGTGCCCGTGGTACTCAGGAAATGCTCGCCGGTGATACGGCCGTTGTCGTTGAACACGACGCGGTCGCGATCGCGCTCGTCCGTCGTCCAGCCCTGGCGCGAGGCCATGTGGGTGCCGAGCGCCACGTCGAGATCGCCGTCGCGGTCCGGATCGCCGAAGCCTGCGACGAGGTCGAGGATCACGTTCTCCGGGCTCTTGACGACGGCATGATTGGCGTCACTGAAGGTTCCTTCATCGCTCCAGAACACGAAGTTGCCTTCGTGATGGGTGGTGACGAACAGATCGAGCCAGCCGTCGTTGTTCAAGTCGGTCGGGATCGCGTTGAACACCGACTTCTGCGCGATGGTGGGGAGGTTGACGGCGGTCTCCGTGAACTTGCCGGTACCGTCGTTGAGGAAGAGCCTCATGCCGCCGTCGACCAGCGCCATGGCCAAGTCCTGGTCACCGTCGTTGTCGATATCGGCGGCCGACAAGCTGCCGCTCGAATAGATGAACGGCGTGAACATGTTGGCCATGCTGAAGTCGTTCGGCCGGTCGATGCCGATGTGCCGGGCTTCCATGCGGGTGAACAGCTTGTCGGCGGCGGGTGAGCGCGCCTTGAGGGGCGTGGCTATGACCGTTATCCGAGAGGTGGCGGTTTCCGTCGACGCGACGGCGGAAGGTGCCGACTGCGCGTGCGCAGCCGGGATGAGGTCGAAGTCGAGGAAGCCCTGCAAAGCCTTCAATGCCCAGCTCGCCTGCCACCTGTGATAGGCATCGGCACCGAGCCCGCCCGCGACGCCGAGGACGACGATGGCCGCGGTCACCAGCGATGCCGCCCGGAGCGAGATGGTCTGCGTCACGACAATGAACGAATAGATACTGAAGATGCCGAGGGTGAAGAACAGCGTCATGACGATGGCGACCGGCACGCCGGCGTTGAGGAGCACCGCCGCCAGGACCACGTCGAAGGCCATAGGCACCGGGGCGAAAACGCCGATGATTGCCGCCGCAGTGACGGTGAAGATGTTGACCGGGAGATTGGCCATCGACTCGAACGGCACCAGAGTCGCGACGACGGCGCCGAGAAAGCCCGCGGCGACCATCAGCGGCACGCTGGTGCGGATGATGAACCAGAGATTGTGGGCGAAGTCGCCGGCAAAGCCAATCACGGCCGCAAGCGCGCCTTCGGGGCGGTTGGCGCCTGTCCGCATCGGGCTCACGATGCAGGAATTCACCTGCGCCGGCGCGATCTGAAGGTGGGCTCTCGGCAAGAGCCGGCAGATGAGTGGCACGGCGATGAGGATGACGGCAAGGGTGAGGACGATCTTCGTCGCCGCGAGGTAGAAGGGCATGAGCGCGAAGATCATGGTGAGCACGACGGCGTTGAAGGTAGGCGAGGCCATCATCGCTGCGAGAGTGGATTCGGCGCGGGTGCCGCCGGTGTAGAGTCCCGCTGCCACCGGGCTCGCACAGTTGACGCACACACCGAGAGGGGCTCCGACCGCAAAACCCATGAAGGCGTTGGCGAAGCCGCTCTTGAAGCTTCGCCACGGGAGATAACGCAGGAGCGTGAGGAAGGTGGCGCCGAAGAACACACCGAAGATCATGCCGCGGCGGTTGGTCCACATCCAATTCAGGGTGGTGTAGTAGATGCTCTTCCACAGCGGCCAGGTCGGATCGAGCGCGTGCTTGGCCTCGAAGCTCAGCGGATCCTGCAGTTTGAGTTCGCCACCCATCAGCGCCTTCTCGTCGAGGTTGGGATAGCGCGACTGTGTCCAGAAGTAGATGCCGATGGTGAGCAGCACTATAACAGCAAGAACGACCCGTTTGCTGTAATAGTTGACCGAGGACAATGCTGTCACGGTTACTGGCATAGTTGACCCCTCCCTCCACCTGAGCGGGTGGCGGCTCACTTTCGGTCAACTCCCTTCGAAAATCAACCGACCGTCGCTTATTTCAACACGCCGAGGAATAGGGCTTTGACTGGGCTGCAAGTTCCGGTAGATGGCTGCGGCAATGTGGTCCGGGAGATTTGTCTGGATGCCGGAGAGTGGGAGCCCGAAGGTTGTCGAGGTAGTTCAGAAGCCGGGCGAGCCGGCTCAGAAAGAGGTGCCGGTGAAGCAGGCGCTGGCCCTATGAGGAATGGAAGAAGCTCCTCGCCATCCACCTCGACGGCGCCTTCCTCTCCGCCAAGGCCTGGCTGCCATGCTGATCCGCATGCCGGAACTGGGAAGCATGACCCGCGAGCAGGCGGCGAGTTTGCTCGGTGTTGCTCCCTTCGATGACAAATCTGCTGAGCGCGACGGCCGGCGCCATATCGCCGGCGGCCGTGCCAGGCTGCGCAAGACCGTCTATATTGCGGCCTTTGCCGGCTCTCAGCGCTGGAATGAGGATCTCAAGCGCTTCTATGAGCGCTTGCGCCAAGGGAAAGGCTCATAATGCCGCCGTCACTGCTTGTGCCCGTAAGCTCATCATTCTTGCCAATGCCGTTCTCATCAGAGGAACTCCCTGGCAGGACAAGCGAGGCATGCCTTGCCTCGCAAAGTAAAATCATCATGGTTCCTTCTCCCGCAAGCGGGAGAAGGGGAAAACTGACGAAATTCGAGCGCTAAGCCGGCCCGCTCACAGCTGATTGGTGCCGAACGTATCGCAGGAGTTCATGTCGCCCGTCTGCATGCCCTGCTTGAACCAGCGCACGCGCTGTTCGGACGACCCGTGGGTGAAGGATTCGGGGACGACATAGCCCTGCGAGCGACGCTGCAAACGGTCATCGCCGATCGCGGCCGCGGCATTGAGGCCCTCTTCGATATCGCCTTCCTCGAGAATCCTCGCCGTGTCGTTAGCCGTCTTCGCCCACACGCCGGCCAGGCAATCGGCCTGGAGCTCCATGCGGACCGAGAGCTGATTGGCCTCCTCCTTCGAGGACTGCATACGCGCCTGCTGCACCTTGGCGGCGATGCCGAGAATATTCTGGATGTGGTGCCCGACCTCATGAGCGATCACATAGGCCTGGGCGAAGTCGCCGGGGGCACCGAGCTTGTTCTTCATGTCCTGATAGAAGGAGAGGTCGATATAGACCTTGTTGTCGCCCGGGCAATAAAAGGGACCCATGGCCGATTGCGCCATGCCGCAGGCCGACTGCACGAAGCCGCTGAACAGCACGAGGGTCGGCTTCTGATATTGCCGGCCCATCTGCTGGAACTTGTCGGTCCATACCCGCTCGGTCGAGCCCAGGACGCGGGATACGAAGTCCTTGCCGGCATCGCCCGTGACATCCGTCGTCTGCTGCTGTCCGGTCTGCTGGCCGCTGCCGGTCGTCTGGTTGTTCTGGGTGGTGGACTGCCCTCCAGGGGAGGGCAGTTGGGTTTCGCTCTGCTGTTGTCCAGGCGGCGGCTGCACCTGGTCGCCGCCGGTGATCATCTGGATGAGGTCCACACCGAAGACGAATCTGGCGATCAGATAGACCGCCACGATAAGGATGATGGTCTGCAGGCTGATGCCGCCGCCACCCCGGCCCATCGGGATTTGGAAGCCGCCGCCGCCACCGCCGCGCGGAAAGCCGAAACCGCCCCCCTGGCCACGGCGATCCTCGATATTGTCGCTGGGCCGTTCATTGTCGAGTTTCATGTCGTCACTGCCTCCTGTCGGATGGTCCCAAAGCACCTAGGCGGGCGCGGAACCTAACCAGATCATATACCAGTTTCAGCGCCGGAGTCGCGATGCCTGTCATTTGCGCCAATTCGATGACGACGCCCAGGAGGGCATCGAGCTCGGTCGGCCGGCCGGCATCGACATCCTGAAGCATCGAGGTGCGATGGGCGCCGACCTTGGCGGCCATGTCCATCCGTTCCTCCACATTCACGGGAAAACGCACACCCAAGGCCTCGCCGACGGCTTGCGCCTCCACCATCATGGTGCTGAGGACACGCCTGGCGCTCTCGTCACGCGCGAGACCCTCGAGGGTGCCATTGGTTAACACGCTCACCGGGTTGAAGCTCAGATTGCCCCATAATTTGAGCCAGATCTCATCGCGCAGATCAGGCTTCACCGGGCTCTTGATCCCGGCCTTGATCAGCAGTCCGCTCAAGTTCTTGACCCGCTCGGTCAGCTCGCCCGAGGGCTCGCCCAGCGGCATGCGATCGCCATAAACATGAACGACATGGCCCGGTCTTCTGATCTCGGCCGCCTGCCAGATCACCGAACCCAGCGCCCGCTCGGGACCTAGTCTCTTCCACAAGAGGCCGCCGGGATCGACGCTTTCGAGATGCCGGCCATCGAACCGTCCGCCCTGCTTGTAGAAATACCACCAGGGCAGGCCGTTCTGGCCGAAAAGGAGCGCCGTATCGGGGCCGATCAGAGGCTGGAGCGCATCCACAACACCGGGCAAGGCATGGCTCTTGAGCGTGATGATGATGAAATCCTGCCGGCCGAGCTCGCGCGGATCTGAGGTCATGCGGGGATGGACGACATGGTCCTCATGGCCTTCGCTGAGCCTGAGGCCTTTGGTCTTCATCGCCTCCAGATGGGGACCGCGCGCGATCAGCGAGACATCCGCCTCGCCCGCTCTGGCGAGCCTCGCCCCGACGAAGCCACCGATCGCGCCGGCGCCGAAAATACAGATTCGGGTCATAAGTCATCCCCTCTCGGCCCTTAAGGATTATCCCCCTCTCCCGTCCGAAGGATGGGAGAGGGTGCCCGAAGGGCGGGTGAGGGCTCTTCCTTTCACGCTTCTGGGAGCTTACCTTCCAATGCAAGGAGGATCATGTCCATCACATCGTCGAACCTGCGGTAAACATCGTCATTCATGACACGGACAATTCTGTAGCCTTGCTCCCTGAGATAGACTGACCGCCGCTGATCATAGGCAATCTCATGATCTTCCGAGTGCGTTGCGCCATCGACTTCGATGATGAGGTGCGCCTCACGGCAAAGAAAATCGACAGTGAATGGCCCAACGGGATATTGGCGGGCAAATTTGTGGTTTTGCAAACGTCGGCCACGTAAACCCGACCACAAACGCGCTTCCGCATGTGTTTGAGTGCGACGCAGACGGCGAGCCTGATCTAGGCGCTTCTTGTCGGTAATGGCCATAGCGTGCGCAATCCTGCCATAGAGCATCACACGATAGAAAGAGCCCTCACCCGCCCTTCGGGCACCCTCTCCCATCCTTCGGACGGGAGAGGGGAAAACTGGACGAGATTCAGCATGCCAAAAGAGCATCGAGATCAATTGATGGACCTCTTAAGCTGCGCTAATAGCGGCGCATGACCGACCGTCTCATCATCGCCCTGGCCCAGCTCAACCCGACCGTGGGCGCGGTCGCGGCCAATCTCGCCAAGGCCCGGCAGGCCCATAAGGAAGCGAAGGACAAGGGCGCCGATCTCGTCCTTTATTCCGAGCTCTATATCTGCGGCTATCCGCCGGAAGACCTCGTCTTGCGGCCGTCTTTCGTCGCCGCCTGCCGTGAGGCCGTCGAGGACCTGGCGCGCGACACCGCGGAGGGCCCGGCCATCCTGATCGGAACGCCCTGGCGTGAGGGCACATCGGTCCACAATGCCGTGGCGCTTCTCAACAAGGGTAAGGTCGAGGCGCTGCGCTTCAAGCATGACCTGCCGAATTACGGCGTCTTCGACGAGAAGCGCGTCTTCGCCGCCGGTCCCGCGCCCGGCCCCATCAGCTTCAAGGGCGTGCGCCTCGGCGTACCGATCTGCGAGGACATCTGGACGGAAGAAACCTGCGAGACCCTGGCCGAGACCGGCGCCGAGCTCCTGCTCGTGCCCAATGGCTCGCCCTTCGAGCAGAACAAGGACGACACCAGGCTCAATCTGGTGGTGGCGCGCGTCACCGAAACCGGCCTGCCGCTCGCTTATCTGAACCAGGTCGGCGGACAGGACGAACTCGTCTTCGACGGCGCCTCCTTCGTCATCAATGCCGACAGGAGCCTCGCGCTGCAGATGCCGATGTTCGAGGAGGCGATCGCCATCACTGAATGGAAGCGCGGCGAAAACGGCTGGCACATGGAGAAGAGCGACATCGCGCGGCTGCCGGAAAAGGAAGAAGAGACCTGGCTCGCCTGCGTGCTCGGGCTCAAGGATTATGTCGAGAAGAACCGCTTCCCCGGCGTGGTGCTGGGCCTTTCGGGCGGCATCGATTCGGCCGTGGTCGCGGCCATGGCGGTCGACGCTTTGGGCGCCGACCGGGTCCATTGCGTGATGCTGCCCTATGCCTATACGAGCAGGGACAGCCTCGTCGATGCGGAAGCCTGCGCCAAGGCGCTCGGCGTGCGCTACGACGTGGTGCCGATCAAGGAGCCGGTCGAAGGCTTCCTCTCGGCGCTCAAGCCCATGTTCAACGGCCGGAACCGCGACACCACCGAAGAGAACATCCAGTCGCGCAGCCGCGGTGTGATCTTGATGGCGATCTCCAACAAATTCGGATCGATGGTGCTGACCACCGGCAACAAGTCGGAAATGTCGGTCGGCTATGCGACGCTCTATGGCGACATGAATGGCGGCTTCAATCCGATCAAGGACGTCTACAAGACCGAGGTCTATCGCCTGGCCGGATGGCGCAACAAGAATCGTCCCGCAGGATTGAAAGGCCCGGAGCGCGACCTCATCCCCGAGCGCATCATCACCAAGGCGCCGACCGCCGAATTGCGCGAGAACCAGACCGACCAGGACACGCTGCCGCCCTATGACGCGCTCGACGACATCCTCTCCTGCCTCGTCGAGGCGGAGATGCCGGTCAGCGAGATCGTCAAGCGCGGCCATCCGGAGGCCCTGGTGAAGCGCGTGCAGCACATGCTCTATGTGGCGGAGTACAAGCGCCGCCAAGCAGCGCCCGGGGTCAAGATCACGCGGCGCAATTTCGGCCGCGACCGGCGCTATCCGATCGTCAACGGCTTCCGGGATCAAGGCTGACGTGACCCCTGTCCTTCGCTTCGCGCCCTCGCCCACCGGCCGCATACATATCGGCAACAGCCGTACCGCCATCCTCAACTGGCTTTTTGCGCGGAAATCCGGCGGCAGCTTCGTGCTGCGTTATGACGACACCGATCTCGAGCGTTCGAAGCCGGAATTCGCGGCAGGCATCGCCCAGGATCTCGACTGGCTCGGCATCACGCCGGACCGCGTCGAATATCAGTCGAAGCGCTTCGCCGCCTATGATGCCGCGGCTGAAAAGCTCAAAGCCGCGGGTAGGCTCTATCCCTGCTACGAGACGGCGGATGAATTGGAGCGCCGGCGCAAGCGCCAGCTCGCCCGTCATCAGCCGCCGGTCTATGACCGCGCCGCCCTCAAGCTCACCTTGGAGGAGCGCCAGGCGCTCGAGGCGCAGGGACGCAAGGCCCATTGGCGCTTCAAGCTCGAGCATCGCATCGTCGAATGGAACGACCTCATTCGAAGGGCGCAGCATATCGACACCACCAACCTCTCCGATCCGGTGCTGGTGCGCGAGGACGGGACCTATCTCTACACGCTCCCTTCGGTCGTCGACGACATCGATTTCGGTATTACCCATGTGATCCGCGGTGAGGACCATGTCGTCAACACCGCCGTGCAGATCGAGCTCTTCGAGGCGCTCGGCGGCAAGGTGCCGACCTTCGCCCATCACAGCCTCCTGACCGGCGCCGACGGTCAGGGCCTGTCGAAGCGTCTGGGCTCGCTCGCGATCGCCTCCTTGCGCGATCAGGGCCTCGAGGCGATGGCGGTGGTGAGCCATGCCGCCCTCCTCGGAACTTCCGATTCCATCCATCCTTGCGCCGATTATCGCGAGCTCATCGACGGCTTCGATCTCCACAAGCTGTCGCGCGCGCCCGCCCGCTTCGACGAGAACGAGTTGCGCGGCCTCAATGCCAGGTTTTTGCACATGCTGCCCTATGCGGCGGTGAAGGACCGGCTCGCCTTCGGCGATGAAGCCTTCTGGCTGGCCGTGCGCGGCAATCTCTCGACCCTCGCCGATGCGCAATATTGGCATAATATCGTCGCGGGTGAGGTGACGCCGGTCGTCGCTAGTGAGGACCGTGATTTCATCAGGGCCGCCGCCCGCCTCCTGCCCGAGACGCCATGGACCAACGAAACCTGGAAGGCGTGGACGGAGGCGATCAAGGCCGAAACCGGCCGTAAGGGCAAGGCGCTGTTCATGCCGCTGCGCCTGGCGCTGACGGGCCTCGACCACGGACCCGAGCTCGCACTGCTCCTGCCGCTCGTCGGGCGGGCACGGACGATGAAAAGACTGACATCTTAGACGGCACGGCATTGATTGCTGGCGCAAAAGCCTTAAAACAAGCGGGTTCTAGTTTGGGCACGCGTCATGATCCTCGTCGGTCAATTCGACTCTCCCTTCGTGCGCCGCGTGGCGGTGACGCTGCTGCACTATCATTTGCGCTACGAGCGCAACCGACTGTCGGCCTTCCATCCCGGCATGGTCGAGATCAACCCCTTGATGCGCGTGCCCTCGCTCGTCATCGACGGCGACGAGACGCTCTATGACAGCAACGCCATCATCGACTATCTGGACGAGCTGGCCGGCCCGCAGAAGGCCCTGATCCCGAGGTCGGGCGATGAGCGCCGGCGCGTGCTGCAGGTCCTGGCGCTGGCGACGGGCGCCCTGGATAAGGCCATCGCGGTCGTCTATGAGCGCCGTTTCCATTCCGCCCACACCATCGCCCATGAATGGACGGTGCGCTGCATGGCGCAGCTCTCCGGCGCCCTCGTCCATCTCGACGCCCATGCCAGCGAACCCTGGTATTTCGGCCGGAAATTCACCCAGGCCGACATCACGATCGGCTGTCTCGCCGGCTATCTGAATTTGCGCCTGACGGAAGCCTTTCCGCCGGGCCTCTATCCCAATCTCGAGCGCCTGGGCGAACGCTGCGAAGCCCTCGATGCTTTCATCGAGACGCGGCCCGCTCCCGATGAGTTCATGCCGGCGAAGCCGTAGCTCGATCAGGCCTGCGGAATCTCGGCCTTGGGATCGGGCACCTTGTAGCCCTTGATCACCGCCGGGCGGCGGCTGAGGTTGCGGTACCAGCGCCGGACATTGGGATATTTCCCAAGGTCGATCCGCTGCCATTCGAAGCGGGCGATCCAGGGGAAGGTCGCGATATCGACAATGGAATAATCGCCGCACATGAAGTCTTGGGCTTCGAGCAGCCGGTCGAGCACGCCGTAAAGGCGGTTCGCTTCCGTCTCGAACCAGGCATCGGCGAAGGGCGCCTTGCCGGCATTGAAATGCAGGAAATAATGGGCGCGGCCGAGAAACGGGCCCACGGCCGACATCTGCCACATCAGCCATTCATGGATAGGGATGCGCGCCTTGGCTTCGCTCGGATAGAGCTTTCCCGTCTTGTCGCCGAGATACATGAGGATGGCGCCCGACTCGAAGATGCTCTGATCATTGTCGCGGTCGATGATGGCGGGGATCTTATTATTGGGCGAGATCTTGAGAAAAGGGGCCGCGAACTGCTCGTCCTTGCCGATATTGATCGGATGCGTCGTGTAAGGAAGCCCCATCTCTTCGAGCGCAATCGATATCTTGCGGCCGTTGGGCGTGCTCCAGGTATAGAGATCGATCATGAGAGCTTCAGGCCTCCAGCTTTTTCCATCTGCCGTTCGAGTTCCAGAATAAGGTCATAGGCGCCCTCGGCAAGGATCGAATGGCGATCGAGGAAAAGCGCCTCTCGCGCCGGGGCAAGTTCGGGATCGGCAAAGGCCCTGGCGAGGGCGAGGCGCAGCTGGGCTGGATCGCGCCCTGCCGCGGTGACGAAGGGAAGTCCCGGCACCATCGGCGAGCGGGCGATCTCGACGAGGCCCTCGAGATAGTCCGGCCGATAGCGTCGCGCCAGCGCAACGCAGACGGAATCGATGGCGCAGATGTCGGCTTCACCATCGCGCACCGCGATCATCGAGCGGACATGGCCGCCGGTTTCGACCACGTGCGAGAAGAAGCGGCCGTTCTCGGCATGGCTCGCGAAGACGAGCTTCAGCGCCAGCATGCCCGACATGGAATCGGGATTGTTCACGGCGGCACGGCTGGCGCGAAACTGGGCGAGCGGGCGCGGCTCGCGGGCGAAGACGAGGCTCGAATACTGCGCGCCCTCACAGCCGGGCGCGGCATAATGCGGGGTCGCGACATAGGAGAGCCGCCCGCGGAATTCATGGGTGAAGGGATAGCCGCAGGTCTGGCTGAAAACGAGGTCGGGCCGGCGCCAGAGCGCGAAATAGTCCGGATTGCGGACGAGCCTTGGGCTTTCCCCGCCCAGATGCCTGAGCACGCCTTGCGCGAAAGCATCGGTCGCCTCGCCGATTTCCGGCCAGTCATACATGGGCAGCGAAACGATCATCGCACCTCGTCTATCAGCTTGTGGATATAGCGGCTTGTCTCATGCGGCTGGATACGGGCATTGCGGATGAGATTGTCGAAGTGATGCGAGAGCTCGCGGATATGCTCGGTCGAGGTGAAGACGAAATACATGTCGCCCACATAGATTGCCGCGCGCAAGGGGCCGAACACCGTATAAGGCACCGAGAAGCGCTCGCGATTGTCGAACAGGAACCAGCGATAGGCGGGATAGAGTTCATTGGTGAGCTGTGCGGCCTGTTCGAGCTGAGCCAGGCGATCGGCCGCCGCGAGGTCGCGCCAGATGCCCTCGCCCCGGGCAAAACCGTCGAGCCCCTGGACGGCCGAACAGACCTCGATCTCGTGCTCGCTGCGCTTGGCATGCATGATGCGGGCACGCGCAATGCCGGCCCAGGCCTTGGCGGCCGTCTCTTCGAGCCTGCCCGTCTCATGGGCGATCACCGCCTCGGTCTTGACCTGGTCGGGCAAGGTCGCGGGGACATAGCGGATCTTGAAGCCGCGCGCTTCCTCATGCCAGCGCAGCAGCCGCTCATCGGCGGGGCTTCCGGCATCGGGCTCGATGGCGAGCTGCGAGACGATGTCGGCGGCGACCTGATCCTGCTGGGAAAGGCCCAGGAGCCAGTCGATGGACACCGTATGCCGGGCGGCGATCCGGGCGATGGTCTCGGTTCTGGGTAATCTTACGTTTACGTCAGATAGGAGTTGTGAAAGCGTAGACCGGTCCAGCCCCGCCCTCGCCGCGAATTGCGCCCGCGACAGGCCAGAGCGCTCGATCAGCGCCAGAAGCCGCTGTCGGAAGATGTCGGAGGTGTCGCGCTTCTGCATTGTTTACAATCGTCACCAAAAGTCGCGGATGCGTATCAGAATAAACAGATTATGCGCATAATCGCATAGGCCGTAAAGCATAATGCGGCTATAAAATATCTATGGCCCTGCCCCGCGAAATCGAAACCGCCAAGCCGCTCAGAATAGAGTGGCCGACGGTGGCGCTGATCGCCCTGATGTATACGCTCCTGGCGCTCCTGATGTGGTATTTCACCCGCCTGCCCTGGTGGGTCGCGAGCCCCATTGGCGCCTATCTCATCGCCCTGCATGGCTCGCTGCAGCATGAGGCGCTGCACGGCCATCCGACCCGCAACCGGCTCGTCAACGAACTCCTGGTGTCGCTCAATCCGAGCCTCTGGTTCCCCTATCAGCGCTATCGCAAGCTGCATCTCACCCATCACAATGACGAGCACCTGACCGACCCGCGCCTCGACCCCGAATCCTATTATCTCCTGCCCGATCGCTGGGCCGGGCTGCCGACGCCTCTGAAGCAGCTCTATACGCTCAACAACACGCTCGCCGGACGCATGATCATGGGGCCGATCATCGCCTCGATCCGCTTCTGGTCGTCGGAGGCGCTCGCCCTGATCAAGGGCGATCGCGAGGTCATCCGGGCCTGGCTGCTCCATGTACCGGCCTCAGCCGTCACTCTCTTCTATGCGCTCTGGGTGTGCGGCATACCTTTCTGGCAATATGTGCTGTTCCTCGCCTATCCGGGCGTCGCCCTCATGCTGGTGCGCTCCTTCTGCGAGCATCAGGCGGCCGAGAAGGAAGGTGAGCGCACCATCATCGTCGAGGCCTCGCCCTTCTGGGCGTTGCTCTTCCTCAACAACAACCTGCATGTCGCGCATCACACCAGGCCCAGGCTTCCGTGGTACGAGTTGCCGGCCTATTACCGCTCGGAGCGCGACGCGCTCATCGACAAGAACAACGGCTACCGCATGAACGGCTATGGCGAGATATTCCGGCGCTATTTCTTCCGGCCGAAAGAGCCCGTTGCCCATCCCCTCATCGAGTGATCACCATATTCAGTCCACGGAGAGAACAATGACCACCGCGCATCTACCGAAATCGGCCGCCTATGTCGTCGTCGGCATGGGCATGCATGGCATGTCGACCGCCTGGCACCTGGCCATGGAGCTCGAGAAATCGGGCAAGGGCAAAGGCTCGGATGTGGTGCTCATCGACAAGGTGGGTCCGGGGGCCGGCGCCACCGGCATCGCCTGCGGCTGCGTGCGCAATCTCTATATGACATCGCCCATCCACAACATCCTGCGCCATTCGGTCGATGTGTGGGAATCGGACCCGGTCAATTTCGGCTTCCAGCAAGTGGGCTATGTGTCGGTCGGCGAAGGCAACCAGCAGGCCGATTACGAAAAAATGCACAAGAGCCAGAATGCCGCCGGCTACAAATCGGACATGTATGTCGGCAAGGAAGCGAAGAGCTTCCTCAAGAAGATCTGGCCCGACTTCAATGTCGAGCGCGCCGATGTCGTGCTGCATGAAATTCCCTCGGGCTATGCCGGCACCCATACCGCGGTCAGGGCGCTCAAGGAGAAATGCGACCAGTGGGGTGTGCGCTCCTTCACCGGCATCTCGGTCGAGGGCTATGACAGGCAGAATGGCCGTATCGCCGGCGTCATCACGTCGGAAGGCACGATCAAGGCCGATGCGGTGGTGATCTGCGCCGGCGCCTGGATCACCAAGCACTGGGACTGGCTCGGCCTGCCTGACAAGCTCGACATGCGCTATCCCGATGGCGGCGTCGTCAAGGACGCCGACATGTGGACCTACTGGCGCCTGCTCGAAGGCGAGGTGCTGATGAAGGACGGCGACAAGTACCGTACCGGCGACGACAAGGATCCGCCCGTCCTCCATGTGGAATTGATGAACACGCCGGTCATCACCGAGGACGGCCATCAGTTCCCCGACCAGCATTTCTATATGTATGTGCGCTATGCCGCCGAGCGCGCCGGCGCGCCTGGCGTCCAGGGCGGCACCATCCCGATCAAGATGGGGCCCAAGGCGGTGCTCGATCCTTACGGCCACGCCAACGACCTCTATCAGGCGGATCCCTGGTTCAAGGATTATTACATGGCGACGCTCGCCTATCTGTTCGACCGCTTCAAGAACTATGGCAGCCAGTTCAAGCAGCGGCGCAATGGCGGCATCGGCGCCTTCACGCCGGACTCGGTGCCCATCTTCGACTGGGTCGCCGACAACGGCTACATGATCGCCGACTCCAACCATGGCTACAAGATGATCGGTGTCGGCAAGCTGGTCGCCCGCCACCTCGTCTCAGGCGAGCCCGTGCCCGAATTGGCCCCCTTCGCCTTCACCCGTTTCGCCCAGGGCAAGACCTTCGGCGACCGCAATTCCAACTGCCCCTGGGTGTAATCAAGCGTTCACGCCTGCGACCGAAAAGTGCCGAAAGCAGGGTGGATAGCCTCCACCCTGCTGTTTTTTTGCCTGATTTCCCTGCTTTTCCAGGAGCGGGTCCGAGGAACGCAAGGCCGGTTCAGGGCCGGCTTGGAGGGAGGAGGAGCGGATTTAGCCCGCCAAATGGGCGTTTTTCAGCGCGTGCGGCGCAAAAACCCTTGAAAATAAGGGTTTTCACGAATCAAAGCATGCGCTAGGGCTCGCTTTACCGAATTCAGCAAGCAAGGAGCAAATATATGGCTGATGATAAGGCGGTGAAAGTCGTGACGATTCCTCTGTCGAAAGTGGCAGCGGAACTCGCCGAGAAGCACGAAATGTCGAAGAAGGCCTCCACGGAATTCCTTGGCGCTTTCGTCGATCTCGTCGTCAAGCACCTGAAGAAGGGCAACAAGGTGCGCGTGACCGGTCTCGGCATCCTGCAGGTCCGTCGGCGTCCGGCGCGTATGGGCCGCAACCCCGCCACTGGCGAAGCCATCAAGATCAAGGCGTCGAAGAAGGTTGCCTTCCGCGCCGCCAAGGAGCTCAAGGAAGCCATCTGACGTTTCCGTCCGCTCTGACGTTGAGACGGCCTCGCAATTTGCGGGGCCGTTTCGCTTTTAAGCTGTTGAGTGTCGCTAATGCTTGCTTCGCTCCTTTGAATGATTCTATCATCCCCGCAACTAGAACAAGAACGAACAGGGTGAGGGATGCTGCTACTGGCCGGCCGACGCCTCGCGTCGATGATCCTGATCATGATCGTGATCTCGATTCTGCTGTTCCTGATCTTCGAGGGAGACAAATTGGCGCTCGCCGCGCGCGTTCTCGGTCCCTATTCGCCGATGGAAGGCCGTCTGCAGTGGCTCGAGGACAACGGCTATAACCGGCCGCTCATCGTGCGCTATTTCAGCTGGCTCTACGGCTTCATCACCGGCGATTGGAAAGTCTCGGCCCAGTTCAACCGCCCGGTTCTCGAATTCCTGGCGCCGCGTCTCGCCAATACCGCGATACTCGGTCTTTGCGTCTTCCTCATCACCGCCATGATCTCTCTGGTGCTCGGCGTGCTCTCCGGCATCAAGGAAGGTGGCCCGCTCGACCGCGTCATCACCGTCGCCTCGGTGTTCACCACCTCGATCCCCGAATTCGCCTCTGCCACCTTCCTCGTCGCAATCTTCGTCTTCTGGCTCGACTGGTTGCCGGGCTCGTCTTCGTTCTCGAACGGCTTCAGCTGGGTCGAGCTCATCCTGCCGATCACCGTGCTCGTCCTCTACAATTTCGGCTATTACACGCGCATGACGCGCGCCTCGATGGCCGAGGTCATGACCTCGCAATATGTGCGCACCGCCGTCCTCAAGGGACTGCCCTTTAAGCGCGTCGTGGTCAAGCACGCCCTGCGCAATGCTCTCATCGCACCCTTCACCGTGATGATCCTGCAGCTCAACTACCTGCTCTCCGGCATCATCGTGACCGAAGTGTTCTTCGCCTATGACGGTTTCGGCAAGGCCATCTATGACGCCGCCTTGTTCGGCGACATCTACATTGTCCAGGCAGGCGCCATGGTCGCCGTTTTCGTCGCCGTGCTGTCACAGTTCATCTCCGATGTCGGCTACACCTATCTCAATCCGCGCATCCGCTTTGCATAAGGATCCAGCTCATGACCGTAACGAGCGCGCCAGCGACCGAAATGCCCAGACGGCGGCATCCGCTCATCCGGTTTTTCAAGTCCCTGGCGCTGTTGCGCGAATCCTATGTTGGCATGCTCGGTGCCTTCCTGGTGCTGTTCTGGATCGCCATGGCGCTCGGCGCCGATCTGATGCCGTTGCGCGATCCGCTGGCGCAGTCGGCGCCCGATCTCCTGAAACCGGCGCTTTCGGCCTCACCAGACGGCGGAACCTACTGGCTCGGCACCGACGACAAGGGCCGTGATATCCTCTCGCGCCTGATCTACGGCTCGCGCCTCGTCCTGTTCTGGTCGATCCTCGCCACCGTCGTCGCCTACGCCGTCGGCATGCTGCTCGGCGTCATGGCCGGTTATCGCGGAGGCTGGTGGGACGAGATCATTTCGTTCTTCGGCAACGTCCTGCTTTCCTTCCCGCAAATGGTGCTCTATCTCGTCATCCTTTCGAATTTCGGCCCCAATTCGGATGTCGGACGATATCTGGGCAGCGCGCTCGGCATCAGCGGCACGGTCGTGTCCGGCATCATCATTATTTTCGCCATCACCTTCAGCGTGGCGCCGCAAGTAGCGCGCATCGTGCGCGGCCTGGTGCTCGACCTCAAGACGCGCGATTACATCGCCGCCGCCGAAGTGCGCGGCGAAAAGCCGCTCTACATCATGCTGGTCGAGCTCCTGCCCAATGCCCGGGGTCCCCTCATCGTCGATGCCTGCCTGCGGATTGGTTATGTCATCATTGCCATTGCCGTTCTCGGCTTTCTGAGCCTCGGTCTGCCGCCGCCCGATCCAGACTGGGGCAAGATGATCGCCGAGGTGCGCGGCTTCGGTTCGATCGCCGGCAATGCCATGCTGTGGCCGGCCATCGCCATCTCGTCATTGGTCTTCGGCCTCAATCTCCTGGCCGACGGCTTGCGTGAAATCTCACTGCGCGACTGAGGACGGAACCATGACCACATCCCAGACACCGGTCCTCGAATGCAAGGATGTCTCGATCTCCTATTACACGCGCGCCGGCGCGGTTCCCGCGGTCTATGACTTCAACCTCACCGTCATGCCCGGCGAAGCCGTCGGCATCGTCGGCGAGTCAGGCTGCGGCAAGTCCACCGTGGCGCTCGCCATCATGCAGTATATGGGCAGGAACGGCGCCATCACCGGCGGCGAGATCAGGTTCATGGGCCGCGACATGCGCACCATGTCGCAAGAGGAATTGCGCAAGATCCGCGGCTCGCAGATCTCGATGGTCTATCAGGAGCCGATGGCGTCCCTCAATCCCTCGCTCCTCATCCGCACGCAACTGACGGAAGTGCTGGTGATCCATGAAGGGATCAGCGAAGACGCCGCGTTTAAGCGCGCCGTGGAAGTGCTGGACGCGGTCAGGCTCCCCGACCCCAACCGCATCATGAATTCCTATCCGCACCAGCTGTCGGGCGGCCAGCAGCAGCGCGTCGTCATCGCCATGGCGCTGCTCTCCAACCCGAAGCTGCTCCTGCTCGACGAGCCGACGACGGCGCTCGACGTCACCGTCGAGGCGGGCGTGGTCGAACTGATCAAGGACATCTCACAGCGCTTCGGGACGTCGATGATCTATATCTCGCATAATCTCGGCCTCATCCTCGAGACCTGCGACCGCATCTGCGTGATGTATTCGGGACAGGCGGTCGAGGTCGGCAATGTGAAGCAGGTCTTCGATCACATGCGCCATCCCTATACGCGGGGCCTGTTCTCCTCGATCCCGCTGCCCGGCGCCGACCGCTTCTCTCATCCCCTGGTGCCCATTCGCGGACAACTGCCTTTGCCGCGCGACCGCCCGAAGGGCTGCACCTTCGGGCCGCGCTGCGACTTCTTCCAGGCCGGGCGCTGCGACGACCCGGTCCCGATGCTCGACATCAAGGGCGATCCGGGCCACGAGGCACGCTGCGTTCGCTATGACGAGATCGACTGGAAGAAATACCGGCCCAAGGGCCTGGAGGCCGAGCCGATCGTGCCCGGGCCACCGGTGCTGCAGATCAGGAACATGAAGAAATACTATGAGATCCGCGATAATTCGATCGCGGCGATGATCTCCGGCACGAAATCGCGCTTCGTCAAGGCCAATGAGAAGCTCGACTTCGAGGCCCGCGAAGGCGAGACCGTCGCGATCGTCGGCGAATCCGGATGCGGCAAGAGCACGCTCGCCAAGGTCCTGATGGGGCTCGAGGAATCGACGGGCGGCGAAGTGCTGGTGAACGGCCTCGAGGTCGGCCATATGCCGGTGCGCAAGCGCCCGGCGGGTCTCATATCGAGCCTGCAGATCGTGTTCCAGAACCCCTTCGAGACGCTCAATCCCAGCCACTCGGTGGGCGCCCAGATCTCGCGCGTCCTGCGCAAGTTCGGTGTGGCGAAGGACCGCGACGAGGCCGAGCGCAAGACCTATGAGCTCCTCGACATGGTCAAGCTGCCGCGCGAATTCGCCCAGCGCAAACCGCGCCAGCTCTCGGGCGGCCAGAAGCAGCGCATCGGCATCGCTCGTGCCTTCGGCGGCGAGGCGGCGGTCGTCATCGCCGACGAACCGGTCTCGGCGCTCGATGTCTCGGTGCAGGCGGCGGTGACCGGCCTCCTCACCGACATCCAGCGCAAGAAGCGCACGACGCTCGTCTTCATCAGCCACGATCTTTCGGTCGTGCGCTATCTCGCCGACCGCATCGTCGTCATGTATCTCGGCCACATCATGGAACAGGGCACGACGGACGAAGTCTTCTCGCCGCCCTATCATCCCTATACCGAGGCGCTGCTCTCGGCCGTGCCGATCGCCGATACATCGGTCACCAAAAAGCATATCGTGCTCAAGGGCGAACTGCCCTCGCCGATGAACCCGCCGCCGGGCTGCCCCTTCCAGACGCGCTGCCCGCGCAAGATCGGCGCCATCTGCGAGACCGAGATGCCGCCCAACAAGGACATGGGCAACGGCCATATGATCATGTGCCACTTGCCCGACGATGTGCTGCGCTCGATGGAGCCGGTGATCAAGGTCGGCCGGCACGATCCCGACGACACCACGCCGGCGGCGGAGATGACAGCGAAACACTAGCCTTCCGATCATGACCGCCAAGCTTCCCGTTGAGTTCAGACCGGCGCTCGAGCAGGCGCGGCTCCTGCGCACCCGCAGGATCGGCGCCCGCGAGCTTCTCGATCTCTGCTGGGCCAGGGTCGAAAAGCACAATCGCGCCCTCAACGCGGTCATCGTCAGCGACATCGCCCGTGCCCGCAAGGCCGCGGCCGCTGCCGACAGGCGCCTCAAGGCAGGCAAGCCCAAAGGCCTCTTCGACGGCGTGCCGATGACCATCAAGGAGAGCTTCGACTGGACCGGGACGCCGACCACCTGGGGTGATCCGCGTTTCGCCTCGAACATCGCCAAATCCGATGCCGTGGCGTTGACCCGCCTCACCGATGAGGGCGCGGTCATCTTCGGCAAGACCAACGTGCCCTTGATGCTGGCCGACTGGCAGAGCTTCAATGCCGTCTACGGCACGACGAACAATCCCTGGGACGTGACCCGGGCGCCTGGCGGCTCATCGGGCGGTTCGGCCGTGGCGCTCGCCGCCGGCATGAGCGCGCTCGAGGTCGGCTCCGACATCGGCGCCTCGATCCGCAACCCGGCGCATTA
>Ga0187894_10002590_pt1 | contig 21430 bp, 18 predicted proteins | sample GBC1701081metaG_FD_136650 | JGI IMG/M metagenome (GOLD analysis project Ga0187894, IMG submission 136650) | White microbial mat communities from a lava cave in the Kipuka Kanohina Cave System on the Island of Hawaii, USA - GBC170108-1 metaG ...
CAGGCTTCAAGCGTTCGTCTTTGGTCTTCCGTCATCTTCAAAGCATCACTTGGTTTCCACATGACTCCAACCTTAACATGAAAAACTATTATTATAAAGATATTACTGATACATCACACTAGTAACCGCCAGCGGTGGAAGCAGTTACTAGAGGAGATCTGAACGGTTCGATAGTTAAGTTACCTCTGCTTCTATCTGTGTTCGGCCACCTGTCAAATTCTTTTATGAAACTTCGCTGGCGGTTTGGGGTTTTGGCGGGGATATTCCTTGCGATATTTTGTTTGTATCCGCAGTTTAAGATGTTCTACTTACGCGGCGGCGAGTGGAACGGGCATTACGCGTACAACGATATCGACGAGGTGGCGTATGCGTCGTATGTGCGGGCGCTCGTGGACGGGCGGCCGCGAAAGAATGACCCTTACACCGGCCGCGATCAATCGCCCGAAACGCCGCAGCCCGAATCGCTGTTCTCGATACAATTTGCCGCGCCTTATTCGATTGCGATTCCCGCACGCATTTTCGGCATCGGCACGCCATGGGCGATGACTATCGGCGGCGCCGTCGCAGGCTTTCTGGCGGCGTTCGCGGCGTTTTGGTTTCTTGGCAAACTCACCGGCGATAATTCGTATGCGATGGCCGGATCTCTCGCCGTGTTTTGCTTCGGAACTTTGGCCGCGGGCGAAGGCGCGGCGCTTGAGATATTTTTCGACGGATTTTCGTATCCTTATTTTCCAGGATTTCGGCGGTACATTCCGGCACTGGGAATGCCCGCGTTTTTTGCATTTGTCGGGTTGGTTTGGAAGCTTCTAAATGCAGAAGCCCGCACGTTAGTAAGGGCGAAATCGGATGCTAGTGCAACACGAAGGACCACCTCGTCCGCCGAAGCGGCGCACATCGCTTCTAATCAAGAAGGCGAGCTTTTACATCCGCGATCCGCAATCCGCAATCCGCAGTTTATTTATCTCGTTCTCGCCGTTCTCAGTTTCGCATATTGCGTCTATTCGTACTTTTACATCTGGACGGCGGCGGCGGCGTTTCTAGGATGCGTGTTTCTTGTTTGGCTGATCGAGCGGCCTGACGGCTGGAGGCGTGACTTAAAGAATCTCGCGATCGTCGGCGTAGGCTGCGTTGTCACCTTGATTCCGTATGCGTATTTGCTTTCGCAGCGGACCCAGACGATGGATCATGTGCAGCTTCTTGTAAACACGCGCGCGCCGGATTTTTTTCGGTTTCCTGAATACGTGGGTTTCGCGGTTCTGATCCTTTTGATCTCCGGCCTCGCGTCGAAGTTGATCCAACTTAGGGACCGTCCGACGCTTTTTGTGTTAGCGCTTTCGCTTGTGGCGTTTGTTATTTTCAACCAGCAGGTGATCACGGGCCGGTCGCTGCAGCCGATTCATTATCAGGTGTTTATCGGCAACTACGTCGCTGCTTTGGCTCTGTTCGCCGCGATCGGGATTTTGTGGAAGGCGAAACTTTCGGAAGGGAAATTGTCGGCGAAGATCGCGTGTTCTCTGCTCGCCGTCGCGGCCATAACGTGGGGATTTATCGAATGTCATTACACCGTCCGCGTTTTGGACGAAGCAAACGTCGAACGCGACAAAGCATTGCCGGTCGCATGGCGATTGAGTGAATTCGCGAAAGACGATCCTGATCCGCATCGGACGACGGTGCTTTCTTTCGACGGCATTTTCGCGGACGACATGCCGACCGTCGCGCCGCAGAATATTCTGTGGGCAAGGCATCAGCATGTGTTCGCAGGACTTTCGTGGGAAGAGAACAAAGAGCGGTATTTTCAGCAGCTTTATTACCAAAATATCGACGAACGCGGACTCGATTATCTTTTGAAAAACGATTTCGTCTCGCAGATCGCGCTGTTTGGCTGGGGACGCCACACCGACCGTTTGAGTGCTGCGTCAAAACCGCTCACCTACGGCGAGATCGCGGTCGAGGTCAGAATGTACAAGGCCTATAGAGAATCGTTCGGCAAAACGCAGGCGTCGAACCCTCTGGTCTCATACGTCGTCGTTCCGAACGACAATTCGTTCGATCTTTCGAATGTCGAGGAATGGTACGAACTGGATGACGGCGAGGTGATCGGCGGGCATACGCTGCATAAGGCGAGATTACGGTAGCCCCATCGCAGGCGAAACTGCAAGCGTCGCGTTAAGCGAGCGGTCTTTGACCGCGGACGGACAAAATGAACATGCGGTCGAAGACCGCTCGCTTAACGATCGGGATAATCGCGTCCTCTGCCTTCCAAAAAAATGGCCGCCAATGTCTGGCGGCCGATCTCGGTAATACTAAATTAAAATAAGTACTTCTTAAGCCGCCAACAGGTCGTTGGAGGTTTCGGCGAAAACACGTCTGCCGTTGAGGGCGTCGTCAATGATCTCGCGCACGGCTGAGGCATCGGGGTTGACGTCCATCCGGGCACAAGCCCGGAGGTGTCTGATGATGCCCTGCGTGGCGATCTCGATAGTATCGCCAGTCAATTTCGTAAACCGGCGAGCCTGAATATGATCGATCTGCAAGATCCTGTCCTGCAATGTCATCTGCTTAGCTGCTGCCACGTTATGATCTCCTTTATCTTCGTGAAATAAACTCCTTGAAAACACCCTATTTCCCCTTACATCGGAATTACGGAAACGAAAAGAACTTTAACCTCCTGCATATTTCCGAAATGCAGTTAGTTGAAAAACCTAACAATCGGGTTGCTAATCTGTGGTTGCGCTCGATCCCGTTCCAACTATGTAACAAAATGATAACAAAAGACTTCGCTTTTGTCACCATTTTTTTTTGATTCGGCTGAAAAATGTATAAATTCATACAGATAGGCCGCATGAAATGTGCTCTCACGCGGCCCCCCGAAATATCCTAAATTGTTGGCGATGCTTAGCTTACCGAATCTTTCATGGCTTTGCCGAGGCTGAATTTCACTGTCGTCTTCGCGGGTATCTGGATGATCGCGCCGGTTGCCGGGTTTCGGCCTTCGCGGGCTTTTCGGTTGGTCTTTTTCAGCTTGCCGAAGCCCGGCACGGCAAATTCGCCGTTCTTTCTCACTTCTTTCGTAGCAAGGTCAGCAAGCGAGTCGAAAAATCCTTTTACATCGGATTTTTTCATTCCGGTAGAGTCGGCCATAGCGCCGATGATCTCGGATTGTGTCATACGAGCCATAATTAAATTTTCCTCCAAGGTGGTTTGTATAAATACTACTTTTTTAGAACAGAAATGCCGGCGCGGGATAAACAGCAACGTCGGGTGATGTTGTTCCTATCTTGTAAGCCAGCCTGATGGTCGGGGCGGCAAGATTCGAACTTGCGGCCTCACGGTCCCAAACCGTGCGCACTACCAGGCTGTGCTACGCCCCGTCGATTTTCACTCGGAAACGGTTCCAAGCATCGGATTTTACAGGCGAATACCAGCGCTGGTCAAGCGAAATCACGTAAAAATCGTATTATTTTCGCGGTCGCGTGCGCGCGATGGCTGATAAGAGCCTTCACTTCGTGGCTCAGTTCTCCAAAGGTTTGCCCATAACCTTTCGGCATAAAGATCGGATCGTAGCCAAATCCGTTAGCACCGCGCGGTGCGTCAGCGATCGTTCCTTCGCAAATTCCCGAAGCTTCGAAGATAACGTTTCCATCCGGCGCAGCCAACGCAATGTGCGAAACGAAGCGTGCGTTCCGGCTCTTGTTTTCGGACAGCGCGATCTCGTCGAGCAGCTTCGTTATCTTCGTGCCGTAACCCGTTTCGTCTCCGGCGTATCGAGACGAATGAACGCCGGGTCGGCCGCCTAGAGCTTGCACCTCAAGCCCCGAATCGTCGGCCATCGCATAGAGACCTGCAAGCTTTGCGTACCCGACGGCTTTTATTCGTGCATTCGCCGCAAATGTATCTGCCGTTTCTTCGATCTCTTCGTTGATCTGCAGATCGTCGAGACCGACAAGCTCGAACGGCGTATCAGCCAGCAGCAGCTTGAAATCTCTGATTTTGCCTTTATTTTTCGTGGCTATGACTATCTTCATCATCTGAAATTTACATTGCCAGCCGTTAAACAATTGAGGTATAAATAATATAGCGGCTTTGGCCGCAACCCGCCTGCTCGCCGATACAAAACACGAGGAAATTCGCCATTGACGGCCAGTGAAACGCAAAGTATTGCCCTTGAGAACGCTGAACAAACCGGCGCGGTCGAGGCTCGTCCGCCGAAGGAGGTTCGGTTCGAGCTTGGGCTTTGGGTTCGCAGCCTGGAGAATTTTTGTTCCATCGGGAAACGCGCGTTTGCCTCAGCCGCGAAAACAAGCATCGCCGGCCGTAACTATCGCAGCGAATTGCACATCACACAGGCTGTGCTGATCAAGTGCAGCGAGCTTACGACCGAACTTCATCGAATTGCCGCTGCGTCTGTCGAACCGGTTAAAGCAGATGTCGTCGAAATCGAAAAGCTGATAAAAACGCTGCTCACGCTGAACATGGCGCTCGTGCGTCAGGATTCGCTAAATTTCGCCGAGTGGAACGCATGGTGCGAAATGCTCACCGAGCGCGTGAAACGAACAGCGGTGTACGCCGCGTTTGACGAAGAATTTTCGCAGCACGGCGAAGAGTTTTTGCCGGAGCGGCTAAAAGCTATTCTCGTCGCCGAACATCTTTCAAGATCAGACCGTCGCGATCTGCGCCGATTCGTGCCGCGCTTTGGCGGCATCCTGCGCTCGCTCGACCTGATCGGGCAGATGCTCCGCGATGACGTTCCGCTGCGTTCGTCTCTTGCGATATTTGCGTTCGTTTACGAGGCGGTCGATGAGCTTATCTTCGACATCAACAGCCGGCTTTCACGCCACGCGGACGAAACGGCGGAGATCTTCGGTCTGCTCGACGCCGCTTCGTACACGCTTTCGATCGAATCTAGAAAAGCGTTCTCGCACGAGCTTGCGGCGATAATCGGCGTTCGTTCCGCAACCGCCGTCTATGCGCGGGTCGAATCGGCTTTCGGCGTTCTGAACGATAATATTCGCCAGCTGCTCGCGGGATTTGCAAAACTTTCCGAACCGGGAATTGCCGCGATAGACATTTTCCCCGACTTTCATTCAAAACTCGAAAAATCCCTCGAGCTTAGAAAGCGATTGTCAGAGATTTTGACGGCAGTTAGGCAGGCTGAGGCCGATGCAAAAAACGAAACACTCGCCGTGCTGCGAAATAGCCTGCGAGCGTTTCTGTCCGAGCCGGTAAGCTTTCTGTTTTATAAAGACCGCGAAACGTTTGAGCGGTTCTGCAACGAGATCGAGATCACGCACGACGAAACCGACGCCGCACCGGTCCTTCACCGCTTTTCCGCTTACCTCGAAACCCTGCTTAACCAGGTTAGCATGCGGGCCGTGCTCTCTAATCATCCGGTCGAGGCAAATTAAAATTCGTACTATTGTGATCGCAGCGTTGCCAGCGGCTTTTTGAGCAGAATGTCGATGCTCGCAATGGCGCCGACTAGCATGACGATCAACGTCGTCACCGCAACGCCGGCGATTAGCAGCACCGGATCGAATTCCCATTCCACATCGAGAAGATAACGGCTGACGAGGAACGAAAGCAACAGCGCAAAAACCGCGCCGATCATCCCGGCGAGCGTGCCGAGAACGCCGTATTCCGAGAGCAGAATCGCGGCGAGCGAGAGGCGGCGCGTGCCGAGCGTTTTCAATATGGCGTTCTCGTAAATGCGCTGAGATTTTGTCAGCGCGATCGATCCGATTAATATCAAGATACCGCTCAGGATCACGAAGCTGCCGACAAACGAAACGGCGATGACGAAATTATTTATCAACCGCTGAACCGCGGAGAGGATGTCGGCAATGTCGAAAACCTGCACGTTTGGAAACAGATTCAACGCCTCGCGCTGCAGCCGCTGCCGCTCGGTCGCGTTGATTCGGCTCAAGGTTGTCGCGGCAAAGCTTTGCGGTGCGTTTTCGAGCACGCCGGGCTTGAACACAAACACGAACGCCGTCCGCGTATTTCTTATATCTATCTTGCGGATGCTGCCGACGCGTACCGTCAGCTTGCGGCCCGAAATGTCGAACGTCATTGAATCGCCCGGCTTGATATTCGACCGTTCTGCTACGCCCTGCTCGACAGAAACCTCAGGCACGTCCGATTCCATATTCCACCAGCGGCCGGCGACGATGGTTTCATTTTCTTCCAAATTCGGCCGGTACGTTACCGCAAATTCACGTCCGATCTGCGCCTGCTGCTGTCGAACTTCATTCGACTGATTGCCGCCCATCGGACGGCCGTTGAGAAACGCAATGCGTGCACGCACGGTCGGCGTGACCTCCGGCGATTCACCGGTTTTTTCGGAGATCAATTTCGCAAGCCCGTCCTTCTGGCTCTTTTGAACATCGATAAAAAACAAAGTCGGCAGCCGCTGATTGCGCGAAAAATCGAACTCGCGCACAAGATTCGTCTGAAGCGATTGCACGGTCAAAACAACAAACGCGCCCAAGCCGACGGCGAGCAAAATTATCCGCGTCTGATTGCCGGGCCGATAAAGCGAATTTATGCCCTGCCGCAGCGCGAATGAGCCGAGCGGTTTTAAGCGCCGAAGCAGCCTTGTCAATACGACCGCCGCCATGTAAAGCACAAGCGAGGTAACAGCCAAACCGCCCAGAAAGTAAATGCCGACGAGCAGCGAGCCGGCCTGCCACGCCGCAAGGCCGAACAGCCCAAACAAACTTAGCGCGCCGAAAAGCCATTTCGTTTTATCGAGACTGCGAAGATTCGCATTGTTTTCATCGCGGAGCAGCAGTCGCGGCTTGATATTGCGAACCTGCAGCAGCGGCAGTGCGGAGAAAAGCAGCGATATCAAAACGCCGAGGATCAGTCCCTGAATCGCGGTCGAGACCCCAACCGAATAAGTCATTTTTTCGGGAAGCTCTTCGGCAAAACGATAGCCGACGAACCACAACGCAAGCTGCGCAAGCACAACGCCGAACAGGCTTCCTGCCAAACCGAGCGTCAGTATCTGCAAAAGGTAAACGGTAATGATGCGGTTACCGCTCGCGCCGAGACACTTCAAAACCGCGACCGTTTTTCGTTTTTGCTCGACAAAGGCGCGCGAAACATTCCAAACGCCGATGCCGCCGAGGACGAGGATCAAAAGGCCTGTAAGCGCGAGATAATTTTCCGTCCGCGCAAAACTCTCGCTGATGCGCTCCTGCGTTTCACGATACGACTGAACGGTCAACGCCGTGCCTTTCAACGCTTCGCGAAGCTGCTTTACGAGCCCGGTCGGGTTGTCGGACGTGCGGTAGAGAATGCGGTGTCGGACGCGGCTCGTGTTGCGGTTGATGCCTGCGTCCTCGAAAGCTTTTTTCTGCACAAAAACACGTGCGCCGAGACGAAAGCCGCTTGTGCCGCCCGGCTCTTCGTCAAACGCGGCGCGAATTTCGAATTCGCTCTCGCCGATCTTAATTCTGTCGCCGACCTCCACCTTCAGATCGTCGAGCAGAATTTGTGCAACAACCGCTCCGCTCTCTTCAAGCAATGCGAAATCGAAAGGCTTGCCGTCCGCAAGCATGAAGTTTCCGACCATCGGAAACGGCGGCTCGATGCCTTTCAACTCGACCATCCGAACATTCTCGTTCGCTGCATCTACAGGCCGTGCCATCGACGAAGTGGTGATCGTTTCATTGTGCTCTTCGATAATGCCGGAACTGTTGATAACGGAATCGATCTTATCCAGATCCGTCGGCGAAAAATCGCTCGTCGAACCGATCTCAAGATCCGCGGTCATCAACGCTCGAGCATCCGTCCCCACCGCACGCGTGACGTTTTGTATCAACGACCGCAACGCAACCACCGACCCGACGCCGAGCGCGATGCACAAAAAGAAAAACAAGAGCCGCCGCCATGATGAGCGTATCTCGCGTTTGGTTAGGTTGACTATAAAGCGCATTAAGAACTATCACCCCAGAGAATACAACTTAACAGGATTCACAGGATGCACAGGATATAAAGAGACAAAATTCTAACGAGAAAATTCTAAAAATCCTGTGCATCCTGTTTAAGTCTTCCTTTGTGTCTCAGCAATTAACTTCATCCTTAACAACCATCCCGTCGCGCAGCACGATCTGGCGCTGGGCGTTTTTTGCAAGTTCGATGTCGTGCGTTACCAGCACGAGCGTCACGCTATTTTCTTTATGCAAATCGGTCATCAGCTCGAAAATATGATGGCCGTTTTTCGAATCGAGATTTCCGGTCGGCTCGTCGGCGAGCAGGATCTTCGGCGAATTGGCAAACGCTCGGGCGATGGCGACGCGCTGCTGCTCGCCGCCGGAGAGCTCGGACGGATAATGGTGGCCGCGGTTTGTCAGATCGACATCTGCGAGCAGTTTTTCAGCACGCTCGCGGGCGTCCGGCGCGTCGGCTATTTCCAGCGGGATCAAAATATTTTCGCGAGCGGTCAGGCTCGGGATCAGGTGAAACGACTGGAAAACGAATCCGATCTTTTGGCTGCGGATGTCGGCAAGCTCGTCTTCGCTCATCGCGGTTATCTCGCCGCCGTCGATGGTGATGCTGCCCGATGTCGGCGCGTCGAGACCGGCGATCAGCCCGAGCAGCGTCGATTTGCCGCTGCCCGAAGCGCCGGTGAGCGCGACGAACTGCCCTTCGGGAATACGGACGGAAACGTCCGACAGGATCGTCAGATCTTCAGTGCCGGAGCGAACCGTCTTTGTGACGTTCGTGATCTCGATCATATAAACTGAATCGTGAACGGCGCGCCGCGAAATGTAAAATCGACACCGCCTATCTGAAATACGCCGCAGAATATGCAAAGTTCATTCGGCGCCGTGAACAATTTCGCTGCGTCGGGCGTAAATCGCATCTAAGCAGATATGAAGCGAAGTTTTATTTACTCGATAATTTTGCTCTCCGTTGCTCTAATATCCGCTTGCGGAGTGCAGCCGGCAACGCAATTCGACGTCGATTCGAAGCCGCTGATATTGCCTAAGGATCTGTCGTCAAGCCCGAAGATTATCGCATTCGGCGACAGCCTCACAGCCGGTTTCGGCTTGGAGGAAAACGAGTCTTATCCTTATCTTTTGCAGCAAAAACTAAAAGCCGATGGTTACGATTACGAGGTAATAAACGCAGGCGTCTCCGGCGACACGAGCCTTGGCGGGCTTGAGCGAATCGACTGGACGCTTGAGACCGATAATATTCAGATATTGATTTTGGAGCTTGGCGCGAACGATCTGCTGCGCGGCGTGCCGCCAGCGAAGATGAAGGCGAATCTCGACAAGATAATCGAAAAAGCGAAGACGAAAAATGTGAAAGTACTGCTCTGCGGCATGATCGCGCCGCCAACGATGGGTGCCGAGTATCAACGCGCTTTCTCCGACGCGTTTCCCGACCTAGCCGAAAAACATAAGATCGCGTATCTGCCGTTTGTGCTTGAAAATATCGCGCTGCGAAGGGAACTTAATCAGGCAGACGGCATTCACCCCAATGCGAACGGCACGCGGATGATGATGGAGAATATCTACAAAGAGTTGAAGCGTTTGCTCGTGAAGTAATTTAGCCGCAAAAACGCGCAAAATTCGCAAAAGTGATTTCTTTTGTGCGTTTTGCGCATTTTTGTGGCTAAAATCTTCCTGAATGAATGTTACACATCTCGAATGCGCCCTGTGCGGTTTGCGGCACGAAGCGAACACTCTGCAAAACCTCTGCGTCGAATGCGGCAAGCCGCTTCTTGTCCGCTACGATCTCGAAGCCGCGGCGAGAACGCTGACGCGCGAATCGCTTGCGTCCCGCGAATCTTCACTCTGGCGTTATCGGGAAGTTCTGCCGGTTGAAGATCCGGAAAACGTCGTCAGCTTCGGCGAAGGTTGGACGCCTTTGCTGCGTGCCGAACGGCTCGCGGCGACGCTGCCCATCAAATTAAATCTCTTCATAAAGGACGAAGGGCAAAACCCGACGCAGAGTTTCAAGGCTCGCGGGATGACGGCCGCGATTTCGATGGCGAAGGAATTGGGCGTGACGAAGGTTGCCGTACCGTCTGCCGGAAACGCGGCCGGTGCGATGGCGGCGTACGCTGCACGTGCCGGAATGGAAGCTCATATCTTTATGCCCGCCGACACGCCGAGAGCGAACATCGTAGAATGTAAGCAAACCGGCGCAATTGTCACGCTGATCGACGGCCTGATCACCGATTGCGGCAAGATCGTCGCCGAGCGAAAGGACGCGGAAGGCTGGTTCGACGTTTCAACGCTCAAAGAGCCGTATCGCGTCGAGGGCAAGAAGACGATGGGCTATGAGCTTTTCGAGCAGCTCACGACCGACGAAGGGTCGGCCGTTGCGGACAAGAGTGTCCGCTCTCCGCTTCCGGATGTCATCATCTACCCGACCGGCGGCGGCACGGGATTGATCGGGATGTGGAAAGCGTTTGACGAGATGCAGGCGATGGGCTGGATCGGCGATGAGCGGCCGCGAATGGTTAGCGTGCAATCTTCCACGTGTGCACCCATAGTGAGAGCTTTTGAAAAAGGCGAGCGCTTTGCCGACGAATTCGAAAACGCCGCGACCGTCGCCTCGGGTCTGCGAGTTCCGAAAGCCATCGGCGATTTTTTGATCCTCGATGCGATACGAGCCTCCGGCGGCACGGCCATCTCCGTCAGCGATGATGAACTTGTCGCCGCCGTAAAGGAGATCGGCGCAGCGACAGGCATTTTCGCCGCGCCCGAAGGCGCCGCATGCCTTCCCGCGCTGAGAAAACTCATCGCCGGCGGTTTGATAAACGATGGCGAAACCGTCGTTCTTTTCAACACCGGCTCAGGCATCAAATACTTGGAAGCGTTTACCGAAAATCATTGAACTGCCACGATTTTGAGGGTATTCTTCAAACGAGACATTATGATCACCGTGCGCGGAAAAATTGAAAACGGCAAAGTTCTTGCACTGGAGCCGATAGACGACGAGTTTGAAGGGCGAGAAGTCCAAATCACGCTTGTAGAGGAGAACGGAAGTAATAGGTCGGCTAACGAGGGTGAAATCGAAAACGGCTGGAAGCAGCTTATCGATACGATTGAAAGAAACCGGATAAGCACAGGAATCGGTGATTTGGCCCACCAACACGACCATTATCTTTATGGCACGCCCAAGCGTGAAGATTGAGCCGCGTTCAAGTATATTTATCGACACTTCGGCGTTAGTGGCGCTTGTCGATAACTCAGATTCGCTGTATGAAACGGCAACCGCGGTGATGGCAGAGTGTCGAGCTGGGAATGTTCGTTTTTTCGTGAGCGAGCTCGTTCTTGTCGAATTTCTTAATTCGCTCTGTTCAGCGAAATTTCGGATGAATGCAATCGATCTTGTTGACGCGTTTCGACGCTCAGAACAGGTTACGGTGATTCCAACCGACCAATTCGAACAAGCCTTAGGCCTATATCGCGACCGCCCTGACAAAGAATGGAGCCTAACCGATTGCGTGAGTTTCATTCTGATGAGTGAACGCGGAATTTCACAGGCGTTTACATCAGATAGGCATTTTGAACAGGCAGGTTTTGTAAAACTTTTATAGAATCAAGCACAGCAATCTTTTAGGACTCGCTGCTTTTTCACACTCGACAATTAAGTTAAGATAAGAAGACTTGACGGTGGGACGCCACGCGATTCCGAAGTCAAGTATTTTTGTGTGAATGAATAACCTCGTTTTTTCAAACATGCTTCATCGCCCCGCACGGACGATCGTCAGCATTATCGGGATTGGGATCGGTGTTTTGCTGATCGCGTTTACGGTCGGGTTGGCGAACGGCAGTCTTCGCGAGCGGGCGGAGCGCGAGTCGAATGTCGGGGCGGAGATAATGTTTCGCTCGTCGGGCAGCATAGGCTTAAGCGGTTCGGACGGGATGCGTCTGCCGATTTCGCTGATCGGGGAAGTGAAAAAGGTCGAGGGCGTGGCGGCCGTGGTGCCGATAGCGCAAAACAGCGTGCAGGCGAACGACGGCATCACGGGCAGCCGTCTGATCGACGGGATTCATTTCGAAGAATATGCGCAGGTTGCAGGAATGATTGTCGTTCAGGGGCGTGCATTCACGGATGGCCGCGACGAGATAATGTCAGACACGGCGTGGCTCGCGAACCGAAGGCTGAAGATCGGCGACAAGTTTGAGATCTATGAGCGCGATTTCGAGATCGTCGGCACATACGAACCGAGCGTAGGTTCGCGCATCAAGATTCCACTTTCGACGATGCAGACGCAGCTCGGAGCCGAGAATCGCGCGTCTGCTTTTTTGGTGAAAGTCAAAGAAGGCTTCACGCCGCAGGCGGTCGGCGAGGCGCTGGCTAAGCAGTTTCCGCAGTATCAAATAGTACTGACCAGCGAGCTTGAAGAATTGTACATGCAGGCAGGCGGAACAGCGTTGCAAGTTTTTCTTGATGTCGTTGTTGCGGTCGCGGGCGGGATCAGCGCACTGATAATATTGCTGACGATGTACACGACCGTCACCGAGCGGACGCGCCAGGTCGGCGTGCTCAAAGCGCTCGGGATGTCCAAATTAAAGATCGCGTTTACCATCTTGCAGGAAGCGCTTCTTATTACTTTCGCCGGCGTTGGGTTTGGCATCATCTCGACCTACGTTTTGAAATACGTGCTGGCGAACTGGACGACGCTGAAGGTCGAGATCGACCCGCAATTGCTTTTAAATATCCTGATCGTCGGCCTGATCAGCGGCACGATCGGAGCCTTGTATCCCGGCCTGCGTGCAGCCCGCCTCGACGCGGTCGAAGCCTTAAATTACGAATGATCGCCGATCAGGTAACAACAGCTTCCATCAATCCGGGGCCTTATTTTCGCGACGGCTCCATCGCGTTCGGGCGTTACACGCTCATCGGCCTGCTGCTGATATTTTTTGCGGCCGGGTTTTGGCTTCGCGCAACAAATCTCAGTGCTGAAAGCCTGGGCGAGGACGAATGGAAAAAACTGCAGAGCGTCGAGGATTACCGCGCGAACGGATTGACCGGAGCGAACGGCGAGCACCCTTTTTTGCTGAAAGGAACGCTCACGTTGAGCGTCTCCGCCGCCGAGCGCTGGAACGCGTTTTCGTTTGTCCAAAATAACGCATCGCTTCAAATCCCGGTCGAATCTGCTCTTCGCTTTCCCGTAACGCTTTTCGGCGCACTGTCGATAATCGTTTTATTTCTTCTTACCACGGAGCTTTTCGGAGCCGATGTCGGGCTGCTCGCCGCGGCGTTATTCGCGCTCGATCCTTCGGGAATTTCGTTTGCACGCATCGCAAAAGAGGATGTGATACTGACGTTTTTCTTTCTTCTCACAAATTATTTTCTGCTTCGAAGCCAGCGTACGGCGGAAAACGGCGAAGGTAATGGGTTTCGCTGGCTTTGGTTTACCGGCATCGCCGCCGGAGCAATGTTCGCAACAAAATATCTTCAGCATCTGCTCGCGATTTCGGCGGCTTATTACTTTGCGTTCCAGCGTCTGCCGTCGACGAAGTGGCGCGTCGGCAAGCAGCGTTGGCTGATCTTTCTCATAATCGTCGGCGTCTCGTTTCTGGTTTTCAATCCGACAATTTTGCTGCCCGACACATGGCGGCAGATCATGTCGTTCGTCAGCGAAAACCGCGTTGGCTACAAGGTCGAGAGCAGTTACGAATACATGGGCCACATCTACCGCAACAAGCTGACGCTGTGGCTCTCCGGCATTCCGTGGCATTTTTATTATGTTTTCATGCTGGTCAAGCTGCCGATGATCTCGACCGCCGGGATGCTCGTCGGCCTCGCGTTGATGTTTCGCAGGCAGCTTGGCGACGGCCGTTACTTCATTTTCTGGTGGTGCTTTTTTTGGTTCCTGCCGTTCTCGGTTCTCGGCGGAAAGTTTACGCGGTACTTTGCCTTCGCGATTCCGGCAGTAATGATAATTTCCGGTATCGGCCTGGCGTGGCTTTCGCGAAAGATTTCCGAGTTGTTCGAAAATGCAAGCCTGACGCGATTTATAACGCGAAACCGCGTTTACGCGGGCGTGCTTTTCTTTGCAGTTCTGCTGCCGCTGGTCGATTCGCTTCGGGCGATGCCGTACTACCGCCTCTATACAAACCGTCTCGGCGGCGGCATGGCGAATGCCGGATACTTTTTCCCTCATGACGAATTTTTCGACGCACGGCTCGGCGAGACCACTGAATTTATCGCAGCGAACGCCGACAAAAACGCACGCGTCTTCAGCGAAACGCCGAAGCTAACGGAGTTTCACCTTCGCCGAGCGGGACGCGAAGACCTTGTTTCAGTTTGGCTCTCCGACCCGAGCGAATTGAAAGAAATGAGACCCGGTGATTTTGTGATCGACGCCCGCGGCCGTCGTTATCTGACCAACAATTCAATGCTCGAACGCCTGAATGAGACTGCCCAGCCGGTGGCGGCGATCAATCTCGGCGAAGCTCCGGCCGTAAAGGTTTTTCGCATCGACGGTTCGTCGATCTCCGCTTTTCCCGATGTGTCAGAAGCCCGACCGTAAGGGAGGGCGCCGTCGGGATGTCCGGAAATCACGGGGCACTGGCCTGTGCGCACTCCCTCACGGTCGGGCTTCTGACACGTTCTATCGGTTTGGCGTGCTTGTGTCGAGTTGTATAATAATAGCTTTTGCGCAGGCGGGAAGATTAGATGAAAGTTGCCATCATCGGGAGTGGGCCGGCGGCCGCAGGCGTGCTGATCGGGCTTGAAAAGAAAGCTCCCGACGCGAAAATCACGATTTTCGATATCGGAAAGGTTCCAGACGTTAATCCGGTTCACAAGCGTGCGCCCAGGGAATGGTCCGAAGACGAATACGACAAACTGCACGCGCAGATAAAGTCGCAATTCGGTTTTGCCTTTCCGCCGCCGAAAACTTTTTTCGGGCAAGGTCTCCGTAAGCACCAGGCGGGCGAAAATGCCAAGCCGTTCATCAGCGAATTTTACGGCGGGCTGAGCCGTCATTGGAGCGCGAGTGTCTTCCCGTTCGTCGAAAGCGACTTCGACGGCTGGCCCGTCGGCGCAGACGAGATGAAGCCGTACTACGCCGAGATCGCCGATCACATCGGCATCTCGGGCCGGCACGACGAGCTTAACAGTTACTTCGGCGAGGATTTCGTAAACCGCCCGCCGATCGACATTCCCGAACCGATCGCAAAGCTGAACGACCACGTCAATAGCCAGACAAACCAAAAAGGCGACTACAAAATCATTTCGGGACTGAACCGTCTTGCAGTCGAAACGCGGGATTCGGCGAACTCCTGCGTTTACTGCGGCGAGTGCATGTACGGCTGTTTCCGGAGCTCGATCTATGATGCGACGCAAACCGTCGAGCTAGCCAAACGCTCCGGCCAGGTTCGAGAGATCGTGAACGAAAAAGTTTCTACCGTAGCAACCTCGAACGGTAGCGTTTCGCTCCGCACGGAAAACGGCAACTACGATGGTTTCGACAGGCTGTATCTCGGAGCGGGCTGTTTCGGCACGGCCGAGATTTTAATGGGGTCGATCGGGCTCCGCGACGGCGTCACGGTCAAGGACAATAATTCTTACGTCTTCCCGATCTTTTATCTCGGCGGCGGTTCGTCGAACGGCAGCCATTCGGAGTACATTTCGATCACGAACACGATCCTCGGCTGCGTTCCGAAAGATACGGACGGACACTACGCACACGTCCACATCTCGCCGTTCGCAGATTATTACTGGCGGTATTATTTTCCGGTCGGCTACTGGCGTTATTTGAAATTTTTTGCGTCGAAGTTCAAGGCTCGGATGATATTGGCGAAAATGTATTTCCCGACCGAGATCTCGAAATCGTATTCGCTTTCGTTGAGCGAAGCCGACGGTTTCAGCGTCGATAAAAAGTCATACGGCCCGTCGGATGATTATGCGCGTTCGGTGCTGAAACATCTTCGCCGCGTTGTTTCGGGCAAAGGCTTTATTCTGCCGCCGGTCAAATTGGTCCGGATGAGCACGAGCTCGCACTACGTCGGCGCGTTTCCTTACGCGGACGAAAAAGTGCCGGTGAAATCGAACGGCGAGGTGATGCCGAATATCCACATCGCGGATTCGTCCGTTTTCCCCGAAAGCCCGGCGCAGACGCTCACCTTCACCATCATGGCAAATGCGGCCCGTACCGCGATGGAGTCGCTTTGATGCCCGCCAAAAAGATTGCCCTCACCGGCGCACATTCATACCTCGGTCAAAAACTCCTGAGCCATCTGATCGAAATCGGCGGTTTCGATGTTGCATCGTTTATCACGCCATGGGCAAAGGACAGTCAACTCGTAAGCGGAAACGGAATTCGTTATATAAAATTCGACTTAACGCAGGGGCTTTCTGCGGAAGCTGCGACCTCCGTGCGTGAGGCGGAACGCGTTTTGCACTTCGCATGGATACGAGGCAGGGATGAAGACGAGGTTGGGAAGAGCAACCTCGCGATGATAGAAAATCTTCAGGAGCATCTTTCACGCCCTGACGCTCTTGTTTTTATTTCATCCGTCGCCGCGTCGCCCGAAACGCTTAGCCGTTACGGACGGACGAAATTCAAGCTCGCTAATCGACTTGTTTCCGACGGAGCAATCGTTTTGGTTACAGGCCTGATCGTCGATAAGGAACCGAAAGGGCCGTATAAGCTGTTGGTCGACGTAGTGAAAAAATTTCCATTGTCGGTTCGCTTCACGCGAAATGCCGTGAAGGTTTACCCGATACGAACCGACGATTTCTTGAATGGAGTAATGACGCTATTGACGCAGCCCGTTCCGTCAGGGAGCTATCGGCTCTATCCATCGAACGCTGCGGACATAAACGAATTTCTTGAAAAGCTGGAAATGAAATACCGACGCAGACGGCTGCGGCTGCCGGTCAATTATCGATTGAGCATGAGCACGCTGCGCTATCTGACTAGATTCGGTCTGCTTCCGGCAACGCTGGGCGAAAAGCTTTTAACTTTTCTTTACAAAGACGAAGCTTACCTCGCATCGCATCGGAAGCTTGATGGAACCGATGCGGTTGACAGACCGTTAGATGAAATGATCTAAATGCAGAAGCCTGACCGTCAGGGAGGGCTTTTCTTCGAGTTGGCAGTAGGCAGCGAAGAAGCGCGCCAACTGCCAAGTGCAAACTGCAAACCGGTTTGTGCCCTCCCTGACAGTCAGGCTTCTGCACAGGAGTTTTGTGGGACTAAAAATTCTTGCCGCGATATTGCTTGGTGTCTGGCTCGTCCTCGTGCTGATGGGACGCGGCGGGTTTATTCATCTGCTTCTTCTCAACGGAATCAGCGTATTGATGATCGACCTTGTCTCGATGTACCGCGCGAGAAACGTTGGGCGTTCGGGCTACTGACACGGCTTTTTTGGAACTACTATCCGGCTTCTTCCGAAACCGTTTCAGCAGTGACCGGTTTTGAGAATGACTTCGAGCCGTGATCGACCGTTCGCCAGAGCAGGATTGCAAAACCGAATGCCGCCCAGAAAAGGATCGCGCCGCGGCGGATGAGCGCGAGAGCGACGCCGATCGCCGTCGTAAAGCCGAGAGCTTTCAAGATAATTCCGCTTCCGCCTTCGTAAACGCCGACAGTGCCGGGAACAAAGCTGAACGCTGCGTTGATCACCTTGGTCAATGCCTCGATGATGTACGCATATACGACCGTCGGTGCGTAGCCGAGCAGTTTGAGACCGAGAAAAACTTCCAGCACGCTGGTCGCGTGCGCGAGACAACCGAGGCCGAGCAGCGAATAAAAAAGCTTCGGTCTTTCGGAATAGACGCTGTAAACATTTGTCTCGATCTCATAAACGTGCTCGATCCTGGAGGCGATAACGCGCGGGAGCCAGCCGCGATTACTCAGGCGTTTCAGAATAAAGCTCAGCGGCCGCGCATTATATTTGATCACGAGAAACATCCCGACAAGCATCACCAGCGCGCCGATCGTTACGCCGATCAGCGAATAACGCATCACCTTGCCCGGAGCGCCTACGGTCAGCACCATCAGCGCCACGCCGCTCAACATCATCAGCGCGACCGAGATGTAATACATAATATCGTCAACGATTACGGCGGCCGCGCTCCGCGAAAACGTCACCTTGTTTTTTAGCATTGCTGCTTTCGTCGCTTCGGCAAGGATCGGGCCCGTGAACGTCATCAGATTCATTGCCTCGCCCGCGAGCCTGGCCGCGAGGACGTTATGAAATCGGACGTTTCGATATTCCGCAGGAATCGCGAGATAAATGCACGATGCTCGGATGAGATGACGTGAAAAATTTGTAAGAAGGATGATCAAAAATCCCCAGCCGATCTGCGAAATCGTGTCCGCAACCGTCTGAAAGCCGATCGTGTAAAGCACAAAGGCGAGCAGGGCAAGACCGGCAGCAAAAACGATCAGTTGAATATACAGGAACTTGGTGTTGAGCTTGGGTCTGATCTCGCCGTGGTCCGATTCGATCAGCTCCTCGTGCTGTTCCAACGCTTCTTCGTATTCGTCGCGTTGTAGCAATGCCTCTTCTTTCGTCATGAATTCTTAAATAGCAACGGATAAAATCAAACCGCTTATCATATCACATCGTACGCGGCCTGGTAATGCAAAGCGTGACACTCGGAACAAGCGCGACAAGTTTGATTGCAAACCCAGCCAAAAAACCTATCATCTAAGCCAGAGAAAATTTTTTTGCCGGCCGTTCACAGACGGCTTTTTTCGCGGTGACGACGCCAAATCGGGTTCGAAAACCGAGAATTTCATGCTATCATCTCCGGATAGAATTGAACTGCTTTGGAATAGTCGTCTCCCGCATTTATTTGTAAGCAGCCTATGTTTTTTCGCAGCTTTAACACGACTCTAATCCCAAACAAAAAAGCGTTCTTGTCGATATTTTTGGCGCTATTTCTGGCCAGCGTTTATACGAGCGCGCAAACGCTCGATGTCGAGCCGAATCAAAGCGAAAATTCGGCGGTTGCAACCTCAGAATCTGAAAGCGCTGATCGATTTCCTTTCAAGGTCGAAACGGTGCCGATCGAAGGCGGTGCCGAGCTTGTAACGATTTTCTACAAAACCAACGGCACGTTCGATAAACCCGCAGGGGGCGAAAGCGAATATGTTCCGCTCATCAGCGTGCTGCGCGACACGCTGGGCGACGAGATCGCGGAAAACGACAAGCTGCGTTACGTTTGGATGCTGACTTATACGTCGCCGTCAACGGCGCAGAAAATAATGTCGGCTGTTCCGTTTAACTACCGACGCGGCCCGAGCAAATCCGATCCAGGCAAAAAACCCCCGCCGCACGTTATCGATCTCAACGGTTCGAATGGCAGCGTTTGGAACACGATCTTCTGGCAAATTCTAAGGCGCGGATGGGCCGGGCCGCCGGGCGATAAATTCAAAATGGTTTATGGTCCGTGGCGGCAAAATGCTGCTGAATACAAGAAAACTGCGATCGCCGAAGCTCTCACTATTCTTTCGCTCTACGAACAGGTCGAGGGCGAAAAGATTCTCACCGATCGTGAGCTTCTTGACATACAGACAAGGCTGGCGTTGACGGACAAACCTTTCGGCGGGATGATGCAGCGTGAAAATTACCGACGCGCCGATGAGCGCGGCCACGTGGATTCAAACGCAAACCGCGGCCAGACGCGTGAGCTGCTCCGGCGTTTTACAGAAGCGCAGGGACTTTATTTCGAGCCGATCGAGATGCTCGACGGTTCGGCTAAACACGCGATCGCTTGGGTATTTGAAGAAGACCTTGTCGCAAATAAAGAGCGAAAGTTCGAAGGTCGTTTTTTGAATATAAAAAGTCCGTGGGGCGACCGGCGGCTAACCAACTGGAAAGGCTACAAGGAAGAGCGCTGGTTCGACGCCGAAAGCCGCGAGGTCGAGCCCGACACGCCAAACGCGGTGAAGCGGACGCTGATTCCGTTGGCGATCTACGGTCTCGATCATCAGCACGTGCCGATCATCCTCGTTGATTTTCGCGACACCGGAAATCCAAAAAAACGAGAGATGTCCAAACGTGCGTTCGACGACATTACCGGAAACGTGCTTTCATTCACGCGCGGCGCCGGCCTGGCATTCACCGTCGGCAAGTTTCTCTACGGCTTTGTCACGGGCCGGCGCGGCACCGATCTTAATCAGGCGACGCGACTCCGGTCATATTCGCAACTGAAGATGATACTCGCTATGGATCAAAGCCTCGACGAAGAATTTCGCGTCGATATTGCACGACAGCTTGAAAAAGTTTCGATCAATCCGCTGGAAAACGATTTGCAGGCTGAGTTGAAACTTGCCCGCGCGCAGTACAAGAATCTTGTCGAATACGCAAAAAACCCCGACGGTTTGCGGCTCAAGCTCGACAAGGAACGCGTCAAAGAAATGACGTTGGCGAAGCATGACGGCAAAGTGCCGTTCAAATATAAGATCGCGGAGGCGATGACCTTCGGACTTTATAAGCACCGCGTGAAGGCAACTCCCGAACTGATGGCAAAAGCCGACCTCCGGCGGCAGCTCGATTACCACGAACGGGTGATCCGCGAGACGGCGTACTATTCAGTGCGGCCTGAGATAGACAGCAACGTCGCGGTTTTGATGCGATCTGTAAATTTTGTCGCGCAAAAAGGAACGCTCGCGGGCGGGAAGACCGCAAAGGCGCTTGGGAAAATTTTCGCCGGCACGCAGCAGGAAGATATCCGCGAGCAAATTCTTGCTGCGCTTTTCAAGATCGACAGCTCGTCGGCGACAAGCGAGCTGACCGCGATTTACTCAAATCAGCGGTTCGATCAGCGATGGCGCGATGCGGCGTCGGAATATTTAAAGCGGGCACGTGCCGAAAAGCGGCCGACGCCTAAACGCGATGCGGCTGCGGTAACAGCTTTGCAATAATCTCGGAATAAAAAACTCGAAATAATTTAAATGTCTTTCACCGTTAAAAAACTTCGTTACATATTCTTGTGCGCTTTGTTTATCGCGGCGGCAAATGCTGTTGCGGCGCAGGGCGTGAAGCGCATCGTTGTAGTCAAAATTGATGGGCTGCCGCACCAGTCGATCGAAGAATATGTTCAGAAACGCGATCCGAAAACCGGCAAATCGATGTTGCCGTGGTTTGAGGAGATTTTCTATAAAAATGGAACGCGCGTGGAGAATTTTTACACGCGCGGCATCAGCCTATCCGGCCCGGCGTGGGGAATGGTCGATACGGGCCAGCACATGCAGGTCAAAGGCAACGTCGAATTTGACCGTTACACGCTGCAAACCTACGACTACCTTCGCTTCTTCGCATTTTTTCTCGATAACTTTTTTGCAAAGCGCGCCGACATGCCCGCCGCAGAAGTGATGGATCAGATGGACATACCGCTGCTGGTCGATATGTTTCCGTACGAGAAGCGTTATCACAGCCCGCAGCTTTACATGCGCGACAACCACTGGATGGGAAACTTAGGCGCCGGGTTC
>Ga0187894_10002591_pt1 | contig 21429 bp, 20 predicted proteins | sample GBC1701081metaG_FD_136650 | JGI IMG/M metagenome (GOLD analysis project Ga0187894, IMG submission 136650) | White microbial mat communities from a lava cave in the Kipuka Kanohina Cave System on the Island of Hawaii, USA - GBC170108-1 metaG ...
CACGGTGGCCTGGGTCAGCGCGCGGCTGATCGTCTCCTCTCGCACGGGGGACGAGGATGGGGCCATCGGCACCGCTGGCGGCGATCCCGGCGGCGCCGTCCACCCGGCGAGCCGTCGTTCGATTTCGCGGCGCGCGAGATCGACGGTGACGTCGCCGACGACCGCGATGGCCGCGCCATCAGGTCGATAGTGTTCGCGGTGAAACCGGATCACCTGCTCGCGCGAGAGCGTGCCCACGGACTCGACGGTTCCGGCGACCGGGCGAGCGTAGGGGTGACCCGGATAGAGGAGCTGCGCGAGTGCCCGGCCACCCACCGCTTCCGGATTCTCTTCCGATCGCTTGAGCGCCGCCTCGATGTCGGCGACCTTGCGCTTCAGCTCGTCCTCCGGAAAGGTGGGCCGCAACAGGACGTCGGCGAGCAGATCGAGCCCGAGGTCGAGGTCCTTGCGCAGCACCGCGAGGGTCACGGTGATCCCGTCGCGCCTGGCCTCCGCGTCGAGGGTGCCGCCCACGAACTCGATCGCCTTGTCGAGCTCGGGCCCGGTGCGGCTCGTCGTGCCCCGCGTGAGCAGTTCCGCCGTGAGGTTGGCCAGGCCTCCCGCCTCCTGGGGATCGAGCACGGAACCCGCCCGCACGGAGACGCGCACCACCACGACGGGAATTGCGGGCCGAGCCGCCACCAGGAGACGGATGCCGTTCGGAAGCACTTCCCGGTGGGCCAGCGGCGCCGCGCCGACCGGCACCGATCCGATCAGGAGCAGCGGGACGAGCGCGAACAGTCGACGTTTGCGTCTCATCGCGGCGGCGCCGAAGGCGGCTCGGCCGGCAACAGGATGGCGACGTTCCTTCGATCAGCTGGGAAGTACGTGCGCGCCACGCGCTGGATGTCGGCGGCGGTCACGGTGCGGATCAGCTCGAGGTATCGGTCCCCGAGCCGCCACGAGCCCATCATCTCGAAGCGCGCCAGCGCGGACGCGCGCGAGTGCACCGAATCCAGGCGCCAGATGAAGTCGGACTCGATCTGGTTCTTCGCGCGCGCGAGCTCCTCGGCCGGAACCGGTTCGGCCTTCACCAGGTCGATCTCCGCGAGCATCGCCTGCTCGACCGCCTCGGGCGCCTGGCCGGGCAGCGCGGTGGCGTAGAGCCAGAAGATGTTGGGGTCGAGCGACGTGTACGAGTAGTCGCCGCCGGCGTTGAGGGCCAGGCGTCCCTCGTAGACCAGTTTCCGGTAGAGCCGTGACGCCCGACCCTCGGAGAGGATCGTCGAGAGCAGGTCCAGCGCCGGCGCGTCGCCGGATCGGAAGGTCGGCACGTGCCACGCGACGTTCACGATCGCGAGCTGCGCGCCCGCCTTCTTGACCACGAGCCGGCGCTCGTCGATCTGCGGCGGCTCCACCGCGGTCACGGCGGGCGGCGCGGGCCCTCGCGCGATGGGACCGAACAGACGCCGGACGCGCGCCAGGATCGCCTCCGCTTTCACGTCGCCGACCACCGCGAGGATCGCGTTGTTCGGGCGATAGTACGCGTCGTAGAACGCGAGCAGCTCGCGCGGGCCGATGCGCCGGATGTCCTCCATCCATCCGATGATCGGCCAGCGATACGGATGCGCCTTGAAGGCGAGCGACATCATCTCCTCGGACACGAGCCCGTCAGGATCGTCCTCCGTGCGCGTGCGGCGCTCCTCGAGCACCACCTGGCGCTCCGAATCGATCGCCCTGGGATCGAGGCGGAGGTGGCGCATGCGATCGGCCTCGAGGGAGAGCACGAGGTCCACCTTGTCGGCCGCGACGTTCGTGTAGTACGCCGTCACGTCCTGGGTTGTGAACGCGTTGTCCTGGCCGCCGCTCTGCTCCACCAGGCGCGAGAACTCGCCCTTGCCATGGGCGCGCGTGCCCTTGAACATCATGTGCTCGAGGAAATGGGCGAGGCCGGTGGCGCCGGGGCGCTCGTTGCGCGAGCCCACCCGATACCACACGTGAACGGATGCGACGGGGCTGCGATGGTCTTCGAGGATCAAGACCCGGAGACCGTTGTCGAGGGTGGTCGCGACGACGTCGTTTCCGGTCGCCGCGGAGGCGGGCGTCGCCAGGGATGCGACCGTCAGAAGGCCGGCGAGAACGGACGGCAGCGCGCGCATGGCAGGAATTATCCTACGGCGGGCAAGGGCGCGGCCGTCCGGCGGCCCGCCGCTGACCAGCTACGAGCTTGCCAGCTCTCGCGCGCGGGCGAACACCGCGCGTAGCATCGGGCGGGTCAGCTTGCCCGTGAAGGTGTTCTGCTGGCTCGGATGAAAGCTGCCGAGCAGCGTGATGCCGTCCGGCATCGACGCGCTCGCGAGGTGCCCGAAGCGCGGCACGGGCCGCGGCACCGCGAGCCCCATCGCGCGGCGCGCTCGGAGATACGCATCCCAGCCGATCTTGCCCAGCGCCACGACCACGCGCACGTGGCGCAGCAGCCCGAGCTCGGTCAGGAGAAACGGTTGACAGCGCGCCATCTCGACCGGTGTCGGCTTGTTGGCTGGCGGGGCGCAGCGGAGAGCCGCCGTGATGTACGCGCCGCGGAGCGCGAGGCCATCGCCGGGATGGACCGACGTCGGCTGGTTCGCAAAACCCGCCTCGTGAAGCGCCTGAAACAGCCAGTCGGCACTCCGGTCGCCCGTGAACATGCGGCCGGTGCGATTGCCTCCGTGCGCCGCTGGCGCGAGGCCGACGAGCAGCACGCGAGCCTCGGGGTCGCCCCAGCCCGGCAAGGGCCTCGCCCAGTACCGCTCGCCGCGATAGCGTCTGGGCGGGTCCTTCGCCACGGCCTCCCGATGGCGCACGAGACGCGGGCAGCGCCGGCAACGGGCGATGCGTCGGGCGAGCGCCTGCAACTTCGCGTTGCCCGGGGCGGGCGCATGCTCGACAATCACGGCCGTCATGGTACGAGCGAGACCGTCGCGATGACAAGCCGTGTGCCCGCGCTCATCGTCCACGGCGGGGCGGGCGCGGATCCGACCGACCGGCCGGACGAGTTGCGCGAAGGCATCCGGAGCGCGGTCGACGCGGGCTGGAACGTGCTCGCCGCCGGTGGCCCCGCCGTCGACGCGGTGGAGGCCGCCGTGCGGGTCCTCGAGGATCACCCCCGCTTCAACGCGGGCCGTGGCTCCGTCTTGACGTCGGCCGGCACGGTCGAGATGGACGCGTCGATCATGGACGGCGACACGCTCGACAGCGGCGCCGTCGCCTGCGTGTCCGAAGTGCGGAACCCCATCACGCTCGCCCGGCGCATCCTGGACGACGGCCGCCATTCCTTCTTCGTCGGAGCGGGCGCGATCGAGCTCGCGCGCGCGCTCGGCGTGCCGCTCTGCGACCCGGCCGAGCTCGTGACCGCGCAGGAGCGAACGCGCGCCGAGTCGGTGCAAGCAGGCACGGTCGGCGCCGTCGCGCTCGACCGCTCCGGCCGGATCGCCGCCGCGACGTCGACTGGCGGCCGCCGGGGCCAGCTTCCGGGCCGCGTGGGGGATACGCCGCTGATCGGCTGCGGCACCTACGCCGACAGCTCGCTCGGCGGCGTCTCGTGCACGGGCGACGGCGAGGCCACCATTCGCGTCGTGCTCGCGCGCCGCGCGCTCGACGCCCTCCGCCGCGTCGAGGATCCGCAGCACGCGGTCGAGATCGCCCTGGCCATCTTGCTCGAGGAAGGCCGCGGTCGGGGCGGTCTCATCCTGATCGACTGGAAGGGGCGGATGGCGTGGGGACAGTCCACGCCCTTCATGCCCGTGGGACGGCGTGCGCCCGACCTCGGCTGGCCCGTGCTCACATTCTGAAACGCCGTTGGTGCTGAGACGCCGTTCGTGACCCTCGACGACGTCCAGGCTGCTCGCGCACGGCTTCGCGACGTCACCTATGTCACGCCCTGCGCGCACTCGGCGAGTCTCTCGGCGATGACGGGCTCGCGCGTCTTCGTGAAGCTCGAGAACCTTCAGATGACGGGCTCCTTCAAGGAGCGCGGCGCGGCCAACGTGCTGCTCCAGCTCTCGCCCGCCGAGCGCCGGCGAGGCGTGGTGGCGGCGAGCGCGGGCAATCACGGGCTCGCCGTCGCGTTTCACGCCTCGCGCCTCGGCATCGGGGCCGTCATCGTCATGCCCGCGTGGGCGCCGCTCGGCAAGCTGATGGCGGCGCGCCGCCACGGCGCCGAGGTCGTGCTCCACGGCGACAACTACGACGAGGCGTACGTCCGTGCGAAGGAGATCGAGGCCGAGCGCGAGCTGGTCTTCGTGCACCCGTTCGACGATCCGCGTGTCATCGCCGGCCAGGGCACGATCGGTCTCGAGCTGTGCGAGCAGGTCGCCGATCTCGACGCGGTGCTGGTTCCCGTCGGCGGCGGCGGGTTGATCGGCGGTGTCGCGCTCGCCGTGAAGGCGCTCCGTCCGGCCACCCGGATCGTCGGCGTGCAGGCCGAGGAGGCGGCCGGGATGAAGGCCGCCCTCGCCGCCGCGCAGCGGGTCCTGGTCCCGCCCGCATCCACCATCGCCGACGGCATCGCCGTGCGCCGCGTGGGCGAGCACACGTTCGATCTCGCGCGCCGCTACGTGGACGAGGTCGTGACCGTCGGCGAGGAGGAGATCGCCAACGCGATTCTCCTCCTGCTCGAGATCGAGAAGACCGTGGTCGAGGGCGCCGGCGCGGTGCCCCTCGCCGCCCTGATCAATCGCCGCGTGACGCTGCCGGGCAAGACGGTGGCGCTCGTGCTCTCCGGCGGGAACATCGACGTGAACCTGGTGGCGCAGATCATCGAGCGCGGCCTGGTGAAGGACGGGCGGCTCGCGCGCCTGGCGGTGCTGCTCCGCGACCGGCCGGGCGCGCTGGCGCGGCTCACGGCGCTGGTCGCCGAGGAGCGAGCCAACGTCCGCCAGATCGACCATGACCGCGCCTTCTCGCGCGCCCGCGTCGGCGAGAGCCTGGTCGAGCTGACGATCGAAACGTCGGGCCGCCGGCAAGTGGAGGCGATAAAGCGCCGGCTGGCCGAAGCAGGTTACGCAGTAGAGGAAGTAGGACCGAAGTCGACCTGAAGACGTCGCCGAGCGTGTGAAATGTTCGGACGCCGACCCGCCAATCGAGTGGCCGCGTTCGAGCGCCGGCTTTGCCGGCGCAACTCGATCTCTACGGGGAAGGCAGACGCTATCTGGCCGTCAGGCCCGATGCGCCGTCGGACGAGGGGCGATAGCCCCCCTCCGAGCGATAGCCTCCCTCCGAGTAGATCCCGAAGCGGCGGCGCAGCGTCGCCGCGTGCTCGGACGCGAGGTGCTCCTTCACGGTCGCGTAGCCGAAGCGCAGCGCCGCCCGGCTCGCCTCGAAGCCCATCGACGGGCCGCGCAGCGGCGACGGCGTCGGATCGGGCTGGATCAGGTGCACCTCGATCTCGGGATGCCGCAGCTGCAGCTCCGCGAGGCCGAGCTCGAGGAGCTTGATGCTCGTGATGTGGCCCGCCTGCTCCATGATCGCGTACATCCCGCGGTGGCGGACCTCCTCCTGGTCCGAGCCACCCACGCGGACGGGGACGGCCGGATTGACGACGAGCACGACCGAGCAGCCGCGGTCCACGGCGAGATCCACGTGCCCCGTGTGGCCGACGTCGCCGTCGACGTAGTCGCGCCCGTCGATCCGATACGGTTCGAAGAAGCCAGGGATCGCCGCCGAAGCGGCGATGGCCTGTGAGATCGGTAGATCCGCGAACGGCCCGGTGCCGAACACGACGCGCTCCGCGCGGTCGAGATCGATCGACGGGATCAGCAGCGGCCGCGGACAGTCGCGAAAGCTGTTCGACAGACCCTTCGCCGCGAGCGCCTCCCGCACGTAGGCCTCGAGGGGCGCGAGCGAGAAGAAGCCCGGCGGCATGTCGTCGCCGCTGCGCGCCAGGATGTCCGGCCACTCGAGCTGATACTTCGTGACGGCTTTCTTTCCGACGGCCCAGACGAGCCGGGCGAAATTCCGCGCGGCGATCGTGAACGAGCCCTTGTGATACACGGACCCGCGGTGAAAGTTCAGCGGATCGTCGCGCTCCTCGTCGAGGATGGCGTAGAGATCGAGCGGCCGGACCTGATTGGCCATCAGCGCCGCGACGACCGCTCCGGCGCTCGAGCCCACGTAGAGGTCGAAGTCGTTGGCGCGGAAGGCCGGCAGCGACTCGTCGAGCGCCGCGAGCGCTCCGACCTCGTACATGCCCCCGACCACGCCGCCGCCTGCGAGCACGAGCGCGCGCTTGGCGCGCTCGCGAAACCCGGGAATGCGTCGCAACAGCCGCGTCAGCACGGGCCCTGCCTGCTCGCGTCGCGCGCGGTGGCCATGACGACGGCCATTCTAATCGAGCGTGCTATCATTCCGCCAATGCGTTTCTCGAGTCGACGCGCCGCCGCGAGAACACAGCCGGCGGCGCTCGCGCGACGGCGCGAGTGGAGCGTCGGGTCGAGCTAGAACCCCAGGCGAACAGCCACCAGTGAGTCTCGGCGACATCCTCGGCGTCGACACGGCCGTCATCGGCATGGTGCACTTGCGCGCGTTGCCCGGCGCGCCCCGCTGGACGGGCAGCATGGATGTCGTGATCGACGCCGCGCTTGCTGATGCCCGCGCGCTCGTCGAGGGCGAGGTCGACGCGCTCCTGGTGGAAAATCACGGTGACGTGCCCTTCGCGCCCGGCCGCGTCGACGCGGCGTCGGTCGCGGCCATGGCCGTGGTGGTCCACGAGATCCGCGATGCCGTGCCCGTGCCGATCGGCGTCAACGTCCTCAAGAGCGATGCGCTCTCTGCGCTGGCCGTCGCCGCCGCGACCGGCGCCCGCTTCATCCGCGTCAACGTGCACGTGGGAGCGGTCGTGGCGGATCAGGGACTGATCCACGCCACGGCGTACGAGTCGCTGCGCTATCGCCGGATGCTCGGTGTCGACGTGAGGATTCTCGCCGACGTGCAGGTGAAGCACGGCATGCCGCTCGCGCCCAGACCCATCGAGCAGGAGGCGCGCGATGCCGTGGGCCGAGGCCTCGCCGACGCGCTGGTCGTCTCGGGCGCCGCCACCGGCGAGCCGACGCCCATGGCCGACTTGAAGCGCGTGCGCGGGGCCGTGCCCGAGGCGCCGTTGCTCGTCGGCAGCGGCGCCACGGCCGAGACCGCCGCCGAGCTGCTCTCGGTCGCCGACGGGCTCATCGTCGGCACGGGCGTGAAGCGTGACGGCGTGCTCGCCAACCCGGTCGACCCGCTCCGTGTGCGCCGCCTCGTGCAGGCCGCGCGCGGCGCTCGGAGCTGATGGTCGGCCGCTGCGCCGCACTCGTCGTGGTCGTCCTCATCGGCGCTGTCGCCTGCGCGGCCGTGGCCGCGCCGAAGCGCCCCCCTCCAACGCTGCGCATCGCCGATCTGCTGCTCGTCGGCTTCCGCGGCACCGAGGTCGAGGGCAACGAGGAGGTGCGCCGGCTCGTCTGCCACGTGAAGGTCGGCGGCGTGATCCTGTTCGAGCGCGACGTCGCGAGCGGCCAGCCGCGCAACCTCGTGAGCCCCGAGCAGATCGCCCGCCTCACTTCCGATCTCCAGACGCTCGCGCGGCAATGCGCCCGCCGGCGCCTGTTCATCGCCACCGATGCCGAGGGCGGTCAGGTGATGCGTCTCTCCACACGCCTCGGGTATCCACCCTCGCTCTCGGCGCGCGAGCTCGGGCTCTCCGGTGACGTGGCCACCACCGAGGCGGAGGCGCGCCGCATCGCCGTGACGCTGCGGGAAGCCGGCGTGAACTGGAACCTCGCTCCGGTGGTCGACGTGGCGGTGAATCCGCAGAACCCGGCCGTGGTGGCTCTCGGCCGAACCTTCTCGGCCGACCCTCAGCAGGTCGTCGCGCACGCCCGGGCCTTCATCCAGGGGATGCACGCCGAGGGGGTGCTCACCTCGCTCAAGCACTTCCCCGGGCACGGCTCGAGCTTGCGCGATTCCCACTCGGGCTTCACCGACGTGACAGAGACGGCCGATCTCGACGCGGAGCTGTTGCCCTACAAGCTGCTCATCAAGGAAGGGCTCGCGGACAGCGTCATGACGGCGCACGTGTTCAACAAAGGGCTCGACCCGTGGGATCCCGCGACCCTCTCGCGCTACACGGTCGCGCGTATCCTGCGCGGTCGCTTCGACTACAAGGGCGTCATCGTCTCCGACGACTTGCTCATGGGCGCCATCGTGAAGCACTACGGGCTCGAGGAGGCCGCGGCCAAGGCCCTCAACGCCGGGGTCGACGTCCTGCTGATCTCGGGCAATGCCCCGAAGGCTGAGGTCTACGCCGCCGAAAGGGTGGTCCTCGCGATCAACCGCGCCATCGGCATGGGCCTGCTCTCGCGCAAGCGTGTCCTCGAAGCCATCGCCCATGTCGATGCGCTGAGAGCGCGCCTCCCTTCGAAGTAACCCCGGAGCGGGCCGCGCCCGACCCCTCTGCACTCCGGCTTATGGTTGTGGTAACCTTAAGTCCGTCATGAGCATCGTGGAGCCGCAGGCCGGTCTCTCCGTTCCTGAATCGGACCACGCTCCCGCTGTCCATGCTGCGGTCGTGGTGGCCGTCGTCATCCTCAGCATCCGGCCCGACGCGGCCGGGCATCCTCGCCTGCAGGTGCTGCTCGTGCGCCGGGCTGTCGAACCGTTCGCCGGCGCGTGGTCGCTCCCCGGCGGCAAGCTCTGGGGCGACGAGGCGCTCGATGAAGCCGCTTGGCGCCAGCTGCTCGAGAAGACCGCGCTCCGCGCCTCGTACCTGGAGCAGCTCTACACCTTCGAGCTCTGCGACGCCGGGCGGCAGATCGAGGCGGCGGTCGTCGCGTACTACGCGCTGGTCCGGACCGACGGCACCGAGATCGCGCCCGGGCGCAAGACGATGGAGGCCGCCTGGTTCCCGGTGGACGAGCTACCGGCCCACCTCGCGTTCGACAACGATGAGGTGCTGCACTACGCGCTCCAGCGGTTGCGCAACAAGGTGGAGTACGCGCTGGTGGCATTTCAGTTCCTGCCGCCGGCGTTCACGATGGCCCAGCTGCGCGCCGTGTACGAGGTGATCCTCGGACGGCGGATCGATCCCACCAACTTCCGGCGGCGGGTCGAGGCCACCGGCAGCATCGTCCCGACCGGCCATTCCGTCACCGGCGGCCGCCATCGGCCGCCCGCGCTCTACCGCTGCGCCGGGGATCCGGCCAGCCTCGTCAAGACATTGCGCCCGCGCCGGGCGCTCCGGTCGCTGCCGGGCGAACCCGGCAGCTCCCCGGCCACTCCCTGATCGATCACGAGCATGAGCAACCGTGCGGTGCGACCAAGTAAAGGTAGCGGCAACCCTAACAGCGTCGCGGAGACAACGACCCGGCGGCGCACGAGGGAGAGCGGCATGCCGACGACGGCGTCGATCCCGAAGATCATCCAGGCCGTACCCGAGACCGACCTGTGCAGCCACGAGCTTCAGTGGGATCCCTGGGCGTACGATGCCGAGCCCGGGCAGCGGCGGGCGCCCGCCTACGGAGCCGGAGCCAGTCAGTGGGACACGATTCCCGCCTCCGCGCCGGTCCAGACCGAGATTCCCGAGCGCTACCGGGCGATGCCGGACGAGGAGCTCAGAGAGCGGATCGGCCTGGCGAAGGCCGCGCTCGCCTCGCGCGTGGTGATCCTCGGCCACCACTACCAGCGCGACGAGATCATCCGCTGGGCCGACTTCCGGGGCGATTCCTTCAAGCTCTCGCAGCAGGCGGCGAGCCGCCGCGAGGCCGACTACATCGTGTTCTGCGGCGTGCACTTCATGGCGGAGAGCGCCGACATCCTGGCGGGCGATCATCAGCGCGTGGTGCTGCCGAACCTCGCGGCCGGATGCTCCATGGCGGACATGGCCGACGAGGCGCAGGTCACCTCGTGCTGGAAGCAGCTGGACGAGGTCTTCGGCGTCGGCACATCCCGGCGGCCGCCCGTCGTCCCGGTCACCTACATGAACTCCTCGGCGGCCCTCAAGGCGTTCTGCGGCGAGCGCGGCGGCATCGTGTGCACGTCGTCGAATGCGACGCGCGTGCTCGAGTGGGCGCTCGAGCGCGGCGAGCGCGTGCTGTTCTTCCCCGACGAGCATCTCGGGCGCAACACCGGCGTGAAGCTCGGCATCGCGGACGACGCCATGGTCGTGTGGGATCCGCGCCGTCCGCTCGGCGGGAACTCCGTGGGGGCGCTCGAGCGCGCGCGCCTGATCCTCTGGCGGGGCTGGTGCTCGGTGCACGCGCGATTCACCGTGGCGCAGATCCGCGACGCGCGCCGCCGGTGTCCCGGCATCAAGGTCATCGTTCACCCGGAGTGCCGCCGCGAGGTGGTCGAGGCCGCCGACCTCGACGGCTCCACGGAGCTGATCCTCGAGACGATCAGGTCGGCGCCCGCGGGCAGCCAGTGGGCGGTCGGCACCGAGATCAACATGGTGAGCCGCCTGGCCGCCGAGCATCCCGATCAGCGCATCTTCTGTCTCGACCCCGTGATCTGTCCGTGCTCGACGATGTACCGGATCCATCCCGCCTATCTCGCCTGGGTCCTGGACGGACTCGTCGACGGCCGCGTGCTGAACGAGATCGTGGTCGGCGACCGGGTGAAGGTCGCCGCGCGGCTTGCGCTCGACCGCATGCTCTCGCTCCCTGGTCAGGTCCGACCTGCCCCCGGGGATGCACAGGTAGGCTCGTGAACGGCCTCGGGCACGTGCATCCGCCACTCGCCGAGGTGCGCGCGATCGTCCGCCGCGCCCTCGACGAGGACGTCGCCTGGGGTGACGTGACGACCGACAACAGCGTCCCCGCCGACCAGCGCTCGCGGGCGGTGCTGCTCGCCAAGCAGGACGGCGTCCTCTGCGGCGTGCACGTCTTTGCCGAGACCCTCGCGCAGATGGATCCGGGCATCGCGGTCGACATCGCCATGCCCGATGGCGCTGACATCGGTCGCGGCAAGGTCGTGGCCCGCATCGACGGACCGACGCGGGCGCTTCTGACCGGCGAGCGCACGGCCCTGAACTTCGTGCAGCGCCTGAGCGGGATTTCCACGACGACGGCCGCGTTCGCGGCGCGGCTCTCCGGCCTTCCGACGCGCCTGATCGACACGCGCAAGACGACGCCCGGCCTGCGGGTGCTCGAGAAGTATGCCGTCCGGGTCGGCGGCGGTCACAATCATCGCTTCAACCTGGCGGACGCCGTGCTGCTCAAGGACAACCACCTCGCCGCCCTCCGCAATCGCGGCCTCGGTCTCGCCGAGGCGGTGCGCGCCATCAAGCAGCGCGTGCCCCACACGATGAAGGTGGAGGTGGAAGTGACCACGGTCGAGCAGATCGACCCGGCGCTCGCCGGAGGCGCCGACGTCATCCTGCTCGACAACATGTCGAACGACGCCATGCGCGAGGCGGTGCGGCGCATCGCGGGGCGGGCCCTCACGGAGTGCTCGGGCAACGTCACGCTCGAGACCGTTCGGGAGCGCGCGCTGACCGGCGTCGACCTCATCTCCTCGGGCGCCCTCACGCACTCGGCCAGGGCGCTCGACCTGAGCCTCGAGATCGAGCCGGACTGAGGCGTCGGAATGACGGCGCTCGATCGCCCCATCTACCTCGATTACGCGTCGACCACCCCGGTCCACCCGGCCGTGCTCGAGGCGATGGAGCCGTATCTCCGTCAGGAGTTCGGCAATCCCTCGAACCTCTACGCGCTCGGTCGCCGGGCCGCGGACGCGATCGAGCGCGCGCGCGCGCAGGTCGCGACGGCGCTCGGCTGCCACGCGGACGAGATCACGTTCACCAGCGGAGGATCCGAGAGCGACAACCTCGCGCTCAAGGGCGCCGTCCTTGCCGCGGGGCGCCGACATGTCGTCACCACGACCATCGAGCACAGCGCGGTGCTGGGCGCAGCGCACGATCTTCGCGAGCACTGGGGCGTCGAGGTGACGTACGTGCCCGTGGACGAGCACGGGATCGTCGACGCCGAGGCCGTGGTGGCGGCGATCCAGCCCGACACGCTCCTCGTGAGCGTCATGCTCGCCAACAACGAGATCGGCACGATTCAGCCGGTCGCTGAGATCGCGCGCGCGGCCCGGGAGCGGCGCGTGCTCGCCCACACGGACGCCGTCCAGGCAGCCGGCATTCTCGACCTCGACGTCGAGCGACTCGGCGTGGACCTGCTCTCGCTGTCCGCCCACAAGTGCTATGCGCCGAAGGGCACGGGCGTCCTCTACGTCCGGCGCGGCACGCCGCTGGTTCCGCTGATCCACGGAGGCAGCCAGGAGGAGCGCCGCCGGGCGGGCACCCAGAACGTGGCCGGCATCGTCGCGTGCGGCGCCGCGCTCGAGCTGGTCGAGCGGCACCGGCCTGCCACAGTGGCTCGCCTGACCGCGCTCCGCGATCGCTTGATCGCCGGGATCGAAGCCGCCATTCCCAGCGCCCTGTTGAATGGCGATCGGCACCGCCGCGTTGCCGGGAACGTCAACGTCTGTCTCAAAGACGTGCAGGCCGAAACGGTCCTGATCGAGCTGGATCGCGAGCGCATCTACGCGTCGAGCGGATCGGCATGCCACGCGGGCGCCCAAGATCCATCGCACGTGCTCCTGGCAATCGGCCGCAGCCCCGAGCTCGCGCACACGGCGCTGAGACTGACTCTCGGCGCCCCGACGACAGAGCTGGAAATCACGCAAGTGCTCGAACGCTTGCCGAGCGCGGTGGATCGAGTGCGCGAGCGGGCACCCGTGGGTCGCTAACCCAGCTTCCGCGGAAGTTGGGCCAACGATCGAACGAGAAAAGAACTGGGCTCGCGGCGTCGGGAGGGCCCCCGCCCCACCCGACGCATTGCCGGCACGCAAGTCCGACGATGGGACACGCTGGTCGGCGATGGGGCGTGGGTCCGATCGCCCGCGCGCAGGGCCGACGATGGGACACGCAGGGCCGACGACGGGCCCGCAGGACCGACGACGGGGCACGCGGGACGCGGTTCGGACGACGGAACACCAGAGCCGACTGCTGGACTCGAGGCCGCCGAGTTACGCGCTCCGCAGCGACTGCAGGAAGCGCTCGACGTCGTGGCGATTCGGCAGCGAATCCTGCGCCCCCCGCTTCGTGCACGCGAGCGCCGCGGCCGCGCTGGCGAGCGGGATCGCTTGCTCGAGGCTTCCGCCCGCCGCGAGACCGACGGCCAGCGCTCCGTTGAACGCATCGCCGGCCGCCGTCGTATCCACCGCCGAGACCGGGAATGCGGGAAAGTGGAGCGCTCGCTCGCGGTCGACCGCGAGCACGCCCTCGGCGCCCAGCGTGACGAGGACCGAGGGTGCGCCCCGCGCCACGAGGATCTGAGCGGCCGTGCGCGCGGACTCGACGTCGCTGACCTCGGCGCCGGACAGCCCCGCGGCCTCGCCTTCGTTCGGCGTGAGGTGATCCGCGAGCGCGAGGAGATCGCCGCCGAGCGGGCGCATCGGCGCGGGATTCAGCATCGTCCGGACGCCCCGACGGCGAGCGGCCTCCAGGGCCCAGCGCACGGTAGGGAGCGGAATCTCGATCTGGCAGAGGACGACCTCGGCCCACGCGATCACGTCCTCGTGGGCGCGGACCATGTCCACCGTGAGCCGATGATTGGCGCCCGGTGCGACGCCGATCTGGTTGCGCCCCTCGGCGTCCACGGCGATCAGCGCGGTTCCCGTGTGCGCGTCGCTCACGGTCGAGACCCCTTCAACACCGATTCCCTCGCGCGCCAACCCGTCGCGGATCCGCGCTCCGGAGTCATCGTCGCCGACGCACCCGATCATCCGCACCTCGGCGCCGAGTCGTCGCGCGGCCACGGCCTGGTTGGCCCCCTTGCCCCCGTGATTCACGAGCAGCGTGCCACCGGACACGGTCTCGCCGGGCCGCGGGAGCCGCGGCAACGCCACGGTGAAGTCGAGGTTGGCGGAGCCGACTATCGCGACGCGGGGCACAGGCCGTCCAGGAACATCCGCAGGAATCGCGGCGCGTCGACCGTGGTCGCTACCCGGCAGTTGGGAGGGCGCTTCCGCTCCGACGGGAGCCGGCGCCGATCGGCGAGGGACAGCCCTCGCGTCACGCGCCCCTCGCACTCGACCTCGACGTAAAGCGGCTCGAAGCCCACGAGCGAAGGATCGATCGCCACGCCCACCGCGAGCGGATCGTGGAGGAAGATGCCCTCGCTCCGGTGGTCCGCAGCGAAGCCGTGCAGCGTGAAGTCGGCGACGAGCCGGCCGACGGGATGGGAGCACTCGGCGAGGCGTCGGGCCAGCAGCGCCTGGCTCAGCACGACCTGGGTGGTCACGTCGAGCGGCACCAGGTCGATCGGCAACCCCGCCTCGAAGACCGCCGCGGCGGCCTCGGGGTCCACGTAGAAGTTGAACTCCGCGCCAGCCGTGACATTCCCCGGGACCGCGATGGCCCCGCCCATGACCACGATGCGGCCGATGCGGCCGAAGGTCTCCCGGTCGCGCGCGAGGGCGAGCGCCAGGTTGGTGAGGGGCCCGAGGGCGACCAGCACCAGCTCGGGCCCGAGCCGCGCCGCCACCTCCAGAATCAGATCCGCCCCATCCCGCATCTCAAGAGTGTGGTCGACCTTGGGGTATCGGGGCCGGCCGTCCGGCTCGAGGAACTGGTCGAGGTTGCCGAGGCCATCGTCCCCGTGGACGTGGGGCGCAGTGATGAGCGGGCCGCTGATCGGCGACCCGGCGCCGCGCGCCACCGGGGGTCGGGAGACTGGGTCGGCTGCGGCCAGGATGCGGAGCGCGTTCGTGGTCGCCCGGTCGACGTCGACATTGCCGGCGACCGTGGTGATCGCGTCGATCGACGCTTCGGGCACGGAGAACGCGAGGACGAGCGCGAGCGCATCGTCGATGCCGGGATCGGTGTCGATCAGCAAGCGCATTTGACAGGTGTTGGGAGCAGTCCGTATCATACGCCGGAGCTCACGCCAAAGGAGGATCGGATGAACATCCGGATCACCTACTGCAGCGAGTGAAACTATCTCCCACAGGCCTCCAGTTTGCAGGCCGCCATCAAGAGCAAGTACGGGATCACCGCTGAGCTGAACGAAGGCGTGGGCGGTATCTTCGTCGTCGACATCGACGGCAAGCGTGTCTACGACAACCAGGTGACCTACCGCTTCCCCGAGGACGCGGAGATCTTCGCCGAGATCGACAAGCTCAAGGGCTAGGCTCGTCAGCCTCGAGCCCGTCGCGAAATGCCGGGTGGGCGACGCGGATCAGCTCCCGCGCCCGCCCGGCATCGCTTTTCCCTCTGAGAAGGGCGACGCCGTACTCGGTCACCACGGCGTCCGCGAGATAGCGCGGCGTCGTCACGCGCGCCCCCTGGCCCAGGCGTCGAACGATGCGGGATCGCGCGCCTCCCTTGCCCGTCGACGGCAGCGCAATGATCGCCCGGCCATTCGCCGCGCGGCTCGCGCCGAGCACGAAGTCGAACTGCCCGCCGATGCCGCTCCACTGGCGTCCGTCCATGCTCTCCGCGTTCACCTGCCCCAACAGGTCGACCTCGAGCGCCGAGTTGATCGACACGAAGGCGCCGAGCCCGCCGACCACCTCCGGGTCGTGCAGGAGGTCCGAGGGTTCCATGTTCACGACCGGGTTCCCGTGGCTCCAGTCGAAGAGCCGCGGTGTGCCCATGATCTCGCCCACGTCCATCCGGCCCGGGTGGAGCCGCTTGCGAGCGTTCGTGATCACCCCGCGCTCGACGAGGGGCAGCATGTGCTCCACGAGCAGCGAGTGCACGCCGAGGTCGCGCTTGTCCCCGAGCGCCTCCATGATCGCCTGCGGGATCGAGCCGATCCCGGCCTGGATCGTCGCGCCGTCGGGGATCAGCCCCGCGACGTGCTCGGCGATGCGCCGTTCGACGGCGCCGACCGGCGCCGGTGGATACGCGAGGAGCGGCTCGTCCACTTCGACCCAGCAGTCGATCTGCGAGCGGTGCAGGAATGCGTTGCCCAGCGTCCGCGGCATGCGCGGATTGACCTGGGCGATGACGAGCGGCGCCCGGCGCGCCGCCGGCAGCGGGTGGACGGAGACGCCGAGCGAACAGTAGCCGTGGGCGTCGGGAGGCGCCGTGTGGACGATCACCGCATCGGGCGCCCACGGCCCGTCGGCCGCGAACGCGCTCACGCTGTCGAAGTAGCGCGCGGCGACGAAGTCCACGTCGCCGCGGGCCTCGGCGTCGTGCAGGCGCGGCGACATGTGAAAGCTCGCGAAGCGAATCTTGCCGGCGTAGGTCGGGTTCGCGAACGGGTAGTCGTCGAGGCGCAGCCCGCTCATGAGCGTGAGCGGCGCGAGCCGATCCGCCTGGCGGAGGATCTCTCCGACGAGGGCGCTCGGATTGCCGCACCCCGGTTGCATCAGCACGCGCATGCCGCGCCGGAGGCGATCGACGGCGTCGGCGAGCGAGGTCCTGGCGAACGGACGGGTCATGGAGCGCGGGGAGTATAATCGCCCGCAAACGAGACACGTTCAATGCCGAGCGCACAGTGGAGCAACCGGGCAGGACGGCGCTGATCACGGGCGCGGGGCGCGGCATTGGCCGCGCCGTCGCGCTCGCGCTCGCGCGTGACGGCGTCCGCCTCGCGCTGGCCGGCCGCCACCACGACACGCTCGATGCGGTTGCCGCGGAGGTTGCCCACGTCCTCCCCGACGGTCCCTTCGTCGTGGAGATGGACGTGGCCGACCCGGATTCCATCGATGCAGGCGTGAAGCGCCTCGACGCGGTCTTCGGCCACGTGGACATCCTCGTCAACAACGCCGGCATCGCCGAGTCGGCGCCGCTGTCGCGCACGGACCTCGACCTCTGGAACCGCCATCTCGCAGTCAACGCGACCGGGGCGTTCCTCCTGACGCGCGCCATCCTGCCGGGCATGCTGGAGCGGCGCTGGGGACGCGTCGTCAATGTCGCGTCGACGGCGGCGCTCGCTGGCTTCCCGTACGTCGCGGCGTACGTCGCCTCGAAGCACGCGCTTCTCGGATTGACGCGCGCCGTCGCCGCGGAGACGGCCGGCACGGGCGTGACCGTCAACGCGATCTGCCCCGGCTTCGTCGCCACCGATCTCGTCTGGACCAGCGCGCGCCGCATCGCGGAGCGAACTGGCAAGCCCTTCGAGGAGGCAGTGGCGACGCTGGCGCGATTCAATGCCTCGGGGCGTCTCGTCGAACCCGCCGCCGTCGCCACCGCGGTGCTCGACTTCGCGGCCGAGGCCGCAGCCGGTCGCACGGGCGAAGCGCTCGTGATCGAGTGATCGCGCGATGAACATCAACATTCTCGGCGGCGGGCCCGCGGGGCTCTTCTTCGCGATCCTCCTCAAGAAGCAGAACCCGGGCCATCGGATCACCATCGTCGAGCGCGACGGCCCCGACGACACGTTCGGCTGGGGCATCGTCTTCTCGGACCGCACGCTCGCGTTCCTCAAGAGCGAGGACGAGGAGACCTTCGACGCGATCACGCGCGCCGCCCAGACGTGGGACAACGTCGACGTCGTCCACCAAGGCGAGACGATCTCCATCCACGGCAACGGCTTTTCCGGTGTCGCCCGGCTCGCTTTCCTGAACGCCCTGCACCAGCGGTGCCGCGACCTCGGCGTCGACATTCGCTTCCATACCGCCGTCGCCGACCCCGCGGAGCTGTACGACTGCGATCTCTTGCTGGGCGCCGACGGCGCCAACAGCCTCGTCCGCCGGACGTGGGCGGATTTCTTCCAGCCCTCTGTGGACGTGCGGCGCAACCGGTACATCTGGCTCGGCACGCCCAGGCTGTTCCATGGGCTCGTCATGATCTTCCGCGTGGCCGACGCGGGATTGTTCATCGCGCACGCCTACAAGTTCGACCCCGGCATGAGCACCTTCATCGTGGAGGCCAGCGCCGACACGTGGATGCGCGCGGGATTCGAGCGCATGTCCGAGGCCGAGACGTGCGTATATCTCGCGCGCGTGTTCGAGGCGGACCTCGGCGGCCAGCCGCTCCTCGCCAAGAGCTACGTCCGCTGGCTCAACTTTCCGCTGGTCCGGAACCGGCGATGGCGCCACGGGCACGTGGTCCTGGCCGGAGACGCCGCCCACACCGCCCACTTCTCGATCGGCTCCGGGACCAAGCTCGCCCTCGAGGACGCGATCGCCCTCGCGGCGGCGTTCCGAGAGCATCGAGACGTGCCCGCCGCGCTCGACGCCTACGAGCGCGCGCGCAAGCCGGTGGTGGAGGCGTTTCAGTCCGCGGCGCTCAAGAGCCTCGTGTGGCTCGAGAACGTCGAGGACCATCTGGCGCTCGATCCCGTCCCGTTCGCCTACAAGCACATGATGCGCAGCCAGCGAGTCGGCTACGCGCGCCTCAAGCTGATGGACCCCGATTTCGCCGCGCGCTACGACCGCTGGCGCGCGGCCCAGGCGCCCGCCGGCCCCATTCCGGGCGACTTCCTCGACCTCTTCGCGAAGCCGGCCATCGCGCACCTCGCCACGCTCTTGCCGGACGGCACGCCGCACGTCACGCCGGTGTGGGTGGACTACGACGGCCGGCACATCCTCGTGAACTCGGCGGCCGGCCGCCAGAAGGACGTGAACATGGCGCGGCGGCGACGCGTGGCCATCGAGATCCCCGATCCGGACAACCCGAACCGGTATGTCGCCGTGCGCGGCACCGTGGTGGACATCACGGAGGAGGGCGCCGACGAGCACCTCGACGCGCTCGCGCGGCGCTATCTCAACCGCGACCGCTACCCGCCGAGCTATCGCTTCCCCGGCGAGGTGAGGCGAATCTACAAGATAGCCCCCGAGCGCGTGACAACCTGGAACCCGTTCGGGTAGTTACTCGGAGGGGGGCTCCGCCTCCCTTCCGACGGCCCGGCGAGCCTGCGGCTCGCTCGGGCCTGCCTCCCCCGAATCAGAGACAGGTTGCGCCGGCGAAGCCGGCGCGCGAGCGCGGTATCCTCTCAAGCTGGAAGCTCGAGGCTCGGACAGACACAACGGCGACAGGTCCCGAGGCTCACGGTGTTGCGAGCAACCGAAAGGAGATCACTCATGCCGAAGCTCATGATGGCTGTCAATCCTCCGGCTCTGACCAAGCCTCTTGGCTACTCGCATGGCTACGAGGTGCAGGGCGGCAAGACGCTCTTCATCGCCGGCCAGGTCGCCGTCGACAAGGACGGCGCCGTCGTCGGCAAGGGCGACCTCGTCGCCCAGTTCCGGCAGGTCGCGGAGAACCTGAAGGCGCTCGTCGTGTCCCGCGGCGGCCAGATGAACGACATCGTGAAGCTCACGATCTACGTGCTGTCCAAGGCCGAGTACAAGGCCCGGGCGCGAGAGATCGGCGTCGTGTACCGCGAGTACTTCGGCAAGCACTTCCCGGCCATGACCCTGGTCGAGGTGAAGGGTCTTTACGACGACGATTGCGCCATCGAGATCGAAGGGGTCGCCGTGATCGATTGACGGGCCGGGCCGGCTCGATTCCGACCCGGCGCGTCCTTGACACGGTCGACCCCCGTTGCCTACACTCGGCGCGTGGCTGGCAAGTGCGCGGCACTTCTGGCATTTCTCCTTGTTCTCTTCACCGGGCTCCCCCTGTGCGCCGAGCACGAGGTCTACTATCGCTACACGGTGCTCGGCTACGTGAAGGACGCCGCGGGGCGAGGACGCGGCGGCGTCGATGTCCAGCTAGTCCGGGAGAAGACCGGATTCTCCTATCTCGGGGAGACCGATCGCTCCGGCCTCTACGTGATCGTCGCCCGGCTCGGGGACGAGAGCGAAGGTGAGCGGCTTCGCCTGCGCGCGGGCGATCAGACGGCGACGGTGATCGCGCGCTTCGACGTGAGCGACCACACCCGCGAGCGCGGCACGCGCGTCGATTTCGTCGGCCCGAAGTCGGTGGAGACTCCTACGGCCTTCGCCGCCACGCTCAAGCAGTTCCTCGCGCAGTAGCCGCGATGTCGTCCACGGCCGAGCCCGTCGATCGCCTCTACGGAGTGGTCCGCGCCATCGCTCGCTTCTGGCTCTGGTTCTTCTGGAGATCGGTCGAGGTGCAGCATCCGGATCACGTCCGGGCGACGGGGCCGGTGCTCCTCTGCATCAATCATCCGAACAACCTGATCGACTCGCTCCTCGTGGCGGCCGTGCTGCGCCGGAAGGTGCACTACCTCGCGACCTCCGCGCTCTTCCGGAACTCGCTGGTCGCGCGCTTCCTCACGGCCTGCGGCGCCGTGCCGGTCTATCGCAAGCAGGACGATGCCGGACGCATGTCGAAGAACGCCGACACGTTCTCGGCATGCTTCGCGCTCCTCGCCCGCGGGCACCTCATCGGCATCTATCCGGAGGGCACGACGCACTCCGAGGCGCGTGTGCAGCGCATCAAGACCGGGGCGGCGCGCATCGCGCTCGAGTACGAGTCGGGCCGTGCCGCGAGCGGCGGCGACGCGCTCGCCCTGGTCCCGGTCGGCCTCACGTTCGAGGCGCGCAAGGCGTTCCGCGGTCGCGTCCGCGTCGCGTTCGGGGAGTCCATCGCCGTCGAGCCGTATCTCGCCGCGTATCGCGAGGACCGGGTCAAGGCGGTGGAGGCCCTCACCACGGCGATCCAGTGGGCCATGGAGGCGGAGATCGTCCACGTGACACGGATCGAGCGGGCCGATCTCGTCCGCGCCGTCGGCGAGATCTACCGCGACGACCTGGTCCGCGAGCTCCACGAGGAGCGGGGGCTCGGGCCAAAGCAGATCGACACGTTCCGCCTCTCGCAGTCCATCGCCGACGCCGTCGCGCACTTCGAGGCGCGAGAACCGGAGCGCGTCGAGCGCATCGCGCGCCAGGTCGAGCGCTACCGCGCCATGCTGGCGGCGTATCGAGTCCGCGACCAGGCGGTGCGCGCGAGCCACGAGCGCCGCCGGACGCGCGAGCGGCTTCGCCACTCGTGGGAGGCCTCGATCGGCCTCCCCGTGTTCGCCTACGGCGCCGCCGTCAACTTCCTCCCCTACTTCCTCCCGCGCTGGCTTGCCCACCGGACCGCCGCCAAGGAGACGACCTACGCGACGACGCGACTGCTCGCCAGCATCGTGGCCTTTCCCATTTTCTGGGGCCTCGAGATCTGGCTCGTCTCGCGATTCGCCGGCCCGAGCTGGGGCCTCGCCTTCGCGGTCTCGCTGCCGCTGTCCGGGCTCGTCGCGTACCGCTATCTCGGGGGCGTCGCGCGCTTCCGCGACCGGTTCCGGTTCGGGGCGCTCGCCCGCACGCGTGACAGCGCGGCAGAGCGCCTCCTCGCGGCTCGCGAGGAGGTGGTCGCCGAGCTGGAGCGGGCGAAGACCGACTACCTGGCCGCCACGAAGGGGAGCACCTTTTGACCGTCCATCTGCTGGAGGAGACCTCGACACCGGTCCTCGCCGCCCTCGACCGCGAGCGCACCGTGGTGATCCTCACGGTGAGCCCGCTCGAGGCGCA